>Ga0209698_10000374_pt1 | contig 50611 bp, 28 predicted proteins | sample LitLauG_LLR_2012_FD_187203 | JGI IMG/M metagenome (GOLD analysis project Ga0209698, IMG submission 187203) | Freshwater sediment microbial communities from Pennsylvania, USA - Little Laurel Run_MetaG_LLR_2012 (SPAdes) (version 2) | ecosystem: Environmental > Aquatic > Freshwater > Creek >...
GGGGAGGGTCGCGGGGATCGTCGAGCAGAAGGACGCGTCGGAGGAACAGCGCGCGATCCGTGAGATCAACTCCGGGATCTACGTCTTCGACGCGGAGAATCTTTTCGAAGGGCTTCGTCACATCACCACGGACAACGCGCAGCGCGAGTACTATCTCACGGACGTCTTCCGCCATTTCTGGCGGAACAATCTCCCCGTGTCGGCTGTTATTGCAGGTGACCCCCTGGAGGTCGGGGGGATCAACACTCCCGTTCAACTCGAGGAGGCGCGCAGGATTCTGGCGGTGGGAGGGAGTTGACAATCAGGCCTGTTTTCTGTATCATCCTGAGAGCGGAGAGGAGGATTGCATGAAATCTCTGTCCATTGCAGCAGTCGTCTGTCTTACCATGCTGGCCGCGGGCGGGGCGCGGGCCCAGTTCAAACCGGATGCGGCGCATCCCTCTGATGAATCGGGCGGTCTCATCACGCAGCCCCCCTCCACGGTGCTCTTCGGATGGTTTGACCCGACGAAGTTCTCGATGCACCACAGCTTCGAACTCTCGTACCAGTCGTTCTCGGGCCAGGGGATGTCGCTCGGGACGTACACGAACACGATGATGTATCAGTTTGCCGACAACCTGAACGCCCGCGCGGACGTCAGCATGAGTTTCACCCCCTCCAATTCCCTCTCCTCGTTCGGCACGAAGGGGGCGAACAATTTCAGCGGCGTGTACCTGAGGAACGCACAGCTCAGCTACAGGCCGTGGGACAATGTGCAGGTGCAGGTGCAGTACAGCCAGCTTCCGTACGGATCGTATTCCTTTTCACCCTTCTATTACTACCCGATGTTCCGGGAGAACGGATTCTGATCTCGATATCCCCGCATCATTCCACCATATGCCGGGTGGGCAGTATCGTGAAAGCCGGGAACGCCCCGCTTCAGGGGCTCGTCCCGGCTTTGTTGCCATGACCCGGACCCGATGAAGGTGGCGCGCTCCACGAAGAGCGTTTCCGGCCAACCCGTTCCCACGCGGAAAGATCCCCGCACTATCGTCCTGGACGTTATCATCGGTGCCCTCGGAATCCTCGTTCTCGTGCTCGCCTGGTCGTTTTCAAGCAGGATGTTCTTCCGCCCGCCCGTCGATCCGCTCCGCTCAGGGTCCGCCGCCGCGGGAACGATCCAGCTCGACGTCTTGAACGGTTGCGGGCTTCCCGGGGCCGGGACGTCGATCACCGCGTACCTTCGCGCCCGGGGATTCGACGTCGTGGAGTACAGGAACTACAGGAATTTCGACGTCCGGGAGTCGCTCGTCATCGACAGGGCGGGGAACAGGGAGAACGCGGAGAAGGTGGCGTACGCGCTCGGGATACGGAAGTCGAACGTTATCCAGCAGCTCAACCAGGACTATTACGTTGATGTCTCGGTTCTCGTCGGCAGGGATTATCCCACGCTCAAACCATCACAATAGGGGAAGCGCGCATTGAAATCACAGGTACTCGCTCTGGCGGTGGCACGGCTGGCTCTTTCGAAGAAGGCCGGCGACGTCGTGATCATGGATCTCCGGGGTCTGACATCGATGGCGGACTTCTTTGTCGTCTGTTCCGCCGATTCCGACGTCCAGATCAGGGCCGTGGCTGACGCAGTCGATGACGGCATGCGGGAAAAAGGCGCCGGCGCCTGGCACAGGGAGTCTGGGAGCTCGAGCTGGGTGCTCCTGGATTTCGTCGACGTCGTCGTCCACATTTTCCACAGGAACACGAGGACGTTTTACAATCTGGAAAAGCTCTGGGGCGACGCGAAAATCAAGAAGGTCGCCGACGCCCCGGCCCGGAGGGCGCCGGCGCGCAAGGTCGCCCGCAGGCCGCGCGCGAAGGCGGGGAAGAAAGCGAGAGCATGAAAGCGTATCTGCGGGAAAAGGTCACCGAGGCCCTCGCCTCGATGGGCGTCACTCCGGCGGCCCCCGTGTCGTTCGAGACGCCCCGGGGCACGGGGCACGGGGACCTGACGACGAACATTGCGATGATCGTCGCGAAGGGCTCCGGGAGAAAAAGCCGCGATGTCGCCGCCGATATCGTCGCGCGCCTGGCCCCCGATCCCTCTCTCGTGGCGGGCATCGAGATCGCGGGGCCCGGCTTCATCAATTTTTCGTTTGCAGGGAAGTACTATCTCCGGCAGCTCGGGGAGCTTGTGCGGACGGGGGAGACATTCGGGAGATCCGCGATCGGGAAGGGGCGGAAGGTGCAGGTCGAATTTGTCAGCGCCAACCCCACCGGACCGCTGACGGTCGGTCACGGGCGGGGCGCGGTGTTCGGGGACACGGTCGCAAGGATGCTGGAATGGACCGGTCACGACGTGGAGCGGGAGTACTACTTCAACAACGCGGGACGGCAGATGCGGATCCTGGGGGACTCGGTGCGTCACCGCTACCTGGAGCTCCTGGGCGGGAGCGTGGAGTTCCCGCAGGATTACTACCAGGGGGAGTACATCCGGGATATTGCGCGCCACCTGGTGGAATCGGACGGAGGCGGCCTGCGCGACGAACCCGCGGAGGGGAAATTCAAGGAGCAGGCGGAGACGGAGATCTTCGCGGACATCAGGAAGACGCTCGCGGCGCTCGGTATTGTTTTCGATTCGTTCTACAACGAGAACTGGCTGTACGAGCGGGGGAAGATCAACGAAGTCATCGACGAGCTGCGTGCCAGGGATCTCGCGTACGACAGCGAGGGCGCGGTCTGGTTCAAAACCTCCGCGCTGGGGCTGGAGAAGGACAAGGTGATCGTCAAGAGCTCGGGGGAGCCCACGTACCGGCTCCCCGACATCGCCTACCACCGGGAGAAGTTCCGCCGGGGATACGACCTGATGATCGATGTGTTCGGCGCGGATCATATCGCCACGTATCCCGACGTCCTTGCCGCGCTGAAGGCGCTCGGGCTCGATGAGCGGCGCGTCACCGTCCTCATCCACCAGTTCGTGACGATACTCCAGGACGGCGAGGTCGTGAAAATGTCGACCCGCAAGGCGAATTTCATCACGCTCGATGAGCTCATCGACGAGGTGGGCGCGGACGTCGTACGGTACTTCTTCCTCATGCGGACCATCTCGAGTCACCTGAACTTCGATCTGGGTCTGGCCAAGAAGCATTCGGACGAGAACCCTGTATTCTACCTCCAGTACGCGTACGCGAGGATCTGCAGCATACTGCGCTACGCGGGGGACGCGTCGGTCCCTCCGGCGCCGGCGGGGGAGTTCGACGCCTCGCTCCTCTCCTCTGCGGCGGAGACCGACCTCATCAAAACTCTCCTCCTCTTCCCCGAGACGGTCGAGTCTAGCGCGCTTGTGTATGAACCCCACCGGCTTGCGGACTACCTCCAGGGAGTCGCCACCTCGTTTCACAGGTTTTACCACGAGTGCCGTGTCGTCACGGAAGACATCCCGCTGACGCGCGCGCGGATTGCCCTGAGCCACGCCGCGCGGTGCGTCCTGAGAAACGGCTTTGCAATACTGGGGATTTCCGCGCCGGAACAGATGTAACGCCCCCCGCGGAAGGTCCTGAAAAATGTCCAATCTCCGCTGGAAGCGCAACAATGAAAAAATCGGCGATCTTGTGTTCTGTAGCACAGGCCGATTCAGGAATATTTCGATATTGTACTCGTTCCCTTCAATCATGAATATTCACTCTGCTTAGGGCGGCGAATCCAAGGTTTCCGGACCGGTGGGAATTCCCTTCTTCCCGGTTACCCTTGCATTCTTGACGAATTTGACTATATTAGCAGGTATCCACTGAGTTTCTTGGTTACGTTGTTACGTTTTCCAAAGGCGTTTATTCAGCACGTTGACGCCGGCACACCCCCCCTCCGTGCCCGCTCCGGGAAGAGTTCCTCTTCGTCCATTTCTCAAAAAAGGGAGTACCAACAATGAAACACATAGTACATGTTGCGGTCGCTTTTGTCTTTGCGCTCCTGCTCCATGAATCAGCGACAGCGCAGTGGGTGAGCACCACCGGGATTCAGGGGGGGCAGATCAACAGCCTTGAGGTCATGGGCAGCCTCACGTTTGCCGGGACATGGGGGGGCGGCGTCTACAAGTCGACCGACCAGGGGGCGCACTGGACGTATTCCGGTTTGATCGCACAGAAAGTGCGCTCGATGGCGGCCCAGTCAACGAACCTGTTTGCGGGAACCCATACCGGCGTCTGGCTCTCGACGGACAGCGGGGTGTCATGGGCGTCGGTGAACGATGCCAACCAGATTAATCAGTATGTTTATGCCATGGCGGCGAGCGGGGCGTACATCATTGCCGGAGGATACGGAGGGATAACGCGCTCATCCGACAACGGCACCACCTGGACAATTGACACCACCGGACTTACGAGCCCTTCGCTTCCGGTTGCGGACGTCCGCGCACTTGCGGGACCGAGCGGCGATCTCTTTTGCGGCATCCCGAGTTTCGGGGTTGCGCTCTCAGTGAACAACGGCGCGACATGGAACCTGACTGCGACACAGCCTGGGGATCTCAGCATACAGGCTCTTGCCTACGAGAGCGGGACGGTGTGGGCGGGAACCCAGACCGGCGTCTGGGTCTCGACAAACCTTGGATCCACATGGTCCACGTTCAGCACGGGCCTCACAAATCCGAACGTTCTCTCGCTCACATTCCAGGGGACGAATATCATCGCCGGGACTTCCGGCGGGGGCGCTTTCGTCTCCCCCGTTGCGTCTGCAGCATGGTCAGCGATTAACTCGGGGCTTGCCGACCCCACCGTCCTCGCGCTTATCGTGAATGGCAACCTGCTCGCAGGAACGAACGGCGGCGTGTTCAGCTCGACCACGCCTACCTCAACCAGCAGCTCCTGGACGGTCGCGAACACGGGTCTGACCGCCACCCGGATCTACGCAATGGCAGTGAATGGTACGACGCTCTTTGCGGGGGCCTACGGCAGCGGTCTCTTCCGCTCGACGGACGACGGCACGACATGGACCAAAACAACCGTTGCCAATAATTACATCCACTCCATGCTCGTGAACGGGTCGGCGATCTACGCGGGGAGCGAGGACGGATTATACCACTCCACGGATAACGGCGTGACCTGGAATGTTGCGGTGACGGGACTTGGTACGGCCGATCTCCGCGACGTGCGCTCGATTCTCTTCCATGGATCCACACTCTATGCCGGTACGCTTGCCGCAGGGGTGTATATCTCCACGGACGGCGGAGCGAACTGGACGCAGACGGCCGGCACCGGGCTCTCGAACACGGATGTGTGGGGGCTTGCCTATGTCGGAAGCACGCTCTTTGCAGGAACGCAGGGGTCAGGCATTTTCGCCTCGACGGACAACGGCTCCACGTGGACGCTCAAGAGCACCGGGATCACCGGGTCCGAAGCCTTTGTTACCAATACTATGGCGAGCACCGGGACAACGATATATGCGGGAACGGGGACCGGGCTGTGGGTATCGACAAACAGCGGCGCGAACTGGTACGACTCCACCGGGACCCTGGGGAGCAACTACATATTCAGCATAATCCCGAACGGGACGGACCTCATTGTCGGCGTGAGGAATGGCGGTGGGGTGTTCCTGTCCCCAAACTCCGTTGCAAGCCGTGACACGAATGTCGGGACCAACGCAGGTCTTACAAGCGATTGGGTGAGCTCGATGGCGATTAATACCACCGAGCTCTACGCCGGGATATCGGGCGCAGGTGTCTGGAAGAGGCCGCTGAGCAGCCCTCTCCCGATACAGCTCGCGACCTTCAACGCGGCAACCCTTTCGAAGACGTCGGTGAAGCTGAACTGGGAGACATTGAGTGAGATCAATAACTACGGTTTCCAGGTGCAGAGGAGCCCGGGCAACTCCGGAGCCTTTGTGAGCATCCCCGGGGCGTTCATCGCCGGGAACGGGACGACGACGGTGAAACACGACTACTCCTACGTCGACAATGCGTACGTGACCGGGGATGTCTACCGGCTGGAGCAGCTCGACCTGACGGGCACGGCGCATTATACGGATGCGGTCGATCCTCTCGGCGTAACCTCCGTCGCGACATCGTCGCTTCCGAAGGAGTTTTCTCTCAGCCAGAACTATCCGAATCCGTTCAATCCGTCGACGGTGATCGAATTCGCTCTGCCGAAGGACACGCACGTGAAGCTGGACGTCTACAACATGATCGGCCAGCGGGTGATGACGCTCGTCGATGCGCTGACGCCGGCCGGGTATCATTCCGTGAAAGTGGACGGGACAAACCTTGCCAGCGGCATGTATCTCTACAGGCTGACGACGGGCCAGCAGACGTTTATCAAGAAACTGCTCCTGGTGAAATAGCCCTCCGCTGCGGCGCGGTCGGCGGGGGCTCCCCGCAGACCGCCCGCTGCGATGCGGCGGGTCGTGTCCACGTTCCGGCAGCGCGAGAGCGCGGGGTTCCCGGGGGAAACCTCTACTGTCTGGCCTGTACCGAGGGTGGACAGCCGAGGTTTCTTTTTGCTCCCCCCGGGCGATTCGCGGGGCCGCCCCAGGTCGCGGCGGGGGACCACATTCAGCAACGTACATACGTCACGAACATATGAAGTTCTCAGCAGATGTCCTCCGTCTCGACGCGGAGACCGAGATCAACACGATCGCCTCGACGATTCGCGAGGTCGTCACCAGGACGTTGCGCCGGAAGGGGGCCGTCGTGTCCGTCTCCGGCGGAATCGACAGCGCGGCCTGTGCGGCGCTCTGCGCGCGGGCTCTCGGAAAGGAACAGGTGCTCGCCCTTTTTCTCCCCGAGCGTGATTCCTCCCCCGAATCCCTCCGGTTCGGGAAACTCCTCACGAACAAGCTGGGGATTCCGTCCATAACGGAGGAGATCGCGCCGTTCCTCGAGGCGGCGGGCTGCTACCGGCATCAGCGCCAGGCTGTCCGGATGGTGATTCCGGATTACGGCGACGGCTGGAGGTTCAAAATAACCCTCCCCTCGATTCTCGAAAGCGACCGCCTCAACGTCTCCCGTATCACCGTCAACAGCCCGACCGGGGAAGTCCGGAGCGAGCGGATGCCCGCCGCGGCGTACCTCCAGCTTGTTGCCGCGACGAACTTCAAACAGCGGACCCGGAAGATGCTTGATTATTTTCACGCGGACAGGCTGAACTATGCCGTGTGCGGAACGCCGAACAGGCTGGAATACGACCAGGGGTTCTTCGTCAAGGGGGGGGACGGGCTTGCCGATTTCAAGCCGATCGCTCACCTGTACAAGACCCAGGTGTTTGCCATCGCGCGCGCGCTGGGAGTTCCCGAGGAGATCTGCAACCGGACCCCGACGACGGACACATTTTCCCTCCCCCAGACGCAGGAGGAATTTTATTTCGCGCTTCCGTATGATAAGATGGACCTCTGCCTGTGGGGGCTCAATCACGGCGTCCCCGCCGCGGAGGTCGCACCGGTGGTCGGCATCACGGCCGAGCAGGTGACACGCGTGTACCGCGACATCGACGTCAAGAGGCGCACGACGCTGCCGCTCCATCTCCCCGCGGTCCTGATGACCGGCGTACCCGAAGTTCACGCCCGGTTAAAGGGTGCTCTTCACGCAACAGGACAGGACTGACATGTGCGGCATCGCCGGCATCGTCAACGTCGCTGACAGGCACGCTCCTCCCTCTGCGGAGCTTCTCACCTCCATGGTCAGCGCCATCAGGTACCGCGGGCCGGATGAATATGGCCTCTACAGGGACATGCGTGCGGGGCTCGTGCACGCCCGCCTTTCCCTCATCGACCTTGCGACGGGACAGCAGCCCCTTGCGAACGAGGACGGCACGCTCTGGATCGTCTTCAACGGCGAGATCTTCAACTACGTCGAGCTTCGCCAGGAGCTTGTCGCCTGCGGCCACCGCTTCCGGACCCACTCGGACACCGAAGTCATCGTCCACGCCTACGAGGAATGGGGAAACGACTGTTTTCCCAAGTTCAACGGGCAGTGGGCCCTCGCGCTCTGGGACAGCAGCGCGCACCGGCTGATTCTCTCACGCGACCGCATCGGCGTGCGGCCTCTCTACGTCCGGGAGCACGGGGGGAGGGTGTGGTTTGCGAGCGAGGCGAAGGCGATATTTGCCGACCCTTCCGTTCCCCGCGAAATCGACCCGGGCGGGCTTGACCAGACGTTCACCTACTGGACGTCGCTCGCGCCGGCCTCTCTCTTTCGCGGGATCGAAGAGCTCCGTCCGGGCTCCGTCCGTGTCTACTCTGCCGATGGCACGATGAGAGAAACCGTGTACTGGCGCCCTTCGTATCCCGTTCCCCCGGGCGAGTATCCGCTGACGCTCGAGGAGGCGACCGAGGCGCTCTCGGAAAAGCTCGAGCTCGCCACCCGGCTCCGGGTGCTCCGTGCGGATGTTCCCGTCGGCAGTTATCTTTCGGGTGGTCTCGACAGCTCACTGACGGCCTGGATGGGGAGGAAAGCGAAGGAAGGGATCTTCCAGACATATTCGATACGGTTCGAGGACGCAGAGTACGACGAGACGGAGTTCCAGCGCGCGATGGCGGCCACGATTGACAGCTCCCACCAGGAGCTTGTCGTGCGCCGGAGCGACATCGCGCGGGTGTTTCCCGACGTCATCCGGCATACGGAGAGGCCCATCCTCAGGACTGCCCCCGCGCCGCTTTATCTCCTGTCCAGGCTCGTGCGCGACTCGGGGATCAAGGCGGTCCTCACGGGCGAGGGGGCGGACGAGATGCTGGCCGGCTATGACATATTCCGTGAATCGGAAATCAGGCAGTTCTGGTCCCGTCAGCCCGGCTCCACGATGCGGCCCGCGTTGTTCAGCCGCCTCTATCCGTACCTTGCGCGCTCGCCGCAGCAGGCAAAAGGCATGGCGCTCGAATTCTGGAAGCAGGGGCTGGACCGGGCGGGAAAACCGGGTTTTTCGCACGACCCGCGGTGGCGAACCACGGCGCAGGTAAAGCGGTTCTTTACGGAGGGCCTTCAGGCGGAGATCGCGGCCCGGCCGCCGGAGGACGTTCTCGACGGCCTCCCTGCGGAATTCAGCAGGTGGGATTCCCTCGCCCAGGCACAATACCTGGAGGTCGTGACGCTCCTCTCCGGCTACCTTATCTCCTCCCAGGGCGACCGGATGCTGATGGCGCATTCGGTGGAAGGGCGCTTTCCGTTCCTCGACGCGGACGTCATGGAATTCTGCAACGGTCTTCCCGCTTCCTACAAGCTGGCGGGACTGAACGAGAAGTTCATCCTGAAGCGCGTGGCTTCGGGGCACATCCCCGACGCGATCATCCGCCGGCAGAAGCAGCCGTACCGGGCGCCGGACGCGATAAGCTTCGTCGAGCCGGGGGCCCCCGCATACGTTGCGGAGCTCCTGTCGGAAAGTGCGCTCCGGGACGCGGGGATCTTTGACGCGGGCGCGGCGCGGGGGCTGTACATGAAATGCGTCGCACGGGCGAACGGCGCCGCGGGGAACGGCGTGTATAGCAACGCGGATAATATGAGCCTCGTGGGTATTCTCTCGACGCAGCTCGTCCATCATCATTTCATCCGCGCCGCCGGCGACTCGTCCCCGGCGCCGCGGATCGAATATACAACGCTCGTCGATCGTGTGCCGATTCAACAACTTTCGGGAACAGCATGACTGAAGACGCTATCCGGACTCAGGTCCATGAATTCATCCGCAAGAATTTCCTGTTCGACGATGCGACGCATGTGGGAGATGATCAGTCCCTGCTCGGTTCCGGGGTCGTCGATTCCACCGGAATCCTGGAACTGATAAGTTTTCTGGAAGAGACCTGCAAAGTAAAGTTCGCCGACAGCGAGCTTGTGGCGGACAATTTTGACTCCGTCAACAGGATTTCCGCGTTCGTCATGAAAAAACAAGCGCAACCGAAAGCCTGATCTATGCTGTTACATGATTATCTTCGCCGTTCGGCGCGGACGTCGCCGGATAAAGTGGCGCTCGTCTGCGGAGATTCCCGTCCGACGTACGCCGGACTTGCCGCGTCCGCCTCCTCTCTCGCGGGACACCTCTGCGCGCGGGGCCTCGGGAAGGGGGAGAGGGTTGCGATATACATCGACAGCAGTCCGGAAGCCGTTATCGCGGTCTTCGGCGTCCTGGAGGCGGGAGGATGCATCGTCGTCGTCAACCCGGCGACGCAGGCCGATCGCCTGGGGTATATTCTGGAAAACTGCGGGGCGAAGTTCCTCGTCTCGTCGGTAGAGAAGAAGTCGATCGTTGCGAAGGCCTCCGCCGCGTGCACGCGTCCCCCCGACGTCATCTGGACGGGAACGGGGGAGGAGGAGGAACGCGGTGAGAGCTTCGGCCGGATCGTCCGGGAAGGACATCCGTCTCCGAACGTACGGCTCATCGACGCTGACCTGGCGGCGATTATCTACACGTCGGGGTCCACGGGACGCCCGAAAGGCGTAACGCTCCTCCACCGCAACATCGACACCGCGGTCGATTCCATCGCGGAATATCTGGAGAACAACGCCGGGGACGTGATCCTCGGGCTTCTCCCCCTTTCCTCGAGCTACGGTCTCCTGCAGGTCCTGGTGACATTTCGCACGGGGGGAAGGGTCGTGCTGGAGAAGGGGCTGGGCTATCCGTACGAGATCATCAAGCGTCTCAAGGAAGAGAAGGTGACCGGGTTCGCCGGCGCCCCGACGATGTGGGCGATCCTTCTCCGCCTCGACGGGCTGGAGAAGGAGGACTTCTCCTCGCTCCGGTATATTACGAACGCCGCCGCGGCGATGCCGGCGAGCTTCGTCCCGAGGCTGCGGAAGATATTCCCGTCGACGAAGATATTTCTCATGCACGGGTTGACAGAGTGCCTCCGGACGACGTATCTTCCGCCGGATGAGATCGACACGCGGAGCACATCCGTGGGATCCGGGATGACCAATCTCGAGCTCTGGGTCGAAGACGCCGACGGGCGGAGGCTGCCGCCCGGCCACGTCGGCGAGATGATCGTCCGGGGATCGACCGTGATGCAGGGGTACTGGAACGATCCGGAGGGGACCGCGAAGGCGCTCATTCCGGGTCGATACCCGTGGGAAAAGGTCCTCCGGACACGCGATCTCTTCACCATGGACGAGGACGGATACTTCCATTTTGTGGCCCGGTCGGACGAGCTCATCAAGAGCCGGGGGGAGAAGGTAAGTCCGATAGAGGTCGAGGATGTCATTTATACCATAGAAGGTGTTCAGGAAGTGCGTGTTATTGGCGTCCCCGACGCAGTCCTCGGTCAGGCCATCAGGGCTGAAATAGTCCTCAAAGAGGGACGCTCCCTTGAGCAGCAGGAAGTGAAGGCTCATTGCCGGCGATTTCTCGAGGATTTCAAAGTACCCCAGTCTGTTGAATTTGTGGCGTCACTCCCGAAGACTCAGGGGGGAAAAATTAAGCGCACGAATTCGGCCTGATTTTGGCCGCGGGAAGCGCCACCGCTCGTCGATGTTCTGTTTTTTGCCACTTGCAAGGCTGTCCTTTTCACAATCAACGTCTACAATAGTCTCCCTAGTGATGTGGTACTAGGTCGTTTTCGCTTAATTTTACGGCTTTTTACCATTGACATTAATTGCGAATATCAATATGATGGTCCAGGCAAAAAAAATTGCGAATTTGCCTAGAATGGAGCCACCATGAAGATATTTGCGCGTATTAGTCTTGTATATGCTTTATTGGCGCTTCTCATCGGTCGCTCACTGGCTTCTTCGGGGTTCCACGTCACCCCCAACGGCCAGCCGTCCGGCTCCGGGAGCTCTTCCAGCCCCTGGGACCTCCGAACCGCCCTCAATCAGCCGTCGGCAGTGCATCCGGGTGACACCATCTGGGTCCACGGCGGCACCTATGCTGGCACCATATCAACCAACCTGAACGGCACTTCTTCTCTCCCTATCGTTGTCCGGAACTGGAATAATGAGCGGGCGACGATCGATGGGGGGAACTCAAACGGCGCCGCGATATTCAACGTCGGGGGATCGTACACCTGGTACTGGGGGCTTGAGATCACGAGCTCAACGACGAACAAAATCTCCACCCAGGTGACCTCCTGGCCGACGGATATCATGTACGGCGAAGGTGTCGAGATCAAGCAGGGGGGGACGGATGGAACCGGCTGTAAATTCATTAACCTCGTCGTCCATGACACCCGCCAGGGATTCAGCTCCTGGAAGGAGGCGGCAAATTCGGAGGTCTATGGGTGCGTTGTGTACGACAACGGCTGGCTGGCTCCGGACCGCCCCCACGGTCACAACTTCTATATCCAGAATGTCACCGGGACGAAGCTCTTCAGCGACAATTACATTCTCCGGGCGTATTCGCACAACATCCAGTCCTACGGCTCTTCGGCGTCCAACGAGGACAATGAACAGTTCGTCGGCAATATCGGGGTCAACGGCGGCGAAAGAAATTTCATGATCGGTGGCGACAATCCTACACAGAGCCCGGTCTGGCAGGATAATGTCATGTATTCGGACGGATCGCGTGCGGGAAGCAATAACTTTTACCTCGGGTATCCGATCGGCTACAATCCGGGGACGTTCAACGCGGTGGTGACGGGGAATTATTTCGCGGGGGGCGGCCTGACCTTCAACACGCAGACCAGCCTGACCTTTTCGGGGAACTCGGGGGGCTACACGTCTGTCGATGGCGGCGGCGCCCCGGCCATGTCCGGCCAGCTCGTTTCCGGCAATCCCTCCACCGACGCGGTGATCATCCGGCAGAACAAGTACGAGCCGGCACGTGCGAACCTCGTGATTCTCAACTGGAGCGGGGCGAGCGCGGTCAACGTCGACCTCTCCTCCGTGGTCGTCACGGGTCAACCGTACGTCATCCGCGATGCGCAGAATTACTACGGCACACCGGTCGCATCGGGGACCTACTCCGGAGGGACGGTGAGCATCCCGATGTCGGGGGGAACGGTTCCCGCGACGGTCGGCAACGACCCCCGCGGAGTGACGCATACCGCGCAGCATCTCGGGACGTTCGTCATATTCGGAGGCGGCACCGGCGTGATTGTGCCGAACGTCTCAGGGTCTCTGAGCGTGACTCCGTCGACGCTCCCGGCAGGCGGCGGGCAGGTGACGCTGTCGTGGAATTCGCAGAATGCGACAACGGCGACTCTCGACAACGGAATCGGCGCCGTGGCGGCGAGCGGGTCGCGGACGGTGACGGTGACCGCGACGACCACGTTTACGCTCACGCTCGGCGGGCAGGGGGGCCCGGTCACCTCGCAGGCGACCGTGCAGGTCGCACAGGCGTCTCTTGCCGGGCCGGTTCTATCGAGTCCCCTCAATGGTGCCACCGGGCTTCCCACAACGATACTCCTGGGCTGGAACGGCACGCAGGGGGCGACGGGGTATGAGGTGCAGCTCGCGACGGATTCCTCGTTCGCCACACTCGTGTATTCGAACGCGTCGGTGACGGGGACCACCAACCAGGTCTCCGGGCTGACGAACGGGCTCAGGTATTACTGGCGCGTCCGGGGGAAGAACGCTTCGGGGAACGGAAGCTTCTCCCTTGCATGGCATTTCTCGACGTTGCCGCCGGACACGGCAGGGCCCGCAACGCTGCCCCTCGTCCTCTTCGGCACTCCTCCGGAATCGCTGACGGTCAATGTCGCCGTCACCAAGCCTGCGGGGGCCGCAGGATCGGTTCTGGTCCTCAATGTGTATGACGCGGACGGCGTGGATGAGGGTGCGATGTATATCAACAACACGCTTGCCGCCGGACTCTTCGGTGCGCAGGCTTCGCCCCTGAATGACGTCCACTCGGCGATCATAACGTTCCCCCTGTCCGCGGACCTCTGGAAGGACGGCGTGAACCAGATCCGGTTCGCGCACCTCCGGACCGCCGGGTACCGCATCGATAATATCGGTGTTTCGTTCAGCGTGAACGTCCAGGGAGACACCACGCCGTCGAGCCCGGTCGTGCCGAAAGTCTTTTCACTCTACCAGAATTATCCCAACCCGTTCAATCCGGCCACAACGATACGTTTCAGCGTGCCGTTCACTTCCAGGGTGAGGCTGGAGATTTTCAACGTGCTGGGGCAGACTGTTGCAAAGCTGGTGGATGAGGAAAAACCGGCGGGGGTATATTCAGTGCAGTTCAACGGTGCGGTGTTCCCGAGCGGAGTGTACTACTGTCAGCTCCTGACGAACCACGGTCTTCAACTTATCAAGATGGTTCTGGTCCGCTGAGGCGCATGCCGCCGGGGTGGACACTCAGTGTTCACCCCGGCCGGCGTGGTCCTCCTTCGAGAAAAATTCCGGGAACGTGACGACCTGGGGCGGGCGAACCTGGACGAGCGCGTTGTCCGGGACGTTCCGTTCGACGACGGCGTTTGCGCCGATCTTCACGTTATTGCCGATTTTTATCCTCCCCGACACCTTTGCCCCCGGGGCGATGTAGGCATTGTCTCCGATGACCGGCGCGCCGCGCCGGGCGCCTCTCCCCGCGAGTCCGATCGTCACGTCATGGGAGATGCTGCAGTCCTTCCCGATGACGACGCGCGAGCCGACAAATATCCCCCCGTAGTGAAAAATCAGGAACCCTTCTCCGATCGTCGCCCCCGGGCTGATCTCGATTCCCCAGACGACGCGGATGTAGTAAAAGAAAGTAAGGACGAGCGGTCTCAGGAGGATCCTGACGGGAAGGGGTTTTCCCGAAAGCCACCGGCTGAACCGGTAGACGGCCACCGCTTTCAGACCCGGGGTGCGGACGCATCCCAGCACCCTCTGGAGCGTGTTTCCGCCGAGGTGTTCGTACGTTCGTAGGATGTCCCGCTTGAGCATGATACTCTCTCCTGTCCGCTCAAAGTAGCATTTTTCCCGCAGAAACGGAAACGCGTTCCGGCGGGTTTTGGAAATCAACGGTGAAACTTCCTACATTACTCCTTGCGGAGAGGGATTCTCCGGCGCGCCGATGACTGCCGGAGTGTAAGCCGGAGGTCTGCGGCGCTCTTCCCGCCGGCGCATGCGGCGGATATCACCGGAACGGACGGGGGCAAATGGATCATGATGCGTTGCTGAGTAACCTGGAGCGATTGCGGGACAGACGCATATTCTTCGGGCACCAATCGGTGGGGGTTGACATTATGAAGGGGGTGAGGGATCTGGCGGCAGCCGCTCCGGAGCTCTCGCCGGTGTTTGTTTCCGATGACGTGGCAACGCCCCTTTCGGGCGGATGGTTCGCGGATGCGCGGATTGGAAGGAACAACTTTCCGCTCGAAAAATGCGCTGCGTTCCGTGAAACCGTGACCCGGCTCGGGCGCAACGCGCTGGATATCGCCGTCATGAAATTCTGTTACGCGGATATCGGCCCGCGGACGAATCCGGCGGAAGTCTTTGACGCGTACGCCCGTCTGGTCGAAGGCCTCAGGGAAGCATTTCCCGCGCTTACCATCGTTCATGCGACGATCCCGCTTACAGTGAGGACGCCTTGGTGGAGGGTTCTGGCAAAAAGGGTCCTCGGCAGGGAGGACCGCTCGCGCGGCGGCAATCTCCAGCGCACCCGTTTCAACGCACTCCTTGCGCGAGCGTTCGCCGGCGAACCGATATTCGACATCGCCCGCGTCGAGTCGACGGATCCCCGGGGTCGGCGCGAATCCTTCACGCACGAGGGGGAGACCGCGTTCAGCCTCGCCGGGGAATACACGCGCGACGGCGGCCATTTGAACGAGACCGGACGGCAGCTCGCGGCACGTGAGCTGCTTCGCGTCCTGGCCGTTGCGGGTAAACCTTGAATCCCCCGCGCCGGAAAAGGGGATCGTTTTGGTGGAACATCTCGCGCCTCCGGGTGGCCGCGTTTGTTGCGCCGATTCTCTTTTTTTCGTCGCCGGGCACGCCCGGATACGGTCTCCTCGCGTCGGAGTACCACGTCACCCCGGGGGGTTCGCCACTTGGGAACGGGAGCCGCGCACATCCGTGGGACCTGCGAACGGCCCTGCTTCATCCCCGGCGGGTCAAACCCGGTGACCTCATCTGGCTGCACGGAGGAAAATACACGGGGACGTACCAGAGCCACCTCACCGGGACGGAGGCGAAACCGATTGTTGTCCGGCAATTCCCCGGGGAACGGGCAACGATCGACGGGGGCGACTCGAACGGCACGCTGATGCTCCTTGTGGACGGGGCCTACACGTGGTTCTGGGGATTTGAAGTCACAAGCTCCGATCCCGGGCGGGTTTCTGCTCAGCCCGGGTCATGGGTAACGGACCTCAAGCGGGGGGAGGGGATATTCACGAGCCAGGAAGGAAAAGGGGGGAGGGGCTGCAGGTTCATCAACATGTACATCCATGATGCCCGGCAGGGGATCGGTTTCTGGAAGGACGCGGCCGACGCGGAGCTCTACGGGTGCGTGATTGCACGCAACGGCTGGTGCGGGCCCGACAAGGCCCACGGCCACGGCGTCTACGCCCAGAACAGCACGGGGACGAAAAAGGTCATCGACAATATCGTGATGAACAACTTCAGCCACGGGATTCAGATCTACGGTTCAGAGACGGCGCCCCTCGACAATTTTGTGCTTGAGGGAAACATCGTCTTCGGCCACGCGGCGGAAAGGAACATACTTATCGGCGGGGGTGCGCCCGTGCGGGGACTCGTCTTCCGTAACAACATTGTCTACGGGGCGTCCGGGACCGTCGCACTGGACATCGGCTGGAATCAGGTGACCGGAGCTGGGGCGGACAGGCCCGTGATCGAGGGAAATTATCTCGTCGGCCGTGTCGAGCTCTGGAATGTCAGGAACCCGGTGTTTGCGGGAAACACGATCGTCGGAGTGACGCTCGGGTTCCGCCCCGCGTGGTACCCGGACAATACGTACGTAACGGGGCCGGCGGAAAAAAACGTGATCCTCGTCCGCCCCAATGCCTATGAGAAGGGGCGTGCGCATATCGTGGTGTTTAACTGGGAGAACGCGCACGACGTCGGCGCGGATTGCGCCGGGGTGTTGAACAGAGGCGATCGGTACGTCGTCCACAATGTCCTTGACTATCAGGGGCCTGCGGTGGTTTCGGGCACCTACACGGGCGCCCCGGTGACGATCCCGCTTGACACACCTCCGGCATCCGTTTCCGTCAACGCGTCCTGTTACTCATCTCCGGTCACCGGTCCGGCATTTGGTGTTTTTGAGCTTGAGAGCGACGCTGCAGCGCGAAAATGATGTCTCCCCCCCGTTGACCTGCGTCACAGCGTTCCCGCGAGGTGATTTGTGCGCCAAGGCATGGCATCAACGTTGGAATTGTCATACATTATTCGACCGTGGTATATAATGCGACCGGGTCCCTTTTCTCCAATCCATGATTCAAGCCGAAAAAGCCTGATGGGAGTCCTGCAGTCATTTCAGGGCCGTTTCAAGGCCTTGCGTTTTCTCCTTGCGTTCCTGATGGTGGCCTGCGCCGTTCCGATGCGGGCAAATGCTCAGGGCGAAGAAGCCACGATCAAGAACGTCGTATTCAAGGTAACGGGACAGGTCGTTGAGGTCTATTACGACCTCATCGCCCCCCCGAATCTGTACTGGAACGTCACTCTCGTGCTCAAAAAGCGGTTCACCAAGGGGTTTCTTTACCTTCCCCTCGAAGTTTCGGGAGACGTCGGAGAGAAGGTCATTCCGGGCGAAAACAAGAAGATCACCTGGCGGCTTGCGAACGAGTTTCCCCAGGGTCTCCCGGGGGAGGATTGCTTTTTCGCCGTCAACGCGGAGGTAGGAACTGAAGTCGAAGGCGGGATAAGTTCGACGTACTGGATCGTCGGCGGAGCGGTTGTTGTGGGGGGTATCCTGTCTGCGATCCTTCTCTCAAAGGGCTCGAAGGTGGTCCCCCCGGTCCCGGATGGTTCATTTCCAGGGCCGCCCCCCAGGCCGTAACGACAATCCAGTGTATTCGGTCCGCAGGGCGGGCAATACTCACCCATCGACGGAGTGTCACCTGTTTAAGCAGAAAGACCTGACGTGTATATGAGAAGATTTCTCGCCGCGTATGCCGGCATCTTTCTCCTCCAGATCCTGGGCCCCGGCACGGCCAGCGCTCAGGCAATCGCATTGTCCGTCCAACCTGTCAACGGTGGGACGAGCCCGGTTGCGGGCGTTCCTTTCAGCGTCACCGTCCAGTCTGTCGACGGGACCAGTACGCCGGTCGGCGTCGTTTCCAATACGACAGTCACGCTTACACTGAACACCGGGACGGGGCCGATTAACGGGACAGTTGCAGGCACGATATTGGCCACGACGAGCTCCGTTACAATCTCCGGACTCACACTAAATACTGCGCAAACAGGCGTTAGCTTCACTGCAACAGCGAGCAATGGCGATCCCCTCACGCCGGCAAACAGCGCAGCGTTCAACGTCACCGCCGGCACGGCAACCCATCTCGTGATCACCGGGTCGTCAACGCAAACCGCCGGAACGACACAGAGCCTTACGATCACCGCGCTCGACGGATTTGGAAACGTCGATCCGACATACACGGGGGCGAAATCGCTCACGTTTTCAGGAGCGAGTTCTTCGACATCCCCCGTCACCGCACCGACCGTGACGAACAATAGCGGGACTGCCGTGGCATTCGGAACCGCGGAGTCGATCACATTCAGCGCAGGGATTGCGACCGTGAGCGGCGGCAGCAACGGTGTGATGACGCTGTATAAGGTGGAGAGCCCGACGATAACGGTGTCGGACGGGACGATAAGTGCTTCTGGTGCGAATGCCCTCGCCGTCACGGTTTCCGCGGGGTCTCTCTCGAAATTTGCGTGGTCGCTGACGAGTCCCCAGGTGGATGGTTCGGCGTTCACGGGGACGAACACGCTGACCGCACAGGACGCATGGGGAAACACGGTGACCGGGTTCAATGCGTCACTCGATAACGTGACCGTCGCAAGCTCTCTCGGCGGGAGCGTAACGGGGCTGGGGTCGGGAACGAACAATATGCTGAATCAGCCGGGAGATTTCAGCTCGGGGGTTGCCAACCTTGCCGGAAAAATAGTCTACACGGGGACGTCGGGTTCAGGATCATTTACCGCAACATCCGCCAGCTCCCATGCAGGGACTTCCGCGTCGATCACGATGAATAACGGCGCTGCCTCGACGGCGACATCGACGATCACCGCGAATCCCACGTCGATAACTGCCAACGGTTCGAGTAACTCGACGATAACCGTGCAGTTGAAGGATGTTGGCGGGAACAATCTTTCGGCGAGCGGGGGAACCGTAGCCCTCCAGACCAACGCGGGCACGATGGGTTCGGTGACGAACAATAACAACGGGACGTACACTGCGACGCTGACGTCCGCCGCAAGCGCCGGGACGGCGACGATCACCGGTACGCTGAACTCGGTCGTTTTGGCGCATTCGGCGACGGTGACATTTACGGCGGGATCTGCGACGCGGCTCGTCATTACGGGGGCGGGTTCACAGACCGCGGGGACGACGCAGAGCCTGACGATCACGGCGCGCGACGGGTCCGGAAACGTCGACCCGACATACGCGGGGACGAAGTCGCTGACATTTTCCGGGGCGAATTCCTCCACCTCGCCGGTCACGACGCCGACGGTGACAAACAACGGCGGCACTGCCATCGTGTTCGGGAGCGCGACGCTTGTTAATTTCTCCGCGGGCGTAGCGACGGTGAGCGGGGGGAGCAACGGCGTGATGACGCTCTATCAGGCGGAGAACGCAATCGTTGCCGTGACGGACGGAGGCCTCAGTGCCTCAGGAAGTGATCGCCTGGCCGTTACGGTTTCGGCGGGCACTCTTTCGAAATTTGCATGGGCGCTGACCAGCCCGCAGATGAACGGGACCGCGTTCACGGGATCGAACACGCTGACCGCGCAGGACGCATGGGGAAACACGATGACGGGGTTCAACGCGTCCAGCGACAACGTGACGGTCACTACTTCGCTCGGCGGCGCGGTGTCGGGGCTGGGGTCGGGGTCGAATAACATACTGAATTTGCCGGGGGATTTCAGCTCGGGGGTTGCGAACCTTGCCGGGAAAATTGTCTACACGGGGACGTCGGGCTCAGGATCGTTTACCGCAACGTCCGTCAGCTCCCATGCAGGGACGTCCGGCTCCATCGTCGTGAATCCCGGTGCGGCCACGCCGGCAAACTCCCTGATCACTGCGAATCCAACGTCGATAACCGCCAACGGGGTGAGCACGTCGACAATTACCGCACAACTCGTCGACGGGAGCGGGAACAGTTTGACCGCGGGCGGAGGGACCATCGTCCTTGCGACAAGCCTCGGCTCGATCGGTGCGACGACCAACAACAATAACGGGCAGTATACCGCGACGCTGACGTCGGCCGCAGGCGTGGGAACTGCGACGCTCAGCGGCACGCTTGGCGGCCTCCCGATGACCCATACGGCGACGGTGAATTTTGTTGCAGGGACCGCCACGAAGTTTCTGGTCACCATGTCCGGCGGGACGACACTCCTCTCGGTCGCTTCGAAAACGGCGGGCACCGGATTTAATGTCCGCGTGACGGCGCAGGACGCAAGCAGCAACACGGTCTCCACCTATACGGGGACCGTTGCGCTCACCTCCAACTCGTTCGTCGGGACGGTGAACGCGACGATTTCGGCAAACGGATTTGTCGATGGGGTCTCGGTCACGCCGACAGTGGCAGGGGCCGGCGACAGGACGATCACCGCCGTCCAGGGGACGATAAACACGGCGAACGCCTCGGGCAATTTCACCGTCGTAGCGGCCGCCCCCGCGAGCATCACGGTGAACGCCGGGACCCCTCAGAGCATAGGGGTGAATACGGCGTTCCCGCTCCCCCTGTCTGCGACCGTACGGGATGCGTTCAGCAACCCCGTCAGCGGCGCATCGGTCACCTTCGGGGCGCCGCCGGCGGGGGCGACCGGTACGTTCGCCGGGTCGGTCCGGTCAGAAATCAAGGCCACCGCCGCCTCGGGGATAGCGACGTCGGACGTGTTCACCGCCAACGGCACCGCGGGGGCCTACACGGATACCGCGCTGGTCGCCGGCGTGGCGACGCCGGCCCTGTTCAGCCTCACGAACACGGCGGGCGCCGCAACGCATCTCGTGATCCATACGCCGCCGTCGACGCCCGACACGGCGGGCAATCTCTTCAGGACGCAGCCGGTGATCTGGATTGAGGACGCCGGCGGGAACGTCGTCAACACGAACGACGTGGTGACGGCGGCGCGGGCCACCGGGTTCGGTACCGGCGTGCTGCAGGGGACGGTAACGGCGACGGCCGTCGCCGGCGTTGCGACGTTTTCCAACCTTTCGTACAACGTCGCGGAGACGATGCGGCTGACGTTCACGGATGGCGCGCTGAGCGCGGCGACGACAGGCGATATCGTGGTCTCGCCTGGCGTCCCCGCAAGAGTCGTGCTCATCCAGCCGCCGGGTACCGCCACCGCCGGGACGGCGATAGCCCCCGCGGTCACTGCGCAGGTGCAGGACGCTTTCAACAACGTCATTACGAGCGCCGGGACGCAGATTACGGCCGCGCTCACGACGGGAACCGGCGTATTGAGCGGCACACTGACCCAGGCGACGGTCGGGGGGACAGGCACGGCGACGTTCAACAACCTGAGCATCAATCTCTCGGGATCCAAGAACCTGACATTTTCAAGTCCGACGCTCACCTCCGCCGTGAGTCCGGCCTTTACGATCAACCCTGCCGCGGCGACAAGGGTGCAATTCGTGAGTGAGCCGACGAACGCAAACGCCGGCGTGGTCATCTCACCCGCCGTGACCGTCCAGCTGAGGGATCAGTTCGGGAACAACGCGCTGCCGACCGGCAATAACGTGGTCCTCACTGTTGTATCGGGGACCGGCACACTGGGGGGGACCACATCGCAGCCCCCGGGTGGGACGGGGCTTGCGACGTTCGCCGATCTGAAGATCGCCGCGGCCGGCAACAAGACGATCGGGGCTTCCTGCGGCGCGCTTACCGCGGACACAAGCACGGTGTTTACGATTACCGCCCTGCCGCCCAAGCTTCTCGTGTTTCTCTTTCCTCCCTCCGGTGTCGTGGCGGGGGCGGTGATCACGCCTGCGGTCACCGTGCAGGTGGAGGATTCTCTCGGGAACCCCCTCACGACGAACGGCATTTCCGTCGGGATGACGCTCAATGGCACGGGTGCGCTGGGGGGAACTCAGCCGCAGACCACGTCGTCGGGGATTGCGACGTTCGCAAATCTCAGCATCAATCTCTCGGGGTCAAAGACACTCACCGCCTCTGCGTTCGGACTGACGTCCGTAACGAGCGGGCCGTTCACCGTATCGGCAGCGGCGCCGAGCCGGATTGCATTCACGACGTCGCCCGGGAACGGGACTGCGGGAGCTGCGTTCCCCCAGCAGCCCGTGGTGACCCTCCAGGATCCGAACGGCAATACGGTCACCGGGTTCGCACAGAATGTTACGGTGGCGATTCAGAATAATCCCGCGGGCGGGACGCTCAGCGGCGGCACGACGGTGGCGGTCAATACGTCCACCGGCCAGGCGGTCTTCAGCGGGCTGTCGATCGACAAGGCCGGTCCGGGGTACACGCTGACCGCGACGGGAAATTCAGTTTCCGTTACTCCGGGGTCCATACTGAGCGCCGCGTTCACTATATCCCCGGCCGCGCCATACGACGTCCAGGTCGAAACGCTCCCGGACGGGACGGGAAGCCTTCTCCCCGCCCAGAACGTCTCCTCGGGGAACCCGATTACGGTCTACTCGATCTGCCGCGATCAATTCGGCAACTTCATCTCCGATACGGTCGCGGCCTGGTCACTGATCAACCGGACGGGTGGTGTCGCGCCCGGTGACCTCGTTGCGGCGGGGAACGGGCGCAGCGCCACGTTCACGGGGGCGAGCCTCGGGACGGCGCAGATCAATGCGGCGACAGGCTCCCTGATTGCCGTCCCGTCAGGCGTGCTGAATGTCGCGAACGCCGGTCCGCCGACGAAGATCTCGGTCGAGACCGCGGCGAACGGAACCGGGGGTATTCCCCCGGACAGCGTCATCCCCTCGGGATCCAGGATCACCGTGTTCGCGATCGCGCGGGATGTCGCCGGCAACTTCGTCAGGAATGTCTCGGCCGCCTGGTCGCTCCAGTCGGTTTCGGGCGGCGTGGTGGGAGGCGATCTCGTCCCTGCCACGGGATCGAGGAGCGCAACGTTCACCGGGCACGTCATCGGCATGGCGCAGATCAGGGCGGACTCCACAGGTCTGGCGGCGGTCGTGTCGGGCAAGATCACGGTGGTCCCGGGCTCGCCGGCAAGCGTCAGCGCGACCGCCGGTGCGGGTCAGAGCGTCCTCATCGGCAAGACGTTCCCGGTCAAGCTCCAGGCGACCGTGAGGGACTCTTCCGGCAACACCGTCGGCGCCGGAGTGCTTGTGACGTTTGCGGTTCCCTCCACGGGATCTTCGGGGACGTTTGCGGGGGGCATTAACACCGCGCTCACGAACTCGAGCGGCGTCGCGACTGCCGCCGACTTCACGGCAAACAAGGTCGCGGGAACCTACAACGACTCGGCGAAGGTGACGGGCGTCGCCGCGCCGGCAATCTTTGCGCTTACGAATACGTCGGGGAGCCCGGCCTCCATCTCGGCCGGGGCAGGGACCACGCCCCAGCATACTCCCGTCAACGGGTTCTTCACGGTCCCCCTCGCCGCGATCGTCAGGGATTCTTCCGGCAATCCTGTCCCGGGGGTGACCGTCCAGTTTACCGTCTCGGCCTCGGGGGCCAGCGCGAAATTCTCCGACTCGCAGACGAACACGACCTCCGCGGTAACGGCCGCGGTGACGGGAATCGCGACGGCGGCGACTCTCGTCGCGAATAACATCTCGGGGACGTACGGCGCCACCGCGACGACGGCCGGCGCGGCGGTTCCCGCCGCATTCGTCCTGACGAACGATCCCGGTTCGCCGTCGGGCATCACGGTCACGAGGGGGACGCCGCAGTCCGCGACGGTCAACACGCTGTTTCCGGATACCATGACGGTGTCAATCTCCGACGGCGTCAACCCGGTGCCGAATGTCTGGGTCACGTTCACCGCCCCGGCGTCGGGGCCGCGGGGGATATTCGCCCGCACGGGGAAGTCCGTCGATTCGGTACTGACCGATGCGCGGGGCATCGCAAACGCATCCGCGTGCAAGTCCGACACCGTCGCCGGGACGTTCCAGGTCATCGCGACGGCGCGCAACACGCCCGGTACGGGGGTGTTCTCGCTGACGAGCGATCCGGGCGTGGTCGTGATCTTCACGATGCAGGCCCCCGGCGGAGGGGTGATCGGACCGAAGATCGCCACGGTGCCTTTCCCGGTACTCATCACCTCGCGTGACGCATTCAATAACCCGTCGCCGAATTTTCCGAGTTACCCGGTCACGATCAACGTGACGTCGAACGCTCCGCTTGCCGGCGGAGGCGGGACGATCCCGTTCGGAGGGGGTAACCCGCCCGCCACATCATTGACGGATACCGTGGTGTTCCAGAGCGCCGGCGCGACGGATACGCTGAAGGTGGCCCGTGTGGGCGGCGCCGAGCGGGGCGTGAGCAACGCGTTCAGGGTCGACAACCCGGTTCCCGTTGTCAGCTCCGTCTCTCCCGCGAACGGGAACAAGGGACAGACGCTGACCGTCCTGATCAACGGTTCCGGTTTCGTAAGCGGAACGAGCATTCCGTATTTCGGCGGGGGGATATCCCCGTCCAGCTGGTCCGTGCAGAGCTCGACGCAGATGTCGGTGAAGATTTCGATCCAGAATTCGACGCCGGACAGCACGTATCCGGTCTCCGTCATCAACGGCCCGCCGGGCGGAGGCTCGGGAACGCTCCAGCAGGCGTTCACCGTGGGGAACACGCCGGCTCCGCACATCACCTCGATCGCGCCGGCGACGGGCATCCGGCTCACGACGCTCTCCGTGGTCGTGCGCGGATCGAGTTTCTTCCCCGGCGTGACGGGCGTTTCTCTCGGGTCCGGGATCATCGTGAATGCGATGAACGTCGACAGCGCCGACCAGCTCACCGCGTCGGTGACGATCCTCGCTGCTGCGGCCATCGGGCCGCACAACGTTGTCGTGACAAACACCGTTTCCTCGGGGGCGGGGGGGGGAGTCGATACGCTGAAGAATGCGTTCGCGGTGTCCAACCCTGCTCCTGTGCTCACCGGGATCGTGCCGGCGACGGGGAACCGCGACCAGACGCTCGACGTCGTGTTCACGGGGGACAACTATGTCGCGGGGACGACCACGGTCAGCTTCGGGGATCCGGCGATCGCTCTCGTCTCCGTGAACGTCGACAGCGTCTGGCGGCTTACGGCCCGGATCCTGATCGGCCCCGGCGCCGCCATCGGGGCGCATACGGTGTCCGTCACCAACGGCGCTCCGGGGGGCGGAACGGCGACCCTGACGAACGGATTCACCGTCGCCAACCCGGTGCCGACGCTCTCGAGCATCGCCCCGGCAACGGGAAACCTGGGTCAGACCCTGAACGTTCTCATGAAGGGGACGAATTTCGTCACCGGAGTCAGCACCGTCTCGTTCGGGAGCGGCGTCACGATCAACTCCGTCAGGGTGGACAGCATGACGCAGATCGTTACGAACATCACGATCGGATCGGGTGCGGCGATGGGTCCCCGCTTCGCGGTCGTGATCAACCCGGCCCCCGGGGGAGACAGTTCGAACGGCAAGGTGTTTACCATAGCGAACGCCGCGCCGAAAATCCGGATCGCGGTCACCATCGCCTTCCCCTCGCACGCAAACGCTTCCGATTACTCGCAGTCGGACTACCGTATAGTAAGCCTGCCCGGAGGAGCGACCGTGCCGGTCACGAAGTATCTTCCGGGGGCCGCCGGGACGGACTGGCAGATGTACTGGGACACCGGGGCGGACTCGGCGTATAGTATTCCGTATGCAGCGGACAGCATTTTTTCGTTCTCGCAGGGGCGCGCGTTCTGGCTCATCAAGAAGACGAGCTTTGTCGTCGACGACAGCACCCTGGCGCCGTCGCTCGATCTCTCCGGCATGGGGGATATCCCGCTGCACGCGGGATGGAACCTCATCGGCAATCCGTTCCCGGATTCCGTGCAATGGTCCCAGGTGACCGCGGTGAATCCGGCGCTCGGGGCCGCTGTACCGTATGGATGGGCCGGGAACTGGCAGCAGTCGGGTGTCCTGGCGCCGTACACGGGGTACCTGGTGCAGGTTCCGGATTCTCTTCCGTTCATTGCAATACCGGTCCCTGCGGGGGGAACGGCAGGCCCCGCGTCGTCCGGCGATCCCGCTTCGTGGTCCCTCCGGATCGACCTGCATGCGGCGGGCTCCGTCGAGCAGGTGAGCATGCTGGGTGTGTCCGCGCTTGCGTCTTCCGGGCGCAACGCGCTGGATGTCCATCGTCCCCGATTGATGAAGGGCGTCCCCTCGACGGTGTTCAGCCGGCCCGAGTGGGACAGCGTTAATTCCGCGTTTGGAACGGATATACGCCCCGTCTTCCAGAAAATGGAGTCGTGGCCGCTCGAGGTCCGGACGACCCTCCGCGCCCAGGTACAGCTCGGATTCAGGGGGGTGGAATCCGTTCCCGCACAATTCCAGGCCTATGTGATAGACCTGGACGGCTCGAGGTACGCCAGTCTGCGGCAGGCGGCCACCTACGCATTCACGCCCGTGCACGATGTGTCCAGGTTCAAGGTCGTCATCGGCACGGCGGACGCGGTGCGCGCGGAGCTTGAAGCCGTGCTTCCGAAAACGTTCGCCCTGGACAACAACTACCCGAACCCGTTCAACCCCTCGACCACACTCCCCGTGGCAGTGCCGCGCACGTCGGTGATCCGCCTTGTCGTGTACAACATCCTTGGAGAAGAGATCCGTACGCTGTACGCCGGGCCCATCGAAGCCGGCAGGTATCTCTTCACGTGGGACGGCAGGAGTGGTCACGGGAATCCCGTTGCCACCGGCATCTACATCGTCCGCCTCTCGACGAGTGCGGGTCAATCCTTCGTCCGCAAAATGGCTCTCTTGAAATAAGGATTTCATACACAAACCTCACTAGAATGATCATGACGCGATTCGCTCCGCTGATGGTGATAGTCTGTTCCGCCTGCGTTCTCTCGCTCGGTGCCGGAATCGTGAATGCACAAAGCCGCGAAAGCGGCGTCTCACTCAGTCAGCCGAACTATGCGACCCCCTCCAACTACTCCATAGCCAAGCCGGGGGAGCTCACGATGCAGATCAACGTGTGGGGGATGGTCAAGAATCCCGGGAGATACGAAGTCTCGATAGCGACCGATCTCGTGCAGCTTGTCTCCTACGCGGGGGGACCGTCGGAGGACGCGAAGCTCGACGAGGTCAAGATCACGCGGTTCATCAAAACGGAGAGCGGGGTGAGCAGGGCGCAGTTCCTCGTCAACCTGGAGGACCTGTACCGCGTAAACGAATCCAGCCTCGTCCTGCAGCCCGGAGATACGATTTTTCTCGACCGGACGAACTGGTCGGCGATACGCGACGTTCTTTCCATCGTGACGACCGTCGCGGTCCTGACGGCGACCGTCACGACCGTTGTCTACAATTCGCGGCACTAGGGGCCGCACCGCATGCCGGATGGTGGCGGCGTCCGGCGGAAGCTGGTGATTCAAGTCACCCGCACAGAGCCTCCGCTGCATTACATTGAACAACTCATCAAAGGATTTTCTTCATGAATCAACTCCCGCCGGATTCCGGCTACGAGCCGATGGATGATGCGGTCCACACGTTCTCCATCCAGGACTATATTTCGATAATTCTCCGGGGAAAGAGGACGATTGTGATCACCTTCGTTGTGGCCCTGTCAGCCATGATCGTCTATACGCTCCTGTCCAAGACGATGTACGAGTCTTCCTCGCTCGTTCTTCTGAATTTCGGCCAGAGGGCGTCCGTCAGCCTGTCGGATCAGTCGCGGCTCCCCACGGATAACAAGATCGCGAACGAACTGGGGAAGCTGAAGTCCCACATCCTCTCTGAAGCGGTCGCACAGCGGCTCCTGGAGGAGCCATGGCTGAACGAGGCGAAGACCGAGATCGCGCCGATCGTCAGGGCAAAAGGGAAGAGCGAGGACTCTTCGTACGCCCTGGCGACCACCGAGCTCGTCGCGGCGCGCGCCGCGCGCGCGATGGACTTCACGCCCGAGCGCGAATCCGACGTCATCCGCATCACCGCGCGGAGCACCGATCCGCGCGAGGCAGCGCTTCTCGCAAACGTCTATTCCGAGTCCTACCAGGAATACGGCGTCACGGCCGGGCGGCTGCGCACGAAGTCGCGGAGGGAATTCCTGCAGAACCAGGTCGCATCGAAGCGGAGGATACTTGACTCGACCGAGACGGTCCTGAAATCGTACATGGAGCAGGCCGGCGTCGTGTCCCTTGATGCGCAGGCGCTCCGCGTGACCCAGCAGCTGTCGCAGCTTGAAGCGAACCGCGACGCCGTGGACATCGACCTGCAGTCACTGACCAAGACGCTCGCGACGTACCAGCAGCGGCTCCCGGAACAGGAGAAAGAAGTGGGGCGGGTGATGAAGCAGGCCAGCGATCCGTACATCAAGCTCATCCAGGATCAGCTGGCGAATCTGCAGGTCCAGCGGGACATCCTTGCCAACCCCACGTCGGGCGGGGTCGGGAACGAAGTCTACGCGGAAAAACTGAAGGCGATCGAGGGCCAGATCGCGAGTCTGCAGAAGAAGCTGGACGACCGGACGGTAAGCTACCTCTCGAGCGTCCCCTCGGGGGAAATGGCCTCGGCGCAGGCCGATCCTGCGCAGTACCTTGCCCAGGCAAAGCAGAAGATCTTTGAAACCCAGATGCAGATCCAGGCGCTGGAAGCAAAGAAGTCGGCGCTGACCAACTTCATCCAGGGGTACGAGAAGGATTTCGGAGGGATTCCGCGCAAGAGCATCGAGCTCGCGAAGATCCAGCGCGCCCGCATGAGCGCGGAGAAGCTCTACCTCCTGGTGGAAGAGCGTTATAACGAAGCGGCCATCGGCGAGAAATCCGACCTGGGGATCATCGACATCATCGACACCGCTTCGATTCCCCCGGATCCGGTCTCTCCCAACGTTCCCATCAACCTTCTGCTGGGCACGATGATCGGTCTGGCCCTCGGGTTTGCGATCGTGTTCATGCGGGAATTTCTCGATGTCCGCATCTACACCCCCGAGGACCTGAAGAAGCGGGGGTATGTCCTCCTCTCTTTCGTGGGCGGAATTCATCCCCCGCAGGACCCGTCCCAGGGGACGTCGCCTGTCAGCCAGTCGCGGGTCAAGAGATTCTTTGTCTCGGCGGCCGGCGTGGCCAGGGAAATTATCCACCCGAAAAAGAAGGTCCTCGAACCGGTGAAGGTGTCGTACGAGGGGCGGAGCTACGATCATACGCTGGTCTCGCTCCTCGAGCCTTTTTCCCCCGCATCGGAATCCTACAGGCGGCTCCGGGCCAAGCTGGAACATTTCTTCCCCGAAAGCCGCATCCGGCGCCTCGTGGTGACGAGCTCGAATCCGGGCGAGGGAAAGACGACGACGGTGGCGAACCTGGGTTTCGCGTTCGCCCAGGCCGAGCGCAGGGTGCTGATCGTGGACAGCGACCTTCGCCGCCCCGCGGTGCACAAGACATTTGGCTTTGACCTTTCCCCGGGGCTCAGCGACATCCTTGCCGGGAAATCCGGCCTCTCCCAGGCCATTCACACAAACGTCATCCCCGGCCTCGATGTCCTGTGCGCGGGGGACCTGCTTGTCAAGGATCCGGAGATTCTGAGCTCCAAGCACATGGAGAAGTTCCTGAAGGAGCTCGGCGCGCATTACGAGTGGGTGCTTATCGATACGTCGCCGGTCCTCGCAGTCAGCGACGCGGCCATTCTCTCCGCCATGGTCGACGGCGCCGTCTTCGTGGCGGCGGGCGGGCAGACCAGGATTCTTGCCCTGGAACGGGCCATGGATTTCGTTGCCGGCGGCGGCGGCAAGGTCCTGGGCGTGTTCCTGAACAACTTCGACGCGCTGCAGGCGTACGGCAAGTTCTACGGGAGCGACAAATTCGGCTACCGTACGGAGACGTACGGCAGATATGGCGGAAACGGACGGGGTATTGCACTCCCGGCGCTGGAGCACCATTCCTAGCGCCTGCAGCGAAACGGCAAAAAGACCTGCCGTGATAAATCACACAACAAGGTAACCGGACATCACTATGACCTCATCACTTCATGCGAAAGTAGATAGTAAGAAAGCAGTCATCGGCATCGTCGGACTCGGCTACGTCGGTCTGCCGCTTCTCCTCTGTTTTGTCGAGAAAGGCTTCCACGTGATCGGCATGGACATCGATGCGCGGAAAACGGAATCGTTGACGAAGGGCCGGTCGTACATTAAGCATATTGCCGAATCACGGGTTTCGAAGGCGGCCGCGACGGGCCTCCTGACCGCAACGACGGATTTCTCACAGACGACGAAATGCGACGCAGTGCTCATCGCGGTGCCCACGCCTCTGAACAAGAACCGGGAGCCGGACATGACGTATATCGTGTCCACGTGCGAAAGCCTGGCTCCCTACGTCCGGCCCGACCAGCTCTACGTCCTGGAGTCGAGCACGTATCCCGGGACGACGGTCGAGGTAATGGTTCCGATCCTCGAGTCGAAAGGGATGAAAGTCGACAGGGATTTCTTTGTCGCGTTCTCCCCTGAGCGGGAAGACCCGAGCCGGACGGATTACACGACGGAGACAATCCCGAAAGTCGTCGGCTCGACGTCTCCCGCCGGACTTTCCATCGCGGAGAAGGTCTACCAGCAGGTCGTCGTGCGGACCGTCCCGGTCTCTTCGACACAGGCGGCCGAGGCGACGAAACTTGTGGAAAACACGTTCCGCGCGGTGAACATCGCCCTCGTGAACGAGCTGAAGACCACGTTTATGAAAATGGGGATCGACGTGTGGGAAGTTATCGAAGCGGCGAAAACGAAGCCGTTCGGCTTCATGCCCTTTTATCCCGGGCCGGGTCTGGGCGGACACTGCATCCCGATCGATCCGTTCTACCTTACCTGGAAAGCGCGGGAATACGGGGTGACGACAAAGTTCATCGAGCTCGCGGGAGAGATCAACACGGCAATGCCCGACTTCGTCGTCATGCGCGTGATGGAGGTGCTCAACGGGCTCGGGAAGCCGCTGAAGGGGGCGAAGGTGCTCATCCTCGGTCTCGCGTATAAAGCGAACGTCGATGATGACAGGGAATCGCCATCGTACCATCTGATGGAAAAGCTCGAGGAGAAAGGGGCCACGGTGAGCTACAACGATCCGTTTGTCCCGGTCATCAGGCCTTCCAGGGAATTCGCGAAGTACGCCGGGAGGAAATCGGTCCCCGTGGGCGAGGGGTACGACCTGCTTCTCGTTGCGACGCCGCACGACGTGTACAGGAGCATGGATCTGACGGCGTTCAGGACGCCGGTGGTGGACACCAGGCACGTGGCGCCGGACAGGGAGGGGATCGTTTTCAGGGCGTAGCGTGTAATTCCTCATCGGGCAGGACATTGTTCATGGAAATGTTCTGCCCGGTTTTTTTTCTCACCCCCCTTGCGAAAACGGGAAGCGCGGAACAACATGATGCAGGAGATCGTCGATACATACCCCCTTTCACCCATGCAGGAGGGGATGCTGTTCAACAGTCTCGTTGCGCCGGACAGCGGTGTCGACATCGATCAAATTGTGTTTGTGCTGCGGGAGCCCCTGCAGGCGGCGCCTTTCCGGGAGGCGTGGGAGTGGGTCCTCGCCAGGCATGCCGTCCTCCGCACGGCGTTCCGGCTCGACTCCGCCGGCCGGCCGTTTCAGGAAGTCCACAGGGAGGTGGACCTCCCTTTCTCGCACGGCGACTGGAGGGGGTGCCCCCGGGAGGAACTCCGGGCGAACCTCCAGGCCTGTCTTCGTGAGGACCGGCGGCGCGGGTTTCATCCCGGGCATGCTCCGCTCCTTTCGATCCGGCTCTTCACCGCCGGCGATTCCGAGCACTATGTGATATGGACGTTCCACCATGCCCTCCTCGACGGCCGTTCAATCCCGATCGTGATCAAAGAAGTGTTCGGCCGCTATGAATCGCTCTGCGGCGGGAAGACGTTCGCCCCGGAGGAACTGCCGCACTACCGCGCGTATATCGACTGGATGGAGAGCCGTGACCACGATCGGGCTGCGCCGTTCTGGCGGGAATACCTGAAGGGGTTCGCCGCTCCCACCCCGCTTGTGCGCGAATCGTCTCCGCCTCCTGTCCTGTCCGACGGCGCCGGGCTCCAGGAATTCGAGACGGCGCTCGGCGGCGATCTGACGCGCGTTCTCCGTTCGCTCGCCGACCGGGAGGGGCTCACCCCCAACACGTTTGTGCAGGGCGCCTGGGCGCTCCTGCTGGGGCGGTACAGCGGGACGGACGACGTGGTGTTCGGCGCGACCCGCGCCTGCCGGCACGCGACGATCCCGGGGTCGGAACGGATGGTGGGCGTCTTCATGAACACTCTCCCGGTCCGCGCGAGGATCCCTGCCGATATGCAGCTTCTGGAATGGCTGAAGGCTCTCCGCGCAGGCCAGGAGGCGGTCCGCGATGTCGAGCACACGCCCCTGGTCCTCGTGCAGCGATGGAGCGAAGTGCACGCAGGGGAGCCCCTGTTCCGGAGCATCGTCGTATTCGACAACAGGCGGTTGAATTCGTACCTCCGCTCGGAGGGGGGATCGTGGCTCAACCGGGCATTCGAGACCTATGCCCTGACAAACTACCCGCTCACGCTCTCCGCATACCTGGAGGACCGCCTTGTCCTGAGGCTTATCTATGATCACCACCAGTTTGCCGGTGAGACGATTGCTCGTATGGGAGGTCATCTCTCCGCGTTGCTCGGAAACATGGTGTCGGATCCACACCGGCCGCTCTCTGCGTATCCCCTCCTGACGGCGGACGAGAGGGAGACGATTCTCGTCGGATGGAACGCGACCCGGGGGGCCTATCCGCGGGACAGGTGCCTGCATGACCTGATCGCGGAACAGGCGGCGAAGACTCCCCGGGCCGTCGCCGTGGAGTTCGAAGGGACGCGCCTCTCCTATGGAGAGCTGGAACTCCGCTCAAACGCGCTTTCCATGAAGCTCGCGTCGCTTGGTGTGGGCCCCGAAGTACTCGTCGGCGTATGCATGGAGCACTCGCTCGAGATGGTGGTGGGAGTCCTCGGCGTGCTCAAAGCCGGCGGCGCGTACGTCCCGATGAATCCTGCGGATCCGGCGGAGCGGCTCGACTTCGTAAAGCGCGAGACCGGGATGCGCGTGATCCTCACGCAGAGAAATCTGGTTTCGCGCATCCCTTCCGGGGAAGCGGCCCTCCTCTGCCTGGATGATCCCCCGCCGCCGTCTCCCCCCGGTACGGAAAATTCGCGTCCCTCCTCAGGCGCCGGTCCCGAAAATCCGGCGTATGTCATTTATACGTCCGGGTCGACAGGGACCCCAAAAGGAGTTGTCGTCCTACACAGGGGGGTCGTGAACTATGTCTCGTGGGCCGCGCGTGCGTATGGATTCTCTCCCGGTGAGGTGACACCCGTCCACAGTTCTCTGTCGTTTGATCTGACGGTCACGGGTCTCTTTGTCCCGCTCGTCACGGGAGGGAAAGTCCTCCTCCTCCGGGAGGAACCGGGACTCAGGACATTGAGCGCCCCCCTCCAGGTTGGCGGGAATATCGGCATCGTGAAAATTACCCCCGCCCATCTTGAAATTCTCTCGGCCCTGATCCCCTCCGGCGCTATGGCCGGCCGCGCCCGCATGTTCGTCGTGGGGGGAGAGGAGCTCCGGTCGGGGAGCATCGCGCCCTGGCAGGCGTCCGCCCCGGACACGACGATCGTGAACGAGTACGGACCCACGGAAGCGACCGTCGGATGCTGCACATTCTCCGTACCGCCGGGATGGCACGGAGCGGGGACCGTGCCGATCGGCAGGCCTATCGCCAACACGCAGCTCTACATCCTCGACCCATGGATGAACCCGGTGCCCGCGCTCGTCCCGGGAGAGCTCTATATCGGCGGTGACGGGGTCGCGAGGGAATACCTCCGGAGACCTGACCTGACTTCGGAACGTTTCATCGAGAACCCGCTGGAGGGTGCACCGAAAGGGAGACTGTTTAGAACCGGCGATCGGGCGCGATACGCTCAGGACGGCTCGATCGAGTATTTGGGGCGGCTGGACCGGCAGGCGAAGATCCGCGGATACCGGATCGAGCCGGGAGAAGTCGAGGCGGTGCTCTGCCGTCATCCCGGGATTGCCGAGGCGGTCGTTGTCGTCCGCGAAGACACGCCGGGGGACAGACGGCTCGTCGCCTATTACCGGGGAGCAAACGGGAGCTCTCCCGCGGCGCCGGACATCGTTTCGTTCCTGAACGCCCGCCTCCCGGCGTATATGGTCCCCTCCTCATTTGTCGTCCTGGACCGGATCCCGCTGACGTCGAACGGAAAGGTCGATTACAGGGCGCTTCCCTCTCCTGATCCGGATGCCGCGAGACGGATGACGGGGGGACCACGGGTCCCTTCGACCCCGGCGGAAAAAGCCCTTGCGCAGATATGGTGCGAGGTCCTCAATCTCAGGAGCATCGGGGTCGACGATAATTTCTTCGAGCTCGGGGGCCATTCTCTCCTTGCGACGCGGATCGTCTCGCGGGTGCGGAATACCTGGATGGTCGAAATGCCGTTTGCGAGCATCTTCGAGCACCCAACCGTCGGCGGAATGGCGACGGTTCTCGAGCGGATACTCACGGCCGAGCTTGAGAACACTTCCGGCGACCCCGATGCGTCGACGGACGGACATGTCTCCAGTGCAACGACGTAGCCGGAAACACCATGCCTGATCAACAGGACAAGAATGAAGAACGGCTCCCCCTCTCCGCTGCAAAGCGGGAGTTGCTTGAAAAGCGCCTGAAGGGGGGAGGCGCGGCATCCGGCGGCCCGCAGCCGATCCCCAGGAGGCCGGGGGGGGGAATTATTCCCCTGTCGTTCGCGCAGCAGCGGCTCTGGTTCCTGGACCAGTTTGAACCCGGGTCCGCCGTCTACAACGTTCCCAGGATTCTGAACCTCGAGGGTCCCCTGGATGTCGCTGCGATGGAGAAGGCGCTGACCGAGATCGTCCGCCGGCACGAATCTCTCCGCACGACGTTCAGCGGCGCGGCAGGGGACCCGGTGCAGATCGTCGGACCTCCATTCAGCGTGTCCCTGCCCGTGACGGATCTGAGCATGCTGAGCGGTCCGGAGAGGGAATCCGCGGCGCTTGCGCTCGCCGGGGAAGGCGCGGGGATGCCGTTCGACCTGGCGCGCGGACCCCTTTTTCGGATCCGCCTCATCCGTCTCTCCCCGGAGCACCACCGGGTGCTCTTCACGCTTCATCATATCATCTCCGACGGCTGGTCCATCGGCCTCCTCTCGGACGAGCTCACGGCGCTCTACGGCGCGTTTGCGGGCGGTCGTCCCTCCCCGCTTCCGGAGCTCCCCGTCCAGTACGCCGACTACGCCATCTGGCAGCGCGAACGGCTCAGCGGCAGCGTGCTGGAGCGGCAGCTGGCGTACTGGAGGCGCCAGCTTGCGGGCGAGCTTCCCGTTCTCGAATTTCCCGCCGATCGTCCGCGGCCGGCGGTCCGGTCGCATCGCGGCGCGGTGCACAGGGCCGAATTTCCGGAAACCCTCACCGCGCGATTGCGTGCGCTGGGGACCGGGGAGGGGGCGACGTTGTACATGACGCTGATGGCGGCGTTCAAAACGCTCCTGTTCCGCTACACGGGGCAGGAGGATAGTATCGTCGGCACCGCGATCGCCGGCCGGACGCGCCTGGAGACCGAAAAGCTCATCGGGTTCTTTGTCAATACTCTCCCGATGAGGACGCGGCTCGCGCCCGAAATCCCCTTCCGTGAGCTCCTTGCGCGTGAACGGCGCGCCGCGCTCGAAGCATTCGAGCACCAGGAAGTTCCGTTCGAACGGCTTGTCGAGGAGCTCCGCCTCCCCCGCGATCTGAGCTCCACCCCGATCGTGCAGGTGATGTTTGCGCTTCAGAATACGCCCGGGACGGGGGACGGCTCCGCCGGGATCCGTCTCGACGCTCTTGAAGTCGACAACGGGACATCGAAATTCGATCTCTCGCTTTCGGTCACGGAGTACGCCGGCGGAATGCGCATCTCCCTCGAATACAACACCGATCTCTTTGAGAAGAGGACGATCGGGGCGCTCGTCGGACACTTCCGGAATATCCTTGAGGCGGTCGCCGCCGATCCGGGACAACGGCTCGCGCAGATCCCGCTTCTCGACGCTGCGGAGATGCGGCAGCTCGCTCTCTGGAGCGGGGCGGAAACCGGCTACCCGCGCGAGCTCTGCATCCATCAGGTATTTGCCGTGCAGGCCTCGGCGACCCCGGAGGCGATTGCGCTCGTCTCCGGAGGGACGGGGATGACGTACGCGGAGCTCGACCGGCGGTCGAACCGGCTGGCACGCACGCTGCGCTCGGAGGGAGTTGGACCGGACGTCCTTGTCGGTATTCTTGCGGATCGCTCTCCGGAGATGATCGTCGGGCTCCTCGCGATCCTGAAGGCGGGAGGGGCGTATGTCCCGCTCGATCGGTCGCTTCCCGCGGAACGGCTTCAGCTGATGCTCCGGGACACGGGGTCCCGGGTCCTCCTTGTTCATGGAGACCCCCCCGCGGCTCTCCCGTCTGAAGGCCTTACGTTGATACGGCTGGACTTGCAGCAGGGAGAGGCGTCGCCGGCGGACGACGCGCCTGTTCCGCCTCTGACGGGGCCGGAAAATCTTGCGTACGTCATGTATACCTCGGGGTCTACCGGCAGGCCGAAAGGGGTCATGATTCCTCACCGCGCCGTCGTGCGGCTGGTGAAGGGGACGGACTACTGTTCTTTCGGTCCGCAGGAGGTTTTTCTCCAGCTTGCTCCCATTTCCTTCGACGCTTCCACGTTCGAAATCTGGGGTGCCCTTCTCAACGGCGCGCGTCTCGTCATTGCGCCGCCGCAGCTTCCGTCGTTCGAAGAGCTCGGATCCGTGATTGCCGCCTCCGGCGTTACGACGCTCTGGCTGACGTCGGCGATGTTCAACCAGGTGGTGGATCACAGGCCTGAGGCCCTCCTGGGTGTGCGACAGCTCCTGACGGGAGGAGACGTGCTTTCGGTTCCGCACGTGATCCGCTTCAAAGAGAAAGTGCCGGGGACACTTCTGATCAACGGTTATGGACCCACGGAGAACACGACCTTTTCCTGCTGGCATCCTGTTTCCGGCGTCCCTCCTTCCGCGCTGTCGATCCCGATCGGAAGGCCGATCGCCAACAGCCGGGCGTTTATTCTCGACAGGCAGATGGCTCCCGTTCCCGCCGGCGTCCATGGCGAATTGTGCGTGGGGGGGGACGGTCTGGCCCGGGGATATCTGAACCTCCCGGACCTCACTGCGGAGCGGTTCGTCGAAGACAGGGCGGGTGTCGCCGGCGGCGGTCGTCTCTACAGGACGGGAGACAGGGCGCGGTTCCTGCCGGACGGCACGATAGAATTCCTGGGCCGTTTCGACGAGCAGGTCAAAATCAGGGGCTTCCGTATCGAGCCGGGCGAAATTGAGTCCGTCCTCGGAGAGCATCCTTCCGTGGAGGCCGCGGTGGTCATTGCGCGGAAAGACCTCCAGGGAGAGAAACGACTCGTTGCATACGCTGTTCTCCGGGGACGCATGGCCGCAACGGGTGCCGGGCTTCTGGCGTATCTGAAGACCAGGCTGCCGGACTACATGGTTCCTTCGGCGGCGGTCATCCTCGGGGCACTGCCGCTCAATGCGAACGGCAAAGTCGACCGGAGCGCTCTCCCGGCGCCGGAGCGTCCGGCGGGGGAAAACATCGAAGCGCAGACCGGGCCGCTGAGCCCCGCCGAAGAAACTCTGGCGGGAATCTGGTCGGAGATCCTCGGCGGTGCGCGTGTGGGGGTGAACGACAATTTTTTTGAGCTCGGGGGGCACTCGCTTCTTGCCATGCGGGTCATCTCACGCGTCAGGGACGTGTTCCGGATCGAGATACCGCTTCTCACGCTCTTCGAGAATCCCACGGTGTCCGGTCTGGCGTTTGCGATTACGAAGAAATTGACCGAAGAGATCGAGAACATGAGCGACGATGAAGCGCGGGGGGAAGAGTAGCCGATGGCCGGACCTCAGGGCGAACATACGAGCCCGCGCGGGTCGAACCTTTCGCCCGAGAAGCAGGCGCTCCTTGCCAGGCGACTCAGGGGAGGCGCCGGCGCCGGCAGGCCGTCGCGCGCCATACCCAGGCGGGAGGGGGGCGTTACCGTTCCTCTTTCCTTCGGCCAGATGCGTCTCTGGTTCCTGGACCGTCTCGACCGTGGCAACGCGACGTACAATATTCCGTTTGCGCATCGGCTCAAGGGGGAGTTAAACGTCGGGGGACTTGGTCGGGCCCTGACGGAAATCGTCAGCCGCCATGAGGCGCTCCGCACGAGGTTTGCCGCGAATGACGGGGAGCCGGTGCAGGAGATTCTGCCCCCCGCTGCGGTTCCCCTCCCCGTTGAAGATCTCTCCGGCATGCCGGAGCAGGATCGGGAATCGGAAGCAATCCGCCGTTCCGGGGAGGAAGCCCACACCGGCTTCGACCTGGAGCGCGGACCGCTCTTCCGTTGCCGCCTGCTCAGGCTCTCCGCGGCCGATCACCTGTTGCTCATCACGATTCATCACATCGTGTTTGACGGGTGGTCCGAAGGGATTTTCTTTCGCGAGCTTGTCGCCCTGTACTCTTCAACGGGGAATACGGCGTCGTCGACTCTCCCTGAGCCGGGTCTTCAGTATCCCGACTTTGCGCTCTGGCAGCGCCGTGCATTCGATGGGGGGGAATTCTCCCGCTCTCTTGCGTACTGGAAGCAGACGCTTGCCGGCGTCCCCCCTCTGCTCGACCTTCCGACCGATTTTCCCCGCCCCGCGGTCCCGGTGTCACGCGGGAATGGGAAGACGCTCGCTATTCACCGGGATCTCTCCGTCGCACTCGCCGAGTTGAGCCGGCGCGAGAACGCCACGCTGTTCCAGACTCTTCTCGCGGCGTTCAGCGTCCTGTTGCACAGGTACTCCGGCCAGGATGACATCGTTGTGGGGACGCCGGTTGCCGGGAGACACCGCCCCGAGACGGAGACCGCAATCGGATTCTTTGTCAACACGCTCGCGCTCCGGATTGATTGCTCGGGGGAACCGACGTTTCGCCGGCTCCTGCAGCGGGCCAGGGAGGCCGCGCTCGGAGCATTCGACAATCAGGACGTCCCTTTTGAAAAGGTCGTGGAAGCGGTGTGCCCCGATCGCCAGGCGTCGTTCTCCCCGCTGGTTCAGGTCCTGTTCGTCCTCCAGAAGATCGGGTCTCCGCTTGCTTCGATGGCCGGCCTGAGCGTTGCGGATGTCCACCCGGCGCTCCGGCGGGCAAAATTCGATTTTGTGATGTCCGTGATGGAATCAGAAGAGGGAATCGTTCTTGGTGCGGAGTACAGCACCGGGCTCTTTGAAGGGAGGACGATCGGGAACATGCTCCGGCACTTTGATCTCCTGCTCCGTTCGATCGTGGCCGGTCCCGACCTGAAGATCTCCGACCTGAGCATGATCGACGCGGCCGGCGAAGAGGAACTCCTTGCGCTGGGTATGGGCCCTTCGGTCTCCTTCCCGGTCGAACAGACGTATCCGCAGGCGTTTGAATCCGTGGTGAGAGAAACGCCCCGCGCCCTTGCCCTCTCCGCCGGTCCTGACCGGCTCAGTTACAGTGAATTGTACGCTCGTGCCAACCGGGTCGGCAATCTCCTCCGGCGGGAAGGCGTCATCCCGAACACTGTCGTCGGCGTCTGGATGGATCGGTGTCTCGATCTTCCTGCGGCGTTCCTCGGCATACTCAAATCGGGGGGTGCGTTCCTCCCGCTCGATCCGTCGTACCCGCCGGACCGGCTCTCGTACATGCTCGGGGATTCGGCAGTCCCGTTGACCCTCACGCTCCGGCGATTCCTGCCTGCCATCCCCCGGCACGGGGGCCGCGTGATCTGCCTGGACGATGAACAGTTTGCGGCGGGGGCGGGCGGCCCTGACGAAGCGGATCTCCCTCCGGCATCCCGGCCGGGTGATCTCGCGTACGTGATCTATACCTCCGGTTCGACCGGGCGGCCGAAAGGGGTGGAAATAACGCACCGATCCCTGTTGAACCACAATTTTGGGATCGTCGGTGCGCACGCGCTCTCAGGATCCGACAGGGTCCTCCAGTTCTATTCCCCCTGTTTCGACGCGGCGATAGAAGACATGTTCCCCTCGTGGCTTGCGGGGGCGGCGGTCGTGCTGCGGTCGGAGGAGAGCACGGCGAGCATAGCCAGGTTTTTGAGTTTTGTTGACCTGGAAAAGATCACTGTGCTCCGGGCGCCCACGGCGTTCTGGCATGAGCTCGCAGATCAGGTGACGGCGGAGACGTTTCCCCGTTCCGTCCGGCTCATCGTGGTGGGCGGTGAGAAACTCAGGAGTGACCGGGTCGAGACGTGGCGGCAAAAGATCGGGAACAGGGCGCGGATCCAGAACCTCTACGGGCCCACCGAAACGACGGTCGCCTCGACGGCCTGTGACGTCCTGGAGCGACACCCGGACGGTCTGACGCCGATCGGGCGTCCCCTGCCGAATGTGTACGTCCGGATTCTGGACAGTTCCCTGCGGCAGGTACCGGCCGGGATACCGGGAGAAATCTGTATCGGCGGACCGGGGGTCGCGCGCGGGTATCGGGGCAATCCGGATCTCACAGCGGAGAAGTTTATCGCCGATCCCTATGGTGCGGCGAGGGGGCTCCGCCTGTACAGGACCGGCGACAGGGGGCGGTTCCTTGCGGACGGGAACATCGACTTTGAGGGAAGGATCGACAACCAGGTCAAAGTCCGGGGCTACAGAATCGAGCCGGGCGAAATAGCATCTGTCCTTGCGGAGCATCCTTCCGTCACCCGGGCGGTGGTAACGGCCGCAGCCGACCGGACCGGGAACAACATCCTTGCCGCGTATATTGTCCTCGGGGGGAAGATCGCGGAGAGGAACGCTTCAGAGCGGGAGATTGGAATCTGGCTCCGGCAGCGCCTCCCGGAGTACATGATCCCGCATCGCATCATAACGGTTGACGCGATGCCGCTCCTCCCCAACGGGAAGATAAACATGCGTGCCCTTCCTCCGGCCCGGGCGGAAGAGTCTTCGTACGCCGGAGCGTATGCGCCGCCGCGTGATCCTCTCGAGTCGCAGCTTGTCGCCATGTGGGAGGAGGTGCTCGGGAAACGTCCGGTCGGGATATACGACAACTTCTTTTCGCTCGGCGGTCACTCCCTGCTCGCGGCAAGGCTGTTCGGACTGATCGAGCGCCGGATGGGGAAGAACCTCCCTCTTGCGACGATGTTCCAGGCGCCCACGGTCGATCAGTTCGCGGCGGTGATGCGCAGCGGGGGATGGCAGGCCGCCTGGTCGTGCCTCGTGCCGATCAAGCCCGGGGGTTCGAAACCCCCGTTCTATTGCGTCCACGCGCTGGGAGGGAACGTGATCGGGTACACCGAGCTCGCCCGGTCGCTTCCGGATGACCAGCCCGTGTACGGACTCCAGGCGCCGGGGTTGGACGGAAAAGAGAATCCCGCGTCGACCGTGGAGGAGATGGCCGCGCTCTATGTCAGGGAGATCCGTTCCCTCCAGCCATCGGGGCCGTATCATCTCGGAGGCGCCTGCACAGGAGGAATCGTTGCCTCTGAGGTGGCCCGTCAGCTCCTTGCACAGGGGGAAGAGATCGGACTGCTCGCGATGTTTGACACGTTCGCGCACAGCCACTTCCGCTCGCTGTCGAAGGCGGATCTTCGGGAATTCAAACGGAAGAAGTTCAGGGACCGCGTGAGATACCACGGGACGAACATCTTCCTGCGCCGGGGGCGGATCGCGTATCTGCGGAAGAAGTTCACGACGATACGGCGGAGGATCTCCACCCGGATCTGGGGGCTTCTGTTCGCGCAGTACACGCGGCTGAAACTCCCGCTCCCCTCGGCACTGCGGAAGGTGGAAGAGTATCAGCTCCTGGCAATTAAGAACTACGAGATACAACCATATCCCGGCAGGGTCACGCTCTTCCCTCCCGGGACGAAGTCGATCGGAGAATACGAGGACAGGGAACAGGGATGGGGGAGCCTTGCCCGGGGAGGCGTGGAGATCCACGACGTCCAGGGAGACCATCTGTCGATGCTCAGGGAACCTCATGTGAAAGTCGTCGCCGGGGAGCTCGCCCTGTGTCTTCGGAGAGCATACGAACGCCATGCATCGAATGCTTGAACGTACTGACATACGTCATTCCCCGGGAGCGGCTGTGACGGAGATCCCGGAAGGATTCCGTGTTCTCCCCGCCGGGGAAGTTGCAATCTGGCGCCTCTCCCTCGGCGCGGATGCGTCGCTGCGGACGCGATGCCTGGGTATGCTTTCGGAATCCGAAAAGCGGAGAGCCGCGCGTTTTCGCAGCGCGGAAGCCGGATCGCGGTTTGTCGTTGCGCACGGGTACCTGCGGCAGATACTTGCCGGATATGCCGGGGTCGACCCGGGGGACCTGTGTTTCAACGTCTCAGAGTACGGGAAACCTTCGCTGATGATCGGGGGGAAGGGAGCGGGAATCCGCTTCAACCTGGCGCACTCGGAGGACTCCGCGCTCGTGGCGGTGACTGAAGGGAGGGAGATCGGCGTCGATATTGAATCGGTGCGCAGGTTCGATGATCTGCCGCTTGTTGCCCGGCGATGTTTCTCTCCCCGGGAGATCGAACTGCTCGGTACCTGCGGGGAGGATCACTATGCCGGGATGTTCTATACTATCTGGACGAGAAAAGAGGCATATATCAAGGCGAGGGGGGAAGGAATGTCGCTCGAGCTGACTGGCATCGATGTCACCGATCTCTCTTCACCGCCGGGGAGCACCTGGCACATCCGGGACCTCGGGATGTACCGGGGCTGCATGTGCGCACTCGCATTAGAGGGTCGGGTTGACCGGGTGCGGATTCTGGACGGGAGAACGCTCCGGTAACAGGGGGGGGAGCGCGATGTGACGGCCGTCCCCTCATCCTCTCTAATATATCCTTATATTGTGACTTATACAGATCGGGTGAGAAGTGAGCTCTGAAGCACTGAAAAGCACGGACGAAACCGTGGAAATAGCGCGGGCGACCCTGCTCGCGGAGGCAGACGCCATCCGGATTGCCGCAGAGCGCCTTGACGGCAAGATCGCGGAGGCAGTGGATCTTATCCTCGCATCCAGGGGGAAGGTCGTAGTAACGGGAATGGGAAAATCAGGCCATATCGGGCAGAAGATCGCCGCGACGCTCTGCAGCACGGGGACCCCCTCGGTGTTCCTCCATGCCGCCGAGGCGACGCACGGCGACCTGGGGATCTATGAGCCGGGCGATCCGACGATTCTGATCTCGAAAAGCGGAGCCACAGCAGAGCTTGTGCACCTGATTCCGGTCTTGAGGCAGTTCCGAACCCCGCTGATCGGGATACTCGGGAACCTCTCGTCGCCCATCGCGCAGAAGGTGGACGTGGCGCTTGACGGTCGCGTCGCCCGCGAGGCCGACCCCCTGAACCTGGCGCCGACATCGAGCAGCACCGTGGCGCTGGCGCTGGGGGACGCCCTGGCCTCCGCGCTCATGCACGCACGCAGGTTCAGCGATGCGGATTTTGCCCGTTTTCATCCCTCGGGGCAGCTCGGCCGGAACCTGTCCCTCATGGTTTCCGATCTCATGCATACCGGGGCGGAGGTTGCGTGGGTGAAGCCGGATGATTCTCTGCGCGACGTCGTCATCGCGATGACCCGGCATCCCCTCGGAGCGGCATGCGTCATTGACGGGGAGAGGCGGCTCATCGGGATCATCACCGACGGCGACCTCCGCCGGGCGCTGCAGGCCCATGATGATATCCGCCCGCTGGCGGCCACGCAGATCATGACGGCGCACCCGATCACGATCACCGCGTCGATGACGCTGAAGGATGCGACGCGGGTCATGGAAGACAGACCTTCCCAGATTTCCGTGCTCCCCGTCGTCGGGGAGCGGCTTGAGTGTATCGGCCTGCTGCGCGTCCATGATCTCTACCAGCCGGGTCTGACGTGATCGACGACGCGGCGGTCATCAGGGCGGATTGTTGATGAGTGAATCGAAAGGGGAACAGCGTCCCCCCACGCGTACGCGCAACTACGTCGCGGGGCTGACGAGCGGCTACGTCCGGACGATCGTCACCGTCGTCGTGGGGTTGTGGCTGACCCCTTTCACGCTCCGGTTTCTTGACCGTCAGGAGTACGCGATCTTTACCCTGGCGAGCGACGCGTTGATGTGGCTCAGCCTGCTCGACCTGGGAATCACCTCCGGCCTCCGCGTGAAGGCGGCGCAGCTTACGGGGATGCCGGACAGGGAGCGGCTGGATCGTCTGGCCAGCACGGCGTTCTTTGCGCAAAACGGTGTCGTCGTCCTCATCATGATCGCGGGCTCGGTCCTCGCGTTCGTGTTCCCCCACCTGTTCCCCGTGAGGCCGGACCTGCAGAAGGACGCGACAAACCTCATGTTCATGATGGTCGTGGGATCGTCGCTCTCGATCGGGACACAGACGTTTTCGGCGATTCTCGTTGCGAACCAGCAGATCCACATCGACAACTTTATCGGACTGCTGAATATCGGGATACGGACGCTTCTGACCGTGGTCCTGCTGGAAGCGGGGTGGGGACTCTATTCGCTTGCGGTGGCCACGCTCGCCGCCATGGTCATCACGTCGGTGCTCGCCGTCCTGCGGACGTACCGGTTCCTGCCGGAGCTCCGGATCAGGTGGTCCCTGGCGTCGTGGGACACGTTCAAGAACATCAGCCATGTCGGACTCTGGTTCAGCCTGGGCGGGCTCGCCGGGATCGTCATTCAGTCCCTCGACCGGCTCGTCACCGCGAAGATCGTGTCGGTCGACATGGTAACGACGCTCACGCTGACCAGCAGGATCTACGCCCTGTCGGGGAGTCTGCTCGGCCAGATCACGGACACCGCGCGGCCGATGCTCGGCCAGCTGATCGGGCAGAAGAAGATGGCGGATGCCCTCCGGACGTACCGGCAGCTCTTCTCGCTCTCCACGGGTTCCGCCGTCGTCGTGGCCATGAGCATCGCCGCGGGAAACGGGAGCTTCGTCACCCGCTGGGTGGGAGAGGTGAACTACGGCGGAATCTGGCTCGACGTGGCGCTCGCGATCAACCTCATCACCTACGCCTGGGTTCTCCCTAGCAGGGCGATTCTGACCGCGAACCTCACGGTGCGCGGGCCGGTGCTTGTCCGGTGTCTCGAAGGGTTTGTGAACCTCGGACTCTCGGTGTTCCTCGGGAAGATCTACGGCGTCATGGGTGTCGTGCTGGCGACCGGGATCACGTGCATGGCGACGTCGATGTGGATTCTCCCCATGCTCACGGCGAGGATGTTTGAAAGGCCCTTCATCAGGTTTGTGATGGACGACGCCGCCCGGATCGTCGTCATGTGGGTGTGCCTGGTCCCCGTGTTCTTTGCCGCCCGCGCGCTTGCGCTTCATGTCGCGGGGTTTCCCGGCGCGCTTGCCGGGGGGGCACTCACGGGTGCCTGCGGCGCGGCCCTGCTCTGGTTCCTCATCCTCGATGAGCGCCTGCGGCTGCGTGTCCGGGGTGTCGTGGGACATTATGTACATTTTCACTCATAACCTCTCTATGGATATCCAATGCGCTCACTCGTAACAGGAGGTGCAGGCTTCATCGGTTCACACGTCGCCCGGCATTGTCTTGCAATGCATCACGAGGTGGTTGTCCTTGACGACCTCAGCGGAGGCTTCAGTGATCAGGTCCCCCCGGGGGCCCGTTTCGTGGAGGGATCGGTGACCGATAACGAGCTCGTCGCCCGGCTCTTCGGGGAATACCGCTTCGATTACGTGTACCATCTTGCGGCGTATGCCGCCGAAGGCCTGTCCCATTTCATCCGCCGGTTCAACTATACGAACAACCTGATCGGCAGCGTCAACCTGATCAACGAGTCGGTCAAACACGACGTGAAGTGCTTCGTGTTTACCTCGTCGATCGCCGTCTACGGCGCCAACCAGCTCCCCATGCGGGAGGACCTGGTCCCGCAGCCCGAGGATCCGTACGGGATTTCCAAGTACGCGGTGGAACTCGACCTGCGCGCTGCGCATGAGATGTTCGGACTCAATGCGGTCGTGTTCCGTCCGCACAACGTGTACGGGGAACATCAGAACATCGGCGACAGGTACAGGAACGTGATCGGCATCTTCATGAACCAGATCATGCTCGACCGGCCGATGACGGTCTTCGGCGACGGCACCCAGACGCGCGCCTTCAGCTATATCGATGATGTCGCGCCGTACATCGCGAAGTGCGTCACGGTCCCCGCGTCGTACAACCAGGTGATCAATATCGGCGCCGACACGCCGTATGCCGTGAACGACCTCGTGAACGTCGTGGCGGAGGTGCTCGGTGCGAAGCCGAAGGTGCAGCACCTCGACGCCCGCAAGGAAGTCCTGCATGCGTATTCCGCGCACGACAAGGCGCGGCGGCTCTTCGGCATCACCGGGGGCACGAGCCTCGAGACGGGGATCGGCCGGATGGCCGCGTGGGCGCGCACGGTCGGGGCCCGCCAGAGCCAGGAATTCAAGAATATCGAAGTGCTCAGAAACCTCCCTGCGGGTTGGAAGGTGTGACGTCATTCATCGAGGAAACGATAGATGCTCAATGGTTTGAAGGAAAAATTCTGGAGAGTCGCCGAAACGCGCGGCATCAACAGGGCAATCACGGAGTTCCGGCCCGAAAAGGGGTGGCTCATACTGTGCGGCCACGGGATCTGCGACGGCCCGCTGGCGATGAACACCCCCGACGACAGGTATATCCAGGTGGCGACGTTCAAGGCCGAAATGGAGCACCTGCTCTCGCTGGGGTACAGGTTTGTCACCCTGACCGAAGGCATCAGGCGGATGAGGGAAGGGGAATCCCTCGATAACCTTGTGACGATGACATTCGATGACGGCATGCACTCTGTCGTCGAGTTCGCGTATCCGGTGATGGTCGCTCTCGGCGTGAAAGGATGCATGTACGTCGTCCCCGGCATCGTCGGCACGTCGAGAATTCTCTGGACGGACATGATTATCGCTGTGTGCTGGCACCGTCAGGGGGAATTTGCCCTGCATTTTCCGCAGGGGCGGATCTCATATGCCGGGGAATCGAATCGCGACCCCGGCAAGACGAGCCTGGAGGTTATCCACACGTTTCGGACGCTCCCGGAGGAAGTCAGAAAGAAGTGCTTCGAGCAGATCGAGCGGATGTACGAGGAGATCCCTGAAGGATTCGTGCCGCGGGAGTATTTGCCGGTGACCTGGGACGAGCTCCGCTCGCTTGACCCCGGTATCCTTGAAGTCGGCAATCACACCCTGTCGCATCCGAAGCTCGTCAACGTCGATGGTCCGACGATGCAGTCGGAAATAACGGAGGCGCGACGGATGATTGCGGACGAGCTGGGGACGCCGGTCGATCATTTTTGTTACCCGGGCGGGTCGTACGACCTCGACGTGGTGGAATGCGTCCGGTCGGCGGGGCATGCCTCGGCGACGACGGGCTTCTTCGGCAGAAATACGCGGGAGACGTCCGCGTTTGAGCTCCGGCGGGTCGTTATCTCTCCCACGCTCGCGCGGTTCCAATCGCGGATGTCCGGATTCGAGCGGCTCGTGAGGACCCTGATGAAACCCGGGAGGCTGCTCCGGATAGTTCTCATTGTTCTGGGCGCACAGGCCGGAATCCTCGCGGCCTCTGCCGCGTGATGGAGCACAATCATGGACGCAGCGGGAGTGACGGCGGCATGAACGTCTGGTGTCTCATGGGGGATCAATTCGGCCACGTCAAGCCGGTCGAGGAGTACCTCGGTGCGCATGCCCGGTTCACCTACGACGGCGTGTTCGATCCGCGGGTGATGCTCGATGCCCGGCCGGACCTTGTCCTGTGCGTCAACGATTTCGTCTATGACATCAGCAGATGTCTCGACGAGGCGCGGAGCGCGCGGATCCCTTCGCTTGTTCTCCAGGACGGGATACTGGAATGGCGCTGTCAGTACGAAAACCCGCTCTTCGGAGCGGGCGGCGGAGCCCCGCAGCATCAGCCTGTGCTCGCCGACAAGATCGCGTGCCTGGGGAGCCAGAGCGCGCGGGCGATCGGCGCGTGGGGAAACGCGTCGAAGGTGGAGGTGACCGGCATGCCGCGGCTGGACCCGCTTTTGAAACGGACGCCGCCGAAGGTTCGTCATCCGGGGACGAGGCTCCTGGTCATGACCGCGAAAAAACCCGGCTTCACGCCGGAGCAGACCGCAGTCACACTCCGGTCATTGCGCGACGTGAAAGCGCATCTGGAAACCCTCCCGGAGATCGACGTGATCTGGAGGCTGAGCAAAGGGCTGGACCAGACGCTCGGCGTGGCGAACCGGCTGAAGGACGATTCGGGCCTCGAGCTCGCCGCCCTTCTTGAAACGGTCGACGCCGTCATCACGACCCCGAGCACCGCGCTCCTGGAGGCCATGCTGATGGAGCGTCCGGTCGCGGCGCTGGATTATCACAATGTCCCGAGATTTGTCCAGACCGCGTGGACGATGTCCGCTCCCGGACATATCGCGGAGGTCGTTGCGGAGCTTCGGGATCCTCCTCCGCGCAAGATGGCGTTCCAGCGGGACTGCCTCAACGACAGCCTCGCATGCGCCGGCCCGGCGGCCCCGAGGGTGGCGCTGCTCATGGAGAAGATGGTCGCCGCGGCAAAGGGGGACCCGGCGGGGGCGGGGGTCCTTCGCCTGCCGCCTCATCTCCTTGGACAGGACGGGCACCCGCCCGTCGGGACGCCGCCAAGGCTTTCGGATCTGTACCCCGGTCAGCCGTCATTCGAGGGGGAAGACGTCATGGAGATGCAGGCGCGCCTGGCACGCCAGGGGAGGCGCATCCAGGATCTCGAGAAGGTGATTCGGCGCCGCAGCATCTTGTACGCGCTGTACAAAGCGGGACAGTCTCTTCAGGATTTGCTCCGGCCCAAAACAGGGACCGGAAAGTAGGGCATCAGCCACGACGGGAGGATTCAAGGTAGTGCCGAGCATCATGGGAATCACGCAGAGCGCATTTGACCCTGCGAGCCGGGTCCGATTCATCCAGTTCATTCCCGGCCTGAAGGAGGCCGGTTGGGAAGTCGTGCATCGTCCGAACGTACCGGATCGCCAGTGGATGAGCCCGTTCAAACCCAGGATCCTCAGGGGAGCGCACTACAGGGCGGGGCGGATCGTCATGAAGGCGAACCGCTGGAGCGACGTCCGCAGGGCCGGGGAGTTCGACCTCGTGTTTGTGAACAGGGATCTCGCCGGCGGAGGGCTGTTCTTTGAACGGCGGCTGCTGGAAAACAATCCGCGCGTCGTGTTTGACTTCGACGATGCCATCTTTATGGGGAAGAACGAATATGCCGTCCGCTGGATGTGCGAGCATGCCGCGTGGGTGACCCCCGGGAACGCCTACCTCGCCGAATTCGCGCGGAAGGTCTCGGACAACGTGACGGTCATTCCGACGGTCGTCGACACCGACCGGTACACGGTGCGGTCGTACGGCGCACCGGCGAAGGGGAGGAAGATCCGCGTCGGGTGGAGCGGTTCTGACCGCTCCGTGCCCCCCTCGCTCCATCCGTATCTGGATATGCTTGCCAATCTCCAGCGCAAACTCGATTTCGAATTCGTCATCATCACGAATTCGCGGCCACGGTTTCCGAATCCGGACCTCCGTTTCACGTTTCATGAGTGGAACGCGGAGGAGGAGTACAACCTGGAGTCGACGATGGATATCGGCCTGATGCCGCTCGTGGACGAGGAATTTCAGCGCGGCAAATGCGGGCTCAAGCTCCTGCAGTATATGGCCGCCGCCATTCCGACGGTCGGTTCGCCGGTGGGCGTGAACAAGGATATCGTTGCGCATGGAACGACGGGGTTCCTGGCCACGACGGAGAAGGAATGGGAGGAAGCGCTGGCGGAGCTGATCCAGTCGGCGTCGCTCAGGGCATCGATGGGGATGGCCGGCCGCGGGGCATGCGTGGATCACTGGTCCATCAGGCGCTGGCTCCCCGAGCTGTCCGGCATCTTTCACCGGGTGAGCAATGCCGGACGGTAGTCTTCCTCCGGAGGAAGCGCCTCTGATGGATCACGTCGTCGTCCGTCGTTCGCTGACCGGCGGAGAAATCCGTCCCGGCGGGGCTCCGGGGGGCCCGGCGCCGACGCGCGAAGTCTCGCTGATCATCTGCACGCGTCAGCGGGCGGCGAGCCTTGGCCGTTTTCTGGATTCCCTGGCACGCCAGGACCTGCGTCCCGCACGGCTTGTCATCGTCGACGCCAGTGCCGACGATGGAACGGAAAGGATGCTCGCAGAACGGGGCGATCCGGCATCCTGGGGTCGGGAGGTGTGGTATTTCCGTATCGATGGTCCCCTGCGGGGGTTGACGCGTCAGAGGAATTTCGGCCTTCGCTGGGTGTGTTCCGACCTTGTAGCTTTTTTTGACGACGACATCGTCCTCTCCCCGGGGTGTCTCGGCGTGATGGAGAACGTCCATCGGCTCATCGGTGAAGGGCTGGTGGGGGTCGGCGCGCGCATGGAGGGGGGG
>Ga0209698_10000375_pt1 | contig 50606 bp, 41 predicted proteins | sample LitLauG_LLR_2012_FD_187203 | JGI IMG/M metagenome (GOLD analysis project Ga0209698, IMG submission 187203) | Freshwater sediment microbial communities from Pennsylvania, USA - Little Laurel Run_MetaG_LLR_2012 (SPAdes) (version 2) | ecosystem: Environmental > Aquatic > Freshwater > Creek >...
GATACGGCGACACCACCAAGCTCTCCGCTACCGCCGAAGAAGTCAGTCGCCTGCTCAACGCCTACGCCGCCGCGATTCTGACTTCTGCCTCCTGACTCCCACATCCCGCTGGGATATCAAGGGCGCAGCCCTTGCCTAGTTCCTAGTTAGAGCCCACAATGCTGCTCACTTAAGCCCCGAGGGCGTACATGGGCATCGCGCGGGACCAGTAACAGCCAATTCGATGGGCTTCCGACAGGCCTATGCCGCGGCTGGAGCCGGTTCCGGTGCTGTCAACTTCCAACAGCCTAACTAAGAACTTTTGGGTGGCGACACTGGAAGACCGGTTGGTTGTCCGAGTGGGGGACGATTCAGACGGAGCGGTTCATAGACGGACCCAAGCGCGTTTGTGGGGAGTAATCGTGAAGAGCGGTCGGCTATAGCGCTGAAAGGCTCGCGTCCGTCGTTAGATTCCGTCCCCTGGCCACCACGTTCCAAACAGGTTACGAGTAGCAGTGCCTAGCGCGGGTTGAACCAAATGTAGCGAAGGAAAGACCTTGAGATATGCCGAATCCCGACTACGTGCTGAAACAGCAATGTGCGACAATGTTTTAGGGGGAAACACCTTGAGTGAGCACTCCAGGATCGAATGGACCGAGGCGACTTGGAACCCAGTACGCGGATGTGTAAAGGTCAGCCCAGGCTGCAAGCACTGCTATGCGGAGACTTTCGCCGAGCGCTTCCGTGACGTTCCCGGCCATCCCTATGAGGAAGGCTTCACGCCTCGCCTCGTCCCAAACAAACTCCTCGAACCAATCCGCTGGGCTGGGCCCAAGACGGTATTTGTCAATAGCATGAGCGATCTCTTCCAGGAGGCCGTCCCGGACGAGTACATTTCGATTGTTGCAACAGTGATGCTCCGAGCCAATTGGCACACTTATCAAGTCCTCACAAAACGAGCGGAACGCCTCCGGCATCTTCTTTCCACAACGCTTCGCGAAGCGGCAGACGCCAAGCACATCTGGTGGGGCGTGAGCGCGGAGGATCGGAAGTTCGGCATTCCAAGAATTACCTCCCTCAGGTGGGCCCCCGCGCGTGTCCGCTTCCTGAGCATCGAGCCGCTGCTAGAAGACCTTGGGCCAATCAATCTCGACGGGATCGATTGGGTGATCGTTGGAGGTGAAAGCGGTCCAGGCGCGCGCCACATGGAGCCAGAGTGGGTCATCTCAATTCAACGACAGTGCGCACGTGCCCGTGTGCCATTTTTCTTCAAGCAATGGGGAGGTGTCCAAAAGGCCAAATTTGGGCGACTCTTGAACCGGCGGACGTATGACGACATGCCTGAAAGGGTGACATCGCCGGCCCCGTCGCGCAGCCAACGGGATGCCCTTACTCTCGCTCTGACGCCCCTTGTTCGAGGCGGCCCGCTCATCCCGATCGACATCCGCCCATTGCCTGCACGAATCGCGGCCCAGTAGGACGTGCACATGAAGCCCCCGGAATACTACAAGGGCAAGGAGCAGACCTACCTCAAGCACTTCTTCCTTGAACAATACTTGGAAACAGTTGCCGCGCACATCGGTTATGCGCAAGGCGAGTTCGTTTACGTTGATTGTTTCAGCGGTCCGTGGCGGGCTGAGCACGAAGACCTGGCCGATACGAGCATTCGGATTGCGTTGGACAAGCTCAATTACGTACGGGAAAAGGTGCTCGCCCCTCATGATCGCTACCCCACGATTAGGGCGATTTTCATCGAAAAGGATCCGATAGCATTTGGCGCTCTGAGCGAAGCCGTCGAACAGTATCACGGCAGCGTGAAGGTCACGCCGTTATCAGGCACGTTCGAAGACAACATACCCGCAATCCTGGCTGAAGTCGGAGGGAGATTCTCGTTCTGTTTCGTTGATCCAACGGGATGGACGGGACTTTCGATGGATCGCATCCAGCCACTCTTGCGGCATCAACCGGGCGAGGTCGTGATCAATTTCATGTATGACTTCATCAACCGATTTCTCAATTCTCACGATCCGGCCACTGAGGCATCCATTGATCACTTCTTTGGCACCGACGCTTGGCGTAAGCTGCGCGATAGTCCGGAACGCGAAACGGACATCATCAAACTCTATGCCGAACAGGTTCGATCAACGGGGAAGTTCCCGTATGTGACGTCAACCAGGATTCTTAAGCCGCTCCATGATCGCGCCTACTTTCATCTGATCTACGCAACGAGGAACTCCAAGGGAATTGAGAAGTTCCGAGACGTGGAAAAGCGATTGGTGACGGCTCAGCAGCAGGTACGCGAGGCTGCACAGCGAGAATACCGCGTGGATCGGACCGGTCAAGGAGAGCTGTTGTTCGGTGCGTCTGATACGCTGTCCCCATCAATGGAAGAGGAGCGTACGCGACACCGAGAACGCGCTAGGATACAGCTGATCGAGCTTCTGATGTCTGGCCCCCAGCGATACGAGACGCTACTCCCCGTGCTATTGCAAATACCGCTCTTTTGGAAGACAGACCTCCACGAGCTCATCGCCGACGAACGGCGGGTGGGACGCATTGTTATCGATGGGATGGGCCCGCGGCAGCGGGTCCCCAGCGACGGGTGTGTCATTCGGCTCTTGCCGTCTTAACGAGCTCGCTTCCTTTCCCTAGATCCTAGATCGACGTTGCGAATTCCTCCCGCTATCGCTACCGACGGCGCATGCCCAAGAAAATGCGCTGCTGGATGGTTGGAGGGTCGGGCCGAAGGGGAGAGCGTTGCTGCGTCGACGGCGCCGGGTGCCACCGGTGGATTACTCCCACGTCGGCTTCCGTCCGGCAATGGACCGAGTCCCGTCAAGTTGACGAGAAATGGACTCGTACATTGGTCCCAAACGGCGACCTCGGAAGTGTAGGGCAACGGTCCTTAACTGATTGGTATTGAGAGCTAGTTTAGCTACGGTAACGGGCGCACTGGACCTACTGCGGATCTAATGGATGGCGTGCCTACGCACGCGATCGGCTGGCCCTTCGTCATCGGCGGCGTGGCTACGATATAGAGCACCAGCCCGTCGATGGGCGACTCGACCGCGGCGATCTCGCTCCCGAAGAAATCCGTAATGCGCGCCAACACCGCGCCCCTCGAAACCAACTGGTCGCGGTCCACTTCCGGGTACAGGATGCCGGTGGCCGGGCTCACTATCACCACCGCAGGGTCGAGGTAAACCGGATTCGTCACCGGCGCGGGGCCATCCTCCAGCATCTTCAAATGGCGCATCACGCCGCGGACGCCCGAGACGATTTGCTGGATGGATTCCACGTCGGACATTCCCAGACAGCCGCTCTCGATGGTCATGGCGGGCTTGCCGCGAGTGATCGCGGTCGACGAACAGTAGATGGAGCGCGCCGGGTTCGTCGGGCGATTGCGGTCCAGCAGGATGCGGTCGATTCCGAAAGCCAGCGCCAACTCGCCGATCGCCTCATCCAGTTCCGGGTGGCCGGTGACGGTCTGGTACACATAGGGGCGGAGAGATTCGTTGCCATCGCCGCAGTGTAAATCGAGCACGTAATCCGCCGGTTCGATGGCTTCCGTGGTGACGGCATGGGCGATCCGCTCGCAGACCGTGCCATCCGGGCTGCCGGGGTAGCAGCGGTTGAGGTTCTTGCCGTCCACCGGGCTGAAGTAGATGGTGCGCCCGAGGAACGAGGGCATGTTGGCCACGTGAACCATGATGACGGCGCCGTGGAGTTGGCCGGCGTCAATCTGTCCGCGAAGCTGCTGCAGCGCCAGAATGGGCGGGTATTCGTAGCCGTGGTTGCCGGAAATCAGCGCCAGCACCGGTCCGGCATGCGCGCCCCGGATCGTGGTCACCGGGATCTGCGTGGCGGCGTCTCTCCCCTCCGGGATTTCGATCATTCGGCTTTCGATGCGAGCGGCCATCGGGTTTCTCCTCCCCGCCAGCGTACCGCGTCCCGTGCAATCTGACACAATAAGGTTTTCGTTATGACTCAATTCGCTCTCACCAACCGCCGCACGTTCCTCAAGGCTGCCGCCGGGTTGGCCGCCCCCGCCTTCGTCCGCAACCTCATTTCCGCTCCGCCCAGCGGCACCGTGAGGCTGGCCAGCTTCGGTTCCGGAGGCATGGCCTTCTACACCCTGGATGGCATCGCCACGCATCCCAAGGTCAAGCTGGTCTGCGTAGCCGAACTGGATCCGGCGCGGATGGACCACAAGAAGAAATATCCCGACGCCAAGGTCTACGAGAACTGGCGCGAGATGTTGGAGCGCGAGCATAAGAATATCGACGTAGCCTGCGTGGGCACGCCCGATCACATGCACGCCCCGATGGGCATGAGCGCCATGCAACTCGGCATGCCCGTCTACATGCAGAAGCCCCTGGCGCACGACATTTACGAGGTCCGCCGTCTCATGGCTTTCGCGCGCAAGAAAAAGCTCGTGACGCAGATGGGCATCCAGATTCATTCCAGTGGCGAGTACCAGGCGGCGGTACAACTCCTGCACAGCGGCGCGATCGGCAAGGTGAAGGAAGTCCACTCCTGGAGCGAAAAGAAATGGGGCGATATGGACCCGTTCCCCAACCGCGCCGACCCGGTGCCGGCCAATTTCTGCTGGGACGATTGGCTGGGCGTGGCGCAGGCGCGGCCCTTTATCGGCGACGGCTATTACCACCCCGTGAACTGGCGCAAGCGCGTCGATTTCGGCACCGCGACTTTCGGCGACATGGGCTGCCACATCATCGACCCGGTCTTCGGCGGTCTGCAACTCACCGCGCCCCTCTCCGTGCGCTCCGAAGGGCCGGCGCCCAACGAGCATAACTGGGCGCTCAACACCGTGATCCGCTACGTCTTCCCCGGCACGCCTTACACCGAAGGCAAGACGGTTCCGGTCCACTGGTACGATGGCGACGAGCGTCCGCCGCAGGACGTGCAGGCGCTGCTCGGCGGCCGGAGGATGCCCGGCCAGGGCTCGATCTTCATCGGCGCCAAGGGCGTGATGCTGCTGGCGCACGTGGCCAAACCGGTGCTGCTGCCGGAAGCGCAGTTCAAGGACTTCATGATGCCGCAGCCGAAGGCGGAGAACCACTATCACCAGTTCGTGGAAACCGTGCTGGGCAACGCCAAAACCTCGACGCCATTGGAATACTCCGGACCACTGACCGAAGCCGTCCTGCTCGGCCCGATCGCTACGCGCTTCCCCAAGACCACGCTGGAATGGCACGCCGGCAAGATGAAGTTCAAGAACTCCGTCGAGGCCACGCGCTACGTGCGCAAGACGTACCGCGGCGGCTGGGCGGTCAAAGGGCTGTAGGAGCGCAGTAGAAGGCTTGGAACCGACGGCAAGCCGACTTTGCTCTCGACTTTCCTTCGGCTGCTGGAGGAGTACCCGGTGCTGCTCCAGGTGGACACGGCGGGGCGCGCGGTTCGTGATGACCTCGCAGACGGAGGAGGGCCAGCGCCTCTCGCAGGGCAGACGCGCCGCTCGCGAAGAAGGTACCAACTCCGCCGGTCCGGGCCTTTGACGGGTTTCGGGGCGTGATGGGTAAAACCATGGCACGATGGGCGAGCCGCAGCGCCGAAAAACAGGTAGACAGGTTGACGGCCAGGAAGGACTATGTCGCGGTCCGCCACCCGCCGTTAGACAATCCAGCGAACCGCCAGGAGCCTCGCGGTTTCCTTACTTCATCGCCTTGTACGCCTGATACATGTCGGGGATGCCGGCCTGGTTCGAATCGCCGGGGTGGATCACGACGCGGAAGCGGAACCGGAGCGACTGGCCCACGCGCAGGCTCTGGCTGCCGTCGCGCGCCGGGTCCTTTTCGAAATCGTGCACGCCGAAAATGTTGGCGGCCAGCAGGCCGTAGCCGCGGACGTGCCAGTAGGTTGGCTGGCGCGGGTTCGACGGGTTATCGAAGACGGCGATGCCCACCGTCTGGCCGTTCAATTGGCCGGAGTAGTCCACCCACTCCGAGCGCTTCCCCCACACGTTCTTCTCGGTCGACTTGTTTTGCGCGTTCACGATCTTGCCGGTGCGCTTGGGTTCGGGTATGTCCTTTGGCTGGTCCTCTTCCAGAGGCGCGGCAATGCGCATGGCGAACAAGCCCTCCTTGGTGTCGCCGAACGTCACCGGCTGGTCTGGCGACAGCGTCATGTCGAAATCCACGGTGCGGAAATCGGGATCGGAGTAAAAAGTCATCAGCCGCCGCTCGGTGAGCAGGCTTGCGCCCTCGGTGGTCCGCCATTCGAACGTTGCGGCAATGGCGCCGGACTTCCTGCCGCTCGAGACCTTATCGATCTTGATCAGGACGATCTTGCCCTTGCCTTTGCCCGTGGCCTTGTTTACCGGATCAGCCGCCCAGAAGTTGTAGCCGTTGACGTCGCCGTGCGCGAACCAGAGCCCGGTCTGGTGCGGCTCATTACGCAGTTCACCCGGAACGTCGGGGATCATGGGAAAGCCGCGTGTCACCACCAGGCCGGTTGCCGTGCGCAACGGATGCAAGTAGGGTTTGCTGGTTTCCGGACCCACGTAGAAATCGGTGAACGGTTTGCCATCGATTTCCACGGAGACTTTCTTGTTGCCGTCCTGGGTGATCTTGACTTGGGCGCACAAAGGCAGGCAGAGGGAGGCGGCGAGCAGAATGCGGTTCATGGTAAATCCAATAGATCACGGCGGGAGACTCCATGCAAGCGATCCATTAGAATGGCGGAGGAGGTGCCCACGTGAACCGCCGCGACTTCTTCACCAAGGCAGGCCTGGGCAGCTATTCCCTCATCGTACTTGCCGATGCCGCGGACGCGCAGAATGCGCCGCCGCATCCGGATTTCGACCGCATCGCGCCGCCCCAGACCAGCCCCGCGCCCGCCGAGCCGCACATGCGCCTGGTGAACCTGGACACCGACGTGCTCGTCGCCGGGGGCGGCCTCGCCGGCGTCTGTGCGGCCATCGCGGCCGCCCGTCACGGCGCTCGTGTAGTGCTGGTCCAGGACCGCTCGCGCCTCGGCGGCAATTCGTCGAGCGAGGTCAAAATGCACGTGGTGGGCGCCAATCATCACACCGGCCGGCCGGGCTGGCGGGAAGGCGGCCTGATCGAGGAACTGCGCCTCGCCGACGCCGTCAACAATCCGCAGCGCTCGTGGGAAATCTGGGATCTTCTGCTCTACGACAAAGTGGTCAGCGAGCCCAACATCACCTTGCTTCTCGACACCGCGCTGTACTCCGCCGTGGTGAAGAACGGCCGCATCACCGAGGCCTCGGCGCGCTGCGACAGGAGCGAGCACCTCTACCGCATTCGGGCCAAAATGTTCTGCGACTGCACCGGCGATTCGCGCCTGGGACTCGAGGCGGGCGCCGACATGCGCAGCGGACGCGAGGCCCGCGGCGAATTCGGCGAGCCGTTGGCCCCGGAAAAGCCCGATGGTCTTACCCTGGGTTCGAGCATCCTGTTCACGTCGCGCCTGTATCACAACCCCATGCCGTTCACCCCGCCTTCCTGGGCGCGCAAGATCTCCCACGAGCAGCTGGTCCACCGCAAAATCGATTCCTGGGAGTACGGCTACTGGTGGATCGAGTGGGGCGGCCACAAGGACATCATCGGCGACGGTGAGCGCATTCGCTTCGAACTGCTCTCCATCGTGATGGGCGTCTGGGATTACATCAAGAACAGCGGTGAGTTTCCTGACAGCAAATATTGGGCGATGGACTGGGTGGGGATGATGCCGGGCAAGCGCGGCAGCCGGCGTCTGCTGGGCGACTACGTCCTGAAACAGCAGGACCTGATGCAAGGCAGTTTCGCGGATGCGGTGGCGATCGGCGGTTGGCCCATGGACGCGCACCCGCCCGAGGGCTTCGACCGCCCCGATCTGCCGCCCAACACCGTGCTGCGTCCGCCGGAAGTCTACGACATCCCGCTGCGCTCGCTCTACAGCCGCAACATCGCGAACCTGTTCATGGCCGGCCGTAACATCAGCGCCTCCTACGTGGCCTTCACTTCGACCCGCGTGATGGCGACATGCGCCGTGATCGGCCAGGCGATTGGAACCGCCGCCGCGCAGTGCATCGAGACGGCGGCCGCGCCCGGGGATCTCGCGCGCGACCCGAAAGCCGTAGCCCGGCTGCAGGAAACGCTGTTGCGCGACGACCAGACCATCAAGGGCCGCCGCAACCAGGACCCGCTGGATTTGGCCAGGCAGGCGACCGTAACTGCGTCCGCCGAATCGGGGGAGTCCAAAGCCGTTCTCGTGCTGGATGGCATCGTGCGCAACATCCCCGATCAGCGCGGCGAGCCGGCTGAGGTGCATCAGTGGGCCGCGCCGGTGCAGGCGGGCGAGCCGGCGTGGATCGAGTTGCATTGGACGTCCCCGCAGCGCATGAGGCAGGTGCAGATTACGTTCGATACCGGCTTTAAGCGTCAACTGACCCTAAGCGCGCAGGAAATGCAGAACATCAACCTGCTCCGCGCTCCGCAACCGGAGACCGTGAAGGATTACCGTTTACTGGCGCGCCTGGCCGACCGGCAAGAGCGCACGCTGGCAACGGTGGCTGGCAACTTTCAGCGGCTGAACCGGCATCTTTTCGATGCGGTGGAGGTTTCGTCGCTGAGGCTGGAAGTGCTGGCTACCAATGGCGACCCGGTGGCGCGAGTGTTTGAAATCCGGTGCTACGGGTAAGGCGCCCGGCATCACTCAGGGCGATCTGGCGGGGCCCAGATTTTGCTCAGCACGCGCACCGCGTTCCCGCCGAGGATCATCTTGATATCGGCATCGCTGTACCCCCTAGCGATCAAACCCTCGGTCAGATCGAACATCCGTTTGGGGTGGTCCAGGCCGGTCGCCCCCACATGCTCCGCTTTTTCCACGTGGTATCGATAACGGTCGAAGTTCGGCTGGCTAGCGGGCTGAAAGCCACCGCCCATCGGATTACCATTGCCCACCAGGTCCAGGTCGCCGCCCACGGCCAGGTGTTCCACTCCCACCAGCTTACGAACGTAGTCGAAATGGTCCAGCACATCGGCGATCCCTACCGGCTCCCGGTCACGAACCAGAAAACGGATGAAGTCGATCCCCATCATGCCGCCCGTTTTGGCCAGTTTGCGGATGGCTTCATCGCTCTTCGCTCGCATGTGTCCAGGGATCAGCGCACGACAGGTGGCGTGGGTGAACAGCGCGGGCTTCTTCGCCGCTTCGAGAGCGTCCAGTGTGGTCTGGTCTCCGCAGTGGGACAGATCCACGCCCATGCCGGCCTTCTCCATGCGTTTCATGATGGAGAGCCCGAACACGGACAGACCGCCATCCCGCTGCTCCAGGAAACCGCTGCCTATGCGGTTGTTGAAATTGTAAGTCAATTGCGAGATGCGCTGTCCCAGAGCGAAAAACTCGTCCACATCGTCCGGTCCACGGAAGTGCAGCGAGTCCTGCATCGTCAGCATGATGCCAATCTTCCGGCCGCTCGGCAGGCGGGCGAAATCGCCAGCGTCGTCAATGCGCAGCAGCCAATCGCTGTAGGCGGCGAGGAACGAGTTCCATTGTGCGAAAAATCGGAGACCTTCCTGGTAGTCGGGAACCGAGTGGCCCAGCGAGAAGACGCGGATCCCGGACTCTTGATAGGTGGCGGCATCGGCTGCCGTGAAACTCCCCGGCTTCTTCAGCCAGAGCTCGCTTTTCGGAGGCTTCTCGGAGTAATCGGCGAACCGGAACTGGTTGAGCAGGTCTACTACCGTACTTTCCGCGATCAGTTGGATCGCTCGGGCCGAGTACTCGGCGTTCGACTGCGCAAACAGCGGAAACCGGCCGCGCAGCACCGCCGGGGCGCCAGCCAATGCGGTCCAATGGAGCACGGTCCTTCGGCTGGGGCGACTCATCGGGCTCCATTACTTGCGCAACGCGAAGGTGAACAGCGAGTGGCCGGCCGCGATCGAGACGTACTGGACGCCATCCACCGTGTAAGTGATGGGTGAGGCGGCTACCTGGCTGCCCAGGTAGCGCTTCCAAAGCTCCTTGCCAGTGCGCGCATCCAGGGCGAAGAAGTAACCCTCGCGGTTTCCCGAAAAGAGCACATCGCCGGCCGTAGTAAGGATACCGGCGTCGCTCACGTCGCGCATCTTATATTCCCAGGCCTTCTCACCAGTAAGTGGGTTCAGCGCGCGCACGACTCCGTGGCCCCAACTCTGGTCCCACGTGATGAATGGATCCCGCATGATCGATGGGAAGGGCCCGCGCGCCGTGCCCCCCGTGAACGATTTGCCCGCCTCGTATTGCTGCTCCCAGGTGAAATAGGATGTGTGGTAGTCTTCCCACGCGGTGAGATAGAAGAGTGAGGTGTGCGGGCTGAAGGATGGCGAATACCAGTTCGTGCCGCCTTGCACTCCGGGATACACGTCTGTGCCTGTGCTGCTCGGGCTCTTGCCAGGAGCCTTGATCGGCTTTCCCGTCTCTTCGAGTCCGACGGCCCAAGTCTGCTTTACAAAGGGTTTGCCCAGGAGAAACTCACCGTTCGTCCGATCGAGGACGTAGAAGAAGCCGTTGCGATTGCCCCACAGAATCGCCTTTCGCGGCTTGCCCTTCCAGTTCAAATCTGCCAAGACAGGAATCTGCACCGAATCGAAGTCCCACTCGTCGTTGGGCGTGAATTGGTAATACCATTTCAGTTTACCTGTATCGGCGTCGAGGGCGATCACGGAATCGCTGTACAGGTTGGCGCCGGGCCGCATGGCGGGATTCCAGTCCGGTCCGGGATTGCCGGTGCCCCAGTAAACCAGATTTAACTCGGGATCGTAAGAGCCGGTAACCCATACCGATGCGCCGCCGGTCTTCCAGCTATCTCCGGCCCAAGTCTCGTTGCCGGGTTCGCCGGGGTGCGGAACGGTGTTAAATCTCCAGAGCTCCCGGCCGGTCTTGGCGTCGTATGCGGCCAGAAAGCCCGCAATGCCGAGTTCGCCGCCCGCCGGTCCAACCACAATCTTATCCTTGACCACCAGCGGCGCTAAAGTAACCCCGTAGCCCTTGTTATACTCGGCCACTTGGGTCTGCCACTTCTTGCGCCCGGTCGAGATATCGAGAGCGACCAGTTGCGCGTCGAGCGTGCCCATGTACAGCGTATCGTCGAGCACGGCGAGACCGCGGTTTACGTTGCCGCAGCAGACATAGGTCGTCGGAGGCATCGTGTGCCGGTACATCCAGTAGGGGCGCCCGGTGCGCGTGTCGATCGCGACTGCCGTATTGGGTGGCTCCACCGTGTACATCACGCCGTCAATCACCAGCGGTGTGGCTTCGAACTTTTGCAGCGACTGCGCCTGGTAGACCCACTTAAGGTCGAGACTCCCGGCATTCAGAGGCTTAATCTGGTCCAGTTTGCTGTAACGGGTGCTGGCGAGGTTGCCGCTATAAGTGAGCCAGTCGCGCTGCTCACTCGCGGCACGGGCGATTCGATCGAAGGGCACCTGCGCCGCAACCACGGCTGGCAAGAATGCCGCGAAGGCAACCAATCCTACAAAGCGTTTCATTTCACCGAGCCTCCGCGGGTGCGCAACGTAGCCAGATACGCGACCAAATCCTCCAGTTCCTGGGCCTGAAGCTTGCCCCGGAAAGGAGGCATTGGGGAAGTGTGAACGATTTCGGAACTCGCCAAATCCGCTTTCCAAAGCGAGCGCAGCCGCCCCGACGCCTCCCGGATTTGAAAGGAATCCATGTCCTCATTCATGCGAATTCCGGCGACGTTCTGGCCGGACTTGGTCCGGGCGTGGAGCGACCAGTATTCCGGCGAAACTTCGGCGTTCGGATCGAGCACCGAGGTTTCCAGTTGCGCCAGCGACTGCCGGGCGCCGATGTCGCTCAGGTCCGGGCCCAGGAATCCGCCCGTGCCGCCGACGGTGTGGCAGCGGGCGCAGCCGTTGGCGGCAAAAACTTCCGCACCCTTGGCCGGGTTGCCCTTGGACTGGGCCGCACCATTTCCGATGTTCACCGACCGAATAAACGCGATCAACTGCCACACCTTTTCGCCGTCGAGCGGGTGGGCGGCCATCGCCGTATCCGGAACTCCCTTGGTGATGATCCGGAACAGGTCCTCATCGGTGCCGCCGTGTTTGAAAGTTCCCGTGGTCAGGCTGGGACCGTTGGATCCTCCCGTGGCTTCCAAGCCGTGGCACGCGGCGCACGTCGAACGGAACAGGCGCGCGCCTTGCATCAGGTCTGCGGGAGTCGAAAAAGGGCTGCCCGTGATGCTTCCGTGCTCCTGCGCTTGCAGCGTGGCGAGGACGGGCAAGAGCATCCATAGGTGAGGTCGCATACTGGGATGATATTCTAATCCATTCGGAATGAGACTACCAACCAGTGGTTTCCGCGTTCCTCCACGTCGTGGTGGAGGCGTGGCCGATCGGTAGCAGCCGACAGGTTGCCATGCGGGCCGGCACGCGCCCCGACCAGTTACACTGAAGAGACATTCGCTCATGTGCGGCATAGCGGGCTACGTCTGGCGCGACCGCCAGGCCCAATTCGACGTAGTTAAAAGGATGTGCGACCGCATTCGGCATCGCGGTCCGGACGACGAGGGCTTCCATGTCGCGGGCGGCTGCGCCATCGGCATGCGCCGGCTCAGCATCATCGATCTCAGCACCGGCCACCAGCCCATCCCCAACGAGGACCGCACGCTCTGGGTGGTTTTTAACGGCGAAGTCTACAACTACCAGCCGCTCCGCGAAGAACTGATCGCCAAGGGCCACCGCTTCCAGACCCACAGCGACACCGAAACCCTGGTTCATCTCTACGAGCAGGAAGGGGCCGAGGGCCTCAAGCGGTTGAGGGGGATGTTCGCCTTCGCCATCTGGGATGGCCGGCGGCGACGTCTGTTCCTGGCCCGCGACCGGTTCGGCAAGAAGCCGCTTTACTATGCCGTGCTGCCCGGCGGACTGTATTTCGGGAGCGAGATCGCATGCCTGCGCGAGGCCGGAGTCCCGCTCGAGATCGACCGTGAGGCCCTGCGCCTCTATTTCCAGTTCAACTACATCCCCGACCCACATACGGCCTTCCTCGCCATTCGCAAACTGCCGGCTGGCGGCTGGATGGAGTATTCGCAGGATGGCACAGTCCGCCAGGGCACCTACTGGAAGTTGCCCGAGCCGGCTTCCGCGCCTCCCACAGGCCTCGGCGAAGAAGAGGCGCGCCGGCGGTTGCGCGACGAGATCGACGAAGCCGTGCGCATCCGTCTGATGGCCGATGTTCCGCTGGGCGCCTTCTTGAGCGGCGGAATCGACTCCAGTTCCGTGGTGGCCTCGATGGCCATGCAAACGAAAGAGCCGGTGAAGACGTTTTCCATCGGCTTCGAAGAGACGGCCTACAACGAGCTGCCCTATGCCGCGCTGGTGGCCAAAAAGTACGGCACCGAGCATCATGAGATTCTGGTCCGCCCCGACGCCGCCGCCCTAGTGCCGAAGCTGGTGAGCCACTTCGGCGAGCCGTTTGGTGACAACTCCGCCATCCCCACCTACCTGGTTTCCGAATTCGCCGTGCAGTACGTGAAGGTCGCGCTGAGCGGCGATGGCGGCGACGAGCTGTTCGCCGGCTACGAGAGTTTCGCCGCCATGGAGCGGCTGCGCCGGTACGACCTGCTGCCCAAAGCCGCGCGCAGGCTCCTCGCTCGTGTGGCCGAGCTGCTGCCCTACTCGGCCTACGGCAAGAATTACCTGCGGATGATCAGCCGGCCCGGCGCCCTGCAGCGATATTTCGAATACAACTACGCGCCCTACTTCATGCGCCAGCGCCTGCTGCAGCCGGAATGGATGTTGCCCGCCGACGGCGCATGGCTCACCCACATGATGGCCGGGTGCCTGCCCGCGGGGGACCCCGGCATCCTTACCCAGGCCATGTACTTCGAGGCCACCGCCAACCTCACCGGCGGCATGCTGGTGAAGGTGGACCGCATGTCCATGGCCAATTCGCTCGAGGTGCGCTCGCCGCTGCTCGATCACAAGCTGGCCGAGTTCGCCGCCATGCTGCCCCACTCCTGGAAGCTTCGCCAAGGGCGCGGCAAGCGCATCCTGATCGACGCCATCGGCGACCGCTTGCCAACCGAAATTCTCCATCGCGCCAAGATGGGCTTCGGCGTGCCGCTCGACAACTGGTTCCGCGGTCCGCTGAGGCCCATGCTCTGGGACTACCTGACCTCGCCGCGCTTTCTGAATCGCGGCGTGGTCTCGCCCGAGTTCGTACGCACTTTGTTGGCGGAGCACGACAGCCGCCGCCGCAACAACGAAACCTGGCTCTGGTCGCTACTGGTGCTCGACCTCTGGTTTCAGCAGGTGGAAAGCACCAGCGACCCTCAACCACAAGCACACGGAGACCCACATGGAATTCTACACATGGGATGAGATGGACAAGGAGATTCTGAGCCCGACCATCGCCCGCAAGATTGTCTCGGGCGACAGGGCGATGGTGGCTCAGGTCTTCCTGGCCCAAGGCGCGATCGTGCCCGAGCACCATCACGAAAGCGAGCAGATCACCTACATATTAGAAGGCGCGCTGAAATTCGAACTGGAGGGCAAGGAGATCGTGGTCGGCAAGGGCCAGGTTCTGCGCATCCCGTCCAACGTGCCGCACCGCGCGGTGGCGCTCGAAGACACGCTGGATCTCGACATCTTCAGCCCCATCCGCGAAGACTGGCTCAAACGCGACGACGCGTATCTGCGAGGGTAGCCGCTTGGATCTCGGACTCAAGGACCGCGTAGCGATCGTGGCGGCGTCGAGCCAAGGCTTGGGAAAGGCGGTGGCTTTTGGACTCGCGCGGGAGGGCGTTAAACTGGCGCTCTGCGCCCGCACCGAGCACACCCTGGTGGCCGCCGCCGACGAGATTCATCGCGCCACCGGCGTCGACGTGATCACTCGCAAGCTCGACGTCACCAAGCATTCGCAGGTGAAGAAGTTCGTCGCCGAGACGCTGCAGGAGTTCGGGCGCGTCGACATCTGCGTGGCCAACGCCGGGGGCCCGCCTTCCAAGTCGTTCGCCGAGACCACCATCGAAGATTGGGAGCGGGCCACCGAGCTCAACCTGATGAGCACGGTGTACCTCGCCAAAGAGGCCCTGCCGATCATGCAGCTACAGCGCTGGGGCCGGTTTATCGCCATCACGTCGATCACGGTGAAGCAGCCAGTGGAGGGCCTGATCCTTTCGAACTCGGTGCGTTCCGGCGTGAGCGGCCTCGTCAAGACGCTTGCCAACGAGTACGGGCCGTTCAACGTGTTGGTCAACAGCGTCTGCCCCGGATACACGGCCACCGCCCGGCTCCTGGAACTGTCGCGAACGCTGGCGGAAAAAGAAGGTGTCGCACCGAACGTCATTGAAGAGCGCTGGGCCGCCCAGACGCCGGTGGGCCGGGTCGGTACGCCCGAGGAGTTCGCCAACGTGGTGGTGTTTCTGGCCTCGGAGCGGGCCAGTTACGTCACCGGCGTTTCGCTCGCGGTGGATGGCGGAATCGTCAAGGGGCTGTACTGAGTGGCGTCGGCGATCACCCACTTCATCGTCGGCGCGGCCATCGCCCTGCCCGCACTGGAATCGCGTGCCTTGCGCCCTGTGCTGGCGCGCTGGGCGCTTCCCGTGACCGCGGGACTGTGGGCCGCTGCGCCCGATCTCGACACGTGGCTGATGTTCGGTCTCGACATCCCGCGCGGAAGCATCTTCAGCCACCGCGGCCTTTTCCATGCCCCGTTCTTTCTGATTTCGGCAGCGACCGCGCTGGCCGCCCTGGTAGCCGGAAAGTACGGAGACCGCGCGGTGACGTGGCTCGCGTTGATGTGGGCGGCATCGGCGTTGACCCATCCGCTGCTGGACATGCTCACCAATGGCGGCAGCGGCATCATGCTGCTGTTCCCGCTCGCGACCAGCCGCTTCTTCTTCCCCTGGCGCCCGATTCGGGTTTCGCCTTTGACCATCGCCCGGTTCTTCGACCGCGCCGGGCCCATCCTGTGGTCGGAATTGCCCTTCTGTGCGGTTGCCGGGGCGATTGGGATGGCGGGATGGCTGTGGCGAAAGCGGCTCGCTCGCCGTGCGCCCGGCTGGAACTGATGGCCCTTGCATTGCAAAAGCATTGCAGATGGTGACAGAAGCCGGCACCGCCCGCCGGCCGTGGTACAATTGCCCCGACGGAGGGACGATTGGATTCGGCCCCTGAACTCGGAGTTACCGGGCTGCTTCAAGCGTGGAGCGGGGGTGATCCGAATGCTCTGGAGCAGATCGTAGTTCTCGTGTACCCGGAGCTTCGAAAGATTGCCCATCGATGCCTTACCGGAGAGCGCCCCGGGCACACTTTGCAGGCCACGGCGCTGGTCAACGAAGCCTATCTGCGGTTGGTCGATATTCACAGCATGCAGTGGCGCGACCGCGCTCATTTCTTCGCGGTTGGCGCCAGAATCATGCGCCGCATCCTGGTCGACCACGCCCGGTCCAAGGGCTATGCGAAACGCGGCGGGGGAGGGATCCGCCTCGACTTCAACGAGGCTTTGGTTGTCTCCACCGAAACCGACCCGGCCCTGGTGCGGATGGACGACGCCTTGACTCAGCTAGCCGCCTTCGACCCGCGCAAAGCCCGGATTGTCGAGATGCGCTACTTCGGTGGTCTGAATGCCAACGATATCGCATCGGTGCTAGGAGTCTCGCCGCAGACCGTAAACCGGGATTGGAGTCTCGCGAAGTCCTGGCTGGCTCGGGAAATGATGAACGGGGAAAGGGACGTCGCTGTGGCGGGCCGCACCAACCGGAGTTGAACCCGATGGATCCCGCCCGGTGGCGCCAAATCGAGCTACTGTATCATTCGGCCCTGGAAAAGACGGCGGGCGAGCGTGCTTCGTTTTTGGACCAGTCGTGCGCGGGCGATCCTGCCCTCCGCCAGGAAGTCGATTCCCTGCTGGCCATCGCCGACGACGCCGACGGGTACCTGAAGGCAGCCGTCCGGGAGGCGACATTGCCGGCCTCTGGGACAAGCGCCACCCCTGTACGCCCTCCCGGCCCTCCTCCCGCCAGCCGCAAGCTCGGGCGTTACGAGCTCCTGGACCAACTCGGCAAGGGTGGCATGGGAGTCGTGTATCGAGCCGTCGATCCCGCAATCGGCCGCACCGTCGCCATCAAGACCATGCTGCTCGATGACACCAATGCGGAGAGTTCGGAGCTGCGGGTGCGGCTGCTCCGCGAATCGCAAGCCGGCGGTCAGTTATCGCACCCCAATATCGTGGCCGTCTACGACGTGAGCGAACAGGATAAGACCGCCTACATCGTGATGGAATATGTCGTGGGCCGGACGCTCGACCAGGCTGTCGCCAGCGACCCATCGGTCCGCTCGATTGGCGAGGCGATGCGTATCGTACAGGAATGCGCGGGTGCTCTGGATTACGCGCATAGCCGCGGCGTGGTTCACCGCGATATCAAGCCGGCCAACATCATGCTGCAGGCGGATGGCGCCGTGAAAATCGCCGATTTTGGAATTGCCAAGGCGGCTCAGTTCACGCCGCTGACGCAGAGCGCCGTCATCGTGGGATCGCCCCATTACATGGCGCCCGAACAGTGGAGAGGGGAGGCGGTGACGGGCCGGACCGACCAGTATGCGCTGGCGGCCGTCGCTTATGGTCTGCTCACCGGGCGCCGTCCGTTCGAGAGCGACACGATGGCCTCCCTTGCGGCCAAGTCGCTGTATGAGGAGCCGCCGGCTGCGACCACTTTGAATCCAGCCCTGCCTCCTGCGTTGGACAATGTGTTCCGCAAGGCTCTCGCAAAGACTGCCGCCGCGCGTTACGAGACGTGCAGCCATTTCGCCGGCGCGCTCCGCGCGGCTTGTGAGAAGGCGCCGGCTGCGCCATTCGCTCCCAATCCATCTCCCCCGGCGCCACGCAAGTCCAACCGGCTGGCCGTGGCGATTGTCCTGGCCGTGTTGGCCGCAGCAGCCGGCGCCGCGTGGCTCTACCAGCGAAACAGCGCGGCACAGCTCGAGATTGCGTACTGGACGTCGATCCAGGACAGCAAAGGCAGTGCGGCTTTCGAGGCGTACCTGAAGCGCTACCCCGAGGGTCAATATGCAGGCTTGGCACGGGCGCAGTTGACGGCCCTGAAAAGCCAGCGTCCGCCCGAAACCAACCCACTGCCCCCGGTGACGGAGAGGAAGGCTCCAGCCAAGGTGAACCCCAAAAAGGCCCCGGATCAGCCCCCGCCCGAACCCGAGCATAACCCGAGGCCTCCCCTGCCTAAGCCCGAACCCCCTCCCAGAACCGACCCGTCCGTTCAGGGCGATATCTTGAGGAAGCGTGGCGCCTATGCCGAAGCGGTGCCGTTCTACACCCAGGCCATCGCCATCAAACCGGATTACCGGTCGTACGTTGGCCGCGCCGGCTCTTATCAGCACCTGGAGCGGCTGGAACAAGCGATTGAAGACTATTCCGAAGCTATGAAGTACAGTCCGGAGAGTTCCCTGCCCTATCACGAGCGAGCTGTGTGTCTGGCGCGTCTGAGCCAGAACGACCGCGCTTGGGCGGACTACAACCGGGCCATAGAACTCTCGCCAGGCTACGCATTCTCGTGGAACGGAAGAGGCGTGATCTATCTCCGCCGGAAAGAGTATCAGAAGGCGATTTCCGATTTCACCGAGGCGATTCGCCTCAATCCGGCGCTCGATCAGCCATACCAAAACCGGGCCGCGGCAAGGAAGGCCCTGGGAGACACAGCCGGCGCAAACGCCGATCTGGAACGGGCAAGAGCGTTGAAGCAATAGCCGGTTCACGGCGGCTTCCATCTATGGAGTAAGGCGTGCTGCCGGCAGGTGGGCGCCGTTTTGGGGACACGCTACCAGCCGGTTTGGGACATGCGGCGGAGAATTTCGGCGCTGTACTGGTTCATGCGCTCGGGTCTGCGTCGCAGGGGCGACGGAATCACCGCCGCGAGCCGCGCCGCCTGTTCGCGATTCAGGCGCGCCGCGGGGATGCCATACCAGGTTTGGGCGGCGGCTTCGGCGCCGTAGATGCCCGGGCCCCACTCGATCTCGTTGAGGTACAGCTCCAGAATCCGCGGCTTCGACAGGATGCGCTCGGCCAATGGCGCCAGGGTGAACTCCACGGCCTTGCGGACGATCGATCGGTGGGTAGTGAGGAAGAGATTCTTGATCAACTGCTGGGTGATGGTGGAGCCACCGCGGCCGATCCGGCCCTCCTCCAGGTCCCGATCCACCAGCCGGTCCACTTCCTTCCAATCGATGCCATGGTGCTGGAAGAAACGCCCGTCCTCGGCTGCGATCACCGCGTGCTGCAGATCGCGAGAGATGCGGGACAACGGCACCACCGTCTGGCGCTTACGATAAGGCTGGCGGTGCAACCATGCTTCCACGTGTCGCTGCGCCTGCACCGCGGTGCCAGGTGGGTTCGTCCAGCGAAGCGCGGCCAGTTCGAGAATGCAAATCATGTAGAAGCCGACTACCAGGACGGCGGCGATCATGATGAGGGCCCGCAACCAGCGGCGCACGGTTTTGCCGGCAGATGCCACGCTACGATGTTACTATCGGGGTCGTGCGGGCAGAGGATGTGAGCACGAACAGGCTGGACCGATTGTTGGGGTACATCGAATCCCATCGGCCGACGGTTCTGGTAATTGCCGGTATCATGATCTGGCTGATCGCATGGGGTGACTGGATGGTGCCCGAAGTGTCCATTGGGCGTCTATACCTGCTTCCGATCCTGCTCTCGGCGGCCGCTCTCAGGGGCGCGCAAATTGTTGCGTTGTCAGTGCTCTGTGGCTATCTGCGCGAAGCTTTCGACCCTCTGGAGATGGTAGCCGCTAAGCCAGGAACCTACCCGCCTTTTTTTTTGAATCCGCTCCACTGGGTCCCGGGAGCCAGTGAAAGGCTGTTGGTATCGGCCGTGGTTTTCGCCATGGCCGGGTTCTTCGTGGCGGAATTGAACCAGCGGCGCCGGCTCTTGACGGAGCATTTGAAGGAACGGGAGCAACAGATCCTGCTGCGCCAGGAGGCCGAGCTCCAGGTGCGAATCCTGATCGAAACCAGCCCGCTGGCGATTCTCACTCTGAATGGCGACGGGCGGGTCGTCCTTGCCAATGAATCGGCGCGCGAGTTACTGGACTTCGGTGAGGAATCATTGCAAGGCTGCCAGGTGGAACAGTACCTGCCCACGCTCTACCGCATGCTGGGTCCTCATCGTTCCGGCGGCAACATCCGGACCAATGTGGAGTGCAGAGGGCAGCGGCGAAACGGCGAGGTTTTCCTGGCGCATGTGTGGCTCTCCACGTATCACACGCTGAATGGGCCCGGCCTGGCGGCAGTGGTTTGGGACTTTTCCGAGAACCTCCGCGACCGCGAAGGCGCCGGCCTGGATTCGATGATGGCCACGTCCCGCGTGCTGATTGGCGCCATCTCGCACGAGGTGCGCAATCTGGCGTCGGCCGCGGCTTCCGCGTATGCCAAACTGGGCGAGACCTGCGACCTGGGACAAAGCGAGCAGTACCAGGTGCTGGGCACGCTGGTGCAAGGCCTGGAGAAGATCGCCTCTTCCGGCCTGCGGGTGGCCTCCAGCCAGGAAGTCGCGGCAGCCGATCTCGACACCGTTCTGGATGAAGCGCGCGTCGTGATCGAGCCGTCGCTGCGCGAAGCGGACATCGCCGTGACATGGGACGTGGCGCCAGACCTGCCGCTGGTGCAAGCCGATCACCACAGCCTGCTTCAGGTCTTCGTCAATCTGGCGCGGAATTGCCGCCAGGTTCTGGAGGATTGCGAACACCGCAAAGTGCGGATCTCCGCCGGGCTGGAGAAAGACCTCGTGGTGGTGAGGTTTCACGACAGCGGGCCTGGCGTGGAGCGGCCCGAAGAGTTGTTCCGGCCGTTCCACTCCGGAGCTCAATCGACCGGGTTGGGGCTGTACATTTCGCGAGCGATTTTACGCTCGTACGGTGGAGGGCTGCGTTACGAGCCGAAAATCGGCGGGTCCTGCTTTGCAGTCGAGCTATGGCCGGTGGAGAATGCGCTGGAAGGACGGGATTTGGGGGTTCAACGGTGATCGAGCCAGAACCACGTTTAGTCCGGGCGCTGCTGATCGACGATCACGCGTTGTTCCGCGAGAGCGTTTCTGGCGTTCTCAAGGGCGCAGAAGGCCTGGAAATCGAGCATTGCGCCAGCATACGGGAGGCGCTGCCCATGTTGGAAAAGAAGCGCTTCGACCTGGTCCTGTTGGATCACGACCTGGGAAGCGAAAGGGCCAGCCAATTCCTTCCGGCGGCACGGCAAATCGGGTTTGAAGGGCGCGTTTTGGTGGTCACCGCCTGGGTCAGTGAGAACGAAGCGCGCCGGCTGATGCGGCAAGGCGTCGCCGGCATTTTCCTGAAAGAGGGCCCGATTGACCAATTGTTGGAGAGCATCCGTACGGTGATGGCGGGCGGAACCTGGCTGGACCGGTCGCTCAGCAAGATGGAGGAGGTGGCGGACCCGGCCGAAGAGTCGAATTCGCCGGTATTCAACGAGCGCCAGCGCCGGGTGCTGCGGTTCGTGCTGGAAGGGCTCTCGAACAAGGAGATCGCCTGGCGTTTGCAGATCTCGGAGAGCTACGTCAAGGCCATCTTGCAGAGTCTGTTCCAGAAGACCGGAGTACGCACTCGCGGCCAACTGGTGCGAGTGGCGGTGGAACAGTACGAGGACCAGCTATGAACGGGCACCGCACAGGTACGCCTGCCCCACGGTTTCCGAAATTGTACGAAAGATAGTGGGTGCGAGCAGTGGTATTGAGTTATGGTTGGGCTAGTCACACGTGCTAGCCGGATCTCTGACCCGGCAACCGAGAATCGGGGTGAGTGCCGCTGTCGCGTCACAGGGAAGGCAAGGGGACACGGGGAAAGCGACAGCCCCCTAGTCCCCGACTACCCTTGTTGGTAGCGCTGTCCTTCCAATCGCCATCCACCGCCTTACCCTCGTGCCCCGCTAGTTCCTCCTTTCCGCTGGGGCTTCTCGGGTGGCAGATTCTTCACATACCGTCGTACACAGTAAATCGTTACACTTGCCGCGATCACTACAGAGAATAGAGTTTCCATAAGTTTTGCCTGAGGGTCCTAAAGGTAATTCAAGATCAGAACCACCCCAATATGTAATGTGGCCATAATCGCCAGCGAATAACTGAAGGGCCGGTGCACCACGTGCCAGAGCTTGAACATCTGCTTCATCTTGCCCAGAAAGAGCGCGTCTTTGGAGAGAGCCGCCTGCTTGCGAACGGCTGTGATCACCTGGCTCAGGTTGGCATGCCCGCTCACGTGAGACCCGGCGCGGAGGCGCAACTGCCAAAGCAGCCAGGAGCGCCGAAGATCGAGGACGATAATCACCAGCAGGGCCTTGAACAGGGGCATCGATTGCACTTCCTCGAGCGGCGGCAGGGCCAGCAAAGGCCGCAGTTCTTCCTCCGTCAGGAGGTCTTGCTCACGGATCTGTTGGGCCAGGACGGCGCAGAGTTGCTCGGTTTCTTCGACCGACATCTCGACCGCGCCCAGTTTGCGCGGAATGCGGCCGTAAAGGTACCGGCCGACGAATCCGCTCGCCACCACCGCCATCATGCTCCAGTAGGCCAGCCCGGCGATACCCTGCAGCTTGAACGAAGAGTGAAAGGTGATCAAGACCGGCGCGACGATTCCCATGAGGATGTGGTAGTCCAGCCAATGTTTCGTCTTGCCTTTCTTCGACAGCCACTTCCATTTCTTGCGCAGCGGGTAAAGGTACATGAGCGCCAGGAGAATCGCGCCCACGATGCCTAAGATGATGCCGATGGTGCCGCTGGGCTTCAGTTCGGCGTGGCGGGGCGAGTCGACCCGCGCGGCCGACGCAAGAATGTAGTAGCGGAATCCGCGCATGACCAGCGCCAAGGTCGCCACGATGCCGAGGGCGGCGCCGAGTTGAATCCACAGGCGGTGGCGGCGCTTGCGCCCGGCATCGGATGGCGCGGCAGTGGGACGGTGAAGGGTGGCCGTGCTCATTTCGCCTTCCCAATCTCGGTTTTGACATCCACCGCAAAGCGCTTGTACTGATCGAACGTGTGGACGTTGCGCCAATGCTGCCGGGGCGTTTCGACTTCAATGACAGCGCTCGAAGGAAGCCAATGGCTGATCTGCTCACCATTGAAATCCACGCGCGAGTAACGCACGTCGGCAGTCATGGATTTCAGGCCGATGTCTTCCATGCTGGTCATGAGCCCGGCCGTGATGCGGACAATCGCGCTCGAAGCCGGTTCAATCCAGGCGGTTCCCATCCACTCCACGGGATACTCGCGTTGGCGCAGTTTCAGCACCGAAGTGGACTTCGCGCCGCGCACATGGCGGAACTTGACCTCCAGCAAATCCTGGCCCTCGACCCGAACTCGCTCGGGCGGAGAGAACTCGAAGGCGCCCTGGTAGAAGGGGTGAAAGATGAATTCGAAAGTCGGGAAGCCGTTGGTGATCAGCAGCGGCAGCTTGGTCTCATGCGCGGGTTGGCGGACCGGAGTCCGGGATTCGTCCACGATCAGATCGTTGCCGGTCAGTTCCAGGATGGCGATGTAGTCGAAAGCGGATTGCTGCCGGAATGTCGTTTTGCCGTTCGGACTCAGCTTCTGCTGGTCGACGCTCTCCACGCAGTCCACGGCCTGCAACTGATCCCAGAACTTCTCGACGGCCTTGCCGGTTCGCTGCAGCCAATCAGTGTTGGGGCCTGGATCGGCGGCTGCGGCCGCGCGCAAAATAAACAGGAATGCGAGGAATGCCTTCATATCAAAACCGGTAGCCCAGGGTAAAGAATATCTGATCGTAGTTCTGCGCCTGTCCGCGGTACACCGTGAGGCCGCCGCTGAGGAAGTAGTGCGCCGCGAAGCTCCAATCCAAATTGGTGTTGGCGAACCGGGCGCGCGTCTGGTTGGTAATCTGCGAAGTGAAGTTCTGCTGCCCCACCATCAGGGTGAGACGCAGCGACTCCCACATATCGCGGGTCAGGGACGCGGACTGGTAGTTGCCTTTGCCGAACGAGCTGTCGAACACCGAGTAGTGAACGTCGCCGCGGATGCCGGTATGCCGGATATTATTCATGGCGAACCCGTACATCTGGTTCCAGGTTGCTTTAGGGTCGCCGGTCCCGCTGCTTTTGCCGACGTTGAAGTAGAAGGTGCTGCGGTAGGGCAGGTTGAGGCGGGCCCCGCCGCTCAGGCCCTGAAACAGGAGCTTGTCGAGAAGCCCCGTGCCCACCAGCCGCGGATCGAAAGTGGGGAAGCTGCGGAAGTAATTGTCGTTCAGGTCGAAGGAGACCCACTTCGAAGGCTCGAAGCGGATGGTCAGGAAACTGCGAGCCAGCCCTGTGCCCCCAGCTGTGGGCTGCACGGCGTCGGGGTGCGACCGGTCGGCCTGGAGGCTGTGATAGAAAGCGAAATAGCGCTTCCAGGAGAAGTTGTTCTCCAGGAACACGAATTCGCTTTCCGGCCTCCAACTGAGACGCGAAACGCCGAGGCCCCCGGTGCTGGAGTACTTGAAGCCTTCCCAGGAGCCGCCTTCGAAATTCAGGAAGGCCCCGGCTTCTTCGCGGTTCGGGCTGTAGTTCCAGGAGGTCGGGTCTGGCGTAGTTCCGGCGAAAATCCCGGCGGTCCACTGCTTGCTGAGCCGCCGGGCGATATAGCCGCCATCGATGGTGCTGAGGCTGGGCGCCCAGGGCAGGTACATTCTGCCAAAGCCCAGCACCCACTTTGATTGCGGGTTCTCGTAGGTCAAGCCCAGCCGGTAGGTCCGGTTGAGCAGGTCGTTCAGGGTGGTTTGGCTGGCGCCGGTAGAGATAGAGGAAATCTGAATCCGGGTGTACCCGGTCAGGTTCCAGTAACTGCCGCCGATTCGGGTCATGTCGGCGCGCAGCACCAGGCCCGTCTGGGTGGAATTGGCGCCGGAGCCGCCCTGGTCGATGAGGCCGCTGTACTCGAAGCCGATTCTGCCGCGGATGCGGTTGACTTCGGGCAGCGGGGGACGGGGAACGTAGGCGCGCGCCTCTTCGTCGATCGGATCCCCGTCGGTAAACGTGATGGTCTGGGCAAAATGGCTGCCGCTACCGGCCGCTCGCAGGATCTGGCTCCTTTGCGCGTCGTCCGACGATAGCGTCGCGTAGTCGCCGGCATGAAGCGACGCGGTGGAGGATTTGATCTCGCAAACCGCCGAAGAATCGGCCACGGAGACCACTTCGAGCGTCGCCACGACGGATTCACGGGTGACGGTGAGCGCCATCTTCTCGGCGAGACCCGACGTTCGGCCGCCCTCGATATACACGGCGCCCTCGGCGACGTACTTGATGCGGAAGCTGTCCTTCGGCGTTTGCGGCCAGGCGCGGCAGACCGAAAGCAGGGCGAACCACAGGACCAGCGAAAGAGCTTTCATGGTTAGCCCGCTCTCCCGGTTGGGTGGCACTGATAACAGCTAGTCGGCGCGTACACGTAGTTACGTACCCCCCGGTGCTCCGGGTCGACGTTGGACTCGATGTGGGTGTGGCAGTTGATGCAGGTAAAGACTTGATAGTTGGAACTGTTGGTGTGGCAGGTGTCGCAAGTGACCCACACGTTGATGTTGTGTGTGCCCGACGAGATCGGAAATGCGCTGTGCGTGAAGGTCGCGCCGGTCCAGGCAGTGGTGCTGTGGCAAGTGCCACAGGTCGTGGGGAATCCGGCGGCGGCATGGTTGGGATTGTTGGTGGTCTGATATTCCGTCTTGTGGCAGGAATAGCAGTCGGTCGGGGTGCCGGCATAGACGTTGCCGATATGGCAACTGGCGCACGGCGTGTTGACGTGGGCGCCGGTGAGCGGAAACTTGGTGCTGGTGTTGTGGTTGAAGGTGGAGGGCGACCAGGCCGTGGTGCTGTGGCAGACCTCGCAGGTCGTTGGAAAGCCCGCGGCCGCATGCGGCGGGCTATTGGTCCCGTTGAAGTTGGTCAAATGGCAGGAAACGCAGGTGGTGGGCAAGGTGGCAAACTGTCCGTTCGCGTGGCAGGAAGAGCAGGCCAAGGGCGCGTGCGCGCCGGTGAGGGGGAACTTGGTGTTGTTGTGGTTGAAGGTAGCGCCCGACCAATCGGTGGTGGAGTGACACACCGAGCAATCGGTTGGAAATCCGGCTGCGACGTGGTTCGGGTTGGTGGTGGTGTTAAACGTGGTCAGGTGGCAACTGGCGCACTGCGTGGTCGTGATGTTGTAGTTACCGTTGAGGTGGCATTGTGCGCAGGGCGTGGTGGCGTGGGTGCCGGTGAGGCGGAACCCAGTGGTGTCGTGATTAAAGGTGGCCGGCGACCAGGCGGTGGTGCTATGGCAGACATCGCAGGTAGTCGGGAAGCCGGAAGCCACGTGGTTGGGGTTGGCCGCCGTGTTGTACACGCCGATGTGGCAGGCCGAGCACAGGGTAGGAGTGTTGGCAAACTGGTTGTTCACGTGGCACTGTACGCACTGAGCGTTGACGTGGGCGCCCGTGAGCGGGAACCCCGAAGTCGCATGGTTGAAGGTGGTGGAGAGCCAGTTGCTGGCGGTGTGGCAGAGCGAGCAATCGGTAGGGATGCCGGCGGCAGCGTGGTTGGGGTTGGTGGTGCCGGTGTAATCCTTGACATGGCAGCCATAGCAGGAAGCCGGCGTACCGGCAAACCGGTTGCCGGCATGGCAACTGGCGCAATCCAGCGTGGCGTGCACGCCGACCAGCGCGAAGCCCGTGAACCTGAGATGGTCGAACCTCACGCTAAGCCAGTTGTCGGAGTTGTGGCACTGATCGCATGAGACGGAGAATTTGGCCGCCGCGTGGTTGATGCTGCGCGCGTTGGTGAAATCGTTGATGTGGCACGACGCGCAGGCGGTAGACAGGCCGATGTACTGCGCGGCTCCGGCGCCCTTGTGGCAGGTTTCGCAATCCACCGCCGCATGCGCGCCCATGAGCGGGAATCGCGCGGAGTGTTCGCGGATGGGCTGCGTCTTCACATCCCAGCCCTTCACGGCGTGGCAGTCCTCGCAGCGCGCGCCCATTTGGCGGCGGTGGATGTCGGCGTGACAATCGGCGCACCGGGTGGAGGCTTCCTTGAAGTTCAGGTTGGCGTGGCAGAGCCGGCACTCGAGCTTGGCGTGCATGCCGCGCAGCGGGTACGTGGTTTCCCGATTGTGGTTGAATTCCGGCGCTCCGCGCACAGGTTTCCAACTGATGGACGTGTGACAACTGGTGCAGGCGAGGTTGAGCGATCCGTGCGGACTGCGTGTCGGTCCGCGCTGCATGTTTTGCTGTGCCAGCCCAGCGATGAGCGCGCCGCTCAGCAGAACCAGCACCCCCCTCCAGTTATTTCTTGATGTTCGGGCCATGGCAGCTCACGCAGTCTCTGGGTGTTGGTCTATAGAACACCACCATCCGCCCGTTGACTTCCCTCCTGGTACTATGGCAGTCCTGGCAGGGTACCTTTTGGTGCGCGCCGTCCAGAGGGAAGCTGGTGCGCGCATGATCGAACGTGCCCGGTTTCCATTGGCTATTACCGTGACAGGCTTCGCAGCCGCGATTCTCGGATGCGGCGGCAAACTGCCCGGCATGAATATCCTCGTGGCACCCCACACAGACGAGTGGTGCGTTGGTGAAGACCACCTTCTTGACGCCAAGCGAAAGCGCGGTGGCGCGGTGGCATTGCTCGCAGGCGGCGCCGCGATGCGAGCCGACCAGCGGGAACCGCGTCTTCGCATGATCGAATACTGCGGTTTCGCGCCAGGTACGAACGTTGTGGCAGACCTCGCATTCCGTCCCGGAGCGCATTTTGGCCGCGAGGGTTCGATCGCGCGACTGCGGCTGATGCGGATCGGCGTGGCAGCCTGCGCAAGTGAGGTTGGTGAACTGATACGCAACCGTGTTATGAAACTCGGCGGTCTTCTGGTGGCACTCGCCGCAGGCAACCGCGGCGTGCGCGCCGGTGAGCGGGAATTGCGTCTCCCGATGGCGCGTGAGCGTGAATTTCGCGGGCTCGAAACCCTCGACAGCGTGGCAGTCTTCGCAGCGATTCTTGTGAGGGGCCTTGGCAAACTGGCTGTCATGAGGGTCACGGTGGCAGTCCAAGCACGCCTGGTACCGAACCTTGTACAGGGTGGCGGCGCCGGCCGGTTGGTGGCACTTGTCGCAGGTAACGGCTGCGTGCTTTCCCAGCAGCGGATAAGCACTTTGGGAATGCGAGACGCCGGTGAAGGTGGATGGCTTCCAGCCATCGGTCGTATGGCAGCCGGCGCAGTCTCCGCCGGCTCGTGAGGCAAATTGTCCCTGGTGGATGTCCTGATGGCATGCCTGGCACTGCTCATGTGCCACCGGGGTCTTGAAGTCCGACGTCTTGTGGCACTTGTCGCAAGTGACGGGCGCGTGCTTGCCGAGCAGCGGGAACTTGGTTCTCGAATGGTCGAAATTGGAAACGGTGTTACGCGCCGGCTTCCAGGCGACGTCGTTGTGGCAGGCCTTGCAGCCGGCGGCAAAGGAGCCGCGATGAGGGTCTTTGTGACAATCGGTGCAGGCGGCGAAGGGCATCCCGGCGTAACGGACCACCGGCTTTGCGGCGTCGGATGAGGGCAGCGTGACGTGGCACTTGCCGCAAGCGGCCTTGACGTGCGACCCGGTGAGCTTGAACTTCGCCGTCGAATGGTCGAACCGCGTGACGTCCTTCCATTTGGCTCCGCTCGCCACCGTGTGGCACCGATCGCATTTATCACCCAGTTGTCGCTGGTGCTGGTCCTGGTGGCAGGCGATACAGGCGGTGCCCAGACCCAGGTAGGTGCGGCGCAGGTCCTTCATGAGGATTCCCTTGCGGGCCGCGGGCGTAACTCGGGCCGGGGTGTGGCAGCGATCGCATTTGAGGCCGGCGTGGTTGCCTTCCAAAGGGTAGCCGGTCTTACGGTGGTCGAACTCATCGAGGCTGACATCCCAACGGATGGGGACGAAGTGCTCACCGTTGTGGTCGGAGTGGCACTTGACGCACTGCTCTTCGTGGCGGGTAGAACCCATGAGCGCGGGATGCAGGCCTTGGTTGGCCGCTAACCGCTGTCTGATTTCCACGTGACAGCTTGTGCACTTGAATTTACGGCCGCCCCCCACGGCAACGTGGCAACTGGTGCAATGGGTGGGCCCGTCGAGTTTCGAGTGAGCTTTGGAAAGCGGGCCGGGAGAGAATTGCGCGTGAGCCACCACTGGCAAAAGGCAAAAAAGAAATGCGGCAATTCCCAACATCCTCGATCCCGTCCCGACTGAGTGGCTCACTTAGTCAATTAAATGCGCGTGATGGTGCTCCAGTTACATGTTTCGCCACTTGCATTTGCGACACAATTCCGCCACCCCTTCCGTGGCGGATTGCCACCCGGTTTCCTGAAGACTGTCCGCATGATACCATGGCCCCACCATGACCAGGCGATCTGCGTTGACGATCTCTACTGCGCTAGTTCTAGTACCGGCCCACCGTGAGGCCAAAGCGGCGCCGGCCGGAAGGCTCAAGCAATCGGCGGCGCGATGGTGCTACTCCAAGATCTCCCTCGACGACCTGTGCCGCCAGGCCGCCGAGATGGGCTTGAGCGGCATTGACCTCGTGAATTCGGAAGACTGGCCGACGCTGCGAAAATACGGGCTGGTGCCCGCGATGACCCCGGGCGCCGGAACCATTCCCGTGGCCTGGAATCGCAAAGAGAACCACGAACGGCTGGAAAAAGAGATGCGCGAAAATATCGCCAAGGCCGCCGAGGCCAAGGTGCCCAACGTGATTACGTTTTCCGGCAATCGCCGGGGCATGTCCGACAGCGAAGGCAAAGACAACTGCATCGCCGGCCTGCAGCGGGTCAAGAAAGCGGCCGAGGACGCCGGCGTGACCATCTGCCTGGAACTGCTGAACAGCAAAGTCGATCATAAGGATTACATGTGCGACCACACTACGTGGGGCGTGGACGTGGTCAAAGCGGTCGATTCGCCGCGCGTGAAGCTTCTGTACGATATCTACCACATGCAGATCATGGAAGGCGACGTCATCCGGACGATTCGCGACAACATCCAGTGGATCGCGCACTTTCACACCGGCGGCGTGCCCGGCCGCCACGAGTTGGACGACACCCAGGAACTGCAATGGCGCACCGTCGCCAAGGCCATCGCCGACCTGAACTACCAGGGCTTCTTCGCGCACGAGTTCGTCCCCGTCAAGGACCCGATCGCTTCGCTCAAGCAAGCCGTCGCACTCTGCACCGTGTAGGGGAGTGGCGTGGGCCGGGAGGCCGGGCAGGCCGGGAGGCCCGCCCACTGTTATCCTGTTTTTTGGCAGACCCTCAGCACAGGCGCGTCGTGGTTGCGATTGACGGACCGGCGGGCGCAGGCAAGAGCACCATCGCCAAACGTTTGGCCGATCGGCTCGGATTCACGTATATCGACACCGGCGCGATGTATCGCGCGGTGGCGCTGTGGGCGCTGCGGCAAAACGTCGATCCCGGCGACATGCATCGCATGGAACAACTGGCGATCGCCGCCGAAATTCAGCTTCTGCCGGGCCGCCTTCTGCTCAATGGAGAGGACGCCACCGACGCGATCCGCAGCCCCGAGGTATCGAACGCGGCTTCCAGGGTGGCGGTGATTCCCGGGGTGCGCCGGGCCATGGTGGCCAAGCAGCGCGAGATGGGCGAGCGCGCCAGCGTCGTCATGGAAGGACGCGACATCGGAACGGTAGTCTTCCCGGACGCCCACGTGAAAGTTTTCCTCGACGCCCACCCGCAGGAACGCGTGCGGCGGCGGCTCGAGGAAGGCAAGGCGAGAGGGGAGCGGATCCCGGCTGAGGCGCTGGCGGCCCAGATGAAAGAACGCGACCAACGCGACAGTACGCGAGCCGATGCGCCCCTGGCTCAGGCTCCGGACGCGGTGTATTTGGACTCCACCTCGCTCGGCATCGACGAAGTGGAAGAGGCGATTTTGAAACTGGTGCGCGCGCGCGTCACCAACGGCAAGGAAATCAGGTAACACGGCCGCTCCTGGCTGTGTTCTTTTTGGGGTGAGGTTGAAGCATTGAGCGATCTCCTGGTAATGAAGTTCGGCGGCACCAGCGTCGGCAGCGCCGAACGCATGCGGGTGGCGGCGGGTCTGGCCGCCAAAGAACGGAAGAGGCGGCCGGTGGCAGTGGTGGTGTCGGCCATGAGCAAGGTCACCGACTTGCTTCTCGATACCATGCGGCACGCCGAGGCCGGCGATGGCGCTGGCGTGGAGCAGAATCTGGCCGCGCTCCGCCAACGCCACGAAAAGGCCTGCCGCGAGTTGCTGCCGGCATCCCTACAGGAAGCCGTGCTGGGCCGGCTTCACGACGTGATCGACGAGTTCGAACGCCTGGTGCGCGGTATGGCGATGCTGGGCGAGCGGCCGCCGCGGTCGGTGGATGAAGCCGTGGCGGTGGGGGAACGGCTCTCGGCGATTCTGGTTTCGGAGTTTCTGACGTCGGACGGGACGCCCGCCGTGGCGGTGAACGCGCGCGACATCGTGGTCACGGACGCCGTTTTCGGCAATGCCTCGCCGTTGATGGAGCCGACGCGCGAGAAGGCGCAGTCCAAGCTCCTGCCGCTGGTCGAAGCCGGCAAAATGCCAGTGATCACCGGTTTCAATGGCGCGACCGCCGACGGGCGTCCCACCACGCTGGGGCGGGGCGGATCCGACTTTTCGGCTTCGATTCTCTCCGCCGCCCTGGAAGCTTCGGAATTGTGGATCTGGACCGACGTGGATGGCATCATGAGCGCCGATCCGCGCCTGGTGCCGGACGCCGAAGTGCTGGAGGAAATCACCTACGCCGAGGCCGCCGAACTGGCCTACAACGGGGCCAAGGTGCTGCACCCCCGCACCCTCGCCCCGCTGGTCGAACGGAAAATCCCGGTGTGGAGCAAGAACAGTTTTGCGCCCGAGAAGCCCGGAACGAGAATCGTACCCCAGATGGCCGTAGCTTACGGCACGCGGGCCGTGGCTTCGATGCGCAACGTAGCGCTGATTTCGATCGAGCCGGCCAGCGCGGAGTTGAACGGAGTGCAGGTCATGGCGCGGGCGCTGGACGCCATCGCCCGGGCCAATGTCGAGGTACTGGTGGTTTCCAGCTCCAGCTACCGCCAGAATTTCTGTGTGCTGGTCCGCGAGGACGAACTCGACCGCTGTATCCAGGCTCTGGAAGCCGCCCTGGCGCTCGAGTTGGCGCATGGCTACCTGCATCCCATTCAAGTCGACCGGACGGTGGGCCTGCTGGCCGCGGTGGGTGAAGGCATGCAGGGGAAGCCGGGGCTTGCGGCGCAAATTTTTACGGCGATTTCACGGGTCCAGGTGAACATCATCGCGATCGCGCAGGGATCGAGCGAGTTGACGATTGCGGTGGTGGTGGGCCGCGACGGCCTGGAGAAGGCGGTGAAGGCCGTTCACGCCGAGTGCGGCTTGGGACTGCGCCCGCCCGCGCCAGAGTCTCCGTTCGCCAAATCCGAATCGGAAGCGCCGCTCCGATCGAAACGCATCAAGGGGTAGAAACCGGCAGAAGTCAGGAATTCTCTTGACAATTCTTCACGATGGACAAAGAATGACACATCGTGGAGATCTCCATCCTAAGGTATCTGGATATTCTGATCGGGCTGACGGTGGTCATGATTCTGCTCGGCACGATCGTGACGGCGATCACGCAGATGGTCAACGCGTGGACGTATTCAAGAGCACGGCGGCTCCGCAGCGGACTGGAAGTCCTGATCACTCAGGTCAAAGCCGACAAACTGGCGCATCATGCACGATATCTGGCCGATGCGGTGGTCCGCCATCCCATGATCGGCACCAAGCCCTCTGCTCTTGGCGACTTCCTTACGTTCTGGCGTAACATATTCCGGCGGCTGCAGAGCGCGGAATTGCCGATGCTGCCCTATCGCAATCCCGGCAATGTGATCGAACGGGAAGAACTGATTCGGATTCTGCTGGAGTTTGCGGCCGATGATGGTCCGTGCAGCCCCGCGGCCAACCAGGCGGCGCCCCACTCCCCCCACGTGCAATTCGGGCGAACGGCTGCCATTCTCTCGTTGGCGACGGCGGCAGCGCTGCTGTTTTGGGATCCACTCGCCCCATCGTTGGGGTTAGCTTCGCGCCCTCAATGGCTGATGGTTGCGGGCTACGTTCTGCTCACGATCCTGTATGCGGCGCTGTGGCGGAACTCCAGTTTGCCTGAGGACGCGCCTTGGGCGCATCTCCGGGCGCGTATAGGGCGGTACCTGGCATTCCTGGCACTATCCGTGGCGTTGGCCTATGCGAGCTGGCCCGCGGATAAACACCAGCCGATCATTGGGATCTGGCTGCTTGTTCCCCTGATTGGCTTGGTCGTGTTGATCGTGAGTGGTTTCTTTAAAACGAAGTTGATCAACGCCCACCGGCAGGGGTTTTGGGCACGCCTGAAACCTCATTGGATCAGGATTGCCGGTCTCGCTGTAGTTGCCGTTCTGTTCGGGTTGTCGGCAAGGTATCTCTCGAACCTCCCTGAGGTTGCGCTCATCTGCCCTCTGCTGGTGGTGATTCCTGCCGCGATCATTCTGGCGGCGAGCCCGCCCAGCAACTGGAGGGAGACCTCAAACGAGCTCGACCGCGCGGCCCAGTCTGCCCTCAAGGAGGCGCTGGATGGATTGCTCAAATCGCCCGACGGGAAGGAGAGTGACCTGAGCGCAAAAGAGGTGCTGACGAATTTCCGGAAGGAGCTTCAGGAGCTCGAAAAGGACAAGCCGGAGATGGCCGCTCATGAACGGCAAACCAAGGCCATTCTCTCCGCGGTGAAGGGTGATTTTGTCGGCAAGATCAACAGTTGGTATGACCAGACGATGGACCGGACTACGCAGCAGTTCACCATGGAAGCGCGGCTGGTTACCATCGGCGCCGCCCTGGTGGTAGCCGTCGCTCTGCAAGTAGATTCTCTCGATCTGGTCCGGCGCCTGTCGGTTGACGACAAGTTTCGCCAATCGTTGGTGGATCAAGCCAAGAGCCAGCAGGACAAAATCGAAAAAAGAGAACAGCGAGAGACCGATTTGAAGAAGGCGTGCATCGAAAAGGCCGGCAAAGCCGACACATGCACACCGCCCGCATCCGACGCTTCGGATGCCGAACTGATCAAGACGAAGCGCGACGAAATCGAAGGCACGCTGGCTGAGCTGCGCCAGCCGGCCCTGTCCATTGTGCCTTCGCATTTCCTCTGGGATAAAGTTGCGCAAGCCACGGTCTCGCCGCCGGCCGCCCCGAACCAATGGCCGAAAGAGCTAACCATGAAGCTGGACGCGAAGGCTTACCTGCTGACCGTCAGCAATTCGACTACGGAATCCGAGGGGGACCTCATCGGCCTGCGGAGCCTCGAGGCGGCGATTCGCAAGTCAGGCGCCGCCGTGAACACCTATCTCGACGTGCACAAAAGCGAACTCTTGATCGCCGCGAGGGACACCAGTACCAAGGTGATTACGGTCACCAGCCCCGCCAACTTACCGTTGACCGTTAAGAGTTCCTCGAACGTGGACCTGCAGGGATTCGGCAGAGCCGCACCGGGCATACTCTTTTCCTGGATCCTGCTGAGCCTTGGGGCGCCATTCTGGTACGACCTGCTCAAGAACTCGTTGAACTTGCGTTCGACACTGGCCAGAAAAGAGGAGAAGGCGCGAGACGATCGCGCCAAGTCCGAAGCGCCCGCGCCAGCCGCCTCGGCGGCGCCGCAGCCCGGGAAATAGCCCAGCCAATGCCATGCCATAGCAGGTATAATAGGAGTTCCTCTCTAGTACACAGGAGTCCTGTCGACAATGTTTGATCTGTTTCGTAGCCGAGATAAAGCTGTGCGCATCCTGCTGGGCGGGTTGCTGCTGATGGTCGCGATTTCGATGCTGACCTACCTGGTCCCGAACTATAGCAACGGCGTCAGTTCGACCGACACGGTATTGGCGGAGGTCGGCAAGGAAGTCATCACTTTCAACGACGCCCAGAGGCTGGTGCAAAGCGCCATGCGCAACCGGCAGTTGCCGCCGGAGATCCTGCCGAACTACGTGCCCCAGATGGTGGATCAGATGATCACCGAACGGGCCATGGCCTACGAGGCCGACCGACTGGGCTTCCAGGTGAGCGATACGGACGTGGCCGAAACCATCCACCAGTTGGTGCCGAGCCTGTTCCAGGATGGCAAGTTCGTGGGCACGGCCGCCTACGCCAACATGCTAGCCCAGCAGAACATGACCATCGAACAATTCGAAAACGATCTGAAACGGCAGGTCATGATCACGCGCATGCGCGATGTGGCTATCGAAGGTACGGTGGTCACGCCGCTCGAGATCGAACAGGCTTTCCGCAAGAAGAACGAGAAGATCAAGATCGAGTACGTCAAGCTTACCGCCGACAAGTACACGAAAGACGTGCAGCCCTCCCTGGAAGAAATGCAGTCGTTCTTCAAGGCCAACACGGCCCGTTTCCAGGTTGCCGAGAAGAAGAACTTGGCCATCCTCATTGCCGATCAGGCCCGGCTGGAGCAGTCCGTGAACCCCACCGATGCCGATTTGCAGCGGCTCTACAGCCAGAACCAGGATTCGTACCGGACCAAGGAGCGGGTCAAGGTAAGACACATCCTGGTCATGACTCAGGGCAAACCGCCCGCCGACGAGGCGAAGCTCAAGACCAAGGCGGACGACCTGCTGAAGCAGGTTCGCGCCGGCGCCGATTTCGCCAAACTGGCCAAGGACAATTCGGAAGATCCCGGATCCAAGGACAAGGGCGGCGAATACTGGATCCAGCGCGATGGCCAGATGGTCAAAGAGTTCGAAGATGCCGCCTTCCGTCTGAAACCGGGCCAGAGCGACATCATCAAGACCAGCTACGGATACCACGTGTTTCAGGTGATGGAGCGTCAGGAGGCCGGGCTGCGTAGTTTCGCCGAGGTAAAGGGCGATCTGGCGTCCGAGTGGAAGAAGCAGAAGGTCACAGATCTGATGCAGGCCGCCGCGGACCGGGCACAGGCCGCGCTGTCGAAAGATCCGGCGCACCCCGAGAAGGTGGCTGCCGATTTCAGCCTGCAGTTGGTGCGCACGATTTACGCCTCCGGCACGCCGGTTCCAGAACTGGGCCCGAGCCCGGATTTCGATCAATCTGTGTCCGGTTTAAAGAAGGGGGAAGTCTCGGCGCCGGTGTCGGTACCCAACAAGATCGCCTTTGCGCTGGTAACAGATATCGTTCCGGCGCGGCCGAATACCTTCGAAGAGGTGCAGGCGCAGATTCGCAGCGAGATCGTGCAGAAGCGGGCCAGCATCGCGCAGCAGGAACACGCGAAAGAGTTAGTCGAGAAGGCGCGGGCGGCGGGTGGCGATCTGGCCAAGGCTGCCAAGGCGATGGGGCTCGAAGTCAAAACCTCCAACGAATTCGACCGGGCCGGCAACATCGAGGGCTTGGCCGGCGCCAGTTACGTAGCCGACGGCTTCTCCAAGCCAGACGGCTCGATTTACGGACCGATCGGGACACCGGATGGCGCCCAGGTGGTTTCCAAGGTGATCGCCCATATTGCGCCGGATCTCTCGAAGCTGCCCGAGCAGCGGGCCACGATTCGCGACGAGATCAAGACCCAGAAAGCCAAGGACCGGAATACGCTGTTTGAAGCTGGAGTGAAAGAAGCTCTGACCAAGCAGGGGAAGATCAAGATTCACCAGGATGTCTTCAACCGGCTGCTGTTGAGCTACGCACCCGGCCGAGGATGATCCAGACGGTCCTGGATTTTCTCCGCTCCCTGACCGATCCTGAGCGGCTGATCCATCTCCTGAGCACGCTGCTGTCGGGATGGCTGGGATACGCAGCCCTGTTTGCCATTGTCTATTCCGAGACCGGGTTGCTGGTGGGGTTCTTCCTCCCTGGCGATTCGTTGCTGTTTACGGTAGGCGTGGTGGCCGGTGCGGGGCAACTGAACATCGTGCTGGTCAACGTGCTGCTGATGGCGGCAGCCATCCTGGGCGACTCCACCGGCTACCTGCTGGGCCGCCAGACCGGGCCCAGGATTTTCAGCCGCCCCGATTCGCGCCTCTTCAAGCAGGAGTATGTGACGCGTACCCACGCCTTCTACGAACGGTACGGCGGCAAGACCATCATCTTCGCCCGCTTCGTGCCGATCGTGCGCACCTTTGCCGCCTTCATTGCGGGCGTGGGTAAGATGCCGTACCTCAAGTTCCTGCCGTTCAGCGTGTGCGGCGGGACCGGCTGGATCTTCATGATGACCATGCTGGGGTACGAGCTGGGAAGCGTGCCCTTCGTCCGGCGCTACTTTGATAAAGTAATCCTGCTCATCATCTTCCTGTCGCTGCTGCCGACGCTGATCGAAATTGTCCGGGCGCGGCGCGCCTCAACCACTCACAAGGCCTACCAGACCGGCGGCGAATAGACGGTCGTCCACGCGCCCCAACCGCGGAATGAGCGGCTTGGGGAGCAGCGGCGTGTGCACGACGGTGCAGAGGTACTCGGGCACCGCCCAGACATCTTCCTCGGCGGTCATCCAGCCGGCGGAATCGAAGCGCCGCAGGTTCACCGGCCGGGAGTAGTTGCGCAGCGTCTTTTCCTTCCTGGGATTGTAGTAGTGCTCGAAGTAGGACATGGTCAGTTCGCGCAGCGTCCGATACACGGGTTCCCGATAGCGCAGCCCCGAGTAGTTGGACTTGGCGATAGCGCCCCAGTGGCCGCGCTGCCGGAAAATGGCCAGCACATGATCGTCGTCGCGCACGGCTTCGAGGTCCAGGAGCAGGGGCGGGTGCCCAATCATGCGTAGCGCGGCCGCGCCGAATAGCGCCCCCTCCATACAATGCCCGGTGTGGTCGCGCAGCACGCGCCTCGGCGACCGGCAGGTGGCGCCGTCCGGCTCCTTGTTGTACGGGAGCTCGTCGAGGAAGCGCTGGATCTTTTCCGGGTTGGAGAGGCGGCGAAACTCGGCGCGCTCGGCCGCGTTGAAGGAATCGGTCATGGGGTTCAGGGTAACGTAAATTCGGCGGTAGAGCGGACGATCAGGAACCTACTTCGCTGCCGATTCGTGGTTGTAGCTGATCACGCGTGTCACTTTCCATGCCCCATTTTCGTTACGCCACAGCATCACGAACTTGGCCTCGCCCACGCTGTCCCCTGGAGTCTTGGGATGGTGAAAGCGATGCACGCCCATCTGCACCGCCCCGTATCCCTTCAGTGGGTACACTTCCATGGAGCCCGGCACAAGTTTTCGTTCGACCTTGCCGCAGATGTTCTGCTGGATCGCCGCCAGGAATGGATCTTTACCAACCGACAACCCGGTTTGGTCATGATAGAACTCCAGGTCATCTGAAACCATCGCAGCCAGCGTCTTCAGATCGCAGCGGTTATAGGCCTCAAAAAGCTGCGAATCCATGGACTCGATCGTCTTGAATAGACTTCCGTTCGATTGTGCGGGGAGCGGCCAGCTAACCAGAGCCAACAGGACCGGGGCAAGCGGGTAAAGCGATCTGTTCAAGTCCATTAGAAATGTCCTCCGCTGGATTCGGTCTAAACAGGTCCTACGCAGCACGCCTCGGAGTAGTTCCCGCAATGATGGTTTGCCCTGGTGCTACCCACCCGGCTGTGTTCGGAACCCGTCAGCACGGCGGCCAAAGCGCCGGTTGCGAGTGAGAGCGCTCACCCATTAAAGTTATTTCCCTTTTCTGCCGATCAGGAAGATTGGATGTGGTAAATGATTTCGATTCAGAGCTCACTCTCGGAACTGGAAAGGTCGCACGTTCAGCGGGCTGCCCTCCTGGACTCTTATCTCCAGGCAATTAGAAGCACCGCACAATACGCCGTCGAGCTGGATGACGCGATCACGAAGCCACACCGCCAGCATCTGGCGGAACTGGCGGACGAGGTGACTTCCGGCGAAACCGACGTCCTGGTTGGGAGCCGGGCCACGTTTCGCGGCCTGCTGCGCGATTATCGCGACAAGGCCGCCCGGTATGTGGAGCAACTCCGTGACGAGCTGGCCGGCACGGCCCGAGCCCTTCAGGAAACCCTGGACGCGATGGCTCAATCGGCCGGCGATCACGAGAGCCAGCTCCGGCGGTCCGTCTCGGTCCTGCGCGAGGCCTCGCAAGAGAGGGATATTGGCGCTTTGCGCACCAGGGTTCGCAGCACCGCCGATTCCATCGAGGTCGGCCTGGAGCAGGTCCGCAAGGAACACCAATTGACGGTGTCCCAGTTCCTGACCGAGATTCGCGTGCTGCACCAGCGCATCGACGCGCTGGAAGCCGCCGCGTCCATCGATTCGGTAACCGGCCTGTTCGACCGGTCTGAGATGGAGGAGCGCATCCGCTCGGCGCGGGCGGGCAGCTTCCACCTGCTGCTCTTTCAGATTCGCGGGCTGCGGCGCGCCGAAGCGCAGTATGGGTCTCAGGTCGCTTATGAGTTGGCGGGGGCGTTCACCAAGCGCCTGAAGAACTATCTCCCGGATAAGGCCGTCCTGGGCAGATGGAGCTCTGAGGAGTTCATCGCCATGGTCGCCCAGCCCAGAGACCCGAAATCTTCGGCTGGCAGAGCGGCTGCCGATCAGCTCTCCGGCGCTTACGCTTGCCTGCTAGACGGCAAGACCGTGCGGCCGTCCTTGCAGGTCAGTTTTGGGGTTGTAGACAGCGTCTCGCGGGAAGGTGCGGAACGGACCTTGGACCGGGTCAAGATGTTTCTGACCGGCGCGGTGTAGGAAACCCGTCTCTTTCACATCAGAGTGAGGGGGTCGACGTCGATGACCAGGGCCGTGGCACCCCACTTGTGTTCGATCGCGAAGTTGCGGGCCCCTTGCAGCAACTCGTTCAGCACTTTGCGGCTGGTCGCTTTGATCAGAAACTGGTAGCGGTATTCGTTTTTAAGACGGGGAACCGGTGCCTCGGCCGGGCCCATCACGCGCAGCTTCTCGGGTGGAGGCGTCAGCATCACCCCCAGCTCCGAGCTCATGCGCATGGCCATTTCCTGCTTCTCGCTGCGCACCAGGATGTTGGCCATGGCGGTAAAGGGCGGGTAGTGCATCATGCGGCGGAAGTTCAGTTCCTTCTCGTAAAAGGCCTGGTAATCCTGCGCTGCCGCCAACCGAACCGCGTAGTGGTCCGGATTGATTGTCTGCACCAGCACGATTCCGGGTACGCTGCCGCGTCCGGCGCGGCCGGCCACCTGAGTGAGCAGTTGAAAGGTGCGCTCGGCCGCGCGGAAATCCGGCATGCCAAGCCCTACATCAGCCGACACCACACCCACCAGCGTCACGTTGGGAATGTCGTGCCCTTTGGCGATCATCTGGGTGCCCACCAGAATGTCGTAATTGCCCTCGCGAAAGTCGTTGAGAATGGTCTCGTACTGGCGCTTGCCGGTCACGGTGTCGCGGTCCAGCCGGGCGATGCGGGCCACCGGAAAGGCGCGATGCAGTTCCTCCTCCACGCGCTCGGACCCAATCCCCAGAAAGTAGATATGCTCGCTGGCGCATTGGGGACAGACGCTGGGCACCTTCTGTGCGTAGCCGCAGTAATGGCAGAGAAGCCGGCGGTCGCGCTTGTGAAAAGTCAGCGTGAGGGAGCAGTTCATGCACTGGACCCGCTCGCCGCAGGCGCGGCAGGCCACGAAGGCCGAAAATCCGCGGCGGTTCAGCAGCACGATGGTCTGTTCGCCATTCTCAAGCCGCGCCCCCAGGCCCTCCATGAGCTTCCGGGAAAACGTATCCTGCTTGCGGGTCTCCAGAAATTCCTGGCGCATGTCGATCAGTTCCACCGAGGGCATGGGTCGTTCTTCGACGCGCCCCGGCAGTTCCAGCAGGCTGTACTTTCCGCGCGCGGCGTTGTACCGGCTTTCCAGGCTGGGCGTGGCAGACCCGAGCACCACGCACGCCCCGGCGCCCTGCGCGCGCACAATGGCTACATCCCGCCCGTGGTAGCGCGGCGTCTCCTCCTGTTTGTAACTGCCATCGTGCTCTTCATCGACGATGATCAGGCCGAGGCTGCGCATGGGCGCGAAGACTCCGGACCGGGTCCCAACCACTACCGAGGCCGCTCCGGAGCGGATGCGCCGCCATTGGTCGGTGCGTTCGACGTCGGTAAAGGCCGAGTGCAGGATGGCGACCCGGTCCCCGAAGCGGGAAAAGAACTGTCCGGCCATCGCCGGGGTGAGAGCGATTTCGGGAACCAGCAGAAGGGCGCTGCGGCCCTCCGCCAGCACCGCTTCGATGGCGCTGAGGTACACCTCGGTCTTGCCGGATCCGGTGACGCCGTGGAGCAGGAACGTCTGGAAGCGCCGGGCCTGAATGGCGTCGCGAATCGGCTCGAAGGCCGCCTGCTGGGCGGGGTTCAGGGTGTGGCGAGTCCGCACGGCTCCGGCCGTCATCGCCACGTTTTCCGGTTTTAGCGTGACCAGTCCCTTGCGGGCCAGCGCACGCGCCGCGGAACTGACGTTCTTGATGGCGGCTTCGAGATCCTTCAGGTTGTGGGAGCCCGGGTGCAATTCCAGGAAAGCCCGCAGCTCCCTTTCGGGCTTGTTCAATTTGGCGTCGCTCCTGCCGGTGGCTAGTTCGACGCGCAGGCGCTCCGAGGGCGCCCGCAGCGGGTCGCGTTCCGTCTGCACCTGTTCGGACACGATGAAGCCCTTGCGCTCCAGCGAGCGCACGGCTTTGTCGGCGAGCGGCAGGGCCTTCGCCAGGTAGGCGGCCGACAGCGGGCGTTTTTCGAGCATGCCGAGCACCCGGGCCACCGGGTCGTCCGGCGCCGAATCGAGCAGCAGTTGCCGCGCGGCATCGCGGCCAGCGTCGGTCAGCGACCAGACCTTGCCCCGCCGGATCTCCGATGCCAGGGGCAGCATGCCGCGCAACACCTCACCCAGCGGAGCGCAGTAGTAGCCGGCGATCCACTTTCCCAACGCCAGCAGTTCGGCGCTGAGCACGGGTTCGGCATCGATCAGCCGCAGGCCATCGCGCGTGGCCAGGTTGGGCCGCTCGTCGTGGCAGCGCAGGATGACCCCAGTCAGCTTCCGCGAACCGAATGGCACCACCAGGCGGCAGCCCACGCGCACGCGGTGGCGCAACGTTTCGGGCAACGAGTACGTAAACGGCTGATCCAGGGGCAGCGGCAGGCTGACGTCGCAGTACAGGTAAGAGCCTTCGGGCATGGAAGCTCCAGGATAGCGGTTCCCTGGAGAACGAGTCAGGAAACCGGCGGCTCGCTGCCCTCCGCCGCCAGCCCTACCCAGCCCCAATCCGCCAGCATCGCTTTCACTTCGGCGCGATAGGTCTTGACCACCGCAATCGTCAGCATCAGCAGAATTATCACAACGGCCGCGACCGCGGTCTGAGCGACGTTCAAATTGCCCTTCAAGAACCACGATGCCTTCCCGTAGACCAGCTCAATGTGGACCCAGTAGACCAGGAGCGAGGTGGTGCCAAATTGCCGCACCCAGCTCCAGCCCGGCTTGGCGCCGTAGCGCGTCCAGAGGAACGCAAAGGCGACCAGGACCAGCAGCACGCCCAGCTTGGTCAGCACCTGCGCCGGGCTGTTCAGCCAGAACTCGGACTTGGCATAGATCTGTAATGAGCTGTTGGCGAAATACTGGCAGGTCAGGATCAGCGCGCCGCCCAGCACCGCCGCCCACTGCATGACTCGCTCGGTGGCGTCCGGCGGAACCGAACGCAGGATGCTGCCGGCGCTCACACCGAAGGCCAGGTAGGCCCCCCAGGGGAAAATCCCGAACGCGTTGTAGTCGGGGATGACGTAAGCGCGGATGAGCCCGGGCACGCCGGACCAGTCCAGGCTCGAAATCAGCGGCGAGGCGAAGGCGATAGCCATGCCCAGCACGGCGCACAAACGGATGCGCTCGGCGGTCCGGAAAAGCGCCATCACGGACAACACCGCGATCGAAAAGCCCATGCAGTTGAGCACGTCCACGCGGAAGAGGTCCTGCCACGCCGCGGGCAGGCCGAAGATCCAGAGCTGCAGGCGGAAGGCGAACGCCAGCCCAAACAGGTAGCCGGCGCGGCGGAGCGAGGTGGTGACGCGCTGGAGCGGGGCCGTGCCCTTGCGCTCCGTGCTGTCCATCAGGAAGGCCAGCGTGACGCCCGTGAGAAAGAGAAAAAGGGCCGGGGGCATGCCGCCCACGAACTGCGAAAGCAGGTACGGGCCGCTTTCCTTCAATTCGGGCCTCAGATACGAGTGAAAAACATGGCCCTGGAGCATGATCAGGGCGCCGAAGCCCCGAACCCAATCCAGATACTCCAAACGGTACGAACTCGACTTGGTCTTCATCAAACGAAAAATTCAATCCTTTAAGGGTTTGGTGATCTTCACGCCGCGCGGAAGATCCAGCTTGAGCTCCGGTAGTTTCGGGTTGATCACGATCCTGGTATACGTGGCCAGATTATAGTCGCCGCCACCGGTGTACAGCTTCTGCTGCACCGTGATGCCGCTGGAGTCCGAAATCCACAGCTCACACTTCTTGACCTGCTGCAGCATTTCTTGGGATTTCGGAACCAGCTCGATCTTCGTCGTTTTGTCTCCAGCCATCGGTTCCGAGGCGGGTTGTCCCACCTTTACCGTGTAGGCGTTGCGCAGGTCCCGGGAGTTACTGCCAAAACCGAGGAGCAGGTATTGATCCAACATGCCGCGGAATTTCCGGCTCAAATCGTACTCCTGAACTTCACCGGGGTTCTTCAGGATGTACATTTGCGCCTTGGACCCCGCGAAAAGAACCTGCTTGGCGTCGGGCTCCTTGAAATCGATCAACATCTGAAGATCCCTCGAGCGGGCGCCGCGCTTCACGGTGATGGTTCCCAAATCCGTTGTGTCGACGTTGATGGCATCCAAGTGCGCTACTTTCTTGATATCCGCTGTCAAGCCCCTGAATGTCGCCGAGGTCGCATCCATGCGTGCCAGAGCCGCGTTCAATGGATCGTCTGCAGGCGGTGCGCCAAACCCGGAGACCGCCGCAAGGAGCGCGGCACAGATCGGCCCGAGGACAGCATGCGGTGGGCGCATCACAGTGGCTCCATAATTAAGTACGCAAACCATCCGGCCGGCAGGTACGAAGCTCACGGGCGGGCGAACGCCATGTAACCCTGCAACTCACCTTCCGAATCGAGAATCGGCTCCACGCGAATCACCTTCAGGCGGCGATTGCTCATGCGGATTTGCAGCACCTGCGTGAGCCTGGCCACCCGTTGGTTTTCAGCTATGCCAGCCAGGAACTGGGAGTCCACGAAAAAGACGGAGCTGCCGTTTTCCGAAGGCAACATGGCGATGCTGCTGGCGTTAGGGAGTTTTGGCTGATCGAGGAACCAGCCCCGGGGCGTGAGGAAGATGAACGCGAGGATGATGCCAACCATCACGTCGTATTGCCAGCTCCCGCGCTGGTAGTCCCACAGAATAAAGCGTTTCAACATCGGCTGTTCTTATCTTATCAGGAGTCAGCTCTGCCTCCGGCGGCGGCGGCACCGGCGGCTGGTGGTCGGTGGCCCGGTGGCCGGTGTTGTGTGGTTCACAGCACCACCACCGGATGATACAGGTTCGGCAGCACGGCCTCACCGATCGCAACCAGGTCGCCGGATCGGGTCACCGCCTTTACATAGCGCGATCCGGGCTGGCTGCGAAACGGCGATGCCTGAAAATCTCGCCCATGCCGTATCTGGGTGACGGTCAGATCGTCGACGAGCACGTTGGGAATCGCCGGCAGAAGCATACTCATGGGCACGATGGCGTCCACCAGTCGATCCTCGGCTGCCAGCGCTTCGAACTGCTCGATCGTCCGGGACTGTGCCACGCCAAACTCGCCGCTGCTGGTCCTTCGCAGTTCCAGCAGGTAAGCGCCGCAGCCCAACGACTGGCCCAAATCGTGCGCGATGGAACGTAGGTAGGTCCCGCCCGAACAGTGGGCTCGCAGCCGCGCGTCCGTTCCGTTCCAATCCAGGAGCGCCAATTCGTAGACGTGAACCTGGACCGGTTCCAGTTCCACCGCGACCGACTGGCGGGCCAGTTCGTAAGCGCGCCGGCCATCGACCTTCTTGGCTGACACGGCGGGCGGCGTTTGCAGAAATGCTCCGCGGAACTTCTCCAGATGGCGCTCCAGTTCTTCGACTCCAAAGCGCACCGGGGACGGCGTGCTGGTGGGTTCGCCGGCGCGGTCGTACGAGCTGGTGGACCATCCGAAGCGCACGACCCCCTCGTATACCTTGTCGCTGCGAGTGTAAAACTGCGCCAGGCGCGTGGCCCGCTCGACGACCAGGGGAAGCACGCCGGTGGCAATCGGGTCGAGAGTGCCGAGGTGGCCGATTCTCTTGGTCTTGACGATGCGCCGCATTTTGCCGACCACGTCATGCGAGGTCCAGCCCTCGGGCTTGTCTACTACGATCACTCCGTCCAAATCTTCTTCCTCGCCCTGCAAATGTACCCTAACGTAAAGTTCTTCTCCCGATCTATTCCATCCAGCAACGGCAGAATCAATGCGGGCGGCGCCAGCAGGATCGCCGCGGGGATGAATAGAAGCCAGCGGAGTCCTCCCGTGAAGAACTGCAGGCCGTTTAGCAGGCGGCGGGCCAACAACCGGAAATAACCGCCCGACGGCTGAATCTCCAGTATCTCGAATCCGGCCTTCTCCAACAGGTATTGCAGGCCATACCTCGTGTAGCGGAAATAATCGTGCGGCGCCTGGTGTATCTCCCATTCGTGCGGCGCCGCCACCAGCAGCAGGCCGCCGGCCTCAAGCGAGCGCGCCATCTCCGCCAGGGCAACGCCGGGTTCGCGCAAGTGCTCGATGGTGACGATGTGCAAGGCCGCGGCGAAAGCGCCGGCGCGGAACGGCAGCGCGGTCAGGTCGGCCACGACATCCAGGCGGCTGTAGTTCCAGGCAGCATCACCCACCGCCAGGTCCACGCCGCAGTAGCGTTGCGACGCGAAACGGTGCGCGTATCGGCCCTCGCCGGCGCCTGCGTCCAGAACGCGGGCTCCGGCCGGAAGGGCGCGCGCAAAGGCTTCCACGGCTTCTTCGATTTCGGTTTCAAAGCGCAGGATGTGCCGCCGCAACGGCCGCGGGAGCCGGTAGGCCAGGCCGGTATACTTCATCGGCGGCGCGCCTCGATCATCACGGTCGAGCCCGCGCGGAAAGCCGCTTCGACCAGCGTGAAAGGCAAGGCGGCCACGACCATCGCCAGGTAGACCAGGTCTTTGGCCAGGCGAACACCGCCGCTTTCCGGGATGCGGCGCACACGCCGCGCCATCGGATCGAGCCCAGGCGCCAGGCTGCTCGCCAGCCCGGCTGGGTTGTCGCGCAGCGAGAAATACTTGCGCCGCACTACTTCGAAGCCGCACCGCCCCAGCAACTCTTCCACGTCGCGAGCGCGAAAATCGAACAGGTGGCGCGGCACGTCCACGCCGTTCCAGGCGCGTCCCAGCAGCCGGAACTGCCACGAGGCGGCGTTGGGTACCTGCACCACCAGTCTGCCATCCTCGGCCAGCAGGCCATGCGCAATCGTCAGGTAGGCGCGCGGATCGTAGAGGTGCTCCATCACGTGGAACATGGTGATGCCGGCGAAGCTGCCGGCGCGCAGCGGCGCCTTTTCCAAGTCGGCGCAGACCGCCGGCGCCAATTGCCGCCGCCAGGCGATGGCGGCCGCTTCACGCGAAAAGTCGAGGCCGGCGACGCGGAATCCGCGCTGCCGCATCATCCCCAGAAACAGACCGCCGCCGCAGCCCACGTCGAGCAGCGGACCCCGCGCCCGTGAACTCGCGAGCGCGCGCGCCACAAACTGCACATGGTCGCGGAGCACCAGACGCCGGTAGGCTTCCTCCATCCGGCTGGCCGTGGTTTCGTCTGGCGAGAACCAGTACCGATCGGGATAGTAATCGCGCAGTTCCTCCGGCGCGGGATGCGGGTCCAGCCGCACCAGGCCGCATTCCCCGCAGCGCACCACCGCAAACTCCTTGCGGGTAGTGTGGTACAGCCGGTCCGAGGCCTGGAAAAGGGCGGCGCAACGCGGACTGCCGCAAATCAGGCAGGTGCTCATACGACGTCTCTCAGACTCAGGCGGTTGGCCAGGAGCAGGCGGCGCACATCGGGCGGCGAAAGCCGGCGGATGCGGGCGATCTCCGCGCGCTTGCGCAACATGCGCGGAGTTAACCGGAGGGCCTGCAAATCGCCGCGAACCAGGGCGCGCGCCATCGTCCATTTGCCTGCAAAACCGGGGAAATGGCTGGTGTCACCGCTTCCTCTCCGCGCCGCCGCGAACCCGGCGCCGAGGCGCACCGCGAAGAACACGGGATTCAGCACCAGCAGGCTCCACGGAAACAGCTTCACGGCCAGCAAGACCCGATTGCGTTCGATCAGCTCCAACCGGCGGCCGGAGCCCTTTCCCATGGTGGCGCCGCGATGATGACGCACCACGGCTTCCGGGGTGTAGATGCAACGCCACCCGGCGATACGCGCGCGCAACCCGAGTTCGGCATCGTCGCCATAGGCGAAGAAATCCTCGTCGAAACCGCCGATCTGGTCGAGCATACTCTTGCGGTACATAGCGGCACAGCCGTCGGGCCAGAGCACTTCCTCTTCGCGGTCGTACTGGCCCCGGTCCAAGGCCCCGGCGCCGCGGCCGCGGTTCTGGCCGTCGGGGAAGATCAGGTGGCCGGCCTTGTCGATGCGATGGGGATCCTCCCAGACGAGGACCTTGCTGGCGGCCATGCCCACGTCGGGCCGCGAAGCGCAGGCGCGGCCGAGCGCCGCCAGCCAGCCCGGTTCGGCTTCGGCATCGTTATTGAGCAGCGCGACAAATTCTCCGCGGGCCACGGCGATGCCCTGATTGTTGGCCGCGCAGAAGCCGCGATTCTCCGCGTTGCGGATGACACGCGCGCCGAATTCGCCGCCGGCCAGTTCGGCCGAGCCATCGGTCGACCCGTTATCCACCACGATGGTTTCGCACTCCACGCCCGTCTGCCGGGCCAGCGAGGCCAGGCAGGCGCGCAGAAGCTCCTTGCGATTCCAGTTGACGACTACGACGGAGACCAAGCGTTTATGCTAACGCGGCGGAACACCGGCAAGGATGCCGTGTTACTTGGTCTTCAGCTTCTCACGCTGCTCTTTGAGCACCGCTCTGCGGCTGAGTTTGATCTTGTTGCCTTCGAGAGCCAGGACCTTGACCAGGATCTGGTCGCCTTCCTTGAGTTCGTCCCGCACGTCCTTAATTCGGTTCTCGGCAATCTCGCTGATGTGCAGGAGACCGTCGGTGCCCGGAAAGATCTCCACGAAAGCTCCGAAGTCCACCAGACGGACCACCTTGCCCAGATAGGTCTTCCCGATCTCGGCGGTGGCGGTGATATCGGAAATGATCTGGATGGCCTTGTTCGCCGAGGCTTCGTCGGCCGAGGCGACGTGCACCGTGCCATCGTCTTCGACATCGATCTTGACGCCGGTCTGCTCGATGATCCCGCGGATCACCTTGCCTCCTGGTCCGATGACGTCGCGGATCTTATCGGTCGGAATATGCAGGGTGTAAATCCGCGGCGCATATTGCGACATGGCGGAGCGCGGCGCGGGGAGCGCCTCGTACATTTTGTCGAGGATGAAGAGGCGTCCGCGGCGCGCCTGCTCCAAGGCTTCCTTCATGACGGCGGTGGTCACGTTGGGGACCTTGATGTCCATCTGCAACCCGGTGATGCCCGCGCGCGTGCCGGCCACTTTGAAGTCCATGTCGCCGTAATGATCCTCGGCGCCGGCGATGTCAGTGAGGACGGCATAGTCCTTGCCTTCCAGGACCAGGCCCATCGCCACGCCGCCTACGTGCGCCTTCATGGGAGCGCCGGCATCGTGCAATGCCAGCGAAGCGCCACAGATCGTGGCCATCGAGCTGGAGCCGTTGGACTCCAGGGTGTCGCTGACCACGCGCATGGTGTAGGGGAAACCCTCTTCGCCCGGGATGAGCGCGGTGAGGGCGCGCTCGGCCAGCGCGCCGTGGCCGATTTCGCGGCGGCCCGGACCGCGCATGAAGCCGACCTCGCCAACGCTGAATGGCGGGAAGTTGTAGTGCAGCATGAAGCGCTTGGAGGCTTCACCCGGCTCGAGGAGCTCGATGCGCTGCTCATCGTCCTTGGTGCCCAGCGTGACCGTGACCAGCGACTGGGTTTCGCCGCGCGTGAACAGAGCGGACCCGTGGGTGCGCGGCAGCACGCTGGTTTCGATGGTGATGGTGCGGACCTCGTCGAAGGCGCGTCCATCGGGGCGGCGGTGGTTCTTCAGCATCTCGTCGCGGAAAATGCGCTCCTTGAGAGCGTCGTAGCACTTGGAACCTTCCAATTGCCGGTCTTCGGGCAAGGCCTTAACCACGCGATCCTTGACGGCGGCGACCAAGGCGTAGCTCTCTAGTTTGGGATGCTTTTCGGTGTTCAGGGCGTCGGTCAAATCGACACGGGCTTCCTTTTCGACCTGTGCGTAGAGTGCGGCGTCCAGAACCGGGGAAGTGAACTCGCGCTTGGGCTTGCCGGCGAGCTTCATGAGCTCGCGGATGCCGGCTGCGATCTTCTTGCAGCACTGGTGTCCGAATTCGATGGCGCCCAGGACGTCGGCTTCGGAAACCTGCTGCGCTCCCGCCTCCACCATGACGATGCCGTCTTCGGTGCCGGCCACCACGATGTTCAACTTCGATTCGCGGCCTTCGGTATAAGTAGGGTTGGCAATGTACGCCCCATCCTTCAGGCTGACGCGCACGCCGGCCAGCACGTATTGGAACGGAATATCGGAAATCGCCAGCGCGGCGGCCGCGCCGCAGATGGCCAGCGAGTTCGGATCCTGTTCGGGATCGGCCGAGAGCACCATGGCAATGACCTGGGTCTCGTGCATGAAACCCTCGGGGAATAGCGGGCGGATCGGGCGATCGATCAGACGGCTGGTGAGAACTTCTTTTTCGGAGGGACGGCCCTCCCGTTTGATAAAGCCGCCCGGTATCTTCCCGGCGGCGTAAGTGTATTCGCGGTAGTCCACGGTGAGCGGGAAAAAGCCGGCTCCCGGTTTGGGCTGATCGGCCATACAAGCGGAGACCAGGACCACCGAGTCGCCGGACCGAACGACCACGGCGCCGTTCGCCTGTTTGGCCATCTTGCCCGTTTCCAAGGTGATTTTACGGCCGCCCAGGTCTATTTCAACGGTTTGCTGCATTCTTTTTAAACCTCCAACCTCGGCCGAAAACCAGTTTCGGCCAATGAAACGATTCAGCGCCCCGATGACGGGGGCCGTTTTGAGAGTGGAGTTGACAGGAAAATTGACCCTTCCAGGTCCGAAGCAACGCGCCTCAGCCCCGTCCGGGCTCGATGGGTTTGGGTTCGGCAGCACCTGCCATACGGATGGATCAGGTCAGTTCCGAAGAATGGTCTAGCGGCGGATGCCCAGCCGTTGCAGAACCGCTTTGTAGCGCTCCGGGTCCGTATCGCGCAGGTAAGTCAGAAGCCGGCGACGCTTGGCGACCAGGGTCAGCAGTCCCTTGCGGGAACCATGATCTCCCTTGTGCGTCTGGAAGTGCTCCTGCAGGTAGCTCAAGCGAGCGCTGAGCAGGGCAATCTGTACTTCTGGCGACCCGGTATCGGATTTGTGGCGCTGATTTGTGTTGAAAATCTGCCGCTTTGCTTCAATCGCCAGTGCCATTCTA
>Ga0209698_10000377_pt1 | contig 50555 bp, 39 predicted proteins | sample LitLauG_LLR_2012_FD_187203 | JGI IMG/M metagenome (GOLD analysis project Ga0209698, IMG submission 187203) | Freshwater sediment microbial communities from Pennsylvania, USA - Little Laurel Run_MetaG_LLR_2012 (SPAdes) (version 2) | ecosystem: Environmental > Aquatic > Freshwater > Creek >...
CTCAATGCGTTTGGCGCGGGCTTCCTCAGTGTAGATGGGAACAGGCTTGGAAAGGATTTCCGCCGGAACAATTTTCTGCGACGCCGGCGCGGCTGCGCGCGCCTGCACCGTTGGCGGCGCCGGAACATCCGCATCGCCGAACCCGGCCTGTCGGACCGTGCCGCGCGGAGCCGAGTTGCGAGTGTCAGGCACGGCAACCCCACCGCCGAAGCCAGTGCTGGCCACTACACCGCGAACGCCCTTGGCGCCGCCTGTGCCGTTGCCATAGCCCGCTCCGGTCGGCAGATCAAAGCCACCGGCCTGAGCAATGTTCACGGCTCGAGTCTGGGTTGTCCTCGCGGGGACGCCATTCGGATCGCCAAAGCCTCCGGTCTGCACTTGTTGCGGCGGGCGCTCGATGGTTTGCGGCGCGGAACTGCCGGTAGAAAACAGATTCGTCTGGACCGGCCGCTTCGGAATTACGGGTGCCGTGGAAACCGGCATGAGATCCGGTTTCTTGTTGGTGATCTTTACCTCCGGGGCGGGAGCGTCTTCGGTCTTCGGTTTTGGCAGAGGCTGAGGAGCGGCCAGATGCAACGCGGCTGGTGGAGGATCGAGTTCAGCCACCAGAATCCGCTTCGGGAGTTGCCGCTGCGGTTCGTGATTTTCCGGGACCGGGGTCGGTACCAATTCGATGGCGTGATAATCGCGTTTCGGAGGTTCAATAATCTCAGGATGAAGAATGGGTATCCAGACAAAAATAGCGATCGCAATCGACTGCACACCGTAGCTGAGAACGAACTCGTACCACGGCTTTTTCCACTTCGGCAGCGACGAAAACAAGACTGGTTCAGACACCAATGGCCCCACAATCAGAATTGGATCGTTCACTGTCCCTAACACCACTTCCAGTATAAAAGTTCTGCTCGGTGTTTTCTAACCCGGGGAATCAAGAACGCCAGTTCTACGCACAAGTTTGCTAAACCGAGGTTTAGTAATGCACGACGGAGGCCATTCCGACGGGTCGGGTCAGGATTGCAAACCTCACGAGATCAATGCGTTACGAAAGTGCAGGTCCTGGACGGTACAGTTTGGGGGCGCCTGATGAAAAAAAATACATCTGCCGTAGATAGATTTCCCGCCTCCATCTACAGGCGGGGTTAGGGCCAGCCTTCGGGCTGATACCTGAACTGGAGGGCCCTTTCAGCAGGACACGATCTTGTTGCTTGCAATGCCGCGAGTAGCGTTACGCGTGTCGACCACCAGTTGTGCCTCCTTGACGATGCGGGCGTAGTCGTAGTCGGAGTGGTCGGTTACGATCACCACGCAATCGTATTGGCCCAGGTTGGTCAGTTCCGCGCACTTCAGTTGCAGGTCGTATTTCCGCCCTTTCCCGATGAAAGGGAAGTAAGGGTCGTGATAACTGACCTGAGCTCCGTCCTTTTGCAACAGTTCAATGATCGTGAGCGAAGGAGACTCGCGCAGATCGTCGATGTCTTTCTTGTACGCCACGCCGAGCACCAACACGCGTGCCCCGTTTAAGGCTTTTTTGTTGCGGTTGAGCGCGCCGATCACGGAGGCGAGAACGTGGTATGGCATGTTGGTATTGATCTCGCCGGCCAGTTCGATGAAGCGCGTGCGGAAGTCCATTTCCTTGGCCTTCCACGACAGATAGAAGGGATCGACGGGAATGCAGTGTCCGCCCAGTCCTGGGCCGGGATAGAAGGGGTGGAATCCAAAAGGTTTGGTCGAGGCTGCCCCGATGACTTCCCAGATGTCGATGCCCATGCGGAGACAGAGCAGCTTGAGTTCATTTACCAGCGCGATGTTGACGCAGCGGTATATGTTCTCGAGCAACTTGGTCATCTCTGCCGCCGCAGGTGACGAAACGGGAACGGTGCGGTGAAAAATCGATCCGTACAGCGCACAGGCAAGTTCCGAAGCTTGGGAGTTCAATCCGCCTACAACCTTCGGGATATCGCAGCGAGCGACGGTGGTGTTGCCGGGATCTTCGCGCTCCGGAGAGAATGCGACGAAGAATTCATTCGATGCGGCAGCTTCGGCGCGTGCCGCTTTGAGGCCGGCCTGGTTCTCCTTTTCGAGAATTGGGACCATGACTTCTTCGGTCGTACCCGGGTATGTCGTACTCTCGAGGACGACTAACTGCCCGGCACGCAGATGGGGAGCGATGGAGTGCGTGGTCCCGGTGATGTAGCTCATGTCGGGCTCGTGGTATTCATTAAGCGGCGTGGGAACGCAAATGATGATGGCGTCCATGGCATCGAGCTGCGAGTAGTCGGCGGTGGCGGAAAAGCCCTGTGCCTTCGCGGCCTGAATCTCTTCCGCCGCAATGCGGAAGATGTAAGAGCCGCCCTTGGAGAGGGTTTCGACCTTGCGGGTGTCGACGTCGAAACCGGTGACCTGAAATTTCTGTTCGCTGAACAACAGGGCAAGAGGAAGTCCGACGTAGCCCATGCCGATGATGCCGACCCGGGCTTGTCGCTTCTGGATCTTGTTTTTGAGTTGTTCAAAAAATGTGTCCGCTGTGAGGTGTGTCGTCATGAAGGCGTCCAGTATGAAGCATAGACATGAAGTCTGAAAGAACCTTTAATTTTACACCTCACACTGGGCAGTAACATCAAGCCGAGCACAGATGCGCGGCTACTGATTCGCGAGGTTCCTGGGAAAGTGGTCCGTTTCATGAACAAAGTGGTCCGATTCATGAACGTTGTAAGAGGGAAATTGCGGATTTGGGTATGGGCCTGCGCGCTGATGGCCGCGCTGGCGGTGGCGCTCGCGGCCGATGCGGGCAGCATCCTGGTGGTTGACGCCCCTGAGCGCTCGGACGTGATTCTGGTTCTGGCGGGAGAGACAGATCACCGCCCCGCACGTGGGCTCCAACTTTTCGACCAAGGGTATGGACGCCGCGTGGTGCTGGATGTTCCCGCGGGAGCCGAGATTTTCGGATTCAAGGAAGTGCAACTGGCGACGAAGTACGCGCAGGAACGCCCCGAGGCGGCATCGGTTCGGGTGTGTCCTATCTTCGGGCTGTCGACCCGCGACGAGTCCCACGATGCGGCCAAGTGCCTGGCCGGAATGGAAGGCACGCGGATTTTGCTTGTCACCTCCGACTTCCACACGCGCCGCGCTCTTAGCATTTTCCGCCACGAAGTTCATGGGAAGATGTTCTCCATCGCCGCCGCGCATGATGACGCGCAGTTCGGAACCCGCTGGTGGACGCGCCGGCAATGGGCCAAGACCTGCGTCGATGAATGGCTGAAGGTTTTGTGGTGGAACGCGGTCGACCGATGGCGTTGAGCAGAATCCCCCGCCCAGAGCGGAAAGCGCGATCGATCAACAGATGAGTTTTCCACCGGAAACGGCGCCCTATAGCACGAAAGGCATTGACTGACAACAACGAGGAGGGTACGATTCGAAAAACGTCACCAAGAAAGTTATTAACGGAGCGTGGGAATGGGCAAGTCCGGTTTCCGCAGTATGGCATCTTGCGTGCTACTGGTCCTGTTTCCTGGTTCGTTGCTCGCTGCAGATTCCAATGCGGCGATGCTCTACACCAACGGAGCCGCCTGGGTAAACGGGGCTCACGTTCCGCGCTTGTCGTCGGCCATTTTTTCTGGGGATCTTCTGCAAACGCACTCCGATGCAGTGGCTAACATCAACGAGCCAGGCTCAACTATCACGGTGCTGTCGGATTCTCTGGTGCAATTTGAAGGGTCGTGGGTGAAGATCGAACACGGCGGCGTGACGGTTTCGACGTCCAAGGGAGTTGCGACCACGGCAGGCGATGTGAAAGTAACTCCGGCGGCGTTTTCGTGGACAGAGTTCAACGTGTCGGACGTAGACGGGACGGTCCGGATCGCGGCGCGAAAGGGCGACCTGACGATCACCGACGGCAAAGATGTTTTCACTCTTGCGCAGGGCCAGGAAACAACCCGTGATGATTCTGCCGGCGGTACCGATACCAAGGGCAAGAAGAAGAAAAGGGACCGCGCTGCTGGAGCCGCCCCTGGGGCGACTGGCGGGTCGCTGAATACTCCTCTTGCCATCGGCATTGGCGCGGGCGCGGTTATTGGGATCACCACTTGGGTGTTGGTTAAGAACGATAATCCCGCTAGCCCAAGCAAGCCTTAATTCCTGCAAGACTCCTGATATGAATATGCGGGCGCTACCGCGATCCAGCGCATCGGCAGGTGCCGACGGTGGGGATCCGTTGCCAGCCCAGATGCTCGGCATGCTGGTATGTCCGCGAGACAAGCAACCCCTCTCGGATGAGACCTCCGACTTGACTTGCCCGCAGGGGCACCGTTACGCGGTGATCGAAGGCATTCCCATTCTGCTGGTCTCCGAAGCGGAACAGACCCACATCGAGGGCACGCGGGCGCTGGCGATGGCCGAGAGCCGAGACCTGGCATCCCTGCCCCAATTTCGTGTGGCTGAGGGCGAGATCGACCCGTTTGTGAAGAACGCGATTGGAGCGACCAACGGCTCCCTTTATCAGCACTTGGTGGGAAAGCTCAAGGAATATCCCATTCCAACGCTGCGGTTGCCGGCTGGGAATGGCAGACTTTTCCTGGAGGTAGGCTGCAACTGGGGACGGTGGTGTGTGGCCGCCGCAAGGGCGGGCTATCGCCCGGTGGGCATTGACCCGTCGCTGAAGGCGATCCGTGCCGCCAGACGGGTGGCGCGGCAACTTGGGGTTGAGGCCGCCTACATCGTCGGCGACAGCCGCTTCTTGCCCTTCCGCGACGGATTTTTTGATCAGGTCTTTTCCTACAGCGTTCTGCAGCATCTTTCGAAGGATAACGCCCGCGAAAGCCTGGTGGAGATTCGCCGCGTATTGCGGGCCGAAGGCAGCGCCCTGGTGCAGATGCCCAACGTTTTTGGATTGCGTTGCCTGTATCATCAGATTCGCCGGGGTTTCCGCGAGACGCACGATTTCGAAGTGCGTTACTGGACGCCGGCCGAACTGCTCTCGGCGTTTACCACGAGTATCGGCCCGTCGGAGTTGAGCGTCGACGGATACTTGACGCTGAATCCCCAGGCTAGCGACCTTCGTCTTCTGCCGGCCCGGTACAGGGCCTTGGTCCAGGTTTCCGAAGGTCTGCGGAAACTGAGTCGTTACGCTCCTCTGCTCGTGAAGGTGGCCGATGGTCTTTACGTTAGTTCCCAGCGAGCGGAATAATCCCCCTACCGGCCTGGGTCGGCTTTTGCTGGTGCTAACCTGCCTCCGAAGCGGGCACCATTTCGGCTGAGACCGTCGGCGACGGTCTTCGTTTGTGACCGCGCTGCAAAAGGGGCGGAGAGGCCGCGATGGTGCAGAACACATAAAACAGCGCGGCGTTGGCGGGAATTTGAAGATTGAAATCGAACAGGCTGTGCACCAGGATTCCGGTGAACCCGAGCATACAAGCCAAAGTGGCGGCGCCGGTCACCTCAGAGCTCCAATTTCCGATCTTGTGCAAAGCCCGACGATAGAGGACGATCAGAAACCACACCATCGTGCTGAAACCGAGCAACCCCATCTCTGCCAAAAGTTGCAGATAATCGTTGTGCGCCTCATTGACGAAGAAGTTGGTGTAGAAGGTGCGGAATTGCGGGTAGACGACTGGGAAGGCGCCCAGTCCCCAGCCGAGCACGGGCTTGTTGCGAAACATGTGGAGGGCGTCGCGATCGATCGTCAGTCGGATGCCGCCAGAGAGTTCGCTGCGAGTTTCAGTCGAGATGCTGGTGACGCGGGCAGTCAACTCCTTGCCGCCCAGCCAGGTGAGCAGGCTCAGCAACACCAGCGCGAACGCCCCGACGCCGACGGCCAGGCGAACGCCGCTTTTCTGCCGAACCACGACGACGGCCAAGACGACGAACTCAGCGAGGATGGCCAGCATCCCTCCCCGCGAGCCGCAGAGGAAAACTGTACCCGTCATGGCAGCAGCGGCGATTCCGGCGGCGATGCGCTCTTTTTCATGCGCCAGTCGGGTGATCGAAAGGATCAACGGGATGGGCACGAGAAGCTCCATCAATCCCGCATAGTGGTTGTGGTTGACGTAGGGACCGTAAATCCAGCCGCCGATCCGCGGTTGTCGTATCCAATAAAGTTTTCCGTTGGGAGCGACGCCCTGCAGCAATGCCAGGACGGCGATCACAAAACCATAGAGCGCGAAAATCACGGCGAGCTTACGAGCCTGCGCGCTGCGCACCAGGGTCTGCCCCGAAAGAAAACAGAGCATGCCGTAGGCGCAGTACAACAGGGCCCCTGACACCGTGTCATGGGGATAGGCGCTGGCGCGGAAGATGACCTGTACCAGGATCAGCAGACCGAATGCCGCCATGGGCAGATACAGGGGGTTCCACCGGATCGTCATCTCGCCATCGATCCACTGCTTGACGAGCCACAGCAGGGCGAGGAGAGCCGCGCCAACCTCGAGCACAAAGATGGACCAGGGCTCGACTGCACCGAAGGCGAGCGGGCCGAACATGAGCAGTCCGAAAGTTCCGTAGAGCAGCACGTTGCCGATCTGAACCGACAATTGCTGGCGCTCCGCTTGCGTCATGTTTTTCGCAGCCATGAACTCTTAGCTATTCTGCAGGTAGAGCTAGGACGGTTTTCGTACCAAGTGGAAGTCGTCGATCCAGAGCTTGCCACGGATCGGACTGCCCTCTGGAAGCCGCCGGACGCGCAGTACAACCAGTTTGCAGTCCGAGCCGGTGGTGAACTCACCATCCACCGACTTCCAGAATCCTGACTCTTTCATTTCGTCGCTGTCGAAGTATACCGCCTGGTTATACATGTCTTGAATCGTCAAGTGCGGCCCGCCGGCGCCCTCCAGTTCGCCATTCTTGTAATACCCGGAGAAGTCGTACGTGGTATTGGGCTGCACCGCGACGAGTTGATAGATTCCCGCGTCGTTGATTCCAGGACCGTCAAGAGTGATCTGCAGCGAGCGCCGCCCTGCATGAAAGTCACTGGGATCGAGGGTCAGCGCCACGCCCGGCTGCTTCTTGTACTGCCAGTCAAAGCCTGCGTTCAACACGTCGAGGTTGAAGCTGCCGTTCACGATCAGATTGGAGGACGAGGGCAGATAGGAAGAAAGGCCAAAGCGTGCCGCTACCTGCGCCCAGACCAGGGCAGCCTGGTCGACCTCCTTGTGCTGGATCAGGAAATTGAAGTATTCGAAGACATAGCGCAGGTCAAAGGGCTGACGGGTCTGCATCAGGGCATCCCATACCTTGAAGGTGCCCCGGGTTTCCTGCTTGACCTGGAGCAGGTTCAGGAAAGCAATGTAAGCGTCGGCGGTGTGCGGGACGACGTCGCGGAGCAGGGCATCCACGTCGGGATTGATTCGCCAGCAGTACTGGACGGCGCTCCCGGCGAGGGAAGTGTCATTCGCCATGACGACGCTGAATTCGCGCAAAGCTTTCTCATTCTCGCCCTGGACCAGGTAAAGGTTGGCGGCTTCCCAAGCCACATCGGGCGTCATGGAATCGGCGTGGATGGCTTGCTCGAGCGCGGCGGTCTGATTCGGCGTGTCTCCCAATACCTGGTAAGTGCCGGCGAGATCAAACCAGTAGCGGGCGGAGTGCGGATTCAGTTGCACCGCGGACTTGTAGTACCGAACCGCGGTGGTGGGATCGCGGGCGACGAGATCGTAGTAGCGGCCGAGGTGGTTGCGATAGTCCGCGTTGCCGGGATCGAGCTTTGCGGCACGTTCGAGGCTGGTCAAATCGGCGCGATCACCGAACCATGTGGCGACAAACTCGCGCGCAGCCATCCCGATGTAAAGGGCCGCCAGCACAATGGCAACAGCGGCGACGATCCGCTTCCGACCGCGTGTTTGAAAAGAAATCTTCATGTGGAGAAGAGAACAGTTCGCTTACGCGCTACTCGAGGACGCGGGAGTAGTCTCTTCCTCGTCGCCCTCGTCGTCTCCGCGCGAGTGCTCGTCCTGGTAATAACGCGCGTACTTTCCCTGGTACTCGTAGTAGTAGTAGTAGTCCGGAGAGCTCAGGTCGACTGCATTGAGCAGGACTCCGACCACCTTGGCATTGACTTGGGCGAGAAGGTCGCGGGCCCGGCGCAGCGCCTGCTTGGTGGTTTGGCCGGAACGGATGACGAGCACAACGGCGTCGGCGCGCGGCGAAAGCACCACCGCGTCTGTGACGGAGAGGGAGGGCGGCGTGTCGATAACGATGTGGTCGTATTCTTCGCGCAACTGAGCCAGTACGTCTCTCATGTTGGTGGACGCCAGCAGTTCCGCCGGATTCGGCGGAGGCGTGCCGGCGGGCAGGATATATAGGTTGGGAAGAATCGGAGTGCGTACGATCGCCTGCTCCAGCGTAGTGCTTCCGGTCAACACGTTGCTCAGTCCGGTGCGCGGTCCCATGCCCAGGGTCTTGTGAATACTGGGACGGCGCAAGTCCGCGTCAATCAGCAGAACGCGAACGCCCTTTTGAGCCAGCACGACCGCACAGTTGATGCTGGTCGTGGTCTTGCCCTCTTGTGGCAGGGAACTGGTGACCATGATGACCTTGGGAGGCGACCCCAGGTTCGAGAGCAGTAGAGAGGTTCGCAGGGCGCGGTAGGATTCTGCCATCTGCGATTGCGGCCGAACTTGCGTCACCAGCTCGACGGCCTCTTTGGAGGCGGCGATCACCAGGCGCTTGGGATTGGAGCCATCCCGGGCAGACTTGGAACCGAGCGGAATCATGCCGAGCGGAGCCAGGCCAGAGATCATCTGCGCCTGTTCCGTAGTGCGGATCGTGTTGTCCAGACCTTCGAGCAGAAATGCCACACCGACTCCCGACGCCAGGCCCAGCACCAACGCAAACAGCAGGTTGCGAGGAACGTTCGGCTCAATCGGTCCAGTGGGTGCACGGGCGCCGTCGACGATGCGGAAATTGTTGGACTTTAATCCGGCCGAGACACCCGCTTCTTTAAGCTTTTGCAGCAGGCCCTCGTACAGCGTGCGATAGGTTTCGGAATCGCGTTTGAGCAGGTTGTATTCAATCGCGCTTTCGTTGAGTTTGTTGGCTTCCTGCTTCTGTTTTTCGAGCGCATCGCGCAGCATGTTTTCGCGGCGCAAGGAGGTCATGTATCGCCCGCGAACCTTGCTCGCGATTTTTTTCATTTCGCCCTGGGTCTGAGCATCGATTTCCTTGAGTTGATTGTTCAACTGCGCGAGCTTGGGATACGACGGGCCGAACTGGGTATTGAGATCAGCCGCCTGAATCTTGAGGTCAGCCTGCTTGGTGCGCAAAGTCTCCAGGAGTTGCGATTCCGACTGGGAATCACTGGTGTCCTTGTCGAGGCCGCCGGCGCTGGAGACGATGGTGTCGGGATCACCCGACTCCACCATGCGGTAGAAGGCCTCTTTGTCCATGCGTTCGCTCTCGGCCGCAGTAAGCGCCTTGTTGAGTTCGTCCAGTTTGGCGGTGATGATGTTCTGCTTCTCGTCGATACCCAGGATCTCGTGTTCTTTCTGATAGCGCACCAGCTTCTCCTGGGAAGTCTCTACTTTCATTTGCATGTCGACGAGTTGCTTCTGGAGCCAGTCCGAAGCCTGCATGGTGGACTCGAAGCGGGCCTTGAAGTTGTTTTCGACGTAGGTCTGCATTAGAGTGTTCACGACGTTGGCGGCCATCTGCGGGTCAGCGCTGCGGTAGTGAACCTCGATGATGCGGGAATTCGGACTGAGCGCAACCCGCAGACCGCTTTTGAATCCGCCGACAACGACCGAGGCGCGCGCGGGATCGACTTGCAGCGGGTCGGGCGCCAAGTCGAGCGAAGGGGAGGACAAGGATTTTCCGCCGAATTCCGGCCGCCGATCCAGGTTCAGTTCGCGGATGACCTGCAACGCCAACAAATCGCTCTGCAGAATCTTGACTTCGGTTTCGAGTTCGGTGGGATCGAAGTAGTCCAGGCTGAAGGTGGCGGAGTTCTGGAAGTTCAGACTGGTGTCCGGTTTGTTGATGGCAATCGTGCCGCCCGCTTCGTAGACTGGCGTCATCTTCAGACTGGCGATGGCTACAACCGAGAAGATGGTGGCCAGGCAACCCACGACCAGCCATTTTCGCTTGATCAGAATGCGGATGTATTCGCCAATGGCGGATTCGTGCGGACCCAGTTGGGGATAGAAAGGCGGCCCCGCAGGCTGGCCCAGGATTTGGCTGGGCTGCATTTCGCGAACAAGCGGGTTATTCGCCTGTATCAGGGGTCCGGATTCCATGCCTGCTCCTCAAACCACTTTAGTGTTGCTCAGGCCAGAACCGGCCTGTCTTGCACACGTACAACAAAGTCCCGGTCCGAAGAGGCTGGTTCGTCGCGCAGGGAGTAGTTCGCACGCGTATCTGGAGAGTTCGTTCGATATTTTAGCATCGGATGCGCCAGAATCGTTCGCCAATTTTGGCTGAGGCTCTGTCGTGCCGCGCGATTCTGCACCGATTCCTGAAACTCCGCTATACTAGCGGACACGAGAAATCCAGCCAGGCGCCGCAAACTACTCGATTCAGACGGGCGTGCTCCAGAGATTCAGCTCCGGTTCGGCTGACGGCGGCCGCGTTGACAATGAACCAGGAACTGCAATGAGGCGAATGGGATGAATTGGTCGGAACAGGTGGTTCTGGTCACGGGCGGGACCGGATCCTTCGGGAAGAAGTTTGTCGAAATCATGTTGAAGGATTACCAGCCGAAGCGCCTGGTAATCTTCAGCCGCGATGAACTCAAGCAGCACGAGATGCGCGCCTCGGGACTGGATCATCCGAGCCTGCGCTATTTTATTGGAGATGTGCGCGACCCAGGCCGGTTGGAGCGCGCGTTTGCCGGAGTCACCGTCGTGATCCATGCGGCCGCTCTGAAGCAGGTGCCGGCCTGCGAATACAACCCGTTCGAGGCGATTCAGACCAACATCATGGGCGGACGCAACGTGATTGATGCTGCAATCAATCAGGGAGTGCGCCGGGTCCTGGCCCTCAGTACCGACAAAGCTGTCAATCCAATCAATCTCTACGGCGCGACCAAGCTGTGCGCCGAGAAAATGTTTGTGCAGGCCAATGCTTACGCCGGCACGCAGGATTCCAGGTTCAGTTGTGCCCGCTACGGAAACGTGGTGGGAAGCCGGGGCAGCGTGATTCCAGTGTTTCTCGAGCAGCGGCGGCGAGGCCGCATCACGCTCACCGACCCGCGGATGACGCGCTTCTGGCTTACGCTAGAGCAGGGCGTGCAGTTCGTGGTGAGTTGTATCGAGCAGATGCACGGCGGGGAGATTTTTGTCCCCAAGATTCCCAGCATGCGGCTTATGGATCTGGCTGAGACGATTGCGCCCGGATGCGAAATCGAAACCATCGGAATCCGGCCGGGGGAGAAGCTCCACGAAGTCCTGGTTTCGGACGATGAGGCGCGAAATACGCTCGAAATTGAGGACCGTTACATCATCCAGCCATCGCATCCGTGGTGGCGCCGCGAGAACTGGGTCAACGCCCGGCCGTTGCCGGAAGGATTCCGGTACACGAGCGACAATAATGAGCGGTGGCTGACGAATCGCGAGTTGCAGGAGTTGATTGCGTTGTCGACGCCCGAACAGCAGCCAGTTCCGGCGCGAGTTCCGGCCTAGGAAACTCTAAATAAGTCGGGCGCGTCGGCCGTGTCATAAGCTTTTTAACTGCGAAGCACGCTAAGAAGGCCGCGAAGAACGCGAAGAAAGGCAAGCCGACCCCAGAGCGACTTGATCGAAGATTCGCTGAACCTCATGAGCACCACTACCTCAATCAGCCCGCAGATCCTGGCCATCGAGGGGGGATCGCCGGTGCGCGCGAGTTTTCTTCCTTATGGACGGCAGTCGGTGGAAGAGGCCGATGTGCAGGCCGTTGTCGATGTGCTGCGCTCGGACTGGCTGACGACCGGACCCAAAGTCGGCGAATTCGAAGAAGCCTTCGCGTCGCGCGTGGGCGCGGTACATGCGGTGAGTTTCAGTTCGGGTACTGCTGCCCTGCACGCTGCGGCTTTTGCGGCGGGACTTAAGGCGGGCGACGAGGCCATCACCACACCGATGACGTTTGCTGCCACCGCGAATTGCGTGCTATATCAGGGCGCGACACCGGTCTTCGCGGATGTCAGTTCGGATACCCTCAACCTCGATCCTGAGCAAGTCGCGAGGAAGATCTCTGCTAAGACTCGGGCGATCCTTCCCGTGGACTACGCGGGGCATCCGGCGGATCTGGCGGCAATTCTTGAGATCTCGCAGAGGCACGGTTTGGTAGTGATCGAAGACGCCTGTCACGCTCTGGGCTCTGAGTATGGCGGCAGACGCGTCGGCAGCATCGCCGACATGACCGCGTTCAGCTTTCATCCGGTGAAGCACATCACCACCGGTGAGGGCGGAATGGTCACGACCGACAATCCTCAGCTTGCCGAGATTCTGCGGCGCTTTCGCAATCACGGAATTTCGAGCGAAGCCCGCCAGCGCCAGCAGACCGGCCAGTGGCACTATGAAATGGTTTTACTCGGGTTCAACTACCGCCTGCCGGATATTGTGTGTGCGCTAGGCCTCGAGCAACTCAAAAGACTCGACGGCAACCTGGCGCGGCGGCGTGCCATCGCGGCGATCTATTCTTCCGCATTCCGCGAGCTGCCTGGTGTGATTCCGCTGCATGTGCGGACTGGCATAAATCCGTCGTGGCACCTGTATCCCATCCGACTCGATCTTGCCCGGCTCACCGCGAACCGGGCGCAAGTTTATCGCGCGCTGCGGGCTGAGAATATTGGCGTCAACGTGCATTACATTCCTGTGCATTACCATCCGTATTACCGGGAACGCTTCGGTTCGAAGATAGGGGAACTTCCCGTTGCCGAAACTGCTTACGAAAGGCTGATCAGCCTGCCGATGTTCCACGGAATGAACGATGGGGACGTGGAGGACGTAATCCACGCCGTCAAGAAAGTCCTGGGGCACTATCTGAAATGAGCAGCGCTAGCCAAAAATTTGGGATCGACTCGAGCACAGGCCAGGCACCGGAGACCGCTCAGACTGCGGTCTGGAAGAGCGACTTTGGCCGCGAGTACTCGGACCGAAACACCTTAGACCCCGAAGCGCTCGACCAGCTCTACCGCAAGAATTACGGCGTGACCAGAACTGAGATCAACGGAGCGTTTCTGCGCGACATCGGGAAGGACGCGAGTTTTCTGGAGGTTGGCTGCAATACGGGGAACCAGCTGGTGATGCTGCGGCAGATGGGCTACTCGAATCTGTCCGGTATCGAACTGCAGCCCTACGCGCTGGAAATCGGGGTCCGCCGCCTACCAGGCGCTGCCCTGAAGCTGGGAACGGCGGTCGCGCTTCCCCATGAAGATTCATCGTTCGATGTAGTCTTCACGGCGGGAGTGCTGATTCACATTGCTCCCAAGAATGTGCCTCAGGCGCTGGATGAAATTTATCGCTGCAGCAGAGACTACATCTGGGGGATGGAGTATTACGCGCCGAAGGCGACCGAGGTCATTTACCGGAATCACAGCGGCCTGTTGTGGAAGATGGATTTCGCGCGATGCTATCTCGAACGTTTTGCGGACTTGGAGTTGGTGAAGGAGCAGCGGTTGCCTTACCTGGAGAACTCGAACGTGGATACGGTGTTTCTTCTGAGGAAGAAGCGTCTGGAAATTGAATAGGTCGCCAGGGGGCCAGCGCGTCAAAAGCTTGAACCGCAAAGGACGCTAAGAAATGCGGCAAAGGCCGCAAAGAAGGTCGGCGAGTACTGCGGCGGGGACTTGATGAGACAGTCCCTACCGGCGAGTTGGAATTGTGGAGGCACGTTGAAGGTAGTGGCGATCATCCAGGCTCGCATGGGCAGTACGCGTTTGCCCGGAAAAGTGCTGCTCGACATCGCGGGCAAAAGCATGCTGGCCCGGGTTGTGGAGCGGCTGAGTCGCTCGAAGAGCCTGGATCAGATAGTGGTGGCTACTACCAATTCTCCGCACGACGATGACGTCGTCGAGGAGTGCCGGCGGCTTTCTGTTCCCGTTTTCCGCGGGCAGGAAAACGATGTGCTCGACCGATATTATCAAGCAGCACAGTCCATCGCGGCTGAAGTTGTCGTGCGAGTCACATCCGATTGTCCGCTGATCGATCCAGAGGTGGCCGATCAGACCATCGAGAAATTCCTGGCTGAGCGGCCGGACTATGCGTCGAATTGTCTGGTGCGCACCTACCCGCGAGGACTGGATACCGAGGTCATGACGGCGAAGGCTCTGCGACAGGCCTGGAGCGAGGCCAATCAAGAGTACCAGCGAGCGCACGTGACGCCGTACATCTACGAACATCCCGAGAAGTTCGAATTGCTGTCGGTGTCGGGTGAGCAGGATTGCAGCCAGCACCGTTGGACGGTGGATACGCCGGGAGATCTTGAATTGATACGTGCGATTTACAACCGTCTGGCGAGCAGACCCCATTTCTTGTGGCGGGATGTGCTTGCGTTGTTCGACGATGAACCCGAACTCGCGGAATTGAACCGCGAGGTCGCGCAGAAAGCCTTACATCTCGGCTGATAAATTCAAGGCTGATGAATTCCTCGCAGATGGATTCTGGTCCCCTGGTCATTCGCGTCGATGCCAGCGTTGAGATTGGCACTGGGCACGTGACGCGGTGCCTGGCGCTGGCTCAGGCTTGGCAGGATGCGGGCGGCAGGACCGTGTTCGCAGTCGCCGAAAGTCCGTCCGCAATTCGAGCCAGGCTGTCGCTGGAGTCTCTCGAAGTTGTTGACCTTTCTTGCACGCCGGGAACAGCGGAGGATGCGAGCCTTACCGTCGCCCTCGCCCAGGAGCGGCGCTCGAGATGGATTGCCGTGGATGGCTATCGTTTTGGCTCCGACTACCAGCGCGATCTGAAAGCCGCGGGTTCTAGGGTCCTTTTTATCGATGATTATGGGCACGCGCCGCCTTATTCTGCCAATGTCATTTTGAATCAGAACGTGTCTGCCAGTGCGGAGCTGTATGCGGATCGAGAGCCGCAGACCCGGCTTCTGTTGGGCCCGCACTATTGTCTGCTGCGGCACGAATTCGCGGCCTGGCGAGACTGGAAACGGGAAGTCTCGCCCCTCTGCCATCGGGTGCTGGTGATGATGGGCGGCAGCGATCCCGAAAACCTTACGGCGCGGGTGATCGAGGCGCTGTGCCAGGCCGGACTTGACCTGCAAGCGACCGTGGTTGCAGGCGGCAGCAATCCGCATTTCCCGGCGCTGCAAAATGCAGCTGCGCATTCGGGACTGAAAATTACTCTGCTACAGGACGTCGCCAACGTGGCAGAGCTCATGGCCGCAGCCGACGTGGCCGTCTCCGCCGCGGGGTCGACCTGCTGGGAACTCTGTCTGCTCGGCCTTCCGGCGCTGCTGCTCGATGTAGCGGCAAACCAGACTGCGCTGGCGAAGGAACTGGATCGTAGCGGGTGCGCCATTCACGTTGGGGATCGGACGGTTTCGGCAAACAAGATTGCAAAAGAATTGCAGCGTTTATGCGGCGCGCATGAGCTCAGACATTCTCTATCACGACGCTCCCGAGAGTTAGTGGACGGTAAGGGTGCAGCCCGCGTAGTCTCATTTCTGTGCGGTCCGGAACGCATGCGGCTGCGGCGCGTGGTGGGTGACGACCAACGGCTGTTGTGGGATTGGGCGAACGATCCTGCGGTTCGTGCGGCATCATTTTCGCCGGATCCGATTTCCTGGGAAACTCATGTGGCCTGGTTTAGCGAGAAGCTCAGCAGTAAAAAGAGTGTCATCCTGGTCGCTGAGGATGGAGACGCGGCCCCAGTGGGCCAGATAAGGTTTGACGCCAGATCCGACGGTGAATGGGACGTCGATGTGAGCATCGACAGAGCGCTGCGTGGGTGCGGGCTGGCGAGCCAATTGATCAGACTGGGAATGCAGGTACTCCGGGAGCAAGATCGCGGCGCGCGGGTTCATGCTTTCGTGATGCCAGAGAACCTGGCTTCCATCAGGGCATTTGAACGGTCTGCGTTTAGGCAGGAAGGCATCGAGAAGGTGCGTGGTTACGCGGCGATCCATCTTGTTTGCGACGGAAGATAAACCGGAAAAACCATGAAGCGTAACCCCGCTCGCAAGCCGAAGACTTATCTGGTGCTGGGCTGCAAGCCTTGGAACCGTCGCCTGTTCGACAAAACCCTGCGGTCGTTGCCGGGACGGTGGCACTATGTCGGCGCGCCTGCCGAGTTCTCGCTGGATCTTGTGCGCGAAATTTCTCCCCGCTACATTTTTTTCTTGCACTGGTCGTGGAAGGTTCCTGATGAACTCGTCGACCACTATGAGTGTGTCTGTTTCCACATGACCGATGTGCCTTTCGGGCGAGGTGGCAGTCCGCTGCAGAATCTGATCATTCGCGGTCTGCGCGAGACGAAACTGACGGCTCTGCGTATGAACCGGGAGTTCGATGCGGGCCCGGTGTACATGAAAGAACCGCTCTCGCTCGAAGGCGGTGCGGAGGAGATTTACTTGCGTGGGGGAAGATTATCCGCAAAGATGATCGAACGGATCGTCCGGCATGAACCCAAGCCGGTGCCGCAGAAGGGTGAGCCCGTGAACTTCAAACGCCGAAGGCCGGAAGAAAGCGAAGTGCGGGAACCGGCGTCGCTGGAAGAGCTTTACGATTTTGTCCGCATGCTCGATGCGGAGGGCTATCCGCGGGCGTTTCTTTATCACGGCCGATTCCGTTTCGACTTCAGCCGGCCCGCCCTTTACGATGGGCGCATCGTCGCCGATGTGAAGATCACCTGCCGCGACAGCAAGGAGCCCGCCAAGTGAAAGTTCTGGTGATCGCGGCCCATCCCGACGATGAGATTCTGGGCTGCGGCGCAACCGCGGCTCGTCTGGTGACGGAAGGTCACGAGGTGCAGTTCGCGATTCTGGGCGAGGGCATGACTTCGCGGCATCCGAGCCGCAGTGATACGGCGGCGAGCCAATTGGCTTCTTTACAAGGAAAGGCGCGCCTGGCGGCGGCGAAGGTGGGAGTGAAAAATCTTGTATTGGGTGAACTGCCTGATAATCGTCTTGACACTGTGCCGTTGCTCGAGGTGGTGAAGATCGTGGAAGGTCTGGTCGATCGCTTCCAGCCAGAGGTCATTTATAGCCACCATGGGGGCGACCTCAACATCGATCATGAAGTCATTCATCGTGCGGTTTTGACCGCAACGCGTCCAGTTGCCGGACACCCGGTGCGGGAGATTTATGCCTTCGAAGTGCCGTCTTCGACAGAGTGGAGCTGGCAGCGGCTGGAACCGGTGTTCAGGCCCAACGTTTTCGTGGATGTTACGCGAACGCTAGAGGCAAAGATTGCAGCGATGGAATGCTATGAGACGGAAGCGCGGAAATTCCCGCACCCACGCTCGCCGGAGGCCCTGCGGGCTATCGCCATGCGTTGGGGCAGCGTGGCCGGATGCGGAGCGGCTGAGGCATTCGAACTTGTGCGTTCGGTTCATCCGCGAGCGGACTGAGGATGCCAGCGGTAATCAAAGTCGGGAAGCGAATCATTGGGATCGGGCATCCCGTTTTCGTGATTGCGGAGGTGTCGGCGAACCATCACCAGGACTTCAATCAGGCGGTGAAAATCATCCACGCCGCGAAGGACGCGGGTGCCGATGCGATCAAACTTCAGACCTACACGCCCGACACGATGACGATCGCCTGCGACCGGCCGGAGTTCCGCATTGAGGGCACGATCTGGAGCGGGCGTAATCTTCACGACCTCTACGGCGAAGCCTTTACGCCTTGGGAATGGCAACCGCAGCTGATGAGAGTGGCCAATGATCTCGGCCTTGATTTATTTTCTACTCCTTTCGATGCTACGGCGGTCGATTTCCTGGAAGAGATGAACGTGCCGGCGCACAAGTTGGCATCATTTGAAATGGTGGACATTCCGCTCATCCAGAAGGTGGCGGGCACAGGCAAACCGCTGATCATGTCGACGGGAATGGCGACTGTGGAAGAAATTGAGGAGGCAGTGCAGGCCGCTCGCCAGGCGGGAGCGACGCAGATTGCGCTGTTGAAGTGCACGAGCGCATATCCGGCGTCGCCGGAGGAGATGAATCTGCGGACTATCCCGGAGTTGTCCCGCCGGTTCAGCGTGCCGGTGGGTCTTTCCGACCATTCGATGAGCACTGCCGTACCTGTAACTGCGGTTGCGCTCGGCGCCTGCATCATCGAGAAGCATTTGACGTTGACGCGGTCCGAGGCTGGGCCCGACAGCGCGTTCTCGCTGGAGCCGCTGGAATTCAAGGCGATGGTCGAGGCGGTGCGCATCGCGGAGAAAGCGTTGGGCGAGGTGCATTTCGGCGTCAGCGCGAACGAGGCGAACAGCCGGGTGTTCCGCCGGTCCCTGTTCGTCGTCCAGGACATAAAGCGTGGCGAGCCATTCACCAGTGCAAACGTGCGCTCCATCCGTCCGGGTCACGGACTACATACCCGTCATCTGGCTGAAGTGTTAGGCCGGCAGGCCGCCTGCGACATCGAGCGTGGCACACCTCTGAGTTGGGAACTGGTCCACCGGCAATGAGGATTGTCAGTCCCCTGCTGAAGAAAGTTGTGTATCCCTCATTGTCGGCGACTGGTTTGTTTCGTCGCTGCTCAGAATCAGGATTGGCGATCGTCACCTACCACGGAGTGTTGCCGCGGGGATACAGACTCATCGATGCTGGTCTCGATGGGAGCCTGGTCAAGGCTGAGGTGCTCCGCAAGCAACTGCGATTGCTCAAGACGAATTACAGCATCATTTCACCGGACGATGCGCTGGCCTGGCGCGAGGGTCGGTTCGAACTACCGTCGCGCGCGGTGCTTCTTACCTGTGACGACGGGCTCCTGAACAACCTGACGGACATGTTGCCGGTTCTTCAGGAGGAGGAGTTGCGCTGCCTCTTCTTTGTGACCGGTGCCTCCGCGGGCGATCAACGAACTACGTTGTGGTACGAAGAACTGTTGCTTATTTTTCTATCTGCTCCCGCTGGAGAATTCGAGATTGCATCCGAAGCTGTAGCGATTCGCGGCCAGCTTAGGTCACAAGAGGAGAGGCGAGCGAAGTGGTGGGATGCAGTCAAACGGCTGTCGCAGATCGAAGCGGAGACGCGCCGTTCGTTTCTTCTGGCAGCCCGCAGTCAGTTCGGGATCGACTCGGCGCAGAGTCTGGGGGGAACAGATGGTTCGTCGTGCCGGCGATTCGGCTTGCTTACTGTTCCTGAATTGCGTGCACTCGGCGGGGCCGGAATGACGATCGGTGCGCACACGATGAGCCATCCCCTGCTGCCGCAGTTACCGTCGGACTTGGCTCGGGAGGAAATTGTGGTGTGCCGGGCCAAGCTGGAAGCGGCCTTGCAAACCCGAGTGTGGGCGTTTGCCTATCCTTTCGGAGATGCCGCTTCAGTGACGCCCCCAGTGCTGGCCATGCCGCAGGAAGCCGGCTACGCCGCGGCTTTTCTGAACTTCGGCGGCGGACTTGGGGTGGATCTCCCTCCCTACGCGCTGCCACGAATCCACGTCACGTCGAAAATGGGGCTCGCAGAACTTGACGCCCACGTTTCGGGGTTCCATGCGCGGTTGCAGAGGTACGCGGGCCGGAGTTAAGCCTTGCGGCGGACAGATTGGTAGTATTACGTATTCGCGAAAACTTGCCTTCGGTGAATGAAAAATTGCGACTCGTCTTGCTCCGAGAAATCCCGGAAGATGCGGAGTTGCGTCAGAATTGGAACGCGCTGGTCGCGCGCGTGGACCGACCGCAGGTTTTCTACACCTACGAGTGGTCGCTGGCCGTGCAGCGTGCGTACCATTCCAGTCTGCATCCACTGCTTTTTCTGGCATATGACGAACAGGAATCTCTGTGCGGGGTGGCGGCGCTGGCCGTCGATCCCAAGGGGAAAGTGGGTTCCTTTCTATGCGCGAATACCGGCGACTACTGCGACTTTCTCAGCTTGTCGGAGCAGAAGCATGGTTTCGTCGCTGAGGTATTCGGGGAGTTGCGGAAACAAGGCATGCAGGATATCACCCTGACCAACCTGCCGGCCGACTCCAATACGCTGGCGGCGATCCGCCAGACGGCAGGGCGCAGCGGCTACCGTTGCTTCGCGCGCACGGCATACGAGTGTGCACAAGTCTCGCTAGAGAAGGTCGAACGTCGCCCCGAGGAGAACAAGCCGGTTCTGCCGCGCAAGAAGATGCTGCGCCGATTCCTCAATGCCATGGGCCGCGATGCGCCGGTGCGCCTGGATCACGCGCGATCCTGGGAGGCGATCAATCCCATTTTGCCTGCATTTATGCAGGCACATGTGGCACGTTTTCTGGTGACAGGACGCATCAGCAACCTGGCCCGGCCGGAACGGCGGGTGTTTCTTGAGGAATTGGCCAAGTTGCTTTCGGAATCCGGCGGGGTTGCACTTACGCGCCTGGCGGCGGGAGAGAAGATCTTCGCCTGGAATTATGGATTTCAATTTCAGGACACATGGTTCTGGTATCAGCCGACCTTCGACAGCGATCTGGAGAAATATTCGCCCGGATTCTGTTTGCTGTCGAAACTTATCGAAGAAGCCGCCGACAATCCTGCATTGAAGATCATCGATCTAGGGCTGGGAGCGGAAGAGTACAAGGAGCGGTTCGCCAACCAATCGCGCAGAACGCTGTGTGTGAAGTTGAGTTCGTCCGCGGCCGGACACGCACGCGAGATTGTGCGGTACCGCGCCGCAAGCCTCGTAAGAAATTGGCCCTCATTGGAAGTTGGCGGACGGCACATCGCATCGCGACTTCTGCGCCTTAAAGAACAGGCCAGCCATGAAGGTCTAATGGCGACCGTGGCTCGGCTGGCCAGGTGGTCGGGTGAGTTCCTCTGGTCCAAGGATGAAGTCTTCTTCTTCGAGTGGCGCGGTTCGGAGAAACCTGAATCAGGCGCAACCAGGCTGGAGCGTCTGGATGCGCATCAGTTGGCGTCCGCGGCATTCCAGTACTGCGACGATGCCCAAACCCTTGCGTATTTGCTGCGCGCAGCGGCAAGGTTGCGGGGAGGAGGCGTGGAAGGCTTTGGGCTGATGGACGGGGAGGGGAAGTTCTTGCACTTTGCCTGGGTCAGGGCCTTCGATGGGTTCTTTCTCTCAGAGCTGAATGCCAAGGTGGACGCGCCTTCGCCCGATAGCGTCATGCTGTTTGATTGCTGGACTCCTTCGTGCGTTCGTGGCCACGGGTACTATGCCCTGACTGTGGCACTCATGGCTAGGAGATTGCAGAGAGACGGGAAAAAGCCGTGGATATTCAGTGCGGCTCGCAACCTCGCGTCGCTGCGAGGGTTGGAAAAGTCGGGATTTCAGCGCTGTTACTCGCTCGTCCGCAAGCGCACCCTGACTTGGCAGAGGATCCAAGGCGAGACTCCGAAATCGGCTGAGGTGCCGGCAGCGAGGGCTTCCGCCCGGGCTTGACGCGCGGGCGATACAATCATGAGGGTTCTCCTGCTCCATCCCGAAGATGTGCCGTCATCCGGCCCTTGGTCCCGGCTGCGTTGGGATCTTGTGGTCGATCTTGGAAAGTCCTCGCGCTACTCGGAAGAATCCTGGGCCCTGCAACAGGGATGCCCTGTGTTACGTTCAGATTTATTTCGGCGGGGCGTGTCTGACGCGGAACGAGTGCGGGAGGTTTTGTCCGCCGGGCGAGGCCGCCTGATCGACGAACGGGGAATCGATTGGTGGGACCTAACTTGCATGCTGCTGGTACCAGATGTGCTGAACACGCTGGCGCTGCAACGCGTCGCAGAGGAGATCCCCAGGGGCGCGGAGTTGTGGAGCACTCGTGCGGGTTGGCCGGCCAGCGTGGTAGCGTGTCAACTCGGACATCCGGCGCAGAGCTTTGCCGGAGGCCGGATTGCTCGCATGGCCGCCAGGACAGGCCACTACGCAGGACTCCTCCGGCGTTTCTCGACGGCACAGCTCAGAGAGATCGCTCTGGACAAGTATGATTCCAGTTATCGATGGCGCTCGCGGTTTGCCGCGAAGCAGAAGGCTTGCCCTGACCCGGTGGTGCTGCTGCCGAGCGCCTACAGCAATGTTTCTCGTATGGCTGCCGCGTATGCCAGGCTGCTACCGCAACAGCCGTTCCTGATGGTTGGCACGCGGCAGAGCGCAAAGCAGTTCACGCCTCCCTCCAACGTTCAGGTGCGAGACTTGGCCGCTTACCCGAAGGGCGACTATCCTGCGGCCGAGATTTCGTCCGTGGTTGAGCGCTGGACCGAGCTGAGAGCGGAACTGTGCTCGTCCCCAGAGCTGCGAGTGCTTTTGGAGGCTGGAGTTCTAGATTCCATTCCTGGTTGGTTCCACGATGGGCTGTGCGCGCGCAATGCGTGGCGGAATGTGCTCGAGCGTGAACCGGTGAGCGGGGTTCTGTGCGGCGATGACAGCAACCTGTTTACCCGCTTGCCCGTCTTGCTCGCTGCCCGGGAAAAAATCCCGACGGTCGATTTTCATCACGGCGCCTTCGACGGGCGCTATCTGTACAAAGACCTGCCCTGCGATGTGTACATGGCGAAGAGCGAGATGGAGCGAGAGTATTTGCTGCGGGTGTGCCAGCTTCCGGCGGAGAAAGTCGTTATCGCAGCCCCGGCGGCGACTCAGGTTTCAACTGCAACTCGGCGGGACGGGGACCAAGGGCGGTCCGTGATCTTGTTTTCCGAGCCATACGAAGCCGTCGGCATGCGCGGCGATGAGGTCTACCACGAACTGGTTCCGCGGCTGCTGCAGGTGGCGCGGGAGAATGGGCGTGGGCTTATCATCAAGCTGCATCCCTTTGAAAGCCGGACCCAGCGCCGCAGACTGGTGCGGGAGATCCTGGGTCCGGACGACTCCGCACTCGTATCCGTGCTCGACGGTCCTCTCACCAGTGAACTGATCTCGCAAGCCTGGTTCGGAATCACTGTCGAATCGACCACGGTGATGGACTGCTGGCAAAACGGAGTTTGCTGTTTCCTCTGCGGATGGCTGACGCTCTCCCCTTTTGGCTACGTGCAGCAATACGCTCGTTTTGGCGTGGGAGAAGTGCTGCACGACTTAGAGCAGATCGCTGCAACTCCGGTGCGCGTGGCCGACTTCTACAATCATCCCGCGCCCCGGTCGATCGTAACCGCGGCGGCCGATCCAGCCCTGCTGCAACGGTGGCTGACGTCTAGTTTTTTCGAACCTTCCAGCGCGAGGTCGGCTTCATGAACGATCCGACCGTCCATGAATTGCAGGATGCCGCCGGCGCGACCCAGCAATTTCGCTCCCAAGTCGGGCACATCTCCAAGCACTCGGGCGTGCTTTTCGCGGGAACGATTTTCACCACCGCTCTCGGCTATGTCTTCAAGGTCTATCTGGCCCGCGTGCTGGGAGCGGAAGCTCTCGGCATCTACGCGCTGGGTATGACGCTGGTTGGATTCGTCGGCATCTTCAACTCGCTGGGCTTTTCGGAGTCGGCGGTTCGGTTTGGCTCCGTGTACCGGGCCACGGACAGGCCAGAACAGTTGCGGGCCTTGCTGTGGTGGGGCGGTCTAATCCTGCTGGCGGCGAATGTTTTGTTTGGCATGATCTTCTTGCTGATGGCCGGAGTCGTGGCCCGCCGCTTTTATCATTCTCTTTTGTTGGCCCACTATCTGCCGTGGTTTGCGACAGTGATGGTGCTGGGGGTGATCTCTACTTTCTACGGGCGGATTCTGGCGGGCTACAAAGCTGTAGGTCGTCGCACAATTATCACCAACTTTATTGGAATTCCGGCGACGATGTTGCTGGCCGTAATCCTTATCCAGATGGGCTGGGGGCTGTCCGGATATTTGCTGGCCCAGGTCCTGTCAGCGGTGCTGGTGATCGGACTACTGCTGATCGTTGTGTGGAAGCTCACGCCACGAGAAGCTCGCTTCTTCTGGCCTTGGCCCCCTCGGCTGGAACCGGATATCTGGTCGTTCTCCGCCGCGGCGGTGGGTATTATGCTGCTCCAATTTTTCATGGGCCAGATGGATAAGGTTGCGTTGGGCTTTTATCTGGGTGCGCGCAGCGTTGGCATCTATTCGGTAGCCGCGGCAGTGGTGGCATACGAGACGCTGTTGCTGAGTTCGGTGAACCAGGTTCTGTCGCCAATCATCGCCGACCTGCACGCCAGGGGAGATAACGCGCTGCTGGGGCGGTTGTATAGGGCGCTTGCCAAATGGGTGCTTGGGCTAACCTTGCCGCTGGCCATCACCGTGATGGTTTATGCCCGTCCATTCATGCGCATTTTCGGTCATGACTTTGAAGCTGGCTGGCCCATCCTGATCATCGGGACAGTGGGTCAACTGGTAAACTGCGGTGTTGGTTCCGTCGGCCTCCTCTTGTGGATGTCAGGGAACATGCGTCGTTTGGTAAAAACACAGGCGGCGATGGCCGTGGTTATGATCGTTGCCAACATCGCCCTCATTCCAATCTGGGGCATTATTGGTGCAGCGGTCGCGGCGGCGATCACCAACGCCGGTGCGAATACTTGGAATTTACTGTCGGTTCGTAAGGTTTTCGGCTTTTCGCCCTTCAGCCCCAGCTTTTTGCGATTGCTGGCTCCATCGGTCGCGTCGGTGCTCGTCGCGCTGGTCGTGAGGCGGGAGGCCGACATGCTGGGGCACAACTGGTTGGCCATTGCGGTAAGTATGCTGGGAAGCTACGGAGTGTTTGCGGTAATCGTCGCCGCGTTTGGATTGGACGTGGATGATCGTCTCATCGCGCGCGCTATGTGGGATCGGATCCGACGTTCGGTGCCGGATTTCAAAGGGATAGAATCGTGAGTGAAATGCGTACCATAGCGCTGCCGGCAGATCTATGTGCTGAGGCCGAAAAAAGGCTCGGCAGCCGCTTTGGCAACGTTGAGCAGTTGTTGGAATTTGTCTTACGCGACCTGGTGCGAGACTCCGCCGCAGAGGCGGACGAGGGGGAACGGCGCCTCGTCGAACAGCGACTGCGGGATCTGGGATACATGTAACGTCGCAACCCGTGCCAAAGCGATCGAGGACTACCGGGGTGCGTGATTTCCACGGACAACGAATTGCGGATTGACGATACTCTGGATTTCCAATTAGTAAGTGCATCGCGGTGCTCTCCTCTCCTGCTTCGCGAAATCAGCGATTTTCTGGACACCCAGGACACATCGCATCCCTATCAGTTGCCCCAGTGGTCTGGAGGCGAAGGGCATCTGGCACTGCTTCGGCGTGAGGGGCAACTTCTGTGGTTTGCACAATGCGGGATGCTCTACCCGGTGGGGCGACTTCTGCGGCCCATCCGGGCTCTAACCGTGAACAAGGGTCCGATTTGCGATGACCTCGAACTGATGGAGATTGGACTGCGCCAGTTGGTCGCCGAGGGCCGCAAGAGGAGGGTTGCGTATGTCGAAATCGCGCCAGAGTGGACAGGCGCGTTTGCAGAGGCCGCAAATACAGTTCTCACGCGGAACGGGTGGCAAGCCCTCCCCGACGCGAGAAGTTCCCTGCGTCTCGATTTGCGCCCGGCCGCCGAGCGCTTGTTAGCAAGCTTCCGGATGACGACGCGTCACAGGATCCGTCGATCGGAAGGCGCGGGTGTCGAAGTTTCAATGGCCCGCGACGAAACGGATTGCCGTGATTTCGTTCGGCTCTACGCAACGATGCTGAGTCAAAAACAAATCCTCGGGCAGGAGTCAGATTTCTTGTTCCGCCAGCTCCGCTGGCTTGTAACGGATCATGGCCGAGGGGGTTTACTCCTTGCCCGGCAAGATGGGACACTGCGGGGAGGGGCTGCGATCATACGTTCTGGCCTGCGGTGCTGGTCTGTTTGGGGTGCGACTTCGAAAGAAGGCAAATTCAGCGCGGGCCACCTGCTGCAATGGCATGCTATCCGTTGGGCTAAGGAACAGGGGTGTCTGGAGTATGATTTCGGTGGCTTCCGCGAAGGCATGAGCAGCGGCCCCGCTCATTTCAAGAGTGGGTTCAGCGATCACGTGGTGCATTTCCTTCCTCCGCACAGGTATGTCGTGAGCGAGGGCCGTTACCGCATGGTGAATTTCATCTCCGGGGTGCGGCGCAGTCTCCAAAGACCTCCGGTTTCGACCGCCCCAAGCGGATCACCGTCTGACCACTTCTGAGATTCAGACGGGGGTTGGCGGAATCTTCGGAAATCGGCAATTAAGATAGAATCATGGGCCGCGGTGATTGGTTCGGCAATTTGGCAGATGGAAAGTACAGAAACGCTGACCCAGGTCGAGCGCGACGCGCGGGAGAGGCTCTATCCGTCCCTCTGCAACCCCAGTTGGCTTGTGCTGACAAAGCGGCGCGAAATTCTGAGCGCATGGCTGAACCGGCTTCCTCCTCGTGAGCTCCGCGTTCTCGACGTTGGTGGGCGAGTTCAGCCTTACCGCCCGCTGCTGGATGGACGGCCGAACCGCTACGTTGCACTGGATTTGAAGTGCACGCCGGTCGTTGATGTCGTAGGCCAAGGTGAAGCGATGCCCTTTGGGGGAGATACCTTCGATTTCGTGATCTGCGCGCAGATGTTGGAATACGCGCCGGAACCGAACCGCGTGATCGCGGAAATTTATCGCGTGCTCAAACCTGGGGGATCTCTCTTCCTAAGTGTGCCTTCAGTCTATCCGCGCGAGACCGACAACGTTTGCTGGCGGTTCATGCCGCACGCGCTGCGCACTCTATTGAGCGGGTTCCACCAAACCGAAATCGTTCCGGAAGGGACGAGCATCTCCGGTCTTTTTCGGACGATTTGCGCTTGTCTCGTGCTGTTTGCCCGTCCGGCCGCGCTGCGCGGACTTTTCCGGTTTACGCTGGTTCCTGCTCTCAACTTAACGGCTGTTGGTCTCGAGTGGATGCTTCCCAGCTTCAATGATCGGTTCGCCGCCAATTTCAGTGTCTGGGCACAAAAATGAGGTTTGCATCCCGGCGCTGATGCGATGTTGATCATCCAAAATCCTAAGGGGGCGGAGCTTTGAATGTCCGCAAAATATGGGGCAAAGCGCTCGACCTACTGCCTGTTCAGGGATTTCATTTTGATCGTCCGCTAGTCTTGTTCCAGAGCGACGACTGGGGCCGGGTGGGGCTGCGCGATGCGTCAGGGCTGGAACAACTTCAGTCCTCCGGGCTGGCGCTTGGCGAGCGGCCTTACGATTTCTATACGCTTGAGACCGCCGAGGACCTTGCTGCTCTATCCGGAGTGCTGAATCGCCATCAAGATTCCAGCGGGCGCCATCCTTGTGTGGGAATGAATTTCATTCTGTCCAATCTGGATTTTGCGAAAATGAGCTCGGTTGGTTTTCAGAAGATTCATCTTCTACCCCTGGGCGAAGGCCTTCCCCAGGGCTGGAGCCGGCCTGGACTCATCGCCGGTTATCGTCAAGGAATCTCTGACGGGGTTTTCTACCCGGCGCTGCACGGGAAGACGCACTTTTGCCAAGCCGCAGTCGAGCGGAATTTGTCAGAGAATGGCGAACGTGCCGCTTTCCTTCGGACTCTCTGGCAGGCCGGTACGCCCTACATCCACTGGCGCATGCCGTGGATCGGGTATGAGTATTGGGATGCGGAGAAGCCTGCAGACGAGCGAATGTTGGCGGCAGACAGGCAGCGGACACTGATCGGCCAAACCCTCGGAGCGTTCGCCAAGATGTTTGCCACGCTCCCCCGTTCGGCGTGTGCTCCAGGCTATCGCTCTAATGACGACACTCACCATGCCTGGGCGCAGCACGGAATCCTTGTGGCGCAGAGCGGTTCCGGGGTGCCCGTTCCGCCGCACCTCGACCGCTTCGAGATCCTCCATCTCTCTCGTACGTCGGAGTTCGAACCCGCGACCGATGGGGCGTTTTCCCTCGAGGCGTGTTTGCGGCAGGCGGAGGCTTGTTTCGAGAGTGGCCTGCCGGCAATTGTCTCGGTGCACTCGATTAATTTCCATTCCACGATCAGGGATTTTCGCAGTCGCACGCTGCAGGCTCTTGACGAGTTTCTTGCAGCACTCGAGTCGAAGCACGAGGATCTGCTGTATCTTCACGATGAGAACCTGTACGAGTTGGTAAGCAATGGTTCTTACCAATCGCCGCGAGGAACTGTGCAAGTGAACGTGACTCGGAAAGCATTCACCAGGGCTAGAGTGGCGAGGCAGCGAGCATAGATGACGCGGAAATCGATCCTGCTTGTGACCGTCGATTGCCTTCGCTCCGATCATGTTGGCTTCATGGGCTACCAGCGCCCTACGACTCCGTTTCTGGATTCTCTGGCCGCCGAGAGCTTTGTGTTTCCCGTCTCGATCGTAGCGGGAGCGCCGACGTATTACTCGTTTCCGGCAGTCCTGGCTTCTCGATATCCGCTGGCGCTAGGGCGCGACGTGCTGGGGCTCGCTCCGGACGAGCCGAGTCTTGCGTCTACGCTAAAGCAGGCAGGGTATGCTACGGCTTCGTTCGGAGCGGCGAATCCTTACGTTTCGTCGAGGTTCGGGTATGAGCAGGGCTTCGACGTGTTCCGCGATTTTCTGGATGACGAACCTGGGTCTCTTTCTAATGATCGAGTTGACGAACAGCCAAACAGCGCGTCCGGCAACGGATGGACGAGCCACCTGAACCGAAGGCTGCAGAAGGTTCGTCCCGCGCTGGGTCCTTTAGGAATTGTCTATGACGAACTTTATTTCCGATATTGCCAGCGCGTGACGCCGGTAGGGAACTCGCTGGATTCACTGCGGCGGTTTCCTGCCGCCGATGTGATCGTGGATGAGGCCTGCCGGTGGATCGAGTCGATCGGCGACACGCCGTTTTTTATGTGGCTGCATTTGATGGATCCGCATTCGCCCTATTACCCGAAGGAAGAAGCTCTTACGCTGATGCGCGATGCACCCGTCACACCCTTCCGCGCGCGTTATTTGAACTCTTACTGGAACCGGTCCGATCTCGGGCCACGGCGACTGGCCCGCCATCGTGAGGAGATCGTCGCACTGTACGATGCCGGAATTCGCTGGGTTGATGCGCAGGTGCGGCGGATGATTGAGTCGCTGCGCGCGGCGCGCCGGTGGGATCGCAGCATCTTCGCCCTGACTGCCGACCATGGAGAAGAGTTCCTTGATCATGACGGGCGCTATCACCCGCCGTCGCATCTGCGGGAAGAGTTGATTCGAGTGCCCTTGTTGTTGCGCGTGCCGGGCGCCACGAAAAAAGAGATGAACAAGGCTCCGTTCAGCCTCCTGCATCTCGCACCCACCTTGTTGGACGCGGCTGAGTTGCCCATTCCCTCAGCGTTTCAAGGCGCCAGCCATTGGCCGCAATTGCGGCAGGGCACAACGTGCGATGGAATTGCCATTTCGGAGTGCGTGGCGGGCTGCAACAATCCTTTCCGGCGGGAGAATCGTCTTGGTCCACGCGTGTTGTCCGTGAGGGAAGCGCGCTTCAAGCTGGTGCTGTACTTCGATCCTTTTCGGGATGAACTGTACGACTTAGAAGCCGACCCGGGCGAGCAAGCGTCTCTTTCCCCCTCTGCCCACATGGCGGAGCGGCGGAGTTTGCTTGAGATCGCGCGGCAACATTTGCGGCAGTCGGCTGAGCGGCGCGATGTGCATGCACGCCTGAGGGCACGTCTGCGCGACCTTCGACTCGACGCTGAGCGGGCCCACGCATGAGGCTGATTCGTATCCTGGTGGACAGTTTTGCCGACGAGGATGCGCTCAACGCCCAAATGACCAATGCGCGCGAGATCATGAGCCGGCTCGATCCGAGTCGTTTTCATGTCAGCACGTTCGTCCTCGGGCAGCCGGACCCCAGGTTGATTTGCAGGCCGAACACGCGTTTGATCAAACTTCCCCGGCGGCGCCAGACTCCAAGAATTCTTGCCGAATTCATCGGAGGGAGACATGACGTTCTTTTTTATATCAAAGCGTCCCCGGCCGCGCGGTTGTATCTGACGATGCGGCCGAAGTGGCTCGACCGGCGGGTCGTGATTGGCACCGTCGAATCCCAGTCTGACCTTCGGAACGAGCCAACCATCAAGCCGGAGCTCATTCGCCTCTGGGAGCGGACTATCCTGCACAGTGATTTTTTGTTCAGCAATTCCTCCTCGGTGAAGACAAGTCTGGAACAAGAGTATGGACTGCGCAGCGAGATCGTTCCCACGGGCGTTGACACGAGGTTTTTCAGCCCGTTGTGGGATCGGGCGGCGAATCCTCGGGTGCGAGTGCTTTTTGTAGGGTCCTTGCGCCCATTCAAGGGGCCACCATTGTTGATCCGGGCGGCGGCACAGTTTCCCACTACCAATTTCGTCATCGTGGGAGACGGTATTATGGCTTCCGACCTTGCCGAAATGGTTCGACGGGAACGGCTCGCCAATGTGCAACTCACCGGCGCTCTGGGAGTCTCGGCTCTGCGGCAACAATATCGAGAAGCGGACATCTTCCTGTTTCCATCCAGCTGGGAAGGTTCTCCTAAGGTCATCTCGGAGGCGGCTGCGTGCGGTCTGCCCATAATTGCGCGCAGGGATTATCGTCCGGAAACCGTGGTGGACGGGCAAACCGGATACCTGGGGGGCAGCAACGCCGAACTTCTAGAGTACCTGGCTAAGCTCATCGCGAACCCTGAGCTGCGCCGTGACATGGGCCGCGCATCGCGAGCGCACATCGAGCGCTTCGATTGGGATCCGATCACTCGGCGTTGGGAGGAAATCTTTCTGGAGTTGGCGTCGGGCCGGAGGAGCGCAGCGGGCTCATGAGCTCATTGATCACACTCCAGCCGGCTAGACAGCCGATTCACGTGCTCACGCTCACGCCGTTCTACCCCAGTGAGCGCGATGACGCCGCAGGCTGCTTTGTCTCCGAGCCACTGGAGTGGGTGGCCAAGCTTGGCGTGGTAAACAGCGTTTTCGCGGTGCAGCCAATTTATCGGGAGGGACTTCGGGCGAGACCAAGTGGCACTCCCGCAACCTGGCTGCGTTATTTTTCACTGCCGGGAGGCTTTGGACTTCCGACGGCAGGGGCGTTCGTCTTCGCACGGATTGTAGGGCGAGTGCGTGAATTGCAGCGCTCGCAGCGCATCGATCTGGTGCACGCGCATGCGCCTCTACCTTGTGGACACGCCGCGATGCTGTTGCGCTCCGAACTCGGTCTACCGTTCGTGGTCTCGGTGCATGGACTCGACGCGTTCGGGACCATGCAGGTCAGCGGGCGGGCAGGCGCGTGGTGCGGACGTATCTCCCAGCGTGTGTACCGTTCGTCGCAGCGTGTGATTTGCATTAGTGAACGTGTTCGCGAGCAAGTTCTGGTGGGTGTAGGACGCAACTGCCGCACCTCTGTGGTTTACAACGGTGTGAATCCGGAGTTGTTTTCGCCGGGGCACAAATCCTTTGCCGCACCTGTAGTGCTGAGCGTCGGCAACCTGATCCCGATCAAAGGGCACGATCTACTCATCCGTGCGGTGGCATCGCTGGCGGCTGAGTTTCCGGCAATCATCCTTGAAATCATCGGTGATGGCCCGGAGCGCTCGCGCCTGCAGAATCTTACCCAGCAACTAGAGATTGTCGAACGCGTGCGTTTTCTTGGACGACGGTCCAGACACCAGGTTGCTGAAGCCATGCGCCGCTGCACCGTGTTCGCTCTGCCCAGCCGCTATGAAGGGTTGGGTTGCGTTTACGTGGAGGCGATGTCGGCTGGCAAACCAGTGATTGGTTGCCGCGGACAAGGCATCGCCGAGATTATCCAGCACGGCTCGAACGGGTTTCTGGTGGGACCGGACAATGAAAGGGAACTGACCCTGGCCCTCGCCATGTTGCTCCGCGACGAGGCGCGGCGGCGTGCGCTGGGCAATGCCGCTCGCGGAGCTGTTCTGGAGCGGCTCACCCTGGCTCAGCAGGCCGAAAACCTGTTGCGGATCTTTCGGGAGTCCGTCGCATGAAGCGCCGGCTGGTGATTCTAACGGAGATTATTTCTCCGTATCGCACTCCTTTATTCAATGCGCTGGCACGGCAACCGGAAGTGGATTTGCATGTCATCTTTCTGGCTGAGACCGATCCGAGCCTGCGCCAGTGGCAGGTCTACAAGCAAGAAATTCGATTCTCATACGAGGTTCTGCGCTCATGGCGAAAGCGCATCGGCCGGTACAACTCGCTGCTCAATTTTGGCTTGGGCCGAGCGCTGAACACAGCCGCCCCCGACGCGATCGTGTTCGGCGGCTACAACTACGTCGCGTCCTGGCAAGCCCTGTTTTGGGCGCGAGCGCGGGGAGTCCCGTTTTTCCTGTGGTCAGAAAGCAACCTGCCGGACGTGCGTCGCGGCTATGCGTTGGTGGAGATGCTCAAGGACGAATTTCTTCGCCAGTGCAGCGGATTCGCGGTGGCCGGCCGATCAGCCCGAGAATATCTTCGCGCTCACAAGGTCAGGGAGGACTTGATCTTCAGTGCGCCAGATGCGGTCGACAATGATCTGTTCGCGGCGGGCGCAGCAGATTCCCGACGAAACGCTCTCGCCCTCCGCGCGGAACTTGGCCTGCCCGGCCGCTACTTTCTCTTCGTCGGACGCATCGTGCCGGAAAAAGGAGTGTTTGATTTGCTGGCTGCTTATGCCAAACTGGATGAGCGCAGACGTCAGCAGATCGGTCTGGTCTACGTGGGGGACGGCGCCTTTCGCCGGCAGTTGGAAGAGCGGGCTGCCTCGATTTCGCCTGGAATGATAAGATGCGCTGGCTTCGTCCAGCGAAATCCATTAGCAACGTATTACGCACTCGCCGAAATGCTGATTCTACCCACATACAGTGATCCTTGGGGACTGGTCGTGAATGAAGCCATGGCTTGCGGCCTGCCTGTGTTAGTCAGCCGGGTGGCCGGATGCGCCGCTGACCTGGTAATGGACAACTGGAATGGCTTTCTGATTTCTCCAGGCGACGTGTCGGCTATGTCTGCAGCCATGGGAAGCATTGCCGACAATGCTCAGCTTTGCACATCGATGGGCGCTAATAGTGTGCAGCTCATCTCCCGCTATTCGCCCGCGGCATGGGCGCTCGGGATTTCCCGGGCTATCGAATCAACGGGGAGGACGGCCAGTGACTGAGCGTTTGCCGAAAATTGTGCTGACTGCAAGTGCCATTCTATTTCCCCTCTTGTTGGTCTACGTCTCGTTTTCCCGTCCAAGCTACTTCTCGAGTCCGAATTTCCTCGGCGAGTTGATCGCTCTCGAGTTACTGCTTGCGGCGCTGGCGATGTACCGTCGAGTGTTTCTTGCGCTTGTGATCCTCGCCTTTCTGTTTGCAGGCACGGACGTTCCGTTTGGAGGTATGTGGACTAGCGCGCGTTGGGGTTTTCTGGTCGCAGGCGCAGCGGTGGGTTGTTTCATCATGCTGAAGGAGCGAGGCGGCAAATTTGGCCCTTTTCACGCGCTAACCATATTAGCGGTCCTTTCTGCGCTGGTCTCGGCAGCCGTTTCCCGCTATCCGGGATTTGCTTTCTTAAAGGCCGTGAGCCTAATGCTGTTGTTCATTTATGCGGGTACCGGGGCGAGACTGGCTGTTGCCGGCCGCGAGAACCGCTTTATTGCGGGGCTTCTCAGTGGCTCAGAGATCTTTGTCGGAGTGGTGGCAGCGTTTTATTTTCTCGGAACCGAGGTTATGGGCAACCCCAACTCGCTGGGCGCGGTGATGGCGGTCGTCGCCCCGATTCTGCTGTGGGGAATGTTGATCGACCAGGGACCGCTGGTTTACTACCGACGCCTGTTGCTGTATTCGATTTGCATGTACCTGTTATTCCAGAGCCATTCCCGCGCGGGAATGGGGGCCGCATTTGTTTCCTGCTGCATACTTTGCCTGGCTTTGCGCCGGTACAAGTTGTTTGGGCAGGGGATGATCATCCTCTTAGTTGCGGCCACCTCGGCGGCCATCTTCGATCCGACCGCGTTTTCGGCGAGAGTTTCCTCTCTGACAAGTTCGATCGTGTATAAGGACAAAGATCCATCCCAAGGCGTATTCGCTTCGCGACAATCGCCCTGGCAAGCGGCCACCGAGAGTATCGGCAGGCATCTTTGGTTTGGATCGGGATTTGGCACGACCGATACGGGGCAGGATGCCAGCGCTCACTTGAGCAAGTTCACCAGCAGCGCAGACGCAACGTCGGAAAACGGCAGTAGCTACCTGACCATCACTTCATGGGTGGGGATAGTTGGCGTCGCCCCTTTCCTTCTCGTGCTCTTAGCACTCACGGGCAAAATTCTGCGAACCGTGCTGTGGATGCTGAATACCGGGAGCCCGTTTCATCCCGCAGTTCCGGTTGCCATGGTGGTGATCGCCGGACTGTTTCACGCTGTTTTCGAAGACTGGATGTTCGCACCCGGGTATTACCTGTGTGTATTTTTCTGGAGTTTTGCATTCATTCTGGTCGACGTTGCGCCTTGGGCGCCTCTGCCGAGTTTTGATTTTTCTTGGCGTTCCAGGTTGATGCGCCAGGGCATGGGTGGCGTTGCTCCGAGCCGATAATGCACCTTTTCGTCAACGGCCTGGCCGCCAGCGCGGGGGGAGGCCTCACCTACATACGCAACGTGATTCAACATCTGGCCGCAACGAGTGAGTTGCGGGTTACAGTGGCCGTCAGTCCCGGCCTACGGGAAGAGTTTCGGACCTTCGCTAACATTGACTTCGTGGAGTTGGAGGTCTCGGCTTCCCGGCGCTTCTGGCACGAACAGTTCGTGCTCCCAAGTCTGGTCCGGCGGTGTCGTGCCGAAGTTCTGCTTTCTGCTGGAAACTTCGCGCTCCGAAACTCGCCAGTGCCTCAGATTTTGCTTTCGCGCAATTCGCTTTACACGTCCGCCGATTTCTATCGCGACTTGTTGTCGCGGAGTGAGTATCGTGCCTGGCTGGATACTCACCTGCGAGGTCTGATTGCCCGGAGATCGATTGCCTGGGCTGACCTCACTGTCGCGCCCAGCGAGGCGTTTGCCGCTGAGTTGCGAAGGTGGACCGGCGGGTCCCGGATACGGGCCATTCATCATGGATTCGACAGAGAAACTTTTACCCGCGACACGAGCGCCCTGGCGGCAGACGTCGAAGAGAAACTGAAGATTGCTGAGGGCGGTGTGAGGCTGCTCTTCGTGAGTCATTACAACTACTACCGGAATTTCGAAACCCTTATCCGGACGCTCCCGCTCCTTCGTGATCGTTTGGCGGGTCGGGCGGTCAAACTCCTGCTGACGTGCAAGTTGGCCGCCGGAGAAAACCCGGGGGCATATCGCCCCGAGGCGGCGGCGAAATTGGTGCGCGACCTTGGAGTGTCGGAAATGGTCATCGAACTAGGTGCGATCCAATACCGCCAGCTTCATCATCTGTATCGTCGGGCGGATGTTTATGTAACGCCGGCGTACACGGAAACTTTCGCACATCCTCTGGTCGAAGCGATGTCGAGTGGACTGCCGGTGGTCGCCTCGGACCTGCCGGTCCACAGGGAAATGTCTGGAGATGCCGCACTCTACTTTTCGCGTTTCTCCCCAGAGGAACTGGCCGATCGCATTACGGAGGTTGCGACATCGGCGCCCCTGGCGGCACGTCTATCTGATCGGGGGCTCGGCAGGGCGGCGGCGTTCAGTTGGAGAAAACACGTCGACGAATTGTTGTCGCTGGCTCGCTCGCTGTCTACCAGTTGAAATTGAAGAAGCTTCCCGTCGGATCGTCGGCGCATGGCTGATTTCGCTCGGGGAAGACGCGCAAGCGCGATTAAGACGCGAGCATGGAGCTTGGCCGTCCGTCTGAGTTCACATGTATACTCGACGGGCGATAATGTCCACTGCCCGGATCGAACCGATTTCGCTTTCTCCTCCTTCGATCTTGCAGGCACCCCTCCGCCTTGGTTACAGGCCGTCTCTGGACGGCCTCCGCGCGTTCGCTGTACTGATGGTCATGGCCCACCACGCCAACATTCCTTTCTGCGCCGGAGGGTTCATCGGCGTGGATATATTTTTTGTGCTAAGTGGCTTTTTGATTACGAGCCTCCTTTTGGAGGAGTGGAGGAGGACACATGATATCAGCCTGAGGAAATTTTATCTCCGGCGGATTCTCCGGCTGATTCCTGCCTTGGTGGTTTTTCTGATCTTCATCCAGTTGTATGGTCTTGCCGTCTTTCGCGGACCGAGGCTCTGGGAAACGGAGAAGGCAATCGCGTCAGTCATTTTCTACGTGGGAAACTGGGTGCAAGCCTTCCACCTGGTTAACATGGAAGGCCTCTCTCACACGTGGTCGCTATCGATTGAAGAGCAGTTTTACCTGATTTGGCCGTTCGTGCTCTTGTTATTGCTGGGCTCCGGCGAGAAAGAACGGTGGATTCTTCGCTGGCTGGGACTGGCCATCGTCTTGATCGCTCTGAGGCGGGGATTCATGTGGACCGGCGAGGCTTCCGGCGACCGCATTTATTTCGGTGGTGACACGCGATCGGACGAACTGCTCGCAGGCTGCGCTTTGGCGGCCTGGCTCCAGGTTGCGACGTTTCCGCGGGAGAAAGTGCGGTCCGTGGTGCGGTACATGGTTGCTCCCGCCCTTCTTGTGATTTTGGCCGTTATCGTTCATCCCTTGACAAGAAAGACGATGTACACCTTGGGCTGGCCGGCAGTTGAGGTGGCTGTTGGAGTCCTGATCGCAGGCTTGATGTTGGGAACCGCTGGACCGTTGCAGAAACTATTTGAACTTCGCCCGGCGGTCTGGATTGGAAAGCTTTCCTACGGAATTTATCTTTGGCATTTCCCTATCGTCGCGAAAGTGGGCGAGTGGCAGTCTTTGGGTCTATTGCGGCCGGTGGTGGGATTCGGGTTGACCTTTGCCGCCGCGTCGGCGTCGTACTACTTGGTGGAGTCAAGATTTCTCCGGCGGAAACAGCGGTTTGCCGCGGCGTAAGCTCCGGTCGCTGGGTCGCCTATGGAGGAAAAAAGACTTTCTCCCTGTTCCGCCCCGCCGCGGTCGTCCGGGCTTCGACAATGTGTAGGGTTCAGACAAGGGGCTGCATTTTGCTGGCTACCGCTGTCTTTACGGCGCAAGCGACAGTGGCGATTCCTTGCTCGGAAAGTTCTGGATAAATCGGCAGCGACAGCACCTGGTTCGCCGCAGCTTCCGACTGCGGAAACGCTCCTTTGCCGTACCCGAGGTTCGCATAGGCAGGCTGCAAGTGTGCAGGCACGGCGTAGTGAACGGCGGTCTGAATGCCTTCTGCGCGCAGCGCCGCCTGCAAGCGGTCGCGATCTTCCGACCGCAAGGTGTAGACGTGATACACATGGCGAGCCCAGGGCATTTCGGCGGGCAACTCTACATCGCAATTCGCAAGCAGGCGATCGTACTTACTGGCCACGATACGGCGAGTCGCTGTCCATTGCTCGAGGTGGCGAAGCTTCACGCGGAGAATCGCGCCCTGGAAGCCTTCCATGCGGTAATTGTACCCGCGAAGAACATGGTGATACTTGCCGCCTTGCCCCCAGTCGCGCAGCATGCGAATTGTGTTGGCGTACTCGGCGTTGTTGGTCGTTACCGCGCCGCCTTCGCCGTAGGCTCCCAGGTTCTTCGTGGGATAGAAACTGAAACACGTGATGTCGGCGATGCTTCCAATTGGGCGTCCTTTGTATTTCGCGCCGTGCGCTTGCGCCGCATCTTCGATCACGACCAGTCCGTGCCGGTGAGCGACTTCCATGATCGGGTCCATGTCAGCAGGCTGCCCGTAGAGATGCACGGGCAGGATCGCCTTGGTGCGCGGTGTGATGGCCGCCGCGATTACACCGGGATCCATGGTGAACGGGCGCGGATCGATATCCACTAACACCGGGCGCGCTCCCGTGTACAGCACAGCCGCCACGCTAGCCACAAAAGTATACGGCACGGTGATGACTTCGTCGCCCGGCCCGACGCCCGCCGCCAGCAACGCCAGATGCAGAGCGCTGGTGCCAGAATTCAGTGCGACGCATTCGGCTGCTCCGCAGTAGGCGGCGAACTCCTGCTCGAATCCTGCCACCTCGGCACCGAGAACGAATTGGCAGGTGTCCAGAACTCGGGCGACTGCTGCGTCAATCTCAGGCTTGATGCTCTGGTATTGCGCCTTCAAATCGAGGTAGGGCACTGGGTGGGGAGAGTCAGCCATGAATCGGACCATACAACAGAAAACCGCTCTGCATCAACTGAACACACTTCGCAGCGCCTGGACAACGTTGACGATTCCCAACGCCGAGCAGGCAGCGAGCACGGACGACACGGCTGCGATTCCCCAAAGAACGCGGCGGTCTTTCGGGATCCAGCGATGGAATGCGAGCAGAACAAAGGGAAGGATCGGTATCGCGAAGCGCGGAAAGTTGCCGCGGGCCCAGTGGGGATAGTTGTAGGTAAACAGGCACCAGAGATAAGAGACAAGGAACGCAGTCTCAACGGCGTGAAGCCGGCAATAGGCGCGAAACTCAGACGACTTCACCATCACGATGACGGCGCCCAGCACCAGGAAGATCCAGCCAAAGCTAAGAGCCAGGTTAGTCCAGGGCGCGGGGTACAGGAGTGTCCCTTTGACAATGGCGTAGAACGGAAATCCGAAGAGCCAACCGCCTTGCCATTGCTGGCTGTGATAGCTGGCAACGTTGGCCAGGGGATTTCCGAAGTGGGCTGCCATTGGAAGCGCATAGAGCACGCCCACCAGCAAGCCGGTCAGTGTGGCGGCTGCGAACTTGCTGAAGTCGCGTTGCCAGAGCAGCCGGAGGCCAATTCCGACGAGCGCTAAGAATCCCAGTGGACGCACTACCGTTGCGAGGGAAGCCAGCAGGGAAGCGACCAGCCACCGCTCTCGGCGTACACTCACGAATGCCGCAAAGAGAAGACAGACAAACAGCGGTTCGGACCCTCCCAGGCACGAGCGTTGTATCCAGTCAAAGTTCAGAATCACGAAATAGGCGGCAATCCAGCCATCCCACAAGCGCCGAGCCAAAAGGCCCGCGAACAGAGATGGCACAAGAGAAAGCGCGAGCAATGCGGTACGGTCAGACACGCGGGTGAGTGCCGACAGCGCCGCCATCGCATATGGCAACCCCCAGAATTGTTTGACAATGATGCCGTGGAGGTCCCAGTGGCGGATCGCAGAGGCGAGCCGCATGTACGCCGAACTGTCGCCAAAGTCGTCGACCGTGGCGAAGTAGTTGCGTCCCAGGGACAGGACAAAGATGAAAAGGACGAAGCTGAGGCCGACAAGGGTTGCGATTTCGGCGTGCGAAGGGCCGCTGGAGGCATGGATTGTCAGCGTGTTCGCGGGCTGAGAGGGTGGCCGTGCGTTGGATGGCTCCGTGGGTATCCCTATAGGCGACATCAAATTTCGGTTATCGATGCTCGAGTCGGCTCCCGCGATCAACGGATTATAGCGCAGAGGTTCGGAGTGGCCTCTCGGTGGTGTTTAATAGAGCAGTTGATCTGGATCACATTCTGAATGTGTGGAATTGTTGGCATTGTTGGCCGGAACGCCCCCGTCTCGCCGGAAGTGCTCGAGCGCGCGACCCAGTCGCTCGCGCATCGCGGGCCGGATGATTCCGGTACCGTACTTCTGCGCGACTCAGTTCCTTGCCCGGTAGAGATCGGTCTGGGCAACCGGCGTCTGGCGATTCTCGATCTCTCGCCGGATGGGCATCAGCCGATGCACGACGCCGAGACCGGCAACTGGATCGTCTACAACGGAGAGATCTACAACTTCAGCGACGTGCGCAGGGAACTCGAGCAGACGGGGACGAGCTTCTTCAGTCATTCGGACACGGAAGTTCTTTTGAAGGCTTATGCGCGGTGGGGCGGGGAGTGTCTGGCAAAATTCCGCGGGATGTTTGCTTTCGCCATCTGGGATGCGCGCCGTCACACTCTGTTTCTGGCCCGTGACCCAATGGGCATCAAGCCGCTCTACTATGCCCAGTCCGGCTCTTATTTTCTTTTTTCGTCCGAAGTTCGTACGCTCGTGGGGACCGGTCTCGTTCCGCGGCGCTTGGACCGTGCCGGACTCGTGAACTACTTGGCCTTCGGATCCGCCTACGATCCGCTCACAATGGTGGAGGGAATTCACGCGCTTCCTCCCGGCCACGCGCTGAGTTGGGAAGCTGGACGTCTACGTCAGTCGCGGTATTGGGATCTTGTCGCCGACGACGGCGCCGGACACGCGCCAATCGTCCTTCCCGAGAATGAAGAGCGAGTCTCGGCGCAACTGCAGCCGGTTCTGGAAGAGGCCGTTCGCATGCAGTTGGTCAGCGATGTGCCCGTGGGAGTTTTTCTTTCCGGCGGCATCGATTCGAGTGCGCTGGTCAGCATCCTCAGTCGCGGAGGAGTAACGCCGAGCACGTTTTCGATCGTCTTCCGCGAGGCCGAATTCTCGGAAGCGCAACACTCCCGCGCGGTGGCCACGAAATTCCACACCGATCATCACGAGATCAGCGTCACTCAGTCTGATGTTCTGGGAGTCATTCCCGATGCGATACGCGCGATGGACTTGCCCACAATGGATGGCGTCAATACGTATTTCGTTTCGCGGGAGGCGCGCCAGGTCGGAGTGAAAGTTGCGCTGTCAGGTTTAGGGGGAGACGAAATCTTCGCGGGATATTCCAACTTTCGCACCGTCCCGCGCATGGAGCGCTTTGCTCAATTCTGGAATCATGTTCCCGGAGGGGTACGTGGCTCGCTGGCGTCGATGTTCTTCGCGTTCTCTCGCGAGAACGATCAAAATCGTAAGCTAGCTTCGCTGGCGCGGGGCAACGGCAGGATTCCGCATCCCTACTTTCTCAGCCGCATGCTGTTCACGCCTGCTCAGCAGAATCTTTTGTTTCCGTTGGGTGCGCAAGTTGCCGACGCTGCGGGAGCTTCGCTGGTTCTTAACCTCGAACGGGCTCGACGACTCGACCCGATCAATCGAGTTTCCTATCTCGAGTCGCGCTGTTATATGCTCAATACACTGTTGCGGGACGCCGATTTTATGAGTATGTCCCAGGGTCTGGAGGTTCGAGTTCCCCTCATCGATCATCAGTTGGCGAAGGCGGTGCTGGCTCTTCCCGGCCGGTGGAAGCTGGACGGTACGCCGAAGAAACTTCTTGTCGGAGTTCTGGAGGGATCGCTGCCGGAAGAGATTATTCATCGCCCTAAGCGGGGCTTCACGCTGCCCCTTGAGCGTTGGATGCGTCAGGAACTTCGAGCCGAGGTCGAACCGGTGCTGGCGGCGAATCGTGTCGACGCAGGACCGCTCGCGGGGTTGCTGGACGGAACTCAGGTGCAGCAAATCTGGAATGATTTCTTGCGGGGAACGGTTTCGTGGTCGCGGCCGTGGTCTCTTTACGTACTGCAACGCTGGTGTGAGTTGCACTTGTAAATACTGTGATGATGCAAAAGGTCGAAGAACTCGCCAAGACGCAGGCGGCGCCGGCTGGCAAGGTTCCGGTCACCGTGATCGTGGCCGCACGCAACGAAGAGAAGAATCTGCCTCGCTGCCTGGAAACTCTGCGCAACGTCGGCGAGGTCTACGTGATCGATTCGCAGAGTACAGACGCAACTCCAGAGATCGCCCGCGCGTTCGGCGCCAAGGTGGCCCAATTTCACTATCAGGGAGGCTGGCCCAAAAAGCGTCAGTGGGCGATGGAAAATCTCCCGCTCACATTTGAGTGGATCCTGCTGATCGACGCCGACGAGGCTCTCACGCCCGAATTGGCCGAGGAAATCCGCCATGCAATTCAAGATCCCGATATCAGCGGTTACTACATTTCCCTGCAAATGTATTTCCTGGGCCGAGTCCTCCGCCACGGGAACGCTAACTTCTGGAAGCTTGCGTTGTTTCGGCGTGGTCAGGGCCATTACGAGTGCCGTTTGAAAGATCAGGACGGTTCGATGGCCGACATGGAAGTCCACGAGCATGTTGTGGTTCCAGGTTCCACGTCACGCCTCGGGAATCCGCTGATTCACCACAATGTGGAATCGCTCTCCCGTTATATCCAAAAGCACGACGAGTACTCGAACTGGGAGGCGCGCGTCTTGCTGCAAGGCGAGCACAACAGCGCAGAGCTGCGGCCGTCTCTCTGGGGAACGCAAGCCCAGCGCCGTCGATGGCTTAAGAAGAAACTCTATGTCTTACCCGGTTCCCCAGTCCTGCTGTTCTTGTATCGATATTTCCTGCGGTTGGGTTTTCTGGACGGTGTTCCTGGCCTGATCTACTGCGGGTTTCAAGCCGTGCAGATGTTTCACACCAAGGCCAAGATCTATGAACTGAAGACGAGGATAGGCCAGGAAGGCTCGCAAAGGAACTAACCAGGGCATGTGCGGAATCAGCGGTGTGGTGAATTGTGGAGATCGGGAAACGCTGGCGCGGATGACGCAGGTTCTGGCGCATCGCGGCCCCGACGACTCCGGCCTTTGGGATCGGAAGTTTCCGGATGGTTCCTACCTCGGCCTGGGCAGCCGCCGCCTTTCCATCCTCGACCTGTCGCCCCTCGGCCATATGCCGATGTGCAACGAAGACCGCAGCGTTTGGATCACTTACAACGGTGAGATCTACAACTTCGCTGAACTTCGTCGCGAATTTGAGCTCAAGGGCCATCGCTTCAGTTCGCACACCGACACTGAGGTGCTGCTCCATCTCTACGAGCGGGAAGGTCCCGACTGCGTGAAGCGTTTGAACGGGATGTTCGCCTTCGCTATCTGCGATCTCCGCTCAACCACGCCGACGCTCTTCATGGCCCGCGATCATTTCGGCGTCAAGCCCTTTTATTACTTTTACGATGGTGTGCGCTTCGCGTTCGCCTCGGAGGTCAAGGCGCTTCTGCAAGTTCCTGGGATCGAGGCGGAACTCGATCCGGAATCGCTGCATCAGTATTTGACTTTTCTTTGGGTACCCGATCCCAAGACGATGTTTCGGAGCATCCTGAAGCTTCCCGCAGGTCGCTGTGCGACGCTGCGCAACGGCGAACTCAAAATCACCCAATACTGGGATCTGACGTTTCCGCCGGCGAGCCAGACCTACACGCGTTCGGAAGCCGATCTCACGGCGGACGTGCGGTGGCGCTTCCGCCGTTCGGTCGAAACGCAAATGGTCAGCGACGTTCCGATCGGCGCCTTTCTCAGTGCCGGGCTCGATTCGTCCAGCATTGTCGCCATGATGGTCCGGGCGACGAAGCGGCCGGTTCACACGTACACGATTACCTTTCCGCGTAAGTATCGCATGGGTGAAACCACGCTCGACGATCCCGAGGTTGCCACCCGATTGGCTCGCCACCTGGGATGCGAAAACCAGCGTATCGTCGTCGAACCGGACGTGGCCGGACTTCTGCCGCGACTGGTCTGGCACATGGATGAACCTACGGCCGATCCCGCCATCATAACGGCTTATCTGGTATGCCGTGAGGCGCGCAAACAGGCGACCGTTCTGCTTTCGGGTGTGGGTGGCGACGAACTGTTTGCCGGATACCGCAAGCACGTTGCGCATTACTGGGGTCAGGCATATGGCAAAATCCCGCCGTTCGTGCGGGGGATGGCCGAGGCCGGCCTGGCCGTGCTGCCCAGCTTGCGAGGTACTCCGCTGAAAGGAAGACTTCGCCTCGCCAAAAAAATGGCACGCAGCGCATCGCTGAATCCAGTCGAGCGCTTCATCATGAACTGCACGTATCTCGACGAAGGTCAGAAATCCGGAATCTACTCCTCCGAATTTGCAGCCGCGGTCTCTGATCCGGCCTGCCAGCACCGTGCCGCATTCGAGCACGTCCGTGACGCCGATTTTCTAAACCAGATGCTCTACCTCGACACCAAGATATTCATGACGAGCCTGAACCTTACTTACAACGACAAGATGAGCATGGCGTCGTCGGTCGAAGTGCGGGTGCCATTCCTCGACCGAGAGCTAGCCGAGTTTGTTGCGTGGAATGTTCCACCCGGGTTAAAACTGAAGGGGATGCTCCGGCCGACGACGAAGCACATCTTCCGCCGGGGCATGCGCGACATTTTGCCGCTCGAAGTGCTGCAACAACCGAAAGCCGGTTTCGCGGCTCCCGTAGACTATTGGTTGGCTCACGATCTCAAAGAAATGGTAGAGGACCTGCTCTCGGCCGCGCATCTGCGCAAGCGCGGCATGTTTCGTCCTGAGGCGGTGCAGCGCTTTGTGGACGAACACCGCAGCGGGCGCCAGGACTGGTCCATGCAGCTCTGGCAGTTCCTGACGCTTGAATTGTGGATGCAGACTTTCCTTGACGGCGGATCCCGGCAATTTGAGTCAGTGTTAGCCCCGCCCCCTCAAGTGGCAACGGCATGAAACAGGTCCTCCAACACGCGAGTACGGGCGAGATCACAGTTGAGGACGTCCCCGCGCCGCAGCTCCTGCCGGGGTGCGTGCTGGTGCGCATTGCTGCGTCAGTGGTCTCGGCAGGGACGGAGCGCGCCTCGGCGGAATTCGCGCGAAAGAACCTGCTTCAGAAGGCCCAGTCCCGACCGGATCTGGTGCGGGACGTTTTGCGCAAAGTACAGCGCGAAGGGATCTTTTCTGCGATTCAGGCGGTGCGCAGCCGGCTCGACCAACCGCAGAGTCCGGGCTACAGCAGCGCCGGAACCGTCATCGCTGTTGCGGAGGGAGTCACCGACCTTCAGCCTGGGGACCGGGTTGCATGCGCCGGCGCCGGGTTTGCGGTGCATGCTGAAATCGCATGCGTGCCGCGCCTGCTGGTGGCGCGCATTCCCACGCGCAACCCAATCGTGGGCGGAGGAGTTTCCTTCGACGAGGCCGCGTTCTCAACCTTGGGTGCGGTCGCTCTCCACGGCGTCCGAACGGCCGAAGCAAAGCTCGGAGATCTGGTGGCAGTCATTGGACTCGGATTGCTTGGGCAGCTCACGGTGCAGTTATTGAAAGCGGCAGGGTGCCGCGTGATCGGAATGGACATTGATGCATCCCGCGCCGACCGTGCCCGGGAGATGGGCGCTGATGCTGCTGACAGTTCCGCGGCCGCATTCCGTGACACTTGCCTGGAGAGGTCGCGCGGCGTCGGCGCTGATTCAGTGCTCATCACTGCGGAGACTCCGAGCAGCGATCCCGTCAACCTGGCGGGCGTGATCGCGCGCGACCGCGCTATCGTTGTCGCGGTAGGCACAGTGGGTCTCGACATCGAGCGCAAGGCCTACTACGAAAAAGAAATCGACTTCCGCATCTCGCGTTCGTACGGCCCCGGGCGCTACGACGCAGCCTATGAGCAGAAGGGCCGCGACTATCCCATCGGATACGTGCGCTGGACCGAAGCGCGGAACCTGGAAGCATTTGTGCAGCTTCTTGCCGAAAACAAAGTCAATATCGCCCCGCTGATTACACACCGGTTCCCGATTGAGCGGGCTCAGGGCGCGTACGAGTTGATCGCTGGGAATTCCCGCGAGGCATTTCTTGGGGTGGTGATTCAGTACTCAGAGACGACAAACGACTCGCGCATGCTCACGCTCGTGCAGTCGACGGGTACCCCAACGCCCGTCGCCGCGCGCGCGGGCGTGTCGGTGGGCCTGCTTGGTGCCGGAGCCTTTGCCGCCGGCACGCTTGTTCCGGCGCTGAAGGCCTCATCCAATACTAAGCTCGTCGCCGTCTGCGCGGCCACCGGATCTCATGCCCAACATGCGGCGAAGAAATTCGGTTTCAGCTATTGCACCACCGACGATGCCAGGCTCTTTCACGACCCGGCCATCAATGCTGTCGTCATTGCGACGCGCCATCACTTGCACGCGAACCAGGTTCTCGCAGCACTCGCAGAACGGAAGCATGTCTTCTGCGAGAAGCCGCTTTGCTTGTCGGAAGATCAATTGCGCTCGATCGTGCGCTCCTATCTGGCAATTCCTGCAGCGGATCGACCCGCGCTGATGGTGGGATTCAACCGCCGTTTTGCGCCCATGATCGCGCGGATGAAATCATTTCTGTCTGCGACTTCCGAGCCCCTCGCACTGCACTATCGCGTGAATGCCGGATATCTTCCGTCCGACCATTGGATCAACGATCGCGAGCAGGGAGGCGGCCGCGTCCTCGGTGAGGTCTGCCACTTCGTCGACCTTCTCATGTTTCTGACCGCTTCGCCGATCGTGGAGGTCGAGGCGCGACCGGTCGGCAGCGCCGCTCGTTACAGCGGCGACAACGTTCTGGTTGCGCTTCGGTTTGCCAACGGCTCGCAGGGAACGATCGGCTATCTTGCGAATGGCGACCGGGTATTTTCCAAGGAGCGGATCGAAGTGTTCGGAGGAGGCGCCGTCGCTGTCCTCGATGATTTCCGCACTCTCGAACTCGTAAGGGGCGGTCGCAAAGAGACGATGCATTCGCGCTGGCGGCAGGATAAGGGGCATCGCAGCGAGTGGGCGGCTTTTGCGCAGCAGGTGCAACGGGGAAGCGAAGCCCTGGTCCCGTTCGAAGATCTGGTCTGCTCCACGCTGGCGACTTTCCGTATTGACGAGTCAGTCTCGACTGGAAAGCGACTTGAAGTCGACACCGCTGCCTTCCTGGGCGACGCCCTCCGATCTTCCAACTCGAGTGCCAGCGTGAATGCCCGTTCGAACGAATGACCCTTCTAACGATGCAACTTCGCGGGAGACCACGTTAGTTCATGCTCATTTTGGGCCTCAACATGTTTCACGCCGACGCCTCCGCGGCGATCGTGCTCGATGGCGAGATCAAATTCGCCGTCGCTGAAGAGCGCCTCAATCGCCGCAAGCACTTCGGAGGATTTCCCGCATTCTCAGTGAAGGCGTGCTTGGATGCGGTTGGGGCGAAGATTTCCGATCTCGACCACGTCGCGGTGGGTCAGGACAGCGACGCGAATCTCGCGAAGAAGGTGCAATACGCGCTGGCCAACCCGGCCAAGATCCTGAACTTCATCCGTCTTCGCCAGCGCAAGGAATCCATGCGCGACGTGCGATCTCTCCTGGCGAAAGCACTTGATGTCGATTCGGCACAACTGCGATTTCAGGAGCACCACCTCGAACACCACATCGCCCACATCGCCAGCGCTTACTACTGCTCGCCCTGGGAGAAGGCAGCCGGCTTCAGTTACGACGGCTCTGGCGATTTTGTCTCCACGATGACGGCACGCTGCCAAGGAAATGAAATCGAAGTTCTCGACCGTGTGTTTCTTCCGCACTCGTTGGGCAGTGTCTATACCATGATTAGCGAATTCATCGGCTATACACAGTACGGCGATGAAGGCAAAGTCATGGGTCTTGCCCCCTATGGCAAGGAGAGCTACTGCGCCGAGATCGCGAAGATCGTCAAGCCTGAGGACGGAGGCTTCCGGCTTGACCTCGGTTATTTCAAGCCGCTCGGCAGCAATCAGGGGATGCAGGTTCTTCCCGACGGAACTGTCCGACTGGCGCGGCACTTCTCGGCCCGCATGGAGAAGCTATTCGGTCAACCGCGGCGACCCCACACCGAGATCACGCAGCGCGATATGGACTTGGCGTTCGCCTTGCAGCAACGGTTCGAAGAAGTTGTTTTTCATCTCGCGAACCAATTGCACGAACGAGTTCCTCTGGATGACCTCGCCTTGGCCGGCGGATGCGCGCTCAACAGTGTCGCCAACGGAAAGGTGTTCGATCATACGCCGTTCCGCCGCACTTATATACAGCCCGCGGCAGGGGATGAAGGCCTGGCGATTGGTGCCGCCTTGCACACGTATCACTCAGTCCTGAAGCAGCCTCGCCGTTACGAATTGAAGAGCTCGTACCTTGGCCCGGAATTTTCTGAGTCGCGGATTCAATCAGCACTCGAGAGCGCCGACCTGCAATATCGCAAACTCGAGCGAGCTGCCCTGCTCGACGCGGTAGCGGACCAGATTGCGGCGGGCAATGTCGTTGGCTGGTTTCAAGGGCGCATGGAGTGGGGGCCGCGCGCACTCGGCAATCGCTCCATCGTGGCCCATCCTGGCCTGCCGGACATGAAGGACGTTCTCAACGCACGCATCAAGCACCGCGAGTGGTTTCGCCCGTTTGCGCCTTCAATTCTGGCTGAGTATCAACACGAATACTTCGAGCATGATCATCCGTCGCCCTTCATGCTGCACGTCTACAAGATCCGACCGGAGAAGCGCAAAGCCCTGTGCGCGGTGAACCATGTCGACGACACCGGCCGTCTGCAGACCGTAGCTCGTGACGAGAACCCGCTGTACTACGATTTGATCTCGGCGTTCCAGCGCAGGACCGGAATTCCCGTCGTTTTGAACACAAGCTTCAACGAGAATGAGCCGATTGTCTGCACTCCCGAAGAAGCAGTCGATTGTTTTTGCCGCACTCGCATGGACGTGTTGGCAATTGGTCCCTTTCTGGTGGTGAAATCAACGACGGGGAAAGTGGAGAGTGTGCACGCCTCGTCTTTGGAGAAAAAACGGGAGGCGTAACCGGTTGTAGGATGAGTGAGCCGCAGTTCGCTCAGTGCAAAAAGAACGCCGTACCCGCCAGGGCGATTCCAACAACTCCAAGTACCAGACCAAGTCCCCAGAAAATTCTGCGACCCGACAGCAGGGTGATCGACGTGATCACCAGTCCAATCTCCAGGAATACCTCGGACAGATCGAATCGATCCGCGCGATCCCTTTCGGTGGTTTCCTCCGCATCGAACTCCTGAGCCTTTTCTTGGAGTTCCTTCTGCCGGTCTTTGTAGTGTGCCGCTTCCTTCGAATACTTGTCACGCAAGTTAGCCAGGGCGGCGGCGTCAGTAGATGCTTGCAGGGAGGTCAGATCCGTAAACAGTTCGTCCGCATGCCGAAGACCCTTCTCTGCCTGATAGTATGCCCATTGATCCGACGACTTTGCCTGCAACACGACTTCTTCGGTGTGGGCGCGGTGCCCCAGAAGACCAGCGACAGCGACCAGAACGGCCAGCACCGCCATGGTCAGGGACACCGGGGCCAGGGTTGGATCTTCCTTCGCGTGCTCAGCGTGTTCTTTTAGCTCATTCAGTTCTTCTGACATCTGGTCATTCTCCCATAACTTTGATGATTACGCGCTTGTCCCGTTGGCCATCGAACTCGGCGTAGAAGATTCGCTGCCAGGTTCCCAGGTCCAGTTTGCCCGCCGTGATAGGTACGATCGCTTCATGGTGAATCAGCAATGCCTTGAGGTGAGAGTCGCCATTATCCTCACCGGTCTCGTGATGCTTGTAGTCTTTGCGAAACGGCGCCAGATGCTCGAGCCATTGATCGATGTCTTCGATCAGTCCGCTTTCGTTGTCGTTGACATACACTCCGGCAGTGATGTGCATGGCAGAAACCAGCACCATGCCTTCCTTGACTCCACTCTTGCGGACAATTTCTTCCACCTGCGGCGTAATGTGCACGTAGGCGCGATGCGTCTTGGTATGAAACTTCAGATACTCGGTCAGCGTCTTCACTTCCCCTAACCCTGCCTGGGCTGGGTCTTTTGTACATCTAACGCAGTGCCTCAGCCACCCTGCCATTCGCAATCAAATCCGAGATCCGTGCCAGGTCTGTATACATTACCCTATCTTTCTCCATCGTGGGGCATACGGAGCGGATCGCGGCCTGCGCCGCCTGCCCGCGTTTCGAAGTCTTCAGCGGAGCCAGAAAATCGAGGGCTTGCGCTACCGCCATGGCTTCGATCGCCAGCACGTTGCGCGTGTTCTCGACGACGCGCTTTAACTTGATTGCCGCGGTCATCCCCATCGAGACGTAGTCTTCTTTATTGCCCGAGGTCGTGATGGAATCGACCGATGCCGGATGAGCCAGTACCTTGTTTTCGCTGACCAGCGCCGCCGCAGTCACCTGCGGCATCATAAACCCGGAGTTTAAGCCGGCGCCGGGGGCAAGAAACGGCGGCAGCCCCTCGCTCAAGGCTGGGTTCACGAGTCGCTCGATCCGGCGTTCGCTGATGCCAGCCAGGGCGCTGAGTGCGATGGCCAGAAAGTCCAGAGCGAAAGCGAGGGGTTCGCCATGGAAATTGCCACCCGAGACCACGTCACCCTCGGCCTTCTTGGCGTCGGTGATAAAGACGAGCGGGTTATCGACGGCGGAGTTGGCTTCCGTCTCGAAGATCTCGCGGCAATGGGCGAGCGTATCGCGCACGGCGCCATGGACCTGCGGAATGCAGCGCAGCGAGTAGGCGTCTTGCACCCGGCCGCAGGCCCGGTGTGATTCCCGAATCTGGCTGCCTTCCAGCATCCGTCGCAGGTTGGACGCGGTCTTGGTCTGCCCCGCATGCGGACGCGCCTTGTGAATTCGTTCGTCAAAAGCGGTGTCGGTCCCCTTGAGTGCGTCGCACGACAATCCACCCAACACATCTGCTGAGTCAACCAGGGTTTCAGCCGCGAGAAGAGCCAGAGTGCCGACGGCAAGCATGGCCTGTGTGCCGTTGATGAGGGAGATAGTCTCCTTGGACTCAAGCACCAGGGGCGTGATCTGCGCTCTTTTCAGCGCCTCGCTGCTCGGGATGCGCAGGCTTTTTTCATCGAAACATTCGCCTTCGCCGATCAGCGCTAATGCCAGATGCGCCAGCGGAGCCAGATCGCCGCTTGCGCCCACGCTGCCTTGCGACGGCACCATCGGAGTGACGCCGCGATTCAGCATCTCGCAGAGCTTGTCAATCACGACGGCTCGCACTCCGGAGTGGCC
>Ga0209698_10000379_pt1 | contig 50322 bp, 47 predicted proteins | sample LitLauG_LLR_2012_FD_187203 | JGI IMG/M metagenome (GOLD analysis project Ga0209698, IMG submission 187203) | Freshwater sediment microbial communities from Pennsylvania, USA - Little Laurel Run_MetaG_LLR_2012 (SPAdes) (version 2) | ecosystem: Environmental > Aquatic > Freshwater > Creek >...
TCTCTGCAGTGGCCACTCCGGAATTTATCTTTCCCAGCGGGTGGGGGTTCGGAAAACGGAGAATGCTGTGGTGGCTGTCAACAGCACCCTGCGGCAACTGCGTGAAAACGGCCAGACTTTCTGGCAGCGTCTGGTCCGGCGTTGCTGTAAAAAATAAAACCAGGCCGGTTTAATTTCCACTGCGGCTGGTATGCTGCAGACCACAGAGCAAGGGGTCAGTCCGGACCGCCGGCTTGAGGGAGGGTTCCAGTTTCATGGCCTGCAGGGCGTGGCGCTGTGCGGAAGTCAAATTTCCCAGACGCGCCTCGCAGCGGGCCATGTTGTAATGGCAAAACCCGCTGCGCCGTATCTCCGGCGGGGCGGCCTTCCAGATTTCGATGGCCCGGGCCGGCTGTCCCAGTTGTTCGTAGGCCAGGGCTTGCTGGATGAAAAAATCAGGCAGCTCAGGATAGGCGGTGCGGCCGGATTCAGCGAGTTCAGCCGCACAAACCCATTCGGATCGGAGCAGATGGATTTGGGTCCGCAGGCTGAGTACCTCCGGACTGTTCCGGAAGGCCGGACGCAGGATATCGAGCTCCTGCAAAGCCTCGTCGGGCAGGCCCAGATTCAAATAACCCACGGCAAACTGCAGGGCCTGCCACAGGCGGGGATGCATCTTCGTTTCCGGCATAGATTTCTACCTCCTATTAAGGAAGATAGCTTATTCCATGCCAACCGTGAGGGGGAGAATGTCAGGGACCGAGGATCTTGTGCAGCAATTCGGCCATTTCCGCCGCCCGGAAGGGCTTTTCCAGACAACCTTGGAAACCGTAATCCTCATGGCGGATCATGATGTCGGTTTCTGAGTAGCCGCTGCTGGCGACGGCCTTGAGCTTGGGATTGATGCGACGTAGTTTAATGAGGGTCTCAATGCCACCCAGGCCGCCCGGCACTTTGACATCGAGAATGACCAGATCCACCGCCAGGCCCTCGGCCCGCAGGGTTTGAAAGCGCGTGATGCACTCCACCCCGTCAATGGAAAGTTCCACCTCATAGCCGAGTTCACGCAAAATCTTGGCCAGGGAATCGAGCAAAGATTCATTGTCGTCCATGAGCAGGATGCGTTTGCCGGTGGTGGATTTTTTGAGAGGTTGCGCTCTACCGGCCAGTGGCTCTCTGACTTTGGAATTTTTGGCCATGGGGCTGATTTCAAGCAAAGCCGCGACTTTTTCGCATTCCCCCTCCAGCTTGTGCAGGAGTTGCTCCACTTCGGGAGGGGGATTGCTGCCGAACTGAATGCGGGCCAGGGTCAGGTGCAGGCGCATGGCACCGACGACATTATTCAGATCATGAGTCCAGGCGGTGTTCGGGGAATCGGTATCCCGGCCCGGGATGGAATCACGCTTTTTGACCATGAGCCAAAGCATAAGCTTACGGCCGGGGCTGCACAACGCCAGATTCGGCAAGCGGGAAAGTTATTCACGGAAAACGGATGGTACTTTGCCTTTGCCCGCTGCCACAGTCGGCCCTAAATTGGCACATGGCCAAACTTTTTCTGCTGGACGGCATGGCGCTGGTGTATCGCGCGCACTTTGTTTTCTTAAGCCGGCCCATTCGCAATTCCAAGGGCTTGAACACCTCGGCGGTTTACGGGTTCACCAACACGCTGGTGGAATTGATCGAGAAGGAAAAGCCGACTCATTTAGCCGTGGCTTTTGACACCCAGGCCCCCACTGCGCGGCACCGGGAATACGAAGCCTACAAGGCGCAACGTGAGGAAATGCCGGAAGATCTTGTCCAGGGCATTCCTCTGGTGAAGGACATGCTGCAGGCCTTCCGCATTCCGGTGCTGGAACTGGACGGTTATGAGGCGGACGACATCATCGGCACTCTGGCCCGGCAGGCAGAACAGGCGGGGTTTGAGATTTTCATGGTCACGCCGGACAAGGATTTTGGTCAATTGGTGACGGAGCACATCCGGATTTTCAAGCCGGGACGGCAGGGCAATGAGGTGGAAATACTCGGCCCGGCGGAGGTGTGCGCCCGTTGGAACATCCAAAAACCGGAACAGGTGATTGAATTGCTGGGTTTGATGGGGGATGCCTCGGATAACATACCGGGCGTTCCGGGCATTGGAGAAAAAACAGCGGCCAAACTGATCGGGCAATATGGCACGGTGGAAAATCTGCTCGCGCATGCCGCCGATCTGAAAGGCAGGCAGCGCGAAACCCTGGAAGCTCATGTGGAAATGGCCCGGCTCTCGCGGAGACTGGCCACCATCAATTGTGCAGTGCCGTTGAAGGTCTCGATGGAATCCTTGCAGCGTCAGGAACCGGACGCGGTGGCATTGCAGGCGATTTTTGCGGAGTTGGAATTCAACTCCCTGGCCCGGCGCGTGCTCGGGGGTAAATCTTCGGGGGGAAAGGCGGACAGGGCGGTGCCGGAAGATCTGGTTTTGGAGGGCGAAAGTATTGGAATTGATGCGGCACAGGAAAGGGAAAATCACGCGGCTCCAAAAAACGAAGAGGCTGAAAATGCCGTTGTTTACCAAACCATTCAGGATGTGCCGCACGAATATGAGCGGGTGTTGGATGAAACGGGCCGCAAAAAACTAATGCAGGAACTGCGCCGGCTGAAGGCGTTTTGTTTTGATACGGAAACCGACGGCCTGAATCCGCGCGAAGCAAGGCTGTTGGGTATTTCCTTTAGCTGGGAAAAAGGACGCGCTTTTTATATGCCCCTGCCGGAGGAAGCCACGGAATGCGCCGCAGTCCTGGCAGGCTTTGCGGAAATTTTCGCCAAGGAGGGCATTGAAAAAACCGGGCACAACCTGAAATTCGATTTGGAAGTATTGCAAGCGGCGGGTCTGGAAGTGGCCGGACCATTTTTTGATACCATGATTGCCCATGCCCTGGTCGAGCCGGAGCAGCGGCACGGCATGGATCATCTTGCGGAAGTTTATCTGGGATACCGTCCCGTGCCCATTACGGCCCTGATTGGTGAAAAGGGGGAGGGGCAGAAATCCATGGCTCTGGCAGATCCGGTGGCTCTGGCTGAATATGCGGCCGAAGACGCGGATGTGACCTGGCAGTTGCGCGGGTTGCTTTTGGAGCAGCTGGAAAAATCCGGCCAGCACCGTGTGTTTTACGAGGTGGAAATGCCGCTTCTGCCCGCGCTGGTGGCCATGGAACAGGCCGGGGTGGCCATTGATCTGTTTGCCCTGGAGGAATTTTCCGGGTTGTTGGCGGTGGAAATTGACCGGGCACGCCGGGATGTTTACGGACTGGCCGGTCGTGAATTCAACATGAATTCACCCAAACAGCTCGGTGCGGTGTTGTTTGATGAATTGAAGCTGGTGGAAAAACCCAAAAAAACCAAGACCGGCCAGTACAAAACAGACGAACAGGTGTTGCAGGAACTTGCCGCCCTGCATCCCATCATCGAAAGACTTCTGGATTACCGCGAAGCGAACAAGCTGAAGAGCACCTATGTGGATGCCCTGCCCAATGCCGTGTCAAAAAAAACCGGCCGGGTTCACACCACGTTCCAACAGGCCGCCACCACCACGGGACGTCTCGCCTCCTCCGACCCCAACTTGCAGAATATTCCGGTGCGTACCGAGCTGGGCCGGGAAATCCGCAAGGCCTTTGTCCCGGGACAGGAGGGGGATTTGATTCTTTCGGCCGATTATTCCCAGATCGAGTTGCGCATCATCGCAGCGGTGAGCGGTGATCCCTCCATGATCGCCGCATTTGAGAAAAACATCGACATCCACAGCGCCACCGCCGCACGGGTTTTTGGTGTGGGCCTGGATGGGGTGACCCCGGACATGCGACGCAAGGCCAAGATGGTGAATTTCGGAATCTCCTATGGCATTTCCGCCTTCGGACTGGCGCAGCGCCTGGCCATTCCGCGCACGGAAGCGGCATCGATCATCGACAATTATTTCCAACAATTTCCCGGCATCCGGAAATACATCGAGGATACCGGGGCGTTCTGCCGACGTCACGGCTACGTGGAGACCTTGAGCGGGCGACGCCGGTACTTACCCGACATCAATTCAGCCAATCAGACGACGCGTGCCGCCGCCGAGCGCAATGCCATCAACATGCCCATTCAGGGAACCGCCGCCGACATGATCAAAACAGCCATGGGCACGATACACCGCGAATTTTCCCGGTTGCAATTCCGTTCACGAATGCTGTTGCAAATCCATGACGAACTGGTTTTCGAACTGGTGCCGCGGGAGGAAAAAGCCGTGCGCAGCTGCGTGGAAGAGGGAATGAAGAACGCGCTGCCGGCCCTCACCAAAATAGTGCCGATTGAAGTGGAGATCGGCACCGGGAAAAACTGGCTGGAAGCGCATTAGTCTGTTTACGAATTCCGGTGCGCACGGATCCGATCGAGCGCAAAATCGGCCGCGCGCAGGGCTGAATCCGGGCGGTTGATTTTTTTCAGGTTGGCGCGCCACTCACGCCACAGCGCGGCATCCTGGTCCATGGCTTTGGCAACCCAGGCGGCGGCTTCGGCGGGGGTTTGGGCCAGGGCACCGGCATGGGCCCGACGGACCAGCTCCCAGTTGCCTTCCTCCTGACCGGGCACCACCTGACTGAAAATCGGCGGGCACTCCGCAGCGATGGATTCCTGCGTGGTGGCTCCGCCGGCCTTGGTGATGACCAGATGATGACTCATGAGGAGGCGAGGCATATCGGAGGTCCAGCCGATGATCCTGACACGTTCCCGGGCGTGGGTGCAGATGGCGGCGAGCTTGTCTCTCAGGGCTTCATCGCGCCCGACCGCCAGGGTCAGGTGGAGCTTTGTTTGCAATAGCAACTGGCGCACCATCTCCGGTGCCTTGGATTTCCCGGAATTGATGATGTAGAGCACCTGTGGCGGGGAGGATTCATCGGGGGTACAGCGGCGCTCGGGCAGCGCAAAGTCAAGCTGCACCGGAAATCCAAAGGCATGGATTTTATCACGGGCCACTCCCGCCCCGGCCAGTACGACAGCCGTGTCGTCGTTGGGCACAATGTACCACTGACTCGGTGCGCGGTACCAAAGGGAGTTGATGGAAATGGAATCGGTGACCACGGTGATCTGTTCAAAATCCATCGCGCAACCCTCGCGCACGAGTTCCCGCAGGAGAAAACTGTAGATTGGATAGGTGGAAAAAACGGCGGCGGGCCGTTCCTGCTCCAGAAGGCGGCGCAGTTCGGATTTGACCGGGTTGAGGGTGAAAAGAAAGGACTCAAAAATCCGTGTGGTATCGAGCAGACCGTAAAAAAACTGCCAGAGCCGGGGGGTTTTGTTGATGGCGGTGATGTAAAGGCGGCGTGTCCATTCGTTCCAGCGGCCGCAGGCCATTGCGAAGACATCGAGAGTTTTGACGCACACGTCCGGGCCGCCCCGGTATTCCAGAGCGGAATGGAGATTGCGCGCCGCAGTGTTGTGGCCTTCGCCGAAACCGGCAGTCAAAATCAAAATCGTGTAGGCCATCCGGCTCCTGATTAACCTTGAACGGGCTGCTTAGCAATCGCAAATCTTGACGGATTCGCGACGCAGGCGGGGTGGTTCAGATCAAACCCTCGGCTTCGAGCTCTTCGAGGCGCTTTTCGTTATGCTGGTCCACGACCTCCTCCAGGCCGGGCAATTCAGTCAGTACTTCCAGTGGCATGAGATTATCCTCGTAGGGCAGGCCCGAGGTTTCCAGCACCCGGCTGCCCCGGCCAAGATAAATCCAGGAAAAATCCTCCCCGGCCAGAACCCGGAACTGCAAGTGCTGTTCCCAGGCGATGTCCTTTTCGGATTTTAACTCAATGGTGGAGGTGCCAGCCAGCGATCCGGGCAGCACCTGCTCCACGCGGTCGAAAGAGGCCAGCCAGATCTTCACGAGGTTGCGGATTTCATCGTCCTGCAAAGCATGCTGGAACAGGGCCAGGTATCCTTTCGAAATCATGAAGTCACATTAGCGTCCGCCCGGGATAGGGAAACGTAAAAAAGAAACCGGTTCAACCATCGACAGCGTGCGGGGCATGGTCTATTTTCGATGCTCAACATGAATGCGGGCAATACGATTTTGGTGACCGGTGCGACGGGATTTGTCGGGCGGCAAGTGGTGCGGGAACTGGCCCGGTCTGGACACCGCGTCCGGGTGCTGGTGCGCAACAGTGGCAATGTGGCCGGATTTGTACGTGAAAACGATGCGGAAGTGGCCGAAGGAAATATTCTGGATACTGCCAGTCTGCAGCGGGCCTGCCAGGGAGTTGTGGCCGTGGTGCATCTGGTGGGAATCATCAGAGAGAAGGGAAAACAAACCTATGCCCGGGTGCATGTGGAGGGGACGCGTAATGTGCTGGCGGCGGCGCAGGCAAATGGAGTTACACGACTGCTGCACATGAGCGCTGCCGGGACCCGTCCCATGGCACCGTCGCGTTATCACCAGACCAAGTGGGAAGCGGAGGAATTGGTGCGGAGCAGCGGCCTGAAATGGACGATCCTGCGGCCCTCGTTGATTTACGGTGTGGGGGATCATTTTGCCAGCATCCTCGTTCAATTGATGCGTCCCCCCTTAAATTTTTTAACCGCCGGCTTCTTGCCGGGTCTTGGGGATGAACAGACCAGCTTGCAACCGGTTTCTGTGCAATCGGTGGCGCGGGCTTTTCAAAGCGCCCTGGCCAATCCCCTGGCCATAGGAAAAACCTACGAGTTGGCCGGGGAAGAACTTTCGTTGCGCGAGATGATTCTGATCATTGCCGGTGCCCTTGGTTTACGCCCCAAGGTCGTTGAGGCGCAGTTCCCGGGAAGTTTGGCCGTGGCCCTGTGGTATCGACTGGCCGGATACCGTCCGGTCATTGTTTCGCTTCCAATGCCGCTCATCAAAGTGGCCGCCGGATTGATGGAGGTGCTTTCAACGCTGTCGCCGGTCAATCTGGATCAAATTCTGATGCTGGAAGAAAACCAGCAGGCGGACAGTACCACGGCCCGGGAGGACCTTGGATTCAATCCGGAAAAATTTTCCAAGGCTGTGCGCGCCGCGCTGGTCAAAAATTAAAGCTTGTGCTGTCGATGCCCCTGCGCTAGCAACAGTCCTTCATTCGGGCCTTGCCTGTCTGATCTGGTGACTGCCCTTGGCAGCTCCATTCCCTTTCTGTCTTGTCGATGAGAGATCTGCCGGGGCTTTTAAACTTTCATCGAACTTCCTCACGGATGATATTACATAACGGAGTTCCGGGCCTGTGAATTTCACAGACTCTGTCTCCGTAACCAGGAATGCGCCGCCCCAGCGGAACTTTCCGGAAAGAAGACCCATGTCCACGCTATTTGAACACTTGAATCTGATCGAGCCCCTGCAACGGGCCCTGCGCGAAAAAAATTACAGCATCCCCTCGCCCATCCAGGCGCAGGCCATCCCGCATCTGCTGGAAGGCCGGGACGTGCTGGGCTGCGCCCAGACCGGCACCGGAAAGACAGCCGCCTTTGCCCTGCCCATTTTGCAGCACCTCAGCAATGTGGTGAAACCCAGTGCGCCGCGTACGCCACGCGCCCTGATCCTGACGCCGACGCGCGAGCTGGCCTCGCAGATCGCCGCCAGCTTCCAGGCTTACGGCAAATTCCTCAAACTAACCCATACCGTGATTTTCGGCGGGGTCGGCGCTCATCCGCAGATCAAGGCCATGCAGCGCGGCGTGGACATAGTGGTGGCCACCCCGGGCCGGTTGCTCGACTTGATGGGTCAGGGGCATGTGCGTCTGGACAAGGTTGAATTTTTCGTGCTCGACGAAGCCGACCGCATGCTGGACATGGGTTTTATCAACGATATTCGTAAAATCGCCAAAACCCTTCCCGCCCAGAGACAGTCGCTTTTGTTTTCTGCCACCATGCCGGCGGAAATCCTCGGGCTGGCCGAAAGCTTTTTGAAAAATCCGGTACGGGTCGAGGTGACACCGGTGGCTTCCACGGCCGAACGCATCGAACAGAAAATTTGTTTTGTGGAAAAATCAAAAAAACGCGAATTGTTGCTGCATCTTTTGCAACAGCACGGTCAGGGACTGACGCTGATTTTTTCCCGGACCAAGCACGGGGCCAACCGCATTGCGGAAGGACTGGGCAAGGATGGCTATCCCGCCGAGGCCATTCATGGCAATAAATCACAGGGCGCACGCGAACGGGCTCTGGAAAATTTCCGGCGCGGCAAGTCGAAGGTGCTGGTGGCAACCGACATCGCAGCACGCGGCATCGACGTCAAGGGAATCACCTTTGTCGTCAACTACGATGTGCCGGTGGAGGCGGAGTCCTATGTGCATCGCATCGGCCGTACAGCACGGGCGGGTGCGGAAGGTCTGGCCATCACTCTTTGCGACGGGGAGGAGCGCAAGCTTCTGCGCGATATCGAGCGTTTGATCCAACAGAGCATTCCGGTTTTGAAGGAACAGCCCTTTCACAATGAATCGGCGGGGCAGTCCACGCAGCGACCCGGCTCGGCCGGCGGCAACCAGCGTTTCCAGCGCGGAGGCCGCTCCGGTGGCAGGCCGCAATTCCACAAACGCGGTCCGTCCCGCAGTCCGGCCCAGGGCAGTGGTGGCAGCGGCGCGAGAAGGACCTTCAGTTCCCACTCGTCATCGAGAGGCTGAACGGTAAGCACAGTTTGGGAGGTTTTGACTTCGCGCCAATCGGCAGATGTAGCGTTGCATAGAGGCAGGTTTTTGGGAAATATCCGGACCCGACTGAATTCCAAGGGCATGAATCAGCCGACAATAAGCTGTACAAACACAATCTGAAATGGCTTCGGTGGAAGATCTTCCGTGTGCCGACCTCAAATAGAACCACATGAGCAAAGTCCTGGCCATTATCCGACATGCGGCTGATGAAGGGGGAGGCGATCATCATCTAATCGATCTCATCAGCAAATACTGGCAAGAGGCGGGTCTTGAAGTGAAAAATGTCTATGGCACCCGGAACTTTGTTCCAGCCGACTGGGCGTTTCTCCATGTGGACCTGTCGGTTTGCCCTGCGGATTATGTGCAGTTTGCGCGGCGCTGGCCCCGGGTGATCAACGGAGGCCCGCTGGACATCCGCAAAAGCAATTACAGTAAGAACCTGATTGCACCCGGGGATGGATACACGGGACCGGCCATTGTCAAAACCTCCCTCAATTCCGCCGGTGCTTCGGAATGCTTCCGTCAGGACTGGCAGAACCAACGGAATTGGCGCTACCAATTGCTCCAGAAATTGCATTTAAAAAAATATTTACACCGGCCCGGCCACTGGCTTTATCCGCTGCTCCGCCGCACCCATTCCGCTGCGCCGCCGGCTTATCCATTTCCCATCCGGAATAAGTCCGACTACAGAATTTACCCATCCGCCGACGAGGTGCCGCGTGAGTATTACCGGAATCCGGACCTGGTGGTGGAAAAATTCCTGCCGGAAAAAGACGGCGAGGATTATTGTCTGCGCGAATGGTATTTTCTGGGTGATCACGAATATTGCCGGGTGGAGTTGAGCGCCGACCCCATTTTCACCTCGGGCCGGGCGGCGGATCACAAGGTTGAGCCTCCGCCTGAATCACTGCGGCGACTGAGACGACAGATGGGTTTGGATTACGGTAAAATCGACTACGTTATGCGTGACAACGAGGCAGTGTTGTTTGACGTGAATAAAACCACCGGCATTGCCAATCGCCAGAGCCCTCATGCGGAGCAGTTGGCCCGTGATTTGGCCGGAGGAATTTTTTCACTGCTGGGGACCACCAATTTGCTCTAGGCGGCCGGGTTGGTCTGGAAGACGGAACCGCCCCGATCCGGTGTGCTTTCCCGTTCTGATTCACCCTGCCGCCCTGCCCCGAGCAGGTTTTGTTGCAGCACGGGTGAGGAGGTCCCGCCGGTCAGATAAAAGGCCGAGGACATTTTGTGCGGCAACAAAATCATGGCCAGGGCTTCCTTCCAATTGCCCTCCACCCAAAAGGGTTCGCCGAGAAAGTCGCCCGTTTCGCCGAACTCGCAATACAGCCAGATGTAACTTTCCGTGCCATCAGCAAAGCCGCCGTATTGCGCCACCACCAGGGATAATTTTTCGTTCTGAATCTGTTCCAACTGGCAGGCCAGTTCACCCCCGTCCTGCAATTCCCAGCGTACATCCCAGAACTCGGTTTGTTCCTGCTGCCAGGTCCGGCCATAGCGGCGCACGATGGTGGCGAGGGTGCGGGCGAATTCGTTCCATTCCCCACGACTCCAGACTGGCGGCTGGATGATGGTCTGGATGCGCTGCAATTTGATGCGCCATTCGGCGTAAAGCCGTCTGAGTTCCAACAGGGACATCAGCGGTTGGCGCGATCGCGCAATTGGGCCAGCATGCTGCTCTGCTCACTGCTCTGTTTCTGATATTGGGAAACGGCCCGTTCAAGATTGCGGCTGTTGGCCTTGATTTCGGCCAGGGACTGCTGGGTTTCACTGCGATAGGACTCGAACTGGGTGGTGAGGGTGAGAAGTCGTAGATTGGTTTGTTCCAGGTTTTTCGACAACTGCACCTGTTGCTCGCTGAGGTCGTGCTGCATGTCCGCCATGCGCACCTTGGTGTTTTGTTCCAGCAGGGAGAGACTGGCGCTCTGATCCTGCATTTGCTTCCAGAGCACATAACCGCCGGTGGCGGCAAGTCCGCTGACCAGCAGGATGCCGCAAATGAGCGAGATGGCCACGCCATTGACGACGCTGTTGACGGTTTTCTGTTCGTGGATCTGACGTTCAATGTTGCGTGCGGCACGCACGGGGGTGGGTTCGTTGAATGACATGGGGGGTTTGGACTCCTGTTGGGGTTGGACGGGTTCGACGGAGACAGGGACGGGATTGACGGGCGGAACGGGCCGGACTTTTTCCGGTACCGGAGCGGAGGAGGCAGTGGCCGGTCTGCGCGCGCTACGCGCCCCGGCCTGGCCGGTGATGAAATCGAATTCCATATGCGGTCTCTTTTTGCGGGGCCGCTCCGACTTTGAAAGTTCGCCGAACATAAATGCTTCTTTTGACAAGACGCAGATTATCTGATAAACAGTTTAGTTGTAAATCAAAAAATCATATTATATGACCCAAACGGTCTCCATTACTGAAGCTGCCCGGAACCTGTCCGACTTCGTCAACCGCGTTGCCTACCGGCGGGAGAGTTTTTTCCTCATCCGCGGTAAAAAACCCGTGGCCGAGCTCCGCCCCGTCAGCAGCGGACGACACCTCGGCGACCTTCCCGTTCTCCTCGCCTCGCTCCCCTCGCTGACCCACGACGAAATTGCCTCCTTGCGCAGCGACCTGGGGCGTATCCGGAACCGCCCGACCGCCTGAACCTGCCATGGGTATTTTGATCGACTCCCCCTGCCTGCTGGATTTTTCCGGAGAACCGGCCCGGCTTCAGCAGGCAGGCCTGCCCGAAGGTGAGGAGTTTTACCTCTCGATACTGTCGGCGGATGAATTGCTGCGTTGTGTGGCGGGAGTAGCGAATCCGAGGCTGCGCCGCCGCCGCCTCGCCTATGTCGAGGCCGTGTTGGAAAATTTCCCCATTCTGCCCATCGACCGCACCACGGTACGGGTGCACGCCGACATCATGTCGCGTCTCGACCCGCGCCGGGCCGGCCTGGGTGTTCATGAGTCTTGGATCGCGGCCACCTGTGTTGCACACGGCCTGCACCTGCTCTGTGAGAAAGCAGAGCCCTATAAATCAGTGCCGGGCCTGGAAATATGGAAGCGGACTCCCTGAAAAAATAAGTTATAGGCTTCATTGCCCCCCCTGCTTTGTGGGAGATAAGCAATGGTTAATTGCAGTGTCCAATCCGTTTACTTCGTGGTTATACTTGGGGCATATCCAATCCCATGAACACCGAAGAAAAAAAACTCTCTGCCCCTCCCGGCCTGCTGTTGCGGATACTCCGCGTTTTAAAGGAACGGGGCTGGGACATGAAAACCACGGTCAAGCTGACGCCGCTGCGCATCATCGGCGCCTTTGCCGTGGCCATCGCGGCCGACCTCGTTCAACTTCCGCTCACAGGCGTTGCAATGAGCGGTGTGGGGGCGGTACCCGCCGAAGGCATGGACGCGGCTGTGGATGTGGCCGCCGCCCTGATCACCAATTTCCTGCTCGGTTTTCATTGGGCGCTTTTACCGACGTTTATGATTGAACTCATACCCGGTGTGGATGTTTTGCCCACCTGGACCGCCTGCGTGGCGTTTGTCATCTGGCGTCGGCACAAGGCGGAGAAGGAAAATGTCGTCAAAGAAATCGAAGCGGTCCAAGTGGACCGTTAAAATCAGACCGTGCGTCCTTGAGATTCACTGAAAAAACTATCCGGTTGTGCGGAGACCACTGGCGATGGCGTTGACGGAAAGCAGGAGGTCCTGCAGAAGTTCATTGGCTTGGGCGGTTTGATTGTTGTCGCGCAGGCGACGCCAGCGCTTAAGCAGGTCGATTTGCTGCAGATGCAGGGTGCGGAGGGCCGTTTCGCGCAGTTGCAGGGTGGCCACCATGCGGGGACGACGCGCTTTCATGGAACCTCCGCCAAAAACTTTGTCCAACATGCGGTGGGTACGTTCATACTCAGCCTCAATGATGAGGAAAAACTTGTTCCGCACCCTGCTGTTCGTGACCAGGGCGGCGTAGCGCGACATGATATCCAAATCGGTGCTGGCCAGGTTGGTCTCGATGTTGGTCATGACATAACGCAGAAAGGGCCACTTGGCGATGGCTTGGCGGAGGGCCTGAAATTCAGCCGGGGCCGATTCCGCCAACTGCTCCAGAGCACTACCGGCCCCGAACCACCCGGGCAGATAATAGCGCGATTGTGTCCAACTGAAAACCCAGGGAATGGCCCGCAAATCATCCAGCGTGCGTGAGCCGGTACGGCGGGAAGGCCGGGAACCGATGCGACTGTTTTCCAGCACGTCAATGGGCGTGGCTTTGGCGAAAAATTCCAGAAAACCCTCGCTATGGAGCAATTCGCGATAATAGCGGGCACTCAGTGCGGACAGCTTTTCCGTGCTGGCCGCGAATAACTCCTCCTCGCGCGCGGCAGCCCGGTTGCCCAGAAGCGTCGCGGCGGAACCGGCGATGAGCAGTTCCAGGTTGTAGGTTGCCGTGATCAGGTTGGCATATTTTTGGGCAATGGTTTCGCCCTGTTCGGTGACGCGCAGATCTCCACCCAGCGCATGACGGGGCAAGGCCTCGAGAAAACGGTGGGTGGGCCCGGCACCCCGGCTGATGGTGCCGCCGCGCCCGTGGAAAAACCGGATATGCACATCCGCGGCATCACCCACCTGCACGAGTTGCTTCTGGGTTTTGTGCAGCATCCATTGACTGGCCAGTATGCCTGCATCCTTATTGCTGTCGCTGTAGCCGATCATGATCTGCTGCACGGGCGGCCCGGAAAAACCGGTGGAGAAATACACTTCCTCGCTCTGGCGTTGCCGGATTTTCTTGAGGCTGAGCCGGGTGACGGGGTGATTGAGAAAAGCCTCCATGATCCCGGCACTGCCCTGCAGGTCCTCGAGTGTTTCAAAGAGAGGCACCACTGGAACCAGACAGTGCAAACCCTGCGGGGTGTAACGGGCCAATCCGGCTTCGCGGGCGAGTACATACACCGTCAACAGATCCGAAACCCGCCGCGTCATGCTGACAATCAGTGAACCCACGCCGCTATTGCCGTATTTTTCGATGTGTGCCGCCAGTACCCGGTAACAACTCAGTACAGCATCCGCCTGCGGGCCGACCGGTGAACTGCTGTGCAGGAAAGGCCGTGGGGAACGCAATTCACGGGTGAGGAACTGGATGCGTTCGGATTCCGGCCAGTCGCTGAACTCCCCGCCGTCAAGTCCGGCGGCAGTCATGAGCTGGGCCATGGCCTTGTCGTGGAAGGCGCTGTTTTGACGGACATCGAGTGTGGCCAGGTGGAATCCGAAAACCTGCACTGCGCGTAAAATCGGGTTGATATCCTGTTCAGCCAGACGGCGGGCACCGGATTCGACCAGTGAATCACGGAGCAAAAGCAGGTCTTCACTCAATTCGCGGGGAGTTTGGTAAGCCCCGGGCCAATCCGCGAGTTTTCCCTCGCGGGTGGTGGTGGGTTGGATGGGCAGACGTTCCAGGATGAGATTGGAGAACTGGCGCCAGGGTTCCTGAGGGTTGCGGGCCACGGCCGCATCGCCGCGATCTCCCAGGGTTGAAGCCAGGCGGCGGATGCCTTCGAGGAGCCGGGGCGGGCAACTGTTGCGCTCACCGGACAGGCTGAGGGTGCGGGGCAGCGCGCTCAGGTGGCGGTGCAGCACCAGCAGGGATTGAACGCGGAGTTCGTTCAGCGTCTGCGCTGTGACGTCAGCCGTGACGAAAGGATGGCCGTCGCGGTCTCCCCCCACCCAGGTGCCGAAACAAATGCGGGGCCGGTTTTCGGGGTCATCCAGCCGGTCCGGATCAAACCCGGCATGGGCCCAGGCCTGTTGCAACTGGGTATCGAGACGGGGCAGCACGGCCGGAAAAATTTCGCGCAGATAATACAGGATGGTCTGGCGTTCCTTGGCCACACTGGGTTTTTCGAGCAAGACCTCACCGGTGCGCCAAAGTCGTTCCAGCAGAGCCTTGATTTCGTTGCGATTGGCATTGAGTTCGTCGGGCGTCCACATCTGGTTTTCGCGCAGAACCAGAAGAATATAAAGTGCGCGGTGCTGTTCGAGCACGGTGGAGCGTTTGGCTTCGGTGGGGTGGGCGGTGAGTACGGGCTCGATGCGCACACGGGCCAGTTGCTCACAGATATCCGGCTCCTTGAGGCCTTGCTGTTTGAGGCGGTTCAGGTAATGGAGCCAAAGTCCCGGCTCGGGGTGGGCGGTGCTGCCGGAAGCGCGAGCCCGGCGCATCTGGGCAGCGGTGTTTTCCTCAACCATGTTGAGCAGCTGAAAGGCAATGGAATATGCCTGACCCAAACTATGGGAAAAACGGGGATGCCGCCGCGCTGCCTTGCCCACGGCAATAAAGGGCAGGCGCGAGGCTATTTGCATTTCGCCGATTTCCTGCAAGACCTCCTGGAAACATTCCATGAGAAAAGCCAGATCCCGGTCGATTTTTGCAAAGCCCTCTTTTACATAGTCCTGAGTGGTCACGATGTTGTTCCTGGGTGCGTCGATCATAACTACGGACAAGCTCCCCTTATGCCAACTATGAATTAATCTTGGCCATAGACGCTTTTCTTGCAGGGGGCCGGGAATTGGCTAAATTGATTGAGGTACAAGCAACAGGAAAACACATGATACTCATTTTCTTATTCACTATGGTCATCTCTCTGGCGGCCATGGCCCGGGTCAAACTGGCCTATGCCCGATGGAGCAAAGTACCCGCCGCCTCCGGATATACGGGGGCGCGCTGCGCCGAGTCGATTTTACGCTCCTCCGGCATAAACGACGTGGAAATTGTGGCCGGTGACTCCATGTTGGGGGATCACTATGATCCCATGCGTCGGCAACTGGTTCTTTCGCCCGAAAATTATCAGGGCAACTCGGTGGCGGCGCTGGGCATAGCCGCACATGAATGTGGGCACGCCATCCAGCATCAACAGGCCTACGCTCCCTTGCACTGGCGCATGGCGGCGGTCGGTGCCACCACCTATGCCAACCAGGTGGTGACTTTTCTGCCGCTGCTGTTTTTTTTCACGGGCGGGCTGGGCGGATTTCTCCATGTGGAACCGGCGACCTACATGCTGCTCATGGCGGCGGCGTGGGGCGTTATCATGCTTTTCAATCTGGTGACGTTGCCAGTGGAATTTGACGCCACGCGCCGGGCCAAGGTCATCCTCGGTCAGATGCATTTCCTGACCTCGCCGGAGGAAAAAAAGGGTGTGGACAAGGTGCTGGATGCGGCGGCGCTGACCTACGTGGCGGCATTTATCAGTTCGCTGCTTTACATGCTCTACTATCTCCTGCCACTGATTCTGGGTGGCCGACGCAACGACTGATCAATGGGCAAACAGGGCCGCCAGGGCGGCATGAAGACTCTGCAGATTCTGTTCCTCCTCCGCGGCTGCGGACCGGGGATAGGTGTATTGGATGCGGACGAAATTATTTTTGCAGGCTGTGAGAAAAAAATGCACGACCTGTGGCCCGTCCTGCTTTTCAAAACCCATGCTGGCATGTAAAAAGGGTTGGCCGGAAATGCTGAGCATTTCGCGCGGCTGGAGAACCTTCACATCATGAGACCGCCCGGCCGCCTGCTCTGCCATGAGGGTTTTGGCACAGTTCTGCAATTGCTGTATCCAGAGCGGTGAGGAGGCATCGATGGGAATGACGGGGAGATTGGCATTGTAAACATTGAAAACAGCCGAGCCGGCTGTTGACACATAATAAAAGCCGGTGCCCGCGCCCGGCGCCGTCTTCTCAAAAACCACTGCGTTCTTGAAATTCAGCGTACCGATGGATTCCGGAAAAAGCAGGCCGGTCTTGGCTTCCTGACAGGGCATTGCACGAACAGGGGCAATGCCGGCGGCCAGCAGGAGGATGGTCAACAAACGGCGCATGTCTGGATCTTACTGCACCAGATGGGGGAAAAAAATCAAGTACAGTAGGCCCGCCAGCACCAAAATCGGGAACAACAGCGGCAGGGCATATTTGAGCGCGTAAGTCAGAAAATCGGGCGTGGCGACCCTGGCCGACTCGGCGATGGATTTGACCATGAAATTGGGGCCGTTGCCGATGTAGGTCATGGCGCCGAAAAAAACCGAACCCAGGGAAACCGCGATGATGTAGAGATTGTTGTTGCCGAGGAGATACGCGATTTCGATGTCGTCGAGTGGTACTTTACCCGCTGCTACAAGGTCGCTGTGATATTTTTGCAGGGCAAAAAAAGTGTTCCGGACCTCCACGGCATGGACGCCCATGAGCTGGGCGGCATCGGAGCCGTGCGTGGAGATGAGATGTTGGACCTGGGAAATGATGTCCTGATCCACAAAAAGACCGATGGAACCGCTGAGGAAAGTCAGGTAGGTCGGGGCGTTGTCGAGCACGCTGGAAAGAAACCCGCTGCAAAAATAGAAGGAAAGCGGGGAAACGATGCCCAGATCCCTGGCGTGGAGTCGCAGATAGTCGAGCGCTGGCATCATGGTGGCAAAAATGCCGATGAAAAGATAGGAAACCTCCTTGATGGGACCAAAACTGAATTCATTGGATTCGTGAACCGGTTTGGAAGTGGTGAAATAGGAAGCGACAGCCGCTGCGATCATGAGAATTTCCCGCAGGGGCGACCCGAAAAAAACCGCCGCCAGTATCAGCACGAGGAAAAAAAGATTGTGGCCACCGTCGAATTTCCAGACTTCGCCGTGAGCCGTTTCCAATTCCCGGACCCTGGGGGGGGCTTTGAGGAAGTTGCGCCGGTCAAAAAAATAAAAAACGGCGAGCAACAAGCCGACCACCGTGGCCCAGGGAATCCAGAGATGTTCCGCCGTCCACCAGAAGGGGATACCCTTGAGAAAACCGAGAAAGAGGGGTGGATCGCCGATGGGAGTGAGGCAGCCGGCGCAGTTGCTGACGATGAAAATGAAAAAGACGATGTGAAAGGCCGTGATGCGGTATTTGTTGGTGCGTATCCAGGGGCGGATGAGGAGCATGGATGCGCCGGTGGTACCGATCACATTGGCCAGGATGGCACCGATCATGAGGAAGACACAATTGGCCAGGGGTCTGGCCTCGCCTTTGACATTGATGTGAATGCCGCCCGAAACCACGAAGAGAGAACCGATCAACGCGATGAAACTGACATATTCATGGGCAGTACTCAGTACCGTGCCCGGATTTTTCAGGCCGAACAAATAGTAAAGCACGGTGAGGGTACCGAGGCCGGTGGCCACCTGGGCGTAGTGATGTTCCCACCAAACCTTGTTGATAAAAGGCATGGTGGCTATGCCCAGCAGCATGAGCACAAAGGGCAGTATCATCCAAGGCGACGGGTCGGGTCCCAATTCTGTGGCAGCCAAAAAAACAGCATTCATATAAATCATCCCGTAAGGGTTGCAGACGGGTTGCGATTACCCTGAGGGAGTACGCAGGTTCCGTGCCGATCTGAAAAATGATGCCTAGGATTGGGGTAGGAGTGTCTCAATCTGGCTCTTTCCGACCCAGCCGCGGCGTCCGGACTGATTTTCCACCAAAACGTAGTTGTCGAACTCCTTCAGGGGTCGGACGGTTTCGCCTGCATGGAGTTCCCCCACCGCCTCGGCTTTGTCGAAGGGCGAGAGTTTCAGCATAACTTCATTATGCATGACCACGGCCCGGTCGAGATCGCGCGACTGCACAAACAAACCGGCGGCAGCAGGGAGAATGAGCAGCAGGGCCGCCACCATGCTGAAGTTGAATAGCTGTTGGGGACAGGGCCGGGCTGGCCAGAAATTCTGCCACACTCCGCGGATGCAGGAGATGAGAGAAGCCAGCAGAAACGCGCTGAAACCGAACCAGGCCCACTGATCCAGACTGAAAAAAAGCAAAGCCCGTTTCCAGAACGGATCCTCCGCCACGGTCAATCCGGAACTGCGCCGAACCAGATCAAGATTGGCGCGGATGTCGGGGTCAGACGGTTTCAGAAGCCGGGCGCGTTCGTAATTAAGCACGGCACGGGCCACATCACCCTGGCGGTAGGAGGCATTGGCCAGATTGAACAGGAGGGAGGCGGAAATCTGGTGATTATTGAGCAGGGTTTGATAACCCTGCAGGGCTTCTGCGGTCCGGCCTTCGGCGTAGGCCCGGTTGTACTGGTCGAACTGAAGGTCCACGGTTGAGGCGCGCAGGGAAACCGTGCCGCAACAAAACACGAACGCACAGACAGAGAGGAGAATATTTTTTTTCATGATTGAATTCCGGTTGATAAGGTTTTGATACGTTGAATGAAATCGTCCATTTCTGCGCTGCTGAGCCGGCGACCCGAGTAACTGACGGCGTCGCCCAATTCCAAAAGTTCCGTCAGGCCAGCTACCTGCGGCAGCGAGCCAGCCCGCAAATTGTCCGGGCTGATGTTTTCGGGAGAGGTCCCGAGCGTGCGGGCCAGACGTTCGCGCAGCAGTCGGCAGCCGGCCTGGGCCAGGTGTGCGGAATCCCCGTTTCGGCGCGCCTCATCCATGGTTGTTTCCAGTTCCAGCCAATGCCGGTCCTGTTCGCGCCGGAGTTTCCGGATCGGGTTGGTCACATGCAAGCGGTAGCGCCAGAAAAGGAAGAAGCCGGCCAGAGCGAGTGAAAGGGGAATGCTTTGTAAAGTCCAGAACCAGGGTTGGCGGAAAACGGGTCTTAAATTCTGGGAAAGAGCGCCGATCTCGATCTGGTTGGGCAGGAGAATGGAGCCCTGCGGAGGATTGGGGACAGGCGGGGTTACGGGGGCTGGTCCGGGTGCAGAAGCGGCCAGGCCGGAGGCGCTGTTTCCGGCCGCACCGAGAAGCCGAACCACGGGCGGTTCGGGCTTGAGCACCACGTATTTTGATTCCACCGGATCAAAATAGGAAAATTCCACAGCCGGCAGGGATTTGATGCTGGTCGATTGTGGAATCAACGGTTGGTCAAAGATCTTTTTACCGTCGTAGCCGGAGGCGTCGGAAGGTGTGAAGTGTCCGCCGGCTGTGTAGGTTTTCCATGCACTGTCGGGAGCCAGAACCGGGGCCGAGACATGATCAAAATTGCCGATGCCGCTGATTTGCATGCTCAGGGTCAGCGGATCTCCCACATGCACTTCATCCGGCGTTGCCTTGACCGACATCTCGAAGCGTCCGATGGCGCCGGCGAAGGAGGCCGGTTTATTTTGTTCGGGCAATGGCAGAACCTCCACGCTTTGAGCGGCACTTTCCCGGCTGATCTGTTTGGGCACAAGCTGTTGGAAAATGGAACCCATGAAGTCGTCATTGGACAATTTCTCGCGCATCAGCACCACCATTTCCGCGCTGGCGGAAACCGGATAGGTTCCCTGTTTGACGGCCGCCAGGGTGGTGGAGGCTGTGAAAACTTCATAGGGAACGTTCTGGATCTGTTCCTGGCTGCGGTGGAATTCCAGGGGCTTGATGGAAAAGGCCTCGCCATTGATTTTCGGGTTGAGATTCTGCACGTTCATCCCGTTGCGGATGCAAACCCGGATGGTGACGGGCACCACCTGGCCGCTGTACATTTTTTCGGGCAGCTTGGAAAGCCGGACAAAGATCAGCTGATCCTGTTCATTGTGCGGCAATTGGGCCTCACCGCCCCCCCCCATATCGGGCGGGGGAGCGGCGGACTTCAGGACAGAAAGTTTCAGTGGCTGGGTTTGCAGCGTCTTGTTTCCCTCCAGAACCAGTTGGATGGGAGGAATCTGGTATTCACCGGGTTTGCTGGCCTGGACCTGATAGCCAATGTTGTTCTGCACACTGACGTTGAAATTGATCATCTGCATCTGCTGACTCTGGCTCACCTTGATGAAGCGCAGGCCATCCACCTCCGGCAATTTGGGCTCGCCTCCGCCTCCGCTGATGGAGACCTGCAGCTCGGCGGACTCTCCCAGGGTGATGCGCTCGGGATTCAGACGGGCTTCTATTTTGGCCTCTTCAGACCGGAGGGTACCGGTGCCGGCCAGCAAAACCAAAATCAACATGATGCGATAGAGATGCTTTTTCATAGGCTTACCAGTTACGTTTTACATCCTGATCCTGTCTGGGTCCGACCGGAACCACCGGCAGGAGATGTTCGTCGTTTTTCATCGATTGCAAAAGATTTTGCGCTTCGCGGCGTGTCATCATGCCGTTGCTTTTTTCTTCGTCACCCCCGGCCTGTCCATTTTTGTCCTGGCCGGATTCAGGCTGCTGCCCCGGTTGCTGGGGTGGTTTGTTATTCTGGCTCTGTTGTCCATTGGACGGATTCTGGGCCTGGTCACCGGGTTTCTTTTGCTCCCCGCCCGGGTTGTTCTGTGGATCTTTTGGATCTTTCTGGCCCGGCTGGTTTTGATTCTGCGGGTCCTGTCCGTTTTTCTGATCCGGTTTGGAATTCTTGTCCTGGCCATTCTGCTGGTCCGGGTTTTTCTGTGAATCGTTTTTTTGATCCTTGTTGTCCTTTTGATCTTTCTGGTCTTTTTGGTCCTGCTGTTTTTGTGGCGGGGGCAGCATTTTCAGGCGTTGCAGGACAAAATCACGATTGAATTTTGCATCCGCATCCTTCGGTTTTAAGGCCAGCGAGGCCTCATAGGATTTTACGGCCTGCTCCCAGATTTTGCGGCATTCCTCGGGATTGCGCTGCATCAAAGGCTCCCCCTGCCGGTATTGGGTATTGCCCAGGTTGTAAAAGGCATTTTCCTGAAGGTCCAGGTTCTCCGTTTTCAAGGACTGGTTAAAGGCCTTCGTTGCCGCATCATACTGTTGTGATTTGTAGCTGTTCACGCCCTGGTGAAAAATCTGGTCCGCTTCAGCTCCCTGCACACGTGACCCGGCAGCCAGCATCAACAAGGCCGCAAGAAGGGTGCGGGATTTCGCAGCACCGATCTTTTTGCCGCGCCGCTCGCGAATAAGTAATTCCGAGGCCAGCAACAGCAGCCCGGCCAGCAGCGGCCATTGATATTGTTCCCGGGGTATCCGCTGCATGCGGCTTTTCAATTCCTTCTTGGGCATTTTGGCCACTGTCTCACGATAAAATCGGTCCAGCTCGCTGTTGCCGGCCAGGCTGATGTATTCGCCGTGGGTGATTTCAGCGATCTGCCGGAGCATGGTTTCGTCGAGACGTGAACGTACCGGTGTTCCGTTTTCATCTTTGACAAAACTGGTCCCGCCATTGGCATCGGTAACGGGAATCAGTTCACCGCTGGTGGTGCCAATTCCGATGGTATAAATCACAAGTCCCTTGGCTGCTGCTTCCTTGGCCCAGTCTTTGGCTGAACCATCCAGATCCTCGCCGTCCGTCATGAGAATCATCACTTTCCGCTCGGCACTGGAGCTCTCAAGGGTTTTCAGTGCGGCCTGGACAGCAGCGCCGATGTTGGTCCCACCCACCGGAACCAGATCGGGCGAAAGCTCATCAATGGATTGCGAAAGCGCATCGTAATCCAGAGTGGGCGGACACATCAGATAGGCGTTGCCGGCAAAGGGAATCAACCCCACGCGGTCGCCATCCAATGCCGCAATCAAATCGCGGATGGAAAGTTTGGCCCGTTCGAGTCTGCTGGGAGCCACGTCCTGGGTCAGCATGCTGCGCGACACGTCCACGGCCACAAGGATGTCGGTGCCTTTGCGTTTGACTTCCTGCCATTTGAATCCGGCTTGAGGCCGGGCCAGGGCGGCAAAGAGGCAGACCGCACCCGTGAGGAATAAAATCCGCTTCAGGAGACGCCGCCCCGGAGAAAAATTCGCCGTCAACCTCTCGACCATGGGTGAGGAAACCCAGGCAGCGAGTATGCGGCGGCGTTCCCGATCCGAGCGCCACAGCAGCAGCGCCATCGTAATGCAGACTCCCAGACCTGCCGCCAGCCAGAGGGGTTCGGCAAACTTCATGGCAGCCTCCGTTTCCAGATTTCATTGATGGCAAATTCCAGGCCCAGAAACAGAAGGGCGGCGAGGACTAAATCGGGGAAGAATTCGCGTTGCAACTCGAATTTGTGGATGACGCGGCGGGTGGTTTCCAAACGGTTGATCTCGGCATAAATGCGCTGCAAGGCGTCAGTTGTATCAGCACGATAATACTTGGCTCCGGTTTTATCGGCAATATCCCGCAGGATGCCTTCATCGATTTCCTGCTGTTCCTGACTGCCGGCGCCGATGGTGTACACCTTGATGCCCAGGGCGCGGGCCGCCTCAGCAGCGGTGCCGGGTGTGATGCGGCCCCGGTTGTTCATGCCATCGGTCAGGAGAATGATGATGCGGGATTTGCCTCCCTGTTTTTCCAGGCGGTTGATACCGGAGGCAATGCCGGATCCGATGGCTGTGCCGTCTTCAAACTTTCCGGTGTTCACATCCTCCAGACGCAGAAGCAGCCAGTCGTGGTCCAGGGTCAACGGACAGACAAGATAGGGATAGGCGGCAAAAGCCACCAGGCCGATGCGGTCATTCGGACGTTCCTGCACAAAGCGGGCCACCACTTCCTTGACCGCCTGCAGTCGGCTGATGGGACGACCTTGTTCGACATAGTCGGGAGTCTGCATGGAACCCGAACAATCCAGGGCCAGCATGATGTCGATGCCGCTGGCATCCACGTCCAAGCTGGCTTTGCCGTATTGCGGCCGGGCTATCGCCACGATGAGCAAAGCCAGCGTGAGCAGGCGCAGCAGCCACTGCCAGCCGCCCAGGCGGTTCTTGGAAGCCGCCCCCGCCTTGTCCAGCAGACTGATGGCAGAGAAGAGAACGGCGGCATTGCGACCCCGGCGATTCCACCACCAGGCCAGAACGGGCAAAGCCAGCAGGGCCCAAAGAATTTGTGGAAACAAAAAACGGATCACGGAGTGCCTCCCTTTTTCGGGGTTGCCACAGCTGTGACCGGCCGCATGGCTTCAACCAACAAGCGTGCCTGTTCCAAAACACGGCCCATGTCCTCCTCGGCCAGCTCGCCTTTGGCAAACTTGGCCAGGTCACACAGATCAAGAAATTCCCGGAGGGCGGCGGCGTGCAGGCTGAGCGGGGAATCCGCATCTGCCAGATGACGGCGCACCAGTTCCTCGGTGGTCTCACGCACCACGGGGATTTGATAACGTTTGCCTATATAAATGCGGATGATGTTGGACACTACGGCGCAAAACTCGCGGGCCGCGCCGGGTTTGATCATGGAACGGGCTTCTTCCAACCCGCGCAGGGCCAGTGTTTCGTCCGAGTCCGGAACTATTTTTGTCTGACGCTTCCGCCACCAGCAATAGGCCGCAACCAGCAGACAACAGACGGCTGCAAGCACCCAAATCCATCGGGGAATACCCGCGACAACCATCTCATGGATATCACGAATGTCCTCGGTCTGATTTTGTATCGCTGCCAGAAAAGCAATCACCGCCTTCTCCTTTCGCGCAATTTGAAAAACTGGCGCATGACCGGCATGTAGGACTGGTCGGTGCGCAACTCCACGCCGTCGATTCCGGCCTGGCGGAACACCCGGCGCATCTGCGCACGCTGGCCTTCAAAACTCTGCCGGTACACGGAGCGCACCGCCTCGCGGCCGGTGTCCACCTCCCGCAACTCGCCGGTTTCCGCATCCTCCAGGGTCAGGAGACCGGCGGGGAAAAGCTCCTCCTCACGCGGATCCAAAACCGAGACGGCGACCAGGTCGTGTTTGCGGTTCAGGGAATTCAATTTGGGTTTAAGCGCCACAAGCTCGGCGCTCGCGCAGCCTGCACCCAAAAAATCCGACATCAAAAAAATCACGGACCGGCGTTTGAGCAGGTGGCTGACCGCATCAATGGCCACCACCGGCCGGGTGCCGCGTCCCAGTGGTTCAAAAAACAAAATCTCCCGGATCAGGCGCAGCACATGGCTGCGCCCGCGCCGGGGCGGCACGATCAGCTCGACGCGGTCGGTAAACAGGAGAAGGCCGACTCGGTCCCGATTGCGGATGGCGGAAAAGGCCAGGACACTGGCCAACTCGGCCGCGACTTCACGTTTGCTGCGTCCGGTGGAGCCGAAGTCACCCGAGCCGCTCACATCTATCATGAGCAGAAAGGTCTGCTCGCGTTCTTCCTGATACTTCTTGATGAAAATCCGGCCGCTCCGTGCCGTGACGTTCCAGTCAATGGAACGTACATCATCGCCCGGCACATATTCGCGCACTTCATCGAAGTCAATCCCCGATCCGCGGAAGGCGGAATGGTATTGACCGGCGAAAACCTCCTCGGCCATGCGGCGCGAGCGGATCTCGAGCGTCTGCACGACCTTCAGGATTTCACGGATGGATTTCTGGCTCATGGGATGCGGTGGTGGCTGACGGTTTGTCCTCAGGGCACAGGCACGGTTTCGAGAATCTTGCGGATCAGGTCATCGCTCTTCAATCCCTCGGCCTCGGCTTCATAGCTGACAGCCACACGATGGCGCAGCACATCGGGGGCGATGGATTTGACATCCTGTGGTGTGACGTAACCGCGTCCGTTGAGAAAGGCCAGGGCGCGGGAGGCCAGGGTCAGGCTGATGCTGGCGCGGGGCGAGGCGGGATAATGAATGTATGGTTTGAGATCCAGTTTGTACAACTGCGGTTCGCGCGTGGCATGAACCAGGCTGACAATGTAGTTTTTCACCTTGTCATCAATATAGATTGTGTTGACGACCTTGCGGGCCTGCAGAATGTCGTCCGTGCCCACCACCGGTTGAACCGGCGGTCGCGCGTCGGTTGTGCCCATCAGGTCGATGATGATGCGTTCCTGGGCGGGCGTGGGGTAAGTCACGATGACTTTCAACATGAACCGGTCCACCTGGGCTTCAGGCAGGGTGTAGGTGCCTTCCTGCTCAATGGGGTTTTGGGTGGCCATCACCAGGAAAGGTTCGGGCAGAGCATACGTTTGCTCCCCGATGGTGACCTGATGCTCCTGCATGGCTTCGAGCAGGGCGCTTTGTACCTTGGCCGGGGCGCGGTTGATTTCATCGGCCAGGACGAGGTTGGCAAATACCGGACCCTGCTTGACAATGAAATTCATTTCGCGCGGATTGTAGATTTCCGTGCCAATGATGTCCGCGGGGAGCATGTCTGGCGTGAACTGGATGCGCCGGAAATGGAGCTGAATGGCATTGGCCAGGGTTTTCAGGGCGAGGGTCTTGGCCAGACCGGGCACCCCTTCCAGCAGGACATGGCCGTTGGCCAGCAGGCCGATCAGGAGCCGTTCGATCAACTGTTCCTGGCCGACGATGTTGCGGCCGATTTCCTGTCGCAAGGGGTGAACCCACGCGGAGGCCTGTTGTACCGCCTGATTGATGGTTTGGATGGATGCGTGCTGTTCCGGAGTTGGAATCGCCGCTGGGAAACTGCTTGTTGTGCTCATGACAGGAACCCTGCCATAAGAACCTGACGGCAACCTTTCCCGAACATTACAAGTTGGAAAGGTTTCTTTTGTTTGTGGTTTTTAACAGAAGGCGTTAACTTTTAGCAGCTTGCGCTGTACAAATAGAGCACTTGGTGTACAGTGCGACTGGGATATATATGAGCTCGATGTCACCAATTATAATCAATACTGGCGAGCACTTCCAGCATCTGAGCAAGGCTCCGATTGGCGAGGCAATTTTAGAAATACGCGCGAATCCAAGTGTAGCTTGGGACGAAGATAAAATATCATCTATACTAAAAGAGGAACTCAAAAACTATCCGCATAGTGACTCCCAACGCGGGGTAGAACAATTATTGCAACTAGGTCTGGATAAACCAGCCCAGGCAAAAATGAAAGATTTGGGATGGCTCGGATTAACTTTCAAAACGGAAGACAATTTGCAAGTCGCCAAATTCCACAAAAATTCATTTTCTTTTAGCCGGTTACAACCTTATACGGAGTGGCAGCATTTTTCTGAAGAAGCTCTGAAATTATGGGAATTATACAAGCGTATTGCCCAACCGGCGGAAATTCAAAGACTGGGTTTGCGTTATATAAACAGGTTTGCCCTCCCGTCGCAGGTGTCTTTAGATGAGTATTTTCGAATGCCAATGCCAACTCATATTGGCCTTGAATTGCCTTTTGTTAATTTTTTTCATCAGGATACTTTTTCAGTTACCGGACATGATTATGCTGTAAATGTAATACGTGCGACACAGCCGGTCGGCGCGGGTCAGACAAGAGATTTTTATTTAATATTGGATATAGATGTTTTTACTATGGAGCCGATAGATTTAGTACCGGAACGAATAGCTAAACGCCTTTCTGAAATGCGCTGGGTAAAAAATAAAATTTTCTTTGGCAGTATATCACCATCATTTATTGAGAAACTAATATGATAATAGACTTCAATCCTGTTGCTGGCCAGTACCCGGGTTTGGGTACGCGTGGATCTGGAGAAATGGCATATTACATGGAGGATCAAGTCCGAAAAAATTGGAACCATTTTAATACTCCGCATACGTCAGGTGGCCATACAAGGGATTTGTTGAACAGTTTAACGGAAGTTTTTTGGGAATGTGCAGATCAAAATTGGGATGGGCATGGGGCAGCGCCCATAACGCTTCAGACAGTTTGCAATGCTTGTCGTTTGATAGAAACTTTACCAGTGCATTTGGCACAGGCTGAAATTGCTCCCGAACCGGACGGTCAACTTGCGTTCGAATGGCACCATAATTCCAAGAGAACACTATCTGTCAGTGTCAGCCCGGATGGGGATTTGCATTTTGCCGCATTGTTGGGAGCACGCAAAATATATGGCACTGAACCTTTTACAGGAAGTCTGCCGAAAACCATAGCCGACTTAATCAAACAAATTCAACCAGCCTGATTGTCATTATGGTCGGGGAAAGTGAAATGCTGGCCCGCTTTATTTTACAAGGCAGCTATGTGCGTTCCGACAACACAATTAGGCAGAACGCTTTTATTCCCCATCCTTATCCGGATTTGTCCGTCACCAGACATTTAAATTGGAATGAAGCTCAGATATGGGAAAATGGGGAGGCTGTGGCTCGAACTTCCAAAAAGAATCTGCATGGTCGCGGTGATTGTCTGTGTTCTGTCTATCGCTTTTTCAAGCTAAAGGTGCTGGCTGCTCCGGTTCAAGGTAATCCGAACCATGCAAATGTGACAGATTGGCCTGCCGATAAGCCCGCCCAAAAAATTATTGCCCTGCAAATTGCATCACATGCCAGCTATTTTCCTAAACTATCTAAATAAATGCTGTGGACTTTAGACCGGCATCCCTCGGTTATGTAATTGCTGCAGAATGCCTTGAATCAAACCTGCCCGGCAATGCATTTCTGGCTATTTTTTCCCGTACACCTTTTCCGGGTCGAAAAGTTTTTCCGTTTCTGTGAAATCAAGTTTGGGCTCCGGCTGCGCCGCCGCGCCCACGGGAATGGAGCGGTAGAAGCAGGAACGATAGCCGACATGGCAGGTGGCGCCAACGCCTTTGACGGTCACGCGCATCCACAGGGCATCCTGGTCGCAGTCGATGCGCAGTTGGCGCACCACCTGGGCGTTTCCACTGGTGGCACCCTTGTGCCAGATTTCCTGCCGGCTGCGGCTCCAATAAACAGCCTCACCCAGTTGAATGGTGCGGGCAAGGGATTCCCGGTTCATATAGGCAAGCATGAGTACCTCGCCGCTGTCAAAATCGGTGGTGACAACCGGGATGAGGCCGTCCTTGTCAAATTTGGGTGCCAGCACCGCGCCTTCCTCAATCTCAGGTTTGGTGCTGCGGTCGGCGAAAATGATCTTGAAATCGTTCATGGCAAGCCTTGAAAACTAGCAGGTCCGGGGAATCGTGTCTGTCACTTTTTACGGGAAAAGCGACAGACTTTTGATTGCACCCCACCAGCCGCTAGTGTTGGATTGACGATCTTTGTATGAGGGATCAACTGCAACTTTGGGACACGCTCACGCGGGACATCAAACCCGTACAGGCGCTGGATGGTCAAACCGTGCGCTTTTACTGTTGTGGCCCCACCGTCTATGGACCCGCCCATATCGGCAATTTCCGGACCTTTGTCACGCAGGATTTGCTGCGCCGCACCCTGGAGTTGTCCGGCCAGCCCACCCTCCATGTGCGGAACATCACGGATGTGGACGACAAAACCATCCGCCAGTCACGGGCTGAAGGCAAAAGCCTGAAGGAATTCACCGATTTCTGGCTCAAACAGTTCCGCGACGATTGCGCCACACTGCAATTGCTGCCGCCTCATGTGGAGCCGGGGGCCGTTGAACACATCACACAGCAGATCGCCTTGATCGAACGCCTCACGGGAAAAAATCACGCCTACCGCACGGAGGACGGATCGGTGTATTTCCGCATCGATTCCTTTCCGGAATATGGACGGCTTTCCCGGGTCAAAGAACGTGAGCTGTCCACCGGTGCGGGCGGCAGGGCCAATCAGGCTGATGAATACGAACGTGAATCGGTGGCCGATTTTGCACTTTGGAAGGCACGCAAAGCCGAGGATGGCGACAATTACTGGTGTGCACCCTGGGGGGAAGGCCGTCCGGGCTGGCATCTGGAATGCAGTTGCATGAGCATGCAGTATCTCGGCGAAAGCTTTGATCTGCACGGTGGCGGGGTGGATTTGATTTTCCCTCACCACGAAAACGAAATTGCCCAGAGCGAAGCAGCCACCGGACGACCCTTTGTCGCGCACTGGTTTCACACGGCCCATTTGCTGGTGGACGGTCGGAAGATGAGCAAGAGCGATGGCAATTTGTACACTCTGGCCGATTTGCAGCAACGGGGCTATTCCGCGATGGAATTGCGCTATGTTTTGCTTTCAGGCAAGTATGGTCAGCCGTTGAACTTCACCTTTGATTCGCTGAACGCCGCGCGTCAGGCCCTGCGCAAACTGGCCGGCATGGCTGGCGAAATTGATTTTCCCGTCAACGGTCCCGATTACACTGCCTTTAAAGAAACGATCAGGGACATCTCGCCGCAAAACCCTTTACAAAAGGCCTGGGAAGCGCTGCTGGAGGATCTGAATGTTTCCGAAGCCCTGGGTCAGACCTTCATCGCGCTCAAGGAACTATCTGCCAACTCCGGAAAATTAAGCAAGGAAGAGCGCGTTCAGGCCCAAATGGGATTGCAACGCATTTTGCATGCCCTGGGAATCGTGTTGCCCAATCCAACCGGAGACGGGCCTGTGGTTCCGGAAGAGGTGGGTGCTCTGGCCGAACGCCGCTGGCAGGCCAAGAACAGCAAGGACTGGAAAACGGCCGATGTCCTGCGGCAGGAACTTGCCAATAGAGGCTGGACCATGCAGGACGGCAAGGATAATTACAAACTTTTCCCCAAGGTATGATATCACCCGCCCAACCCAATCCTTCATCCAACCCGACCCCGGCCGAGCTGCAGTTGATTGTGGCGCGCCTGCAGGATTTTCTGGCCACGTACCTGAAGGAGGGAAGACATCTCGGGATTCAAATGAGTCCGAAACAGCTTCTGGCCGTGGTTGACCAGGCACTTCTACAGATGGAAACCGGACAGCGCAGTGGCCCTGCAGACCAAACCGCCGAAGCCTTTTTTTGGGACGGTTGTTGCGAGGCGCTTCTACAGGAACAACAGGGTCTGTACGAAAAAACCAAGGATGCGGAGGGTCATGCAAATTATGCGCCCGTGGGCGATGCCGTCTGGATTGTCTGCCTGAAGGCGCTGCGTGATGCCACGGTCAAGCTGGCAAAATAAACGCAGGTACTGGATTGCAGCCTCCCAAGCTCTTGGATAACTTACGCCGTGACTTACGAACAAAAAATCAACGCTGCCGTGGGTTATTACAATCTGGGCATGGTGGAGGAGTCACTGGGCGAATTGAATGCCATTGCCGAATCCGACCGCTCCCGGCCCGAAGCGCTGGCTTTGCGGGTGTCGGTTTTAATGCGCATGCAAAGCTGGGAGGAAGCTGCCCAGTGCGGCGTGGCCCTGACCCGGCTCCTGCCCGGTGAACCTTCGCCCTATCTGGATGTGGCATTCTGTCTGCACGAATTGAAACACACCCGGGAAGCCCGTGAAATCCTGTTGAACGGACCGGACAGTCTGAAAGGCAATCCCACCTACCATTACAACATGGCCTGCTACGAGGCGCAGCTGGGTGACCTCAGCACCGCCCGCCGTTATCTGGACCGCGCCATTGCCATGGACAGCCAGTTTGCCGAATTCTGGATCGATGATCCGGATCTGAAATTCCTGCACGCGGGCAACAAAAAAAAGGCGTGAAACATGCGTGTGGTGGTTCAGAGAGTCAGTCGCGCCGAAGTACGCATCAACGGGGAGGAGCCACGCTGCATCGGGCCCGGACTGCTGCTGCTTTTGGGAGTTGAAAGCGGTGACACGGAGGAGGATGCGGGCTGGCTGGTGGATAAGCTGCTCAAGCTGCGGATTTTTGACGATGCCGATGGCATCACGAATCTATCCATGACCGATGTGGCTGCAGAAGTCATGGTGATCAGCCAGTTCACTTTGTTGGCGAGTACGAAAAAGGGCACCCGGCCATCATACCATCGCGCTGCCAAGCCTGAGTTGGCCCGGGAACTTTACGGCAGCTTTGTCCGCCAGATGGAGAATGAGACCGGACGCGATGTCCCCACCGGAACCTTTGGCGCGCACATGGATGTGGAACTGGTCAACGATGGCCCGGTGACACTACTGCTGGATTCAAAAAACCGGGAGTGAGGTTTTTTCCAAAGCTCAAATTTTTTCAGCCGGGCCAACACCAGCAAAAGCCTCTTTGAGTGCGAGACCGAACAAAAACAACAACGCGACCGCGGCAGAAAGGCCTGCCATAGCGGTAAACACGGACAGGCCAACGGACTGAAGTCCGTTGTGATAAAAGAGCTTTATCTGGTTTTTCCCCGGTAACAACGGAACAGCCTTAAATGCCGAATAAGCTTTCAACACCGGTGCGGACCTCCCATTGATCTCCGCGTGCCAGCCGGGAGTATAGGCGTCGGCATAAACCAGCCATGCCGGCTGGGAAGAGCCATGTTCGACTTGAACGGAAACGGCGTTGGCTGAAAAATCTGTCACTGTCATTGTATCACTAGATGAATCCGCTGTCGTTGTTACAACTGGTTTGTTGTCAGGATTGGAACCGGTTAAGATCAGTTTTTTGTCCCAACCGGTTTGATTTTTCAACAACGTCCGTGCTTCCTGGTCGGTCGCGACATATTGGGCTTGATACAAAATTCTCAGCCGTGGGCTGCCAATGCCACAGATTGTCCGGAAGTCATCACTTTCGTGCGCAAAAACCTTTTGCATTTTGAAAACATTTTTCGGAAACCAATCCAGGCGGTAGCGGGGTTGCGGTGAATCCCACTGCAGGGTGCTGGAAAATCCCATTTGATATTCTGTCAGTCTTTCCGGATCAGCACGCTCCGAGGTCCAGATCTTGTATTTGTCACGCTGCCGGTCGGAAATTTCATCCGACCTGATTTCGTTGTAATTCAATTTGAGTGCCGGATATTCCAGTTGTTTCTTTGAAGTCGGGGAATTCGAAAAAAACTCAAACTGGTACAGCACACAGTCCAGTACGATGCATGCCACCAAACAATAGATGACGGAATTGGCCCGGCCCCCGCCGGGCTGGGGCGGAACCCGGCAGGCGCGCCACACCGCCAAAGCCAGCGCTGCCAGAGAAATCCCGCGCAGGATGGGACATTTGAGGGCGACCTTCAGCGCAAAGGTGCTTTTAAGCGCCCCGATTAAACTGGCATAGGCCTCGCCGTGATACAAATCGACATAAATGGCAGCGCCCAGAAATGCCAGCAGCAGCAGGTGCAGTCCGGGTTTTTTAATCAGGGTTCCCTCCCTGATATTTCTGATGAACAAATCCAGGCCGAAACCGGCCAGGATTAGAATCATCATCTTCAGGGTTGTTGTTACAAAACCCACATGGCGAAAAAGTGACATGCCCGGGAAATAATAAATCAAACGAGCGAAAATGCCCCCACGCGATAACAGGAAAAGAGCCAGTGCCGTTATGACAAAGGTACGGGTTTTCGGGCAGGTCAGATTACGCAGAGCGAGGGGGGCAAAAAATATCCCCATCACACCGATATAGGCATTCATCCCAATGTTGCGACTGTCACCGGACCTGATGTTGGCTGAAGGAAGAAAGAGTTCCTTGAAAAAATCCCCCAGGTCATGGCCTCCGTAAGTCAAAAAAACATGCAATAATACCTTGCCGGATCCAGCCGTCCGCAAGGGCGAAAGAAATTCCACATTATCGAGTGCTCTGCGGAGGGTCAGTATGAAGGAAACAAGGAGGGCGATGAAAAAAAAGGCTGCGCAGACATTTGGCCAGGAACGGCGGAACATGCTGCCGAATGCGCCCGGTCGGTCCCAAAACAAGCCGATGGAAAACAATGTCAGGAGGAATGCCCAGAACGGATAAACGTACGGTGCGTTGCCGAGCGGTCCCAAGAGGGCCACGATGCCGGCCAGCCAGCCATAGAAACCCGAATCTCCTTTCCGCAGGCGGATTAAAAAAAAGAATTCCAAGGGCAGTAGATAATACATCCTGAAATTAAAAAAGATCTGGGAATGCAGATACAAAGTACAGATGCTGGTCAGGCATACACAGAAGACAGCGGCACGTTCCTTAAACAGGCTTTTGCTCAGAAGATACAGGCCGAGCAGGAAAAGGAGTTGTTCCATGCACAGGCTGATTTCAAACAGTGACAGTGAATCGGCTATGCCGAGGCATTTTCCGAAAAAGAGGGCCAGATAACTGGCTCCTGTCATAAATGTGGCGTGGCAGGCGGCTGCGTCCAACCCATAGAGGCCGTAGCACATCCAGTGGGGCATTTCGTGCGCATGTAGCACGTTGCTGTAAAAATAATCAAAAATCCCCAGCACATATTTTGTGTCGTGCTGAGGCAGGGACCTGTTGGCAAGAAAAGGTACGTTGATCAGTAGAACCACTGTGATCAATAAAAGCAAATCCACACAAATTGGTTTTGTTTTGGTCATGCGTGTTTATTAATCCGGATAATCGACTAAAAAAAATCTGACAGAAGCCTGAATCCCCTTGTTTTTAGAAATTTTCATTTCAAGCCGTACTTTTTTGCTGCTGTAGCGCTAATCAGATCCAATTTGTTTTTTATAGTCCCCGTGGCTGAAGTATTTCTCAAGCCAAATGTACAGGCATATAAAAAGATAGCGGCTGCCCATTTCCTTTATTCTCAATTTGGCCTGGCCACTGCGCCTGTTCCGCCATGTGATGGGAATCACGGTCCAGCTACACCCCCTCACGATGGCTTTTAATGGCAATTCGATTGTTAAATTGAAGTGTGGTGAGATCAGCGGTTCACACAACCTTACGACACTGCTTCGGTATGCTTTGAAGGCATTGGTGGTGTCATTCAGCCGGATATTGAACAATATACGGAGAAATGTGTTGGCCAGCCGGTTCAGAATCAGCTTCGCCGGAGGATAATCAATAACACCTCCCCCTTTGACAAAACGACTGCCAAACACACAGTCATAACCCTCGTTCAGCTTTTCCCAGTACAAGGCAACATCACGGCAATCGTCCGATTCATCCGCCATCATGATCACCAGGGCATCCCCCGTCATCTGCTTGATGCCACAAGTGATGGCGCGTCCAAAGCCGTGTTGTCCTTGATTTTGGATGGGTCGCAATACCGGCATTTCCTTCGCCTGATCCTGCAACAAGGCCCAGGTTGAATCTGTGCTGCCGTCATCCACGACAATAATTTCATGCGGCACATTCTTCAGATGTAATTCAACATGCAGGTGCTGCAGAGTGGAAATGATACAACCCTCCTCATCTCGGGCCGGTATGATAATACTAAGGAACTTCAGCACTTGTGGCCTGTCAGGCACTTGACTATGGGTGGCCAAGGTCATATCTTTTTCGCCACAACGAGAAATTGGCGTCCGAAAAGGGGCCATAAAAACTGTAGTTTAAGATAAAGTGCTATGACCCAGGAGGGGAATTTCAAGTTGTGCTCCATGGTATAGGGCAGAAATGAGCACCGGCATTCACATATGCGGAATCCTCTTACACGCAGGGCTTCGGCCAGTGACTTTTCGGTCAGGGGAATATGATGATCCCAAAAATCCCAATAACGGCCCGGCACCCGGGCGATGTTGGGTCCGATGGCAATGAACAATCCACCTGATTTCAAGTGGTGCGCTGCGCGATCCAGGACCTGACCCAATGCGGTTTTGTCCGGAAGATGCTCAAAAAAATTCGAGCTGAAAACAACGTCCAGTTCCTCCTGAGAGAACGGCCAGAGGTCACTACCACTCTGATTTATAAAAAGACAATCAGCCGGTACATGGATCTTGCCGTCTGGATTCAGGTCCAGGGCGTATTTTTTGCCGCATTCCACAACCCTGGAAAACTCGCCATAACCGGAACCCAGATCCAGCACCGTGTCTGTTATTGATATGTAGCGCTGAAAATAACTCCTCACCAGAACCCGCCATACCTTTTCCCGATAGTCACGCTTGGATTCAAAGCGCTGTTTATAAATCTGCTGCACTTCGCTTTTCGCATTCATGACGTCATTTCCAGCCATTCAGGATGCTGTTCCGCGTGTACGGCGATTTCCTCCAAAATATCAGGTAACAAAACTGCTGGCTTCCAGCCCCATTGTTTTCTGGCGCGCTCACAGTCCAAAACCATCCATGGGATATCAAAGGGCCGCGGGGTTGGATCACTGGAGATCTCATGAACGCCAAAACGCGCTTCGCACCAGTCCGTGAGTTGGGCGAGAGACATGGATTGATCACTCCCCCCACCCAAATTGATGGTACGGCAGGTATTGCTTTGGGTTAAGGTCTTCATTTGCCGCAAAATTAAAGGAGCCAGATCAGCCGGATGAAAGACATCCCGCACCTGCGCGCCCGTGCCGCCAAAACCCTTATACTGCAATGGTTTTTTGCGCAGATACGAGTTGATCCAATAGGCAAAGATCCCCTGGTCCGGACGCCCGAATTGCCCCGCTCCCGCCAGAACACCGCACCGGTTGATCCATATGGGAAAGTCGAAGGTCGAGCCATACTCCAAGGCGAGCAGTTCGGAAGCCAGTTTGCTGCTTCCATAGAGCGAGAGGGGGGGCGCCACGCTGAACAATTCCGATATGCCCTGCAAAGTGACCCCGTGAGGCAACTCCTGGGTTCCATCAGGCACAAAGGTTTTATTGATAATTTTCAGGGGGATTTGCGTTAGCGTCTCAATGGCATAGACTCGACTGGTACTCAACAAAATGAACCCGGCTTTGGACGCCTTGCAAAATTCCAGCAGGTTGATTGTTCCCCCAAGGTTGTGTTCCAACAATTGGCGGCTGCTGGTTTGCCCATCCACCCCGGCCAGAACACTCGGGTTCGCTGCCGCATCAATGACATAATCGCTGCAGGGGATCGCTTGAAAATCACTCCAATTGCGCAGGTCGGCATGAAAAACCTTGATCCCTCTCTTCTTAAGCTCAACCCTTTTGAATTCGCTCCCGCGTCTGATAAGATTGTCGGCCCCGGTAATTTCAATTGTCGGATCTATCTCCAGGAGAGTTCTGGCAATGACCGATCCGACAAATCCACAGATGCCTGCAATGAAAATTTTCATTTTAATCGGTTAATGCTTGTATGATTTCTTTAAGCATCTCGCGCAAGTCATATTTGTAGCGCCACTCGGGATAATCACCCTGAAATTTGCGCACGTCACTGATCCACCAGATGTGATCGCCGATGCGGTTTTCTTCCATGTAGGTCCAGTTCAATTCTTTTCCGGAAAGTTCTGTGCCGATCTCTATGGCTTCGAGTATGGAGGTGTTGGCATGTCGGCCGCCGCCGATATTGTAAACGGCAGCAGAACGCGGATTGAGAAAGAAACGCCAGAAGGCATCCACTAAATCATGGCTGTGAATATTATCGCGCACTTGCTTCCCCTTGTAGCCCAGGATCCGGTAGGGCAGCCCGCGGACCATGCACTTGATCAGATATGAAAGAAAGCCGTGAAGCTCGGCTCCTGCATGACCCGGGCCGGTAAGGCAGCCGCAACGAAAACACACGGTTTTCATGTCAAAATAACGCCCGTATTCCTGGACCAGCAGGTCGGCAGCGGTTTTGCTGGCTCCGAATAAGGAGTGTTTAGTCTGATCTATGGACATGGACTCGTCAATGCCGTGCTGGTGGTAGCGGTGTTTTACATCGATCTCCCACCGCTTGTCCATTTCGTGGTAGGGCAGGAGATTCGGCGTATCGCCGTAAACCTTGTTGGTACTGGTAAAAATAAACGGCGCAGACGGACAGTGGGTGCGTGCGGCTTCCAATAAATTCAATGTGCCGGCCGCATTAACCCCGAAATCGGTGTGGGGTTCGCGGACCGCCCAGTCGTGCGAGGGTTGACCCGCTGCATGGACAATGACGGAAATGTCGCGCCCGTAAGATTGGAACAGGTCATCGACAAGTTCGCGATCACGGATGTCAATATCGTAATGTTTATAATGAGGCAGGGCTGATTCCAATTGTTTTCGTTTGGGGGTGGTGGATGCCTGTTGGCCGAAGAAATAGGCACGCAGATCATTATCGATGCCCAGGATGTCCAAACCCTCCTGATGAAAACGCCGACAGGTCTCAGAGCCAATCAAACCCGCTGAACCTGTGACTATTGCCAGTGCCATAAATCTTAGGATAAGGTAAGGCGTTTCAGGCTTCATACAAGAAATACCCGTACGGTATTTAACACAGTGAAATTGAGAGTGGGCCTTCATGGACTGACTTGCCCCCATGATCCCGAAGAGGCATTCGAACCGGAAAATCAGGCTTGATGCAACTACTGGAGCAGGGAAGAATCGGGTTTCGTAGTTATCGATGACAACTGACGAAAAAATTGATTTAAACAATACTTCGAGCCCAAGGCTGTATGCACCCCATTGTAATCAAAGCCGCCGGGAAGGAAGCATTTTTTTGGGCAGGCATTGTTCTACTCGCCATTTTCTGCCAAGCCTCGACCCGGCCGGACTATCAGCCACTTGACGGCCATCTGCCCATTCTTTTCGCTAACCTATTACAGGCTGCAAGAGGTTTTGTCGGCTCGGGATTGTGTGTTCTGGCTGCCGTTCTGCTGGGCAGACGGCTTTTAAAATCAATCCAGCCTGATCTTGATTCATTGGTCGGTTGGGTGTTGGCAGGTGCTGCTGGTGTTGTTGTCTTGACCCTTTCGACAACCTTGGTCGTATTGTTACAGATTGCCTATCCCGCCTGTTTGATCAGTCTGCTGGTGTTTGGCATCTGGATCGGGCGGAATTCTCTTGGGCCATTATTAGAGCGGGCATTGGGACTTTTGCGGGGCCTGGCCAAGGCTGACGCTTCCATACAGGTATTGATAACCTGGATGGGATTTTTTTTGGCCTACGCCTTCCTTTGCACACTGGGAAATCCTTATTGTTCAGATACCCTCGCCTACCACCTCACGATACCACAGGACATTCTTCGCGAGCATGGCATCCACTACCATTATTTTTTTTACCAGGCAGGCCTGTCATGGGGGTGGCAGGTATTCAGTCTGCTGGCGTATGCTGTCGGAGGTGCCCGTGCCTGTACAACTCTGGTAGCTTGGTCGGTTCTTGCCCTTGCCCTGTTGTTTTATGGGGTGGTTCGCCAGGATTTTTCGCGGTTAACCGGACTTCTTTTCATCGCGATTGCCGGTTTTTTGTGGTACTGGTTGGTCGGCGAAAACGACCGGACCGGCAATGACGTGCCGCTGCTTTTTTTTCAATGTTCGGCGCTGGCTGTTGTGATGGGTCGGTCCGTTATGGATACACGCTCGCGAGCCATTCTGCTGGGAGCGTTTTTGGGCATGGCCCTGGCCATCAAAATCACCAGTATGCCTGGATTTTTTATACTGACGGCCATTTTTTTTCAGCGACTGCCTGCCGCTGAACGGCCGATGGCGTTAGTCAGGTCGGGCCTTCTCTTGCTTCCCCAAGCCTTGCTTTGGCCGCTTTATGATTTTTGGAAAAGCGGTTCCCCCCTGCCACAAATGCTCCTGGCGCTGCGCATGCATGGACCGGCTCTGCCTCAACTACAGGATACGATTTCTTACGACGGCTTAGTCACCAACTGGCAACAATGGAATTTTTGCTGTCCGGTCATCATGATACCGGTGGCTATGGTGGGGCTCGGTAGCATTCCGGTCATCCTATTCCTGCGGGAAAAACGCGGCGTGGAGTGGACTGTTTTTTTGCTCGCTTACGCAGTGCTGCATTGGTTGATCCTGCTTGTTGCATCACCCCTATGTGTATTTTACGCTCGCTACAATTTGATCAGTTTTGTGTGTATTGGATTGGTGGGTGCGATCGGGTGGTCGGCCCTGTTTGAGAGCACTGGAAAAGCACTAAAAAAATGGGGGCCGCTGGTATTCATTTGTTTTTTATTAACGCTCTGTGCGGTGGCCAATTTGAAGCCGAATATAAAAATCCATCTGAAGGATTTTTTATGTGCACCCGGAGCCCGCACCTCGCATGTCGACTGCTTTAATTTTGTCAGTACTCAACTGCCGCAGGGTGCCGTGCTCGCCGGACCGGCCCTCGAGACCTATTATACACACCGGCCCTATTTGCAAATGCAGGGAATCTCCCAGGAACAGATTGATCTGCGCCAGCCACCGGAAGCACTACTGGCCGCGCTGAAACGGCGTGGCGTCACCTATCTGCATTTTTCCAGCGAATATGACCTACAGCCAATGAATGTGGAATTGGCGGAGTCCTGGATGACTAATTACAACCGCATTGCCAACCTGCCGGATGTGGAACCAATTTATGTCGATCACTGTGCGCGGTATGACTACATGTCTGCACACATCGTGCGGGACAGCCTGTATCGCATTGGGCATGAGTCGAAATAGCGGGCTGCGATGGCGGTTCAGTTCGCCTTCGGATCTTTAAGCTTGAAAGGGCACCCGAACAGTGGCGAGGGCTGCATGCTGTATTTTCTATTGAGTAACAGCAGGTGCAAGCAAAACCAGAGCAAGAAAAAAACGCCAACCCAGCCGAACAAGCGGCAAATACCGAGGCGGGGTCCGGTCCAAATCACCAGGGTGGGAATGCCAACGCTGAGTATCAAACCCGCCAGGAAGTAGCGTTTTTGATTGATCCAGAATATGAAGATTAAAAACCATCCCACATACCATTCATGGATCTCCGGGCTGCCCACGGTGAAATAAAACAGAAAAATCAGCGTGATCGTGGAAAACAAGTCAGTCGCTTCCGCTCCTTTTTGTTTACCGAGGAGCCTCAGAAGAAGCATGCCGTAGATCACGACAAAGCAACTCTTCAAGGCCATTTTCAACACAACCATTTTAATCAAGCCGGTGTTAACCAGAAAGGCTGTCGGCAGGATATAAAGAAAATTCACCGTTAACTGGTCGCGTCCCAACAACAGGCGGATGAAATTGGATATGCCTTTCGGGAAAAAAAGTGACGGTGTGAGGGTCAACAACGTGAACAACAGCATCAGCCCGGCCGCTTTGAGCAGGGAGCGCGGCTGCCATTCTCCCCGCATAAAGAAAACCAAAAAGCAGGGCACCATCAGAATGGGCACATATTTGTAACCGGCCCCCAGGGACAGCAGGGCGAAGCAGACCACATGGTTTTTGCGCAGGAGAAACAAGACCGATCCCAGACCAAGACTTAAAAGCAAAATGTCATTGTGACAGCAACCGATGTAACAAAGCAACAGTACCGGGTTGAAGAGGAAACAAAGGGCCGTGGCCCGTTCGTTCATGTTCAGTTCACGTGCGATGCCGCGTGCCAGTTGCATATTCAACAGATGCAATCCGGTAAACACGCCCTTGAGCACGAAGAGGGATAAAAATACATTGCCCTGTGTCAATTGCACCAGGCCCCTCATGAGTAGGACGAACCAGGGACCGTAAGGAGTGGTAATGTACTTCCAGGAGGGCAATACGTTCAAATAAACGGGTGCCTGGGGAAAGTCCGGTGCGTCGGCAATGATACGGGCGTAGGGGTCAAAATGATGCGCGCTTTGAATCCAGCCGGTGCCAAAATAGAAAAAGACATCAGGACTGAACCAGGGCACGTAAAAAAACACCGGTGCCACCGCCAGCAGGCAGGTCTTCCAGCCAAGAGGGCTTTGACTGTTGCCGGGATCCTCAGTAGCACCCAGCAGGATCCGGTAGTAACACCAACCCTGTCCCAGCATCAGCGCCATGTAAATGAGATAGCCCAGCAACACCAGGGACTCCGGAGAGTGGACCCCAATGGGAGTGAATTGACCCAAAAAAAAGTCAAATTCATGGTACGTGACAAGGAAGGGGCTCCGGAACCATGCAAAGTAGGATGGAAGACCCAGCAACAGGGCTGTGAATATAAAACCCCAAAAATAGAGGTCTGGCTTTTTCATCCGCATGATAAACCGCCTGGCTTTCTACTTACGTCCAGCCAGCCATTCCCACCAGAATTGGAAATAATAAGCCGCGCCCCAACGCAGAACTTGCAACTTGCGCACTCCACCGATCCGAGCCGGCTCGTCCACCGGAATTTCGCCGATTTTGACCCTGGCCCGTGCCGCACGCACCGACATGAGAGGTTCCCAACTGATCAAGGTGCCAAAAAGTTTTTCGGGGAGTTCGTAGGCCTCGTCCTTGTCCAGTCCCAGGCGCGTGATGAGATCCTTACGGTAAATCCGCAGGATGGTCATCACATCCGTATAGGGATACCCGTGCAGCACATTCACCGTACGGGTAAAAAGCCAGTTGCCAAAAGCCGTGATCCAGTCGTCATCACTGCTGATCGCAGGCCCCAGATAACGGCTGCCAATGACCAGATCATAACCTTCCGAAATCTTGTCAATCAGTCGTTTCAGGGATTCGACCGGGCAGTTTCCATCGGGACTGAACGAAATGATGTAGTCGCCCCGTACTTTCGACATGACCTCGAAATAGGCAAAACGGATGCCCTTGCGACTCTGCACATGGACTTCAAAACCATTATCGCGGGCCCATTCAGCCGTGCCATCGGTGGAGCCGCCATCCACCACCAGAATCTGAGTGAAAAGCGAACGGTCGATTTCCGGCATGATGGCTTTCATGCCAATGATTTCATTCAGTGTCAGGACCAACAGGGTGACTTGGGGCTTGGTTGAGTTCATGGAAGGGGGCTGCAACAGATTCCATGTACCATCAGCCTATTGCAAACACAAATGCATCAACGAATGAATTTTTGAGTGCGCCCCGTCCGGCGATGGATCTGTCATTTTCCTGCCGGGCCATTCAAATCCCGATATTGCCGGTAATGTTCAAGCATGAGGGCTCTCAGCCAATCCAGTCGCACCTCATATTCCGGGAAGCCGAATTGCCAGGGGGCTGTGGCACAATTAATGACCCGCTTCAGGCTCCGGCCACCGCACAGAGCGCTGATTTCTTCTTCATTGTGGCAATAGGGAAAAAAAGACATGAGTATCTGGGGGCCCGTGGCAGGTTGTGCCGTAAGATTGGCGTGATCCTGTGCCACCAACAGCCGCGGGTGGTACGGCCCCAAGTCGGAGGGATAAATGCCAGTTTGCTCCGTGATGAACGACTCGTTGACAAACCACCATTCCACGTTGTCGGTGTATTTTCCCGGCGTTTTTTGGGCGGCGTAGGTTGCATAATCATAACTCCACCAGACAGCCGCCAGGCGTGTCCCTCTCAGAATAATGTCCAGATAGTAAATATTGGCTGCCAAAACGGTGACCAGGCACAGAACATAGAGTTGGCCGATCTGAAATTTCCAGGGCCTGAGGCTGGACGGGGCGGGGATGAGTCCGGCCAGTATGACCGTTACGGGTATGGCCAGGTACAGAAAATAACGGGAAGGCAAAACTCTCGGAGCCTCATATATGATGCTGGCCGTGTGGATTTGTGGCAGCAACACCCAGGGAATCAGCCAGGCGTAAAGGGCCGGCTTCCGGCGCACACAAAAATACACAAGTATGAAGAGCAGGAACGCTCCTCCAAAAAGCCCGGCCGCATTCACCCCAATGGCATGCCACCGACCGTAAAGACTGTCACAGTGCAAAGCCATGCCGGGGAACAACAGAAACAAAAGGGCTGACGATTCCGACTGCGCAAACAAAAATGGGGCGGCCCATTTCCAATGAGACATTAAAACCACGGCGCCCAGGGCCATCACCGTCAAATAGATGATTTTTTGAAGCCGCAAATTTTTCAGGCAGGTCAAAATACAGAAGAATGCCACCATCAACAAAACGACCAGGACCGCTCCGAAAGCCGTCATGGTCTTGAGCAACAGCAGAAATGACTTCATGATGCCGCCCTGTGTGCCGGCAATAATGAAATACAACAGGGCCGGAACGAAAGACAGCGTGGCCGGTCCCACCAGTTTGATTCCGGCCCAGAATTCCTGCCGGGTTTTGGCCTGTAAAAATACATTGGTCAGCACAGCCAGGGGGCCAATCAATACACTGATACGGGTCCAGGAAATGATAAAACCTGTCAGGGCCAGAAAGGCTATCTGGCGGAATGAATAATCATTCTTTGATACTGCCGATGCATAAACCAGCAGATACACCAGAATGGATAATACCGTAATTTGATGCTGCATGGCCACCGGCCAAAGCCATGAATGAAACAAGGCAGCGCAGGTGATCAACAAGGCCCCGCACATGAAGGCTTGAAAGCGACTGTACTGCAAGAGCAGTCGGCAAAGGCAGGCCAGGCACAGACTGATGAGGACGTGCAGGGTCAGGGTCACTGTAAGATAGTAAGCCACGTGAGGTCCGAATAGCGCGGCCAGCAGCATCAAGGCGATCTTAAGGCAGGGAACGGCATTCTCTTTGTGATTGTCGAGGATATAGGTCAGGATTTCCCGCCCCGAGTGTGTTTCCACCACCTGCAACGCCTTGGGCAGCATGACCGTCATATCGTCCTCAAGATAGAGGCACCCGGAAATGCGCCAGGCGCAAATGGCAACCAAGGCAGCGGGGATCAGAAGACCCAGATACCACCTGCGCCGTGCGAAATCCGCCATACGGGAAAACATGTCGTAGATCCTTAATTTTTTGGCAGGGCCGGCGGCTTGCATGGCTCGTCACCGTACCAGTTAATTTTTCGGGTGGCAAACATGACCGCGCCAAGGGCAAGGAAAAGTCCCACCGTTCCGACCAGCAAAGAATAGTCCTCCAACTGCAGAATCACGTACAGAAACGCATAAATACCCAGCATGCCCGCAGTTACCAGCAGGGTGCGGCGCCCGCTTTTCAGGACACTCAGACTATACAAACTGATCAGCAGTGTCCCTGCGATCGTTGCCGTGACATAGGCGGCGGCAAACGGAATCAGTTCTGAAAGGGACAGCAGGGCCAGATAAAAAAGACAAAGGGCTGCACCCACCAGAATATACTGAAAGACATGCACTCTCAATCGGCAGGTGATTTCAAAGAGGAAAAAAGTCAGAAAAACCAGGGTGATAAACAGGATGCCGTATTTCAAGGCGCGTTCCACGCTGCGGTACTGTTCATTGGCATTGGCAAAACGCACACCGAAGGCGGACTCCCTCGAACTCTCGCTGCTGAAGGCACTGCCATCGCGGGTCAGCCAGGATTGCGGGTATTTCCGCCCGTAATAGGCGATTTCCCACCAGGCGTTAAATCCCTTCGGGTTCAATTCATAGCGGGCCGGCAGAAAGGCCCCGCAAAAACTAGGCGACGTCCATGTTGATTTCAGATTGACCTGGCAATGCACGCCGGCGGGAGTGAAATTGAGGGTGTCACTGCCGTTGACCGAAAAATTGAGTTCGAAGTCGCGCCTGCCTCCACCGCCCTCGGGTAACTTCACATGTACGCCGGAAGAAAAACCCGGCAGGTTGACGCCGGGTTCCACCGGCAGCTCCGCATCGTTCCAGTGCAGTTTCAAAATATCGCGTACGCCGCGCAGGTCACTCACGGACAGGCTCAGATAGGCCTCGTCCCAGCGGATTTTGCCGTTGGGCGGCCTGTAGGGTTCAGGGTCCGCATGGGCAAAGCTTCCCCGCAAATGCAAGTCGGCCCGGTAAAGGATGGATTCGTAAATGCCGCGATGCCGCCGCACCGGCTCGATGGAACCGTCCACAAACAGTTCGTCGGGAAGAAAGCACACCTGGTAAGTTCCAATGCGAGTGACCTTGACCATCTCGGGTCCCTTCGGGCCGAGTTTGGTTTCTGTTTCCTCCCAGTTGTATTCGCAGGGCACCACCAGTACCGGTCCGGCCAATGTTTGCGTGCCGCCCCAGGTTGATGTGATGTCGCGCACCGCCTCGTCCCGGCGCTGCATGCGCTCGTGCATGACCGACTCGACCATGCCCAGGGGAATGAGCAGCAGCAGGGCGAAAAACGCAATCAGGCCGACTTTGAAAAGAATGGCGAAACGATGGAAAAAGTCGCTCATGCCGGAACAATGTCAGGGTACAAAACAAAACCGAGAAAAAAGACGCGGTCCCCACGGCGTCCTGATTTTCCAATGATGTGGCAAAAGCCTTTGCAAAATCACCCGGCCACGCTACCAAATGAAAGCATGGCATTTCGCGAAGCTAGACCCTTTCTGATTTTGATCGGGCTGGGGACCATTGTCCTGGCCTTTTTTTCCATCTGGGCTGCCCTGCCTGCAGCGCTGTTTTTCGGCTATGTGCTCTATTTTTTCCGCGACCCCGAACGCGCGATTTCCAGCGATCCGCGCGACATTGTCAGTGCTGCGGACGGCAAGGTCATAGCCGTGGATGAAGTTGTGGAGGATTATTTTACGAAACGGAAAATGAAACGCGTGGCGGTGTTTCTTTCCGTATTCGATGTGCATGTCAACCGCACACCCAGTGCCGGGCGGGTGGTCAAAGTGCACCATCACGCGGGGGAATTTCTGGACGCACGCGACCCCGAGGTGGATGTCCGCAACGAAGCCATGAACTGGCTGCTGCAAACCGGACGGGGCGAGATTGTGGTCCGTCAGATTGCGGGCTTGATCGCCCGCCGCATCATCGGCTGGGCCCGCGAAGGCCAGGAACTCTCCACAGGAGAGCGTTTCGGCATGATCCGCTTCGGCTCCCGTACCGATGTTTATCTGCCTCTGGAGTGTGAAATTCTGGTCCAGCCCGGCCAGCGGGTGCAGGGCGGGTCCAGTGTCATCGCCCGCTGGTAGTGGAGTATCCTCATGAAAGAATCCGAACCCAAAATGGTCTATGTACTGCCGAATCTGATGACGGCGGGCAATTTGTTCTGCGGCTTTATGGCGGTGCTGCAGATTCTCGAGGGAACCATCCAGCGCACCACCGACACCCAGGGCTGGTGGTACCATTACCAGTTCAGTTTGTATTGCATCCTTGGAGCCTTTTTGTTCGACATGCTGGACGGGCGCCTGGCGCGCCTGGGAGGTCAGGAAAGCCCGTTCGGACGGGAATTTGATTCCCTGGCAGATGTGATTTCCTTTGGCATAGCGCCGGCCCTGCTGGTTTATAAAATCGTACTTTCGGAACTGCTCATCCGCGCAGGCTGGATTATTGCCTTCATTTATTTGCTTTGCGGTGCCATGCGCCTGGCTCGTTTCAACGTGCTGGCCGCTTCACCCGAAAAATACAGCATGAAGGAATTCACCGGCTTCCCCATTCCCGCCGCCGCCGGTTTGATCGCATCGCTTACCCTGCTCTTGTTGCATGTGTACAAGGATGAGGGGCAGATCGGTCCGTGGAAATATCTGCTGGCGGCCATGATGCTGTTCCTCAGCTACATGATGTTCAGCAAATTCCGCTACCCCAGTTTCAAGGCCCTGGATTGGCGGGCGCGCAAGTCCATCCCCGGGGTGTTGCTGCTGGCCATCGCAGCAGGTTTGATTGTGTTGTATTATCGCTACAGCCTGGCGGTGATCTTCTCAATATATCTCATCTACGGCTTTGTCCGACCCTATCTCTCCAAGGCCCGGCGCAGTGATTTGTACGAAGAAGAGGAGGAGGAGCCTCCTCAGGCGTGAACGCTAGTTCTTAATGCAGATCCGCAGACCCCACAGGTAAGGCGCGGGGCGGATTATTCGCGTAGGCCATGACCGGCTCTGCTGCCCCCGCAGCGAGAGGGCGGCCAAAACCCACAAATTGCGCCCGGCGCACGTAGTCGCCCCAGAAATTTTTCACCCCGCCCATATTGGCATTCGGGTCGAAGTCATAAACATCCACTCCGCCGCAGGTGGTCACCTCGCCATGAGCCCGGCTGGCCGACCCGGCCATTTTCGGACGGCCATCGGCCGTGCGGCCCAGATAAACCATGACATGTGTGATGGGCGGGTCGCGTTGAATGTCGTAAGTCCATTCCCAAAAAAGCAAATCGCCCGATCGCAACTCGGCCATCAGGGCCGGGGTATCCACTTTGCCATTGGCGTTGCGTGGTGCGTAAACGACGCGATTGCTTTGTTTGAGCTCGTAATATTGATCGGAAGCGGTGCGGGGCAGTTTGATTCGGAAGAGCGACCAATACAGATAACGGGCGGTGTTTGAGCAATCCATGAGCCAGCCGTCCTGGCTCTGGGGCGGGCGCCAGGTTTCGGCATAGCCGATATGGCGACGGCTCAGGTCCCGGACATAATCGACCAAGCGGGCATGCTGTTCGGGGGCCAACTGGGCGCTTGCCAGGCTGGACCAAGCGAAAAAAGCGAAAAATAAAAAGACGCGCTGCATATTTTTACGTACTGTACAGTAAATAGTCCCAGGCGTCAATTCCACTTCTTGGGTTATGAGTTTGAAAAGGAGTCAGATCTTATCCGGCGTCCTGCAAAAAAATCGCCTTGAGATAACTCAATTCATCGAATTTGACCGGATGATCCTGGGCATGGCCGGTAATCTGCAGTTCGCGCAGGGTTTTGCCGCTGAGACGTGCCGCCTTCCGCACCGCGCCGATGAATTCCTCCTGAGTGACATGGGCGGAGCAGGAGGCGCAGACCAGAACGCCCCCGGCCTCCAAACGGGCCAGCCCGGCTGCGGCCAGTTTTTCGTACGCCTGGATGGCGGCGGACCGGTCGCTTTCCTTTTTGGCCAGTGAAGGCGGATCGATGATGATCAAATCGTATTTTTCCCGGTCCGATTTCAGCCATTCGAAAACATCGGCTTGGACTTCCAGATGGGTGCAGGATTGAAAGGCGGGCAGGGAGGAGTTGAGTTCCCAGTTTTCCTTGAGTTCATCAAGGGCATGGGTACTGATGTCCACGCTGATGACGGAACGGGCACCCCCCCGCGCGGCATAGAGGGAAAAACCGCCACTAAAGCTGAAGAGATTCAGCACGGACCTGCCATCGGCGAGGCGTTCGACGCGCCGGCGGTTGTCGCGTTGGTCGAGAAAAAATCCGGTTTTCTGACCGTGCACGACATCGGCCAGAAACAGGATACCGGACTCGGAAAAAATCACGGGTTTGGGTGCGGGCGGCCCGTAAAGGATGGAGCCATCGTGCAGAGGGGAGTTTTTGGAAGCCCAACCCTGGATGTTGCGGCTGAGGCGCAGGATGATGCGTTCGGGTTGGAGCCGGTTTTGCAGGAGGGGCAACAGGGTGGACAGATGGGTGAACCAGGCGGCGGAATAAATTTTCAACACCAGGGTGCCGGCGTATTGGTCCAGTACGAGAGCGGGCCAGCCGTCGCTTTCCCCGTTAATCCAGCGCAAGCCGTTGGTTTTGTCATCGAACAGTCCGGCCCGGCGGTCGAGCGCCTCCTGCAGACGGGTTTCCCACCAGGCGCTGTCGATGGGCTGGGGTTTGCCGGCGTGCAGCACCCGCACCCGGATGGGCGATTCCGCGTCGTACAGTCCCACGGCAAGGAAGCGGTTGTTGCGGTCATAAATCACGGCCAGTTCGCCGGTCTTGCCCTGGCGGCTGGATGAACGGATGCTCTGGTCGAAAATCCAGTGGTGGCCCTGGCGGATGATGGATTCGGCGGTGGAAGTCAGGCGGAGCTTGAGGCCGGCCTGATTTTTGGAAGGGGCAGTCACGTGGAAATCAGACTATACGGGAAAAGGCAGGGTGCGAAGAAAAAGTGAAAGCCGAGGGGGCCCTATTTGGTCAGTGCCTTTTTAACGGCTTCAAAATAAGCCCGGTGATTTTTGGCAAAACGCACGGACTGGCCTCGCCGCCTCCGGGCATTGAACAAGCTCAGCTCGTCGTAAAGGGTGCGATAGGAGCTGTTGATTTCCGTGTTGTCGGTATCGAAAAACACCGGCGCTCTTTTGCCGGTGGCTACGGCCAAGCGACCGTCCGGCAGGAGGCGGCATAGGTAGCCCTTGCAATTGCCGGGCAGGCCTTGAATTTTTCCCGTCACCACGGGGACGGCCCATTCGAGGGATTCTCCACCAGCGAGATCCTTTTCGAGGCGATGCCGGGCTTCCAGGGAAATCAAGCGCGGCAGTTCCAGACTTAGGTCCGCGGGCAGCCCCAGGCTGCGGAGTTTGCGCAGGATGAAATAGCCGGTGAGGTGGATGTGGCGGAAGAGGAGAGGGGCCAGCCAGAGAAAAAGAGCGAAGAGGATCAGCAGTACAGCCAGGAGGACCAGGGGATGGTGGTAGGTCAGGTAAAGGCCGCCCAGGACGATGCCGTCCTCAATGAGACTGGCGATGGAATTGGAAACCGGTTCGGGGGAAGTGTTGACGAGCAGGCGGCTGCCGGCCTTGGTCAGGTGGCTGCTGAGACTGATGCTGCCGCAAAAGAGTCCTGCCAGTACGGTGACCAGGGGATCCAGATGACCGAGGGCACTGACGCCCAGAATGGCTCCGCCCACGGGCCGGATGACGGTGTGAACCGTGTCCCAGAGGGAGTCAAACCAGGGGGCTTTGTCGGCAATGAATTCGACCAGGGTCATGAGTCCTGCGACGGCCAGAATGGCAGGGTGCGCCATGATCTGGAGGCCTTCCATACCGGGGCCGAGATGTACCCAGCCGAGGTTGAGGGAAAGACTGACGGCAAACACCGTAAGATAAAGGTTGAGACCGGCGAAGGCGGAAAGGCCCATGGCGACGGCCAGGAGATTGAGTTCGTTCATGGCGGAAGTCTTGAACGAATGTAGCGGAGAATGCGGCGGCAGGCGAGTGAATTGGCATGGACGCGGCCCGGCAATTATTCATAATCCCAATCCGGTGATGCGGACGTTGATTTTATTGTTGATTCTGGGCTGTGGTTTGCAGGCGGAAACGCCGCGGGGTTTGCTGCCGCCGGAGAGGCGTGAGATCCAACCGCGGGCTGCAGAAGGAGATAACCAGACGGTCACCGTTGACAAAGACCGGGTCACAACGCCTCCCGCTGCTGTCGTCGAAGCCAATGCGACGGGCACCGCACAGCCGTCCGCAGATGGAACCAGTGTGCGTTATTTTGGTCATGCCTTCGCTTATCTCACGAGTACAAGCGGGGTGCGCATCGCCCTCAATCCCTTTTCCCCCGAAGCCGGCCTGGGCTACAAATTTCCCCGCACCCTGCCGGCAGATCTGGTTTTGATCAGTGCCGAGAGTCCGGAATATTCCGGCGGTCAGGATTTGATGGGATTGCCGCAAGTCTTCCGCAGCCTGACCGGCATCGGCGCCAACCGTGCCAATGGCATTCCTTTTCGCGGCATCGCTACGTTTCGGGACGCGCGGGAGGGACGGCAGTCGGGAGGCAATACGGTTTATGTGATCGAGGTGGACGGGCTGAAGTTTTGCCACCTGGGCGGAATCGGCCATTTGCTGAGCCGCGGCCTGATTGTCCTGACCCTGGCCGAAGTTGCGGCGGAGGCGCTGCTCGAAATCCTGCTGCTGGTCGGCGAGGTGCTCGG
>Ga0209698_10000380_pt1 | contig 50320 bp, 52 predicted proteins | sample LitLauG_LLR_2012_FD_187203 | JGI IMG/M metagenome (GOLD analysis project Ga0209698, IMG submission 187203) | Freshwater sediment microbial communities from Pennsylvania, USA - Little Laurel Run_MetaG_LLR_2012 (SPAdes) (version 2) | ecosystem: Environmental > Aquatic > Freshwater > Creek >...
CTCTTCAAGTACGACTCGATCCTCGGCCCGTACCCGGGTGCGGTCTCCCTGCGCGAGGACGGCAACATCGAGGTCGACGGCCGCGAGCTCAAGGTGCTCGCCGAGCGCGACCCGGCGGCCCTGCCGTGGGGCGAACTCGGCGTCGACGTCGTGATCGAGTCCACGGGCCTGTTCACTGCGCGCGAGAAGGCCGCCGTTCACCTCGCCGGGGGAGCCAAGAAGGTCATCATCTCGGCGCCCGCGACCGAGCCCGACGCGACGGTCGTGCTCGGCGTCAACTTCGACGAGGTGTACGACCGCGCCGTGCACGACGTCATCTCCAACGCATCGTGCACGACGAACTGCCTCGCGCCCGTCGCGAAGGTCGTCAACGACACCGTCGGCATCAAGCACGCGCTGATGACGACGATCCACGCGTACACGGCCGACCAGCGCCTGCAGGACCTGCCCCACAAAGACCTCCGGCGCGCCCGCGCGGCCGCGATCAACCTGATCCCCGCCTCGACGGGCGCGGCCAAGGCGATCGGCCTGGTGATCCCCGACCTGCAGGGCAAGCTGCACGGCTTCGCGGTGAGGGCGCCCGTCCCGACGGGCTCCGTTGTCGACCTCACGGTCGAGTGCGAGCGCGCGACGACGGTCGAGGAGATCAACGGCGCGCTGAAGGCTGCAGCCGACAGCGGCCCGCTCCACGGGATCATGCAGTACACGGAGGACCCGATCGTCTCGAGCGACATCGTGACCTCGCCGTACTCGTCGATCGTCGACGCGAAACTGACCGCGGTGCTCGACGGCACGATGCTGAAGGTCGTCGCCTGGTACGACAACGAGTGGGGCTACTCCAACCGCCTCGTGGACCTGGTCCAGAAGGTCCTGTGAGACGGGGCGCCAGCGGGCTGCGCCAGGGTGATGCAATCGTGATGGATCGCGACCAGACTGGGGTGAGACGGTGAGGAGCATCGACGAGCTGGATGTGCACGGTAGGCGCGTGCTCGTGAGGGTGGACTTCAACGTCCCGCTCGCCGATGGCCCCGCGGGGACCCCCGTCGTCGCCGACGACACCCGCATCGCCGCGGCACTGGGAACGATCGAAGAGCTGCGCGGGCGCGGCGCTCGCCTGATCCTCGTCTCGCACCTCGGACGGCCCAAGGGACAGCGGGTGCCGGAGCTCTCGATGGCGCCCGTCGCCGGGCGACTGCGCGAGCTGACCGGGGCGAACGTCACGCTCGCCCCCGACGTCGTCGGCGAGCGCGTCGTGGCGCTCTCGCGGAGCCTGCAGGACGGCGAGATCCTGCTCCTCGAGAACGTCCGCTTCGAGCCGGGGGAGACCAAGAACGATCCCGCGCTCGCACGCGGGCTGGCGGAGCTCGCCGACCTCTACGTCAACGATGCTTTCGGCACCGCTCACCGCGCTCACGCGAGCACGACCGGCGTCGCGCACCTCCTGCCCAGCGCCGCGGGGCGGCTGCTCGAACGCGAGGTCAGGACCCTCACCGAGATCCTCGAGCACCCCGCGCATCCGCTGGTGGCGATCGTCGGCGGCGCCAAGGTAGCCGACAAGATCGGCGTGATCGACCGCTTCCTGGAGATCGCCGAGGTGATCATCATCGGCGGCGCGATGAGCTTCCCGTTCCTCTGCGCGCAGGGGCACGCCGTCGGCGGCTCGCTGTGCGAGGACGATGACACCGAGCACGCCCGGCGCGTGCTCGAGCAGGCATCCCGGGACGGCATGGCCCGCATAGAGCTGCCGGTGGACCTCGTGATCGCCGACCGCTTCGCGGCGGACGCCGAGCACCGCGTCCTCGCCGGCGTGGAGGTGCCGGCCGGCTGGATGGGGCTCGACATCGGGCCGGCGACCGCGGAGCGCTACGCCGCCGAGATCATGAGCGCCGGCACCGTCTTCTGGAACGGGCCGATGGGCGCATTCGAGATGGAGCCCTACGCGGCGGGCACGCGCGCAGTCGCCGAGGCCGTGGCCGCGGCGCCCGGGATGACCGTCGTCGGAGGCGGCGACTCGGCCGCCGCGCTCGCCCACTTCGGGCTCGAGGACAGCGTCGACCACCTCTCCACCGGAGGCGGCGCGACGCTCGAGCTGGTCGAGGGCAGGACACTGCCCGGAGTCCAAGCCCTACAGGAGACGGGAGTGCGCCTCACATGAGCAGGATCCCGCTGATAGCCGGCAACTGGAAGATGTACAAGACCGAGGAGCAGTCCGAGGAGTACATCCAGGCGCTGCTGCCCCGCGTGTCCGCGATCGACGGCGTCGAGGTCGCGATCTGCGTCCCGTTCACCGACCTGCGGGCGATGGTCGACAGCGCCCGCGGCTCACGCGTCGAGGTATACGCGCAGAACATGCATCAGGAGCCCGAGGGGGCGTTCACCGGCGAGATCTCGGCTCCGATGCTGAGCGAGCTCGACGTTCGCGGGGTCGTCCTCGGCCACTCCGAGCGGCGCGCCCTGTTCGGCGAGAGCGACCGGGCGCTCGCGGCGAAGGTGCCGTCCGCGCTCGCCGCCGGGCTCGTGCCGATCCTCTGCGTCGGAGAGACCGAGCAGGAGCGCGACAGCGACGAGACCGACCGCAAGCTGCGCCAGCAGATCCGCGAGGATCTTGCGGGCGTCCCGGCCGAGCGCCTCGCCGATGTGGTGATCGCATACGAGCCGATCTGGGCGATCGGCACCGGCCGCGTCGCGAGCGCGGAGCAGGCGCAGGAGGCGATCGCGTTCATCCGCGCGCTCGTCGGCGACCGCGACAGGGACGCGGCTGAGCGCGTGCGGATCCTCTACGGCGGCTCGGTCAAGCCCGAGAACGCCGCCGAGCTGATCGCGCTCCCCGACGTCGACGGGGCACTGGTCGGCGGCGCCTCGCTCGAGGCGGAGTCGTTCGCTCAGATCGTCGCAGCGGCGGCCGCATGACCGTCGCCGCCGGGCCCCGGTCACTGCCCGCCGAGCGCGCGTGCCTGATCGTGCTCGACGGCTGGGGGCTCGCCCCGGACGGGCCCGGAAACGCCGTCTCGCTGGCCAGCACCCCGATCTTCGACGAGCTCTGGCACGCCTACCCCCACACCACCCTGACCGCATGGGGCCGCGCCGTGGGGCTGCCCGAAGGACAGATGGGCAACAGCGAGGTCGGCCACCTGAATCTCGGTGCCGGTGCCGTCGTGCGCCAGGACCTCGTCAGGATCGACGACGCGATCGCGGACCGCTCGCTCGCCGCGAACCCCGTCCTGCGCGAGGCGTTCCTCGGCGACGGCAGCTCGCCGCGCCCAGAGCGCGTGCACCTGATCGGGCTGGTCTCCGACGGCGGTGTGCACTCATCGCTCGAGCATCTGCGTGCCCTGATCGACCTCGGCGTGGAGCTGGGCGCCGGAGAGCTCGTCGTGCACGCTTTCACCGACGGGCGCGACACGCTCCCGCATGCCGGCATCGAGTATCTGCGCGAGCTCGACGCGCGGCGGGACGCACGGGTCGGGTCGGTCGTCGGCCGCTACTGGGCGATGGACCGCGACCGCCGCTGGGATCGCACCCAGCGCGCCTACGACATGCTCGTCAGCGGCCGGGCGCCCTACCACGCGGGCAGCGGCGAGGAGGCCGTAGCGAGCGCCTACGAGCGCGGGGAGACCGACGAGTTCATCGAGCCGACACTCGTCGGCGCGGAGGCCCGGATACGGCCGGGCGACAGCGTCATCGCATTCAACTTCCGGCCGGACCGGATGCGCGAGATCACGCGCGCGCTCGCCGAGCCCGGCTTCGGCGAGGGCGGCGAGGAGCTTCCCGGCTGGGAGGGCCGCGGCGGAGCCGAGACGGTCACCCGCTACGCGACGCTGACCAGCTACGAGGAGGACTGGACCTATCCGGTGGTGTTCTCGCCCGAGCATCCCGCGACGACGCTCTCGGTCGTGCTGGCGGGCGCCGGCGCATCCCAGCTGCACGTCGCGGAGACCGAGAAGTATCCGCATGTGACCTACTTCTTCAACGGCGGCGACGAGGCTCCGCTGAAGGGCGAGCGGCGCGAGATGGTGCCCTCGCCGAGGGATGTCCCGACATACGACAAGAAGCCCCAGATGAGCGCCCACGAGGCGGCCGACGCGTTCACCGGCGCCTGGCGCGAGGACTCCCCGCGGTTCGGGATCATCAACTTCGCGAACGCGGACATGGTCGGGCACACCGGTGTGATCCCCGCGGCTGTGAGCGCGATCGAAACCGTCGACGCGTGCCTCGGGCAGGTCGTTGCCGCCGTGCACGAGAGCGGCGGCGTGTGCCTGATCACGGCCGATCACGGAAACGCGGACCACATGCTCGAGCCCGACGGCAGCCCGAACACGCAGCACTCGATGAACCCGGTTCCGCTGATCCTCACGTGCGCATCCGCGGCGCTGCGCGAGGACGCGGGGATCCTCGCGGACGTGGCGCCGACGGTGCTCGCGGCGCTCGGAATCGAGCAGCCGCAGCAGATGACCGGCCGCTCGCTGATCGCGGGCCGCTAGATTGTCAGGCCTGGGGTCCCTCGGGCCCCGGATGGGGAAGCTCACGGGAGGAGCGCAATGACGCGGGAGACAGGCGACACGGATGTTCGAGACGGCGGGCGCCTCTCCAGGGCGCTGCTCGCGCTGTTCTGGATCGGCGCCGGCGTGAACCATTTCGCGAACCCGCGGTTCTACGAGCAGATCGTCCCGCCGCCGCTGCAGGACAACGCCAAGCTCGTGGTGCAGGCCAGCGGCGTGGCCGAGATCGCCGGCGGCGCAGCGGTGCTCGTGCCGGGCGTGAGACGGCTGTCCGGCGTGTACCTGGTAGGGCTGCTGCTGGCGATCTTCCCCGCGAACCTCTACATGGCCCGCGAGCCCGAGCGCTTCAAGAAGATGCCGCGCTGGGCCCTCTATGCGCGGCTGCCGCTGCAGCCGCTTGCGATGCTGTGGGCGTGGAAGGCGACGCGCAGATGAAACGGATCATCCGAGTCGCCGACGGTGACGCTGCTATGTTCGCCGTAGAAGCGCTCTAGGACAGGATTCCATGGCAACTGCGACCGCCGTCAAGATCGTCGACCCCGAGCATGAGGCTCTCGACATTGGGGAGTGCCTGACCACCGGGGAGCTTCGCGCGTGGCGCGGACTGCTCAGGGCGCACGCCTGTCTCGCGAAGCGGCTGGACGCCGAGCTCGAGCGCTCACACCGGCTTCCGATGACCTCCTACGAGGTCCTGCACCACCTTCAGGAATCAAGCGGCGGCCGTATGCGGATGTGCGACCTCGCCACCCAGGCTCAGCTGTCACGCAGCGGCCTGACACGTCTCGTGGACCGCCTCGAGCGCGACGGGCTGCTCGAGCGGTGCTCCTGCTCGCACGACGCCCGCGGGTCATACGCGTGTCTGACGGACACCGGCCGCGAGCGTCTCGAAGCGGCCCGCGTAACGCACCTGACGGTCGTCAGGGAGCAGTTCTTCTCACATTTCAACGAGAGCGAACTGACCGCCCTCGCGGACATGTGGGAGCGCATCGCTCCCGGCACCTGCTGAGCGGGCCTAACCGGCGCTCGCGTCGGGTGCCTCCGGCTGCTCGGGTCCCTGCGCCGCGCGCCGCCGCTCCTCCGCCGCGACGTTCGCCTGTTCCGCGGCGTGGCGCCTCTGGCGCCGGTGCAGGAGCCATGCGCTGGCGAGCCCGAACAGCACGGCCGCCAGGCCGTAGAGGCCGAACGCTTTGATCACTCCTCCGGCGGATTGGCCCAGGAAGTAGGCGATCAGCCCGATCGCCGTCGCCCAGACGATCCCGCCGAGCGCGTTCCACAGCACGAACGAGCGCCACGGCATGTGCGTGGCACCCGCCAGCCACGAGGCCCACACCCGCAGCCCGAGGAAGAAGCGGCCGAAGAAGACCGCCTTCGGGCCGTGGCGTTCGAAGAACGGCTCTCCTGTGATCAGGACCTGCCTGCGCTGCGTTTCGAACCTGCCCGGCCGCTCCAGGATCCAGCGGCCGCCCTTGCGTCCGATCAGGTAGCCGATGTTGTCGCCGACGATCGCGGCGGCCGCCGCGAGGCCGATCACGAGCTCGATCTGGAGTTTGCCGCCGCTCGCGAGGACGGCACCGGTGATCAGCGCCGTCTCACCCGGGATCGGGACTCCGCTGGACTCTCCCATCACGAGCAGGAACAGCAGCGGGTAGCCGGCGACTTCGACGAGGTGCGTGACGTTCAGTGACAGGGCGAGGATGTGCATGCGCTCCACTGATGTAGCAGTCGGCGCGCGGGCCGGACGCGGCCGTCCGCGGCCACGCGCATCCCGGCGCCTACTTCGTGTTTTCGGAAACCAGCTTCTGGAGCGATTCGGACGCCTGGTGGACGTCGGAGTAGACGACGTTCCGCAGCGTCACCTTGGTGGAGGACGGCGCCGAGATCAGGACCGCCGCGATGACCACGAGAACCACCGCGAGCAGCGCGATCAGCACCAGCAGCGGGCGGCTGCTGCGCTGGCGCCCCCGCGCCGGGGCCGCGCGCGCCGCCGCGGGGGCGGGAGCCGCGGTCCGTGAGGGTCCGGGGCGCGGCTTGCGCGGGCTGACCCGCTCGGCGGGACCCGCGCCGCCGGCGCGGGAGCCGGCCGCCAGCACTGTCGTGGCGCTCGTCGGCGGCGACGTGCGGCTCGGCTCGTGCGGCTCGGCTGGTGAGATCCCGCGCGCGCCTTCACTGAGGCCGCGGCGCATCTCGCGGGCCGAGGGATAGCGGTCGCGCGGATCGAGCGCGAGCGCGATCGCGACTGCGTCCGCGAGCTCAGGGCTCACAGCGGCGACGATCGTGTCGAGCGTCGGCGGCTCCTCCTGCTGCTGCTTGAGCGCGAGCTCGGTGAGCGACGTCGCCTCATACGGAAGGCGGCCGGACATCAGCTGGTAGGTGACGACGCCGAGCGCGTAGAGGTCGGCGCTCGGGCCGGCCTCCTCACCCCGGGCCTGCTCGGGTGCGAGGTACGCGGCGGTGCCGAGTACCGAGCCGACCTGCGTGATGCTCGACTGCTCGGTGGCCTTGGCGATGCCGAAGTCGGCGAGCTTGATGTCGCCTTCGCGGGCACGGAGCAGGTTGCCGGGCTTGACGTCGCGGTGCACGACGCCGTGGCGGTGGGCGTAGTGCAGGCCCTCGCATGCCTGTTCGATGATGCGCACGGCCTCATCGACCTCCACCCAGCCGTCGTCGCGCAGGATCTCCGCGCACGACTGGCCTTCGATGTACTCCATCACGATGAAGTAGCGCCCGCTCCGCTCGTCCCGGCCGGAGTCGAACACCTGCACGATGTTGGGGTGCACGAGCCGCGCGGCGGCCTGCGCCTCCCGCTGGAAGCGCGAGACGAACGCGGGGTCGTCGGCGAGGTGCTCGGCGAGCAGCTTGACCGCGACCTGACGCTCGAGCCGCCGGTCGAGGGCGAGGTGCACGGTCGACATGCCGCCGAACCCGAGTCGTCCCTCGAGCGTGTAGCGGCCCGCAATCTCCTCGACGCTCATTTTGGTTCCGCGCCGCCCGGGCCGAGGCCCCCGGAGTTGCCGCCTTCCTGGCCCTGTTCTTTTTCTTTCGCCGGTGGTGATTCTCCCGGCGCCACGGTGCCTCCGCCGGAGCCCGAGGGCACCGTCGTGGTGGGGGTCGTCACGGGCGGCGGCGTAGTCGCGGTCGATGTGGTCGGCGCGGTGTCCGTCGTCGTGGTCGTCGTTCGCGGCGTCGTCGGGATTTTCACCGTCGGCACCGTGTTCGTCTGGGCGAGCGGCTGCGCGCACAGGGCGGTCGCCCTGATGCGCAGGTTCGCGATCCCCTGGCGCAGGGTGTTTCGCAGCCCCGAGTCCACGCTCGACGGGAGCGCCGCGAAGTCCTGTTCGGTCTTCGCGAGCGCCGCTTCCGTTTCGGTGCAGTTCCCGTTCCCCGTCTGGGCCGCCTGAGCGACCGCTTCGAAGTCGCTCTGCAGGGGGCCCGAGTTCGCGACCGGGATCAGGCCGGCGCCCGAGCCGCCGCACGCCACGAGCAGCGCCGCCGCCACGCCGAGGGCTCCGGCGAGAGCGCCGCGCAGGGCCCGCTGGCGCGCCGTCAGGTGCCGAGGGTGTCCTTGCCCGTCTCTCATTCTCACTGACCGTACTCCAGCCGCTCCGCTAGCGAGTCAGGCAGCCGTGCCGCGCGTATCGCCGCGGCCGCCCCGGCGACGTCATAGGTCTCGCGGTGAAAGGACGCGTTCATCAGGTCGAGATCGAGCAGCAGCCAGGACGCCCGCGGATCGCCGTCGCGCGGCTGCCCAACGCTGCCGGGGTTCACGAGCCACTCGCCGCTGGAGAGGTCAAGGCGCTCGCCGGCACGCCGCGGTTCGCCGCTCGCAAGCTCGCCCTCCGGGCGCACGAACGAAAGCGCCACGTGGGAGTGCCCGATCAGGCAGACCCGGTTGCGCTGCACGTCCAGGCACAGCTCGGCGAGCAGCGTGGAGAGCACGTACTCCCAGACGGGGTCGCGCGGGGAGGCATGGAACAGGCCGATCGAGTCCTCCTCGCCCGTGGGGCGAAGCGTCTGCAGGTACCGCAGGTTCTCAGGCGAGATCACATCGCGCGTCCACTGAGCCGCTATGCGGGCGCCCTTGGAGAATTCGTCCATCGCGATCTCGCCGGTGACCGCCATGTCGTGGTTGCCGGCGAGGCAGACAGCGACATGCTCGCGGGCGAGCTCGACGCACGCGTCCGGCTCGGCCCCATAGCCGACGAGGTCGCCGAGGCACCACAGCTCGGAAGCCTCGCTGTACGCGATCGCCTCGAGGGCGGCCTCGAACGCATGCCGGTTGGCGTGGATGTCAGAGATCACGGCGACCTTCATCGCTGCAGCGTACGAACACCGCGAGGGGCCACGAGTTCCGCGAGCCGCCGCTGTGCAAGCTCGCGACCGCGCGGGCCGCGAGGCCCGCCGGCGCTCGGGGTCGAAGGCCCTACTCGGACCCCGTGCCGCCCTCGGCTCCGCCGAACTCCGGGAGGTTCTTGATGCCCTCCCGCGTGTTCCACTTCGAGTAGTTGTCCTCCATCGCGTCGATGAGCTCGCGCATGAAACGCGGCGAGAGGTTGACTCGCGAGACGACGACGCCCGGCACCTCGTCCGACTCGACCTCATGGTCGACACGCGCGAAGGTGACGGTGAACTCGTAATCGGAGTGGCTGACGTTCGCAAAGTTCGCGTATACGCCCCCCATGATCTCGGGGGAGAGATGAATGTTTATGTGGCGCTCGGCGCCTGAGTCTTGGTCGGTCACATAGCTAGTATCGCAACCAGCGTCCCCGAACCCATGAACGAACCCTCAACCCACGAGCAGAGCAGCCGCGCCGATCCCGCCGCGGGGGCGCCGCCGGCGCCGCTCGACGGTCTGCGGGAGGCGGTGCTGGCCGTCGCGCAGGAGCTCGGCGGCGAGCCGCGGGGGAGCGCGATCACGCTCGAGCGCCCGAGGAGAGCCGAGTTCGGCGACTACTCGACGAACGCGGCGCTGATCCTCGCGCCGGGGCTCGCGAGCCCCCCGAGGGACGTCGCGGAGCGCCTCGGGGTCGTCCTGTCCGAGCGCCTCGGCCGCTCGCTGGAGCGCTTTGAGGTCGCGGGCCCGGGCTTCCTGAACCTGTTCCTGTCCGACGCCTGGCTGACCGGCGCGCTGGCCGGCGTGCTGCGCGCCGGGGACGCGTTCGGGGCAGGGGGCGCCGACCCGGCGGAGCGCGTGCTCGTCGAATTCGTCTCCGCGAACCCGACCGGCCCCGTTCACGTCGGCCACGCCCGCAACGCGGCGTACGGGGATGCCCTCGCGCGGCTGCTGGAGTTCCACGGCCACGACGTCGAACGCGAGTTCTACGTGAACGACGCCGGCTCGCAGATCCACAAGCTCGGCGAGACGATCCGTGCGATCGCCGATGGGCACAGCCCTCCCGAGGACGGCTACCACGGCGGCTACGTCGTCTCGCTCGTGTCCGCGTTGAAGGACACCGAGGGTCTGGACGCAGATCAGCTCGGCGCGGCCGCCGTCAAGCTGATGATCGGCGAGATCACGCGCTCGCTGATGGCGTTCAACGTCGAGCCCTTTGACCACTGGTCCTACGAGAGCTCGCTGCACCAGGGCAGCCCGAGCCCGGTCGAGCACACGCTCGCGATCCTCGCCGAGCAGGGCCGCACCTACACCTCAGAGGGCGCGCTGTGGCTGCGCACGACCGACTTCGGCGATGACAAGGACCGCGTGCTCGTGCGCTCCAGCGGGGAGCACACCTACTTCGCGTCGGACATCGCCTACCACCAGTACAAGCGCGAGCGCGGCTATGACCGCCAGATCGACGTCTGGGGCGCCGACCACCACGGCTACCTGCAGCGCATGCGGGCCGCCTACGAGGCGCTCGGAGGCGACCCGGACACGCTCGAGATGCTGATCATGCAGCTCGTGCACCTGATGCGCTCGGGCGAGCGCGCGCAGATGTCAAAGCGGGCCGGGGAGTTCGTGACGCTCGACGACCTGGTCGGGGACATCGGGGTCGACGCGGCGCGCTGGTATCTGCTGGCGCGCTCGCACGACACGACGGTCGACCTCGACCTCGACCTCGCGCGCTCGCAGTCCAGCGAGAACCCCGTCTACTACGTCCAGTACGCGCACGCCCGCATCGCCTCGATGCTCGGCAAGGCCGGCGAGGAGCGCGTGGCCGAAGCGACGGCCGCCCTCGGTGCTCCGGACACTCCGCTGCACGCGTCCGAGCGGGCGCTGATCGAGCTGCTGCTCGCCTTCCCGGAGGAGGTCGCCGAGGCCGTCGAGCGGCGCGCCCCGCACCGGGTCACCGCATACGCTCTGGAGCTCGCGCAGGCCTTCACCGCGTTCTACCGGGACTGCCGCGTGCTCGGCGCCGAGACGCAGGCGCTCGAGAGCCAGCGGCTCGCGCTCTGCCTCGCCAGCATGCGCACGATCGCACGCTGCCTCTCGCTGCTGGGCATCAGCGCTCCGCAGGAGATGTAGCGCGAGCTAGTCGAACAGCGCGAGGTCGGACTCCAGGCGAGCTGCGTCCTCCGGGCTGAGCGCGCCGGCCTCGTCACCCGCGCCGGCAGCTGAGCGCCGCCGCCAGCTCGGCAGCAGGAAGATCAGCAGGGCGAGCAGCCCGATCACCACCGCGACGGGGACCAGGTAGGCGGCGAGGTCGAAGCCGTGCGTCTGCGGCAGGCCGAGCACCGCCGAGGTGTACTGCGTGACCAGTGCGTCCTTGATCTGCGCTTCGTCCTTGCCTTCGGCGATCAGGCTGCGTATGTATTCGCGCTCTCGGTCCGCCTGCGGGGACTCCGCCACGTTCAGCGGGATTTTGCAGGTGACGCACATCACCTGGCGTTCGATTACCGGCAGCGAGACCCGCGCCGCTTCAGCGCCCGCGGCGGCCGGCACCGCGAGCATCAGCGCGCACAGAAGTCCCGCCGCTGGGCGCGCGAGCCTCATGTGGTTGCCGCCAGCGCGACGGCGCGATCGAGGAACGGCTTGGCGATCTCGCCGCGGGAGATCGCGACGATCCGCCCCTGCCGGTCGATGATGAAGGTCTCCGGCAGCTGGTCGGTGCCATATGCGGCGGCGAACGTGCCGCCCGCGTCGCGCAGGTTCGTGTAGCTCAGGTGGTATTCACGAACGAACCGTTCAGAGTCACCGGTGACGTCCTTGTAGGTGACCCCGAGCACCGTCCCTCCGTGGCGAGCCAGCTGCCTCTGTGCGTTCTCGAGCAGCGGGGCCTCGACCTGGCACGGTTCGCACCAAGAGGCCCAGAAGTTCAGCACGACGACCTTGCCGCGCAGCTGCGCGAGCGACCCGCTCCCCGGGGTGCCGAGGATCGGCAGCGACTGGGTGGCGTGCGGAGCGGGCGGCTGTGCGCCCTTTGCGACCTGCTCGTCCAGAGTGCGGCTCGCCGCCTGTGTGGAGATCCCGTAGATCAGCAGCGCCAGCAGGCAGGCGCCCGCAAGTGACACGAGGATCGGGATTGCTCTTCGGCGCACGGCCACCAAGAGTAGAGGGGGAGTCGCCGAGCGCCCGCAGTAGCCACGGCGGCGGCCTGCTCCGGGCGTGCGCCGCTCATGCGCACCACGAGGCGCGGCTCCCCGCGCCTCGGCTCCTCAGGACGGCATCTGCATGACCGAAAGGATGTGGCCCTCTGGGTCCCGGAACCAGGCGACGCGCGCACCGGACGGCGACGTCCACGCGGAGGCCTCATCCTGGTCCAGCCCCGGGTAGCTGATCAGCTCGACTCCGGCCTCGCGCAGCATCGCGACGGTCCTGCCCAGATCCGCGACCGCCCACGCGAACACCGTCTGCCCCGAAGGCTCAACGTGATCGGCGCGCACGACGCACAGCTGTGCCCCGCTCACGTCATAGACGTTTGCGAGCGGCGTCGAGGTCACCCTGCGCAGCCCCAGCACTCCGCCATAGAAGCTCTCGGCCACGTCGAGGTCGCTCGTCGCCACGAATCCCACAAGGTGCGCACCGTCAAGCACGCATACGAGCCTACCCGCATGCGATCGCCGCGCCCATGGCAGAGGGGTGATGGCCGGCGCCGACGAAACGGAGCAGGGGCGGAATCCTGTGGCCGGCGCGTAATATGAGGCCCTGCGCGGCGGTAGCTCAGTTGGTAGAGCGCAAGCTTCCCAAGCTTGAGGTCGCGGGTTCGACCCCCGTCCGCCGCTTGCAGAGACCCCCTTCGTCGTCAGCCGTTCCCCTCCTCGACCTGGGCAGCAAGGTCCACGATCGAGGCCAGCACGACGTCGGCCTGGCCGAGCACATCCGCAGCCGGGGGATATGCGCGGTTGGGGATCGCCACCACGGCCAGCCCCGCGGCACGCGCGGAGCGGATACCGACCGCGGAGTCCTCGATCGCCACACACGAATCGGGTCTCGCGCCCAGGCGGCTGGCGGTCTCGAGATAGACGTCGGGCCCGGGCTTGCCGACGGCCACTTCTTCCGATGAGGTTGTCGCCGAGAAGCAGCTGCTCCAGCCTGTCAGGTCGAGTACCAGGTCGATCGTCCGCCGATTCGAGGATGAGGCGAGCCCGAGCGGCCAGCGATCGGCGAGGGTGCGCACGGCCGAGTCTGCGCCGGCAATCAGCGGAAGGGCAGTGCGATAGTGCGATGCGACCAGCTCCGCGACCGACGCGGAGATCTCCGCCGGCTCCAGCGCCACCGCGAGCTCCTCGCGCATGTAGAGGCTCCACTCGGGGGAGCTCATCCCCAACATCTCATGTTCGGCCAGGGGTGTCCAGATCCCGCCGCGTTCGAGCGAGAGCTCGCGCTTCGCGGCGGACCAGACCTGCTCGGATTCCAGGAGCACGCCGTCCAGGTCGAAGATGACCGCCGTGACATCCCGCAGCTTCCCCAGCGACGTCATCGCGTGAATCTACTGACGCACGTCGGCCTCAGGACTCCTGAGAGGGGTGTCAGCTTGCCTGGGCCGGGCGGGGCCCCGCCGGCAGCTTGCTGGCGCCTGTAGGACCGCTCCCACCCCGGGTGAGCGCGTCGTAGACTGCCGCGCATGCCCGATGACAGGATCGCCGACGCTCGGGCGGCCATCGCCCGCCAGGACAAGTGGCACCACCGCATCGAGGTGGCCCCGGGGGTGTGGACGCCCGGCCTGCAGGACACCCAGCGCCTGCTGGAGCAAGTGCACCTCCCCGAGGACCTGACCGGAATGCGCGTCCTGGACATCGGAGCCCGCGACGGCTTCTTCACTTTCGAGGCCGAGCGCCGCGGCGCTCGAGAGGTCATCGCGCTCGACAACGAGCCGCCCGACCACACGGGCTTCTCGATTGCCGCCCGGCTCCTGGAGTCCAAGGCTACGTACGTGACCGAGAACGTGTATTCGCTGAACCCGGCCAAGTTCGGACGCTTCGACCTCGTCCTGTTCCTTGGCGTCATCTACCACCTGCGCCACCCGTTGCTGGCGCTGGACCGAATACACGACGTGTGCGCGCCCGACGCGACGCTCGTCCTGGAGACGCACATGATCGACGAGGGGTTCGTGGCACCCGACGGCAGCTTCCACCGCCTGAGCGACTTCCACGCCGACCTTCCGGCCCTCTCGCTCGTGCAGTACTACCCCGGCAACATGCTCGGCCAGGACCCCACCTCGCAGTGGGCGCCCAGCCGCATCGCGCTGGAGGGCTGGCTGCGCGGCTCCGGCTTCGAGCCGACGTATGTGTGGCAGGACGCCTTCCGCGGTGGTGCGGTCGCCCGCCGGCAGGAGCTGTCCGCGAGCGGTGAGCGCGCCGTGGACGAGGCGGCCAGCTGGGACATGCGGACCTGGACTGTCGAGCGTGCCACCACGCTCGGCGCGGGCTGACGCAGGGCCCTGCCTCGCCACGGCTCGCTTGGTGCTGTGTTAGCCAGAGCCGTCCGCATGCCAGTCGGGCGGCAGAGGCGCGGCCCGGCGGCGACCACTGTGAGGTCCCCACGTGCGTGAGCAAACATCACAGCGGTGTCGGGCGTGATACTGGGATCGGCGCCCGGCCATCCATCGGCGGCTCGTGGGGGGGACGATCTGTTGGCTCGCAGGCTATGTGACGCAGGCGCCGCGCTCGCGCTGGCCGTTGCTCTCATCGCCGCACCGAGCGCGGGCTCCACCGCCCTGGGAGTCGGCTCCCGGGCGGCCGCTGCTGAGGGCCCGCCGCGGCCCGGGTCCGGCGCCTGGACGTCCCCTCTGGTCCTGGCCGGCTGCGCGCCGGCGGGCGCTCCAGCGGTGTCCTTCCCGACCGAAGCCGCCACCAGGCCCGTCGGCGACGGCGCGATCACGTGGACGTGCGCGTCCTCGCCCGCGGACACGGGAGTATCGGTTGCGGTGCTGGGCGCGACCGACCGGGCGCGGCTGATCAGCGTTCAGTCGCTCGGTGCTCCTTCCGGGAGCTCCGTCGCCGCGATCGCGTCCACGCGCGGGCGCATCGCCCTGTTGGCGCCCGACGGGCCCGGGAGCGCCGGCGGCCTGCTTCAGGGCCACGCACGCGACCGGTCCGCATGGCCGAGGGAGCACATCGGGTCCCCTGCTCCCGTCACGGTGGGGCGAGGCATCCTCGGTGACATCGCGATCGCGGGCCCGGCACCGGGCCCCTCGATCGGGGTGCGGGTGGAGCGCTACTGGGAGTCGGGTCTGGAACAGCCGCGATCGATCCCGATCGGACCCGGCGCGCTCACGGCTCTCGGTGTTGCGCTCGACTATCGCGGCGACGTGCTCGTCGCGTGGCAGCAGGGCGGCTCGATCTTCGCGAGCGTGCTGTGGGCTTCAGGGCGCAGGGGCAATGTGCAGCTGGTCGGCCCGAGTGCCCCATATCCACAGATCCGGGCCGTCGTCAGCGACAACGAACACGCCATGATCGCCTGGTCGAGCACGGATCTCTCAACGCCGTCCACGCCGACGACGCGGACGTACCTGAGCCTGTCCTCCGCCGGCGCGCTCTTCACGGCGCCTCGCCTGCTGGCGTCGTTCCCGGACCCTCAGCACGTCGGCGGCAGGCCCGGGTCGATCTCACTCGAGCGGCTCGCGACCGAGAATGTGATCCTCGCGTGGACGACTGCCGAGGGCGGCCGCTACATCGTCCGGGCGGCTCCCGCCGTGTTCGCCTCGCGAGCGGGCTCGAAGATCATCTCCGGCCCGGGCTCGCAGGCGATCCTCGCCGACCTTGCCGCGGGTCCGGCCGGCGAGGCGGTCGCTCTCTGGAGCGCCTCGCAGCATGCCGCGCCGGGCACGCATACGGCGGAGCTGTGGGCGGCACGGCTGCGTATCGAAAGCCACGGCAGGATCGCGGTCGCGGACACCCGGATGCTCGCGGGCGCCGGCGCGAGCGTCGGCTCCACGCTCGCGATCGACCCCGCCAACGACCGGCCGGTGGCCGCCTGGCTCTCGCTCGGTGCGCGGCCGCGGATCGAGTATGCGGTGGGAGCCGGATCCGCCTCCTACGGGACACGGCCGCGGCAGGTCGCGGCCGGACTCCCGCCCGCCGCGGGGCACCCGCTCCGAAACGCGCTCGTAGCGCTCGGGGCGGCCGTGCTGCTGCTCCTCGCGGCCCTCGCCGGCGTTCGGCGGCTGCGCCGCAGCCGCTAGGCACCTTGGCCCGGGCGTCAGGGTCCTGCCGGGGCGTGCCGGCGACGGCGACGTCGGAGCAGCGCCCAGATGGCGAGCAGCGCGAGGAGACACGCCGCTATCGCCGCCGCGAGCCGCAGGGGATGGGTTGACGCGGGCTTCGCGGCCGCGCGATGGGCGGCCGGCGCGAACAGGACGCGCACGCGGCGCTCGCGGAACACGGCTTGCAGCGTGGACTGCGCGCCGGCCGGGTAGACGGCGTGCCACTCGAGCCCCTCCCGGAACTTGATCTCCACGTCCGAGCGGGCCGGGTTGATGATCGCGCGTGTCAGAGGCCTGGTTCTCGCCGCGTGCAGGAGCGTGGCGTAGGGGACCCAGGTCGTCGCATATCCGGCCGCGCTGGCAGCCAGATGTCTCGCGGGGCAGCCCGCCGGCTCGACCCAGGCGCTGACCGGGTAGCTGGCGGCATACACGACGCGCGAGACGAGCACGGCCGATCTCGACGGGGGAGCGGTCCCGTCGCTTATGTAGACGGTGCAGTCGTAGCGGACGTGGTCGCGGTCATACCAGCTCCCCACGCGCGTGTCGTTGCCCGGCGACACGGCGCGCACGCCGTGCTCGAGCAGCGAGTAGCGGGCCGCCATTTTGAAGCGGAACGTGGCGATTCCGAGGTTGCCGGTCAGCTGGACCGTCCGCGAGCTAGCGACCGCGCGGTTCAGGCTGCTCAGCATCACGCCGAGAGGGCGGTATTCGTTCACGTGTTCGTCGGGTCTCTCGGCGGCCGCGACTGCGCCGGCGGCTAGTGCGACGGCGCCGAGGGCGACACCCGAGGCGAGGACCGGCGACACCCGGCGCGGCCGGATGCGCATGCGGCCCGCGAGGATCGACAGCGGCGCCCACGCGAGCAGCAGCCAGATGAACATCCCGGCGGGCGAGCCGAACCACAGCGTGTAGCCGAGCGTCGCGGCCAGCAGGCGCATCGTCGGCGTCGAAGCCGCGACGGCCGCGAGGGCTGCGCAGAGGCTCAGCGCGATCAGTGCCCCCACCCAGAGGTCGGCACGTCGTCTCAGGAACCCGATCGCGGCGACGATCAAGAGCGCCGCCAGCGCGAGCAGCGTCGTCAGCGTCGCGAGCCGGCTCGGGTTCGCACGGACTTCGAGCTTGCGGCCGAACGGGTACGCCGGGTCACGAAGCCACCACGGCCGCACGCCCACCGCGAGCACCACCGCGTGCCAGCCGACCGCCGCTCCGAGCGTCGAGTGGTTCGCCTCGACGGTCCTCGCTATCGCGGTGAGGTTGCCCGGGCTCCCCTTGATCTGGTCGATCGCCGGCGGGGTCCAGCAGATCACGGCCACGAGCACCGCTGCGAGCACCCACGGCCACGCCCGCCCGCGTGCGCCCCTCTCGCCACGGGTCGACCACATCGCGACCAGCAGGCCGGCGAGACCGATCGCGAGGACTCCGAGCGACGGCGGCAGGAACGCCAGCTGGCACTGCACAACAAAACTCGCCACAAGGACCGTGAGCGGGAGCAGCCGGAGTTCCCCGCAGCCGAGCGACCAGCACAGGAAGATAAGCAGCGTGAAGGGGAACAGCCCGGCCGCGGGATTCCACACATCGTGGAGCAGCTCCGGCGCGAGCGAGCGGGACATGAGCAGCACCGCGATCGCCGCCATGAACATCAGCGTGCGGCCGCCGCGACGGCGCGCGAGGACCACGACGCCGACGATCGAGGCCGTGTTCAGGAGGCCCATCGTGAACGTCAGGGACCCGGGGCTGGCGACACGCGCCGGGATCGCGAGCAGCCAGAACAGCATCGGGCCGAGGCTGTAGACGGTGTGGTGCGTCAGAAAGGAGACGTCGGAATGCAGGCCGACTAGCGGTGTGCGCGATGTGAAGACGTCGTGCGCCCGCGTCGCGATGTTGGCCTGGTCGCCCGCAGGGATCCAGCCGTCGCGCAGCGCCCGCAGCGTCGACGCGATGACCGGGACGGCCGCGCACAGCCCCACCACCGGGGCCAGGAAGCGCTCACGCCCGGCCGCCCTCGAGGGAGCCGCGGCGGCGCTCTGACGGTCCGCGATCGAGGCGCCCATAGCGGGCACGCTAACCGCCGCGGCGGGGGCGCAGGCGCACGCGCTTCCGGGCACCGGGCCGCCCAGCCCGGGACTGGCGCGTGGGCAGGTTCGTGCAGGGGTTGTCTGTCGAGGCCCGCCTTCCGTTGAATGCGACGGGATGTCCGGTGCAACAAAGGCCTCGCGGCCGCAGCTTTGGCTTGAGAGCCTTGGAGACTGGGCGTGGCCGGGGCAGGCTGCCGCCGCCGAGGTTGTCCTCGGCCCGCCGTCCTGGGTCGCGGCGTTCCCGCCGCGAGCTCAGCCCGCCGGCGTCTCCGCGGGCCACACCGGCGCGACCCGCTCGAGGGGGCGCCCAACACCGCGGGCCGTGCTTCTGGTCGTGCTGCTCGGGGCGCTGGCCGCTGTCTCGGCAGCGCTCGCTCTGAGAGGGTCGCTCACGCTCGGCGCGCGCGCCGGCACGCCGCTCGCGAACCGCGCCGCCGTCCAGCCGCTCCGCGCCGGCGTGGGCACGCCGAGGTTCCCCGCGCTCGTGCCGGTCAGCCACGACAGCGCCGGCAGCGCGATCGACCGCGTCAGCTTCCATTCCTCTGCACTCGGCGAACGGGGCTCGTTCCTGCTCTACCTCCCGCCGGGCTACACCCGGGCGGACCGCTACCCCGTGATCTATCTCCTGCACGGGCAGGCCGGGCACGCCACCGCGTTCCTGGAAGTCGGCGTGCAGCAGGCGCTCGACCGCCTGATCGGCCGCGGAGCGATCCCGCCGATGCTCGCCGTGATGATCCAGGACCGGAACACCCTCGAAAACTGGCAGTGGCACAGCGCCAGTTACGTGTTCGAAGTCCAGGAACTCGTCGACCGGATGCTCCCCACCAGGGCAACCCGGGGCGCACGCGCGATCGCGGGCAACTCGAAGGGCGGTTTCGGGGCGATGCACATTGCGCTCGCCAACCCTTACCGCTTCGCCGTCGTCGAGAGCTGGCTCGGCTACTTCAACCACCTGGGCGCCGAACTGGAACGCGACCGGCCGGTCCTTTCGCGACTCGGCCTGCACGCATTCATCTACGGCGCGAGCGGCGACCAGGCCGCCGATCCCGCTGAGGACCCCGCGTTCGCGGCCGAGCTCCGCGAAGCCGGCGCCCAGGCGGAAAGCACGATCTACCCCGGCAACCACAGCCTGATGACCGTCTCTGAACACCTTGAAGAAAGCCTTCTCTACGCAGGCCAGGCGCTCCGCGCCGAACAGGCGCGAGGTAGTGTCAACAGCTGGTCGCCGCGCGCGACGAGCCTGTTCAGCCGCTAGGCCGCGACCGGGCGATCCGGTTTGCGATGCTCGGTGCGGCGAGGGCGAGCAGTTCGCGCGTGCAGCTATGTGACAGTTACACAACTTTCCCCGTGCGCGGGCGGTAGGGTGAACCTCGTTGGCGCTGTGCGCGTGGGTCGCATTCCGTCGGTCCGTCATCCACCTCCATCGCGAAAGTCTGAGAGAACATGGATCCCGATCGCCTGAAGACCATTCCGCTGTTCTCATCACTGTCAGAGAAAGCCCTCGAGACGGTCAGCGTGTTCGCGAGCGAGACATCGGTCTCCGCCGGCAAGCTGCTCGTTCACGAAGGTGACTACTCGTATGACCTCATCGTGATCGAGTCGGGCACCGCCGACGTGATCAAGGGCGGCGAGGTGATCGCATCGCTCGGTCCGGCCGACGTTCTCGGCGAGATGGGGATGCTCTCCGGCGGCAGGCGCACGGCGGATGTCGTCGCCACCTCTTCGATGCGCCTGATCACCCTGAGCAAATGGGACTTCAAGCGCATCTCCACGGAGGTCAGCGACCAGCTGCAGGCGCTCGTCGACGAGCGCCAGAAGCAGGAGGAGCGCACCCCGCCGTCCTAGCAGCCGCGCACGCGCCCCGGCAGGCGGCGCGTGGCTGATCGCATCAGCGATCCGGGTGATGCAGCTGGGATGATCGAGCCGTGGCGGTGATCGAGACCGAGCGGCTCACGAAGTACTACGGCGAGCACCGCGGGGTCGAGGACGTCACGATCGACGTTCGCGAGGGTGAGGTGTTCGGGCTCCTCGGGCCGAACGGCGCCGGCAAGACGACCGTCATCCGCACGCTTCTGGACTTCCTGCACCCGACGCGGGGCAGCGCGCGCGTCTTCGGCCTGGACAGCCGGCGCGAGAGTGTTGCGATACGCGCGCGCCTGGGGAACCTGCCGGGCGACTTCGGATACGGCAAGCTGGCGACGGGGCGCGAAGCCCTGTCCCTGCTGGCCCGTCTGCGCGGCGTCGCGGACCTCGGCCACGCCGAGTCGCTCGCGAGGCGCTTCCGGGCGGACCTCGACCGGCCGCTGGGGCAGCTCTCTCGCGGCAACCGCCAGAAGATCGGCCTGATCCTCGCTGCCTTCCACCGGCCGGAGCTGCTGATCCTCGACGAGCCGACGAGCGGCCTTGACCCGCTGATGCAGGAGGAGTTCCTGTCGCTGGTGCAGGAGGAACGCGACCGCGGCGGCGCTGTGCTGCTCTCCTCGCACGAGCTCGACGAGGTCGAGCGGGTGTGCGAGCGCGTCGCGATCATCCGCGCCGGGGGACTGGTCGCAGTCGAGAGCGTGCCCGATCTGCTCGGCAAGGCCCCGCGCCGCGTGTCGGTCGTGTTCTCCGGCTCCGCTGCCCTGCCGGACCTGAAGCGACTCCCGGGCGTCAGCGACGTCAGCGTCGACGGCCGCCGGGTCAGCTTCCGGCTGACCGGCGAGGTGGACCCGGTGCTGAAGGAGCTCGCCTCGCACCCGGTCGCGGATCTCGAGGTCGCAAGGCCCACCCTTGAGGAGATATTCCTCACCTACTACGAGGGTGCGAGCGCGTGAGCGCGCTGATCGGGGCGCAGCTGCGCGAACGGCGCCGCGCGGTGCTCACATGGGGACTGCCGATCGGCCTGTGGTCCGCCTTCATAGTCGCGATCTTCCCGTCCGTGGAATCGGCCCTCTCCAAGGCGGTCCAGTCCTACCCGACCGCGCTGAAGGAGGCCTTCGGCGTCGGCAACCTCTCGACCGTGGAGCAGTACCTGAACGCGGAGATGTTCAGCCTGATCGTCCCGCTCGCCGTCGGCTACCTCGCCGTGCGCTCGGTCGCGAGCGGGCTCTCAGGGGCGGCCGAAAGCGGGCGGCTCGACGTCATCCTCTCGGCGCCCGTGTCGCGTGTGGCGATCGTGAGGGCCGGCTTCTGTGCCGCGGCGGCCGAGGTCGCGGCCGTGCTCGTGATCGCGCTAGCCCTGACCATGCTCGGGAGCGCGGTATCCGGTGCCGGTCTGTCGTTCTCCTCCGCGCTGGCGGGGTTCGCTTCGGTCTGGCCGCTGGCGCTGATCTCGGCGGCGCTCGGGATCATCGTCACGGGCTTCTCACTGCGGACGAGCACGGTGACTGGCCTGGTCGTCGGCCTGCTCGTCGGGATGTATGTGCTCGACCTTGCGGGCAGGCTCGACACGAGCCTTGACTGGATCCGCTACGGCTCGGTCTTCCGCTACTACGGCGGGGCGATCGAGAAGGGCATAGACCCGGTCTCGTTCTTCGGGGTCGTGGTTGCTGCCATCGCCCTCGCGGCCGCCGGCGGCGTGCTGTTCGACCGGCGGGACCTCGCGGCGTAGGCGGGCGATTCCGCCGCCGGTCCGTCATTGCGGTCCGCTACCGTGGCCGGGCCTTGCCTGCGCTCCCCCCACAACCGAGCACGGACGTCGCAGCAGTGTGCTCCGCTGGGCCCGGGGGTGTCTGCCGTGTCCGCTGAGAACGTCGCGCTCGTGATGTCGACGCGCATCGGCCCGGACGTCGACCTGTCGACCCTCGCCGCGGACGAGACCGCCAGCGCCGAGGTCCTGGAGCGGATCCAGCATGCCTTCGACCCGTCGTTTCAGTGCACGATGCGTTTCCCCGGTCTCGCCCCGGTGACCTACACGGGCGGGGTGGAGGGGCTCGGCGCCGCGTGGCGCGACTGGCTCAAGCACTGGGCGAGCTACCGCATCGAGAGCGAGGAGGTGATCGACCGCGGAGACCAGGTGGTGGTCGTCCACACCGCGTATGCGCGGAGCCGTCCGAGCACTCCTGAGACCAAGCTCCGGCGCGCAACGGTGTGGACCGTCCGTGACGAGCGCATCGTCCACGTCGACTTCAACATGCCCTACAACGAGGCCCTGGAGTCGGTCCCGGTCGGCGCCCCCGGGGACGGCGACTAGACAGCCGGGCCGGCTCAGGTGCCCGCTTCAAGGCACGGGTAGCTGCCGGCCGGAAGGCGTGCCGGGATCTTGCCGCCCGCGCGCAGCATCACCCGCATGCAGCGGTGGCCGGCGTCGGAGTTCTCGCCGAACATGTTGGGGCAGGCGCCCGGGATGACGCTGATGCCGTGCTCGCGGCAGTGCGCCAGCGCGGTCTCGGACATGCTCCCCGGCCCGATGCCGCGGTGCAGCCACACGCGTGGCACCCCCGCCAACGCGCAATCGACCACGATCTGCGCGGCCACGTCCGGGGTCGTCACGATGACGACCCCGTCTACGCCACCGGGCAGGTCGCCGATGCCCGGGTAGCAAGGGTCGCCCTCGACCTCCAGTGCGTTCGGGTTCACGGCGAACGTCTCATGGCCCGCGTCGCGCAGCCTTCGGTAGATCAGGTTCGCGGGCTGCTTGGGGTCCCGGGAGACGCCGGCGACGGCCAGCCGCGGCTGCGCGAGGAACTCCTCGGCAGCCTCACGCAGGCTGCTCATGTGTGTGCCCGGCCGGGGTATCGAGCGGGAGAGGCCACACTCGGAGCCTGACGCGCTCGCGCGGCGCTGCCATCGGTGGCACTCCGCAGCGGCCCGCGGGCAAACCGGTGCCCCGCGTCGTGATTGTCCGAGCCGGCGGTGGGTCGCGCGGGTGCCCGCGACGGACCGGGATCCCGCCCGGGCGTGCAGGCTCTAAGCTCGCTGAACCTCACCAAACACTGGAGCGTCAATGCTATACGTCGGGCTGGGAATCCTCTATCTCTTCCTGCTGGTCTACTTCGGGGTCAAATGCTTCAAGAACGCCCGCTGGGTCTACCTGGTCCTGGGCATCTTCTTCCCGATCTTCTGGATCATCGGCGGCATGCTGCCGCCGAAGGGCATGTCGAAAGTCGATGCCCTCTACGCTCAGAAAGAACAGCAGTAGGCGCCGGCCGGGACGCGTGAAGGGGCGTCAGGCGCCGCTGTAGGAGGCGGGCGCCGGCGGGTTCGTGCGGGTGCCGGCGATCAGTTCGAGCAGCTGCGCTCCGCTGGTGCCCCCGAGGACCCTCAGGCGGTGCATGCGGTACGGGTCTTCGCCGGCGCGCGCCCAGCCCGGCACCACGGTCGTTGAGCCCTGGTAGCCGGCCGAGCGGACCTCGGAGATGACCGTTTCGTCGTAGTGGCCGGACGGATAGCAGAACCAGTTCACCGGGACGTGGTAGCGGGCCTGGATGACCTTCCTGGTTTCGGCGACCTGGAAAGCGAGCTGCTGAGCGTCGAGCGTGATCAGGTCTGCGTGGTCGTAGCCCTGCGTGTCCAGTTCCCAGCCCGCGGCGACGAGGCCTTCGACTTCGCTCTGGCTGAGACCCCCCTGCGATGGCGGCAGGCCGCTCAGCTGGATGTTCTCGACGCCGACCCAGCCGAGCCTGCGCAGCACGGGGAGAGCCTGTGCGTACTGCGAGTGGTAGCCGTTGTCGAAGGTCAGCACGATCGGTTTGCCGGAGCCGAGCGATGCGCCGGTCCGCCAGTGCGCCAGGACCTGGTCCTGCGTGACGGCGTGCCAGCCCGCGTCGTGCAGCGCGCTCATCTGCTGCTGGAACTCTTCTGGCGGCACATACAGGCCCGGGAACGGTGCGCCCGCCGGCGGCGCGGCGATCACGTGGTACATCAGGACCGGCACCGCCGTTCTCTGCGCGACGGCCGGCGTGCTGGCGGGCTGGGCGGCCGTCGAGCTTGCGGCTCCCGGGGCGACGTGGCCGGCCGAGCTCTTCGCGGTGCCGGCGGAGCCTCCGCCGGAGCCGGCCGCGACGACGGCGGCGACCGCCAGCAGGGCGGCCACGAGCGCGACGGCGGCTATCGCTCGTCTGCGGCGGATCTCGCGGCGTCGCTGCTCGCGGCGATTGCGGAGTGTCTCGGGGTCCATCGGGTCTGCTCGGGGGTCGCGCAGGCGGCGCCCGCCCGGGACGGCGAAGGATAACGCGGCGGCCCGCCGCCGCAGACGCAGATAAGACTCAATCTCGTTTATAGTGCTGTCGATGAGGCTGCAGCCGCGATACGCACGGACCCGCCGCGCAGCAGCCGCGGCCGCGGTTGCAGCCGCCGCCCTGGCCGCCGCCGGGTGCAACCGCTCGGCCCCCGCTCCCGCCGGCAGCTCGCATTCCCACGCGCGCTTCGCAGTAGTGGCCGCGGAGAACTTCTGGGGAAGCATCGCCGAGCAGATCGCGGGGGACAGGGCCAGCGTCCGGAGCATCGTCGTGAATCCCGAAGCAGATCCGCACAGCTACCAGCCCAATGCCCAGGACGCCCGTCTGATCGCATCGGCGAACATGGTGCTCGTGAACGGCGTGGGCTATGACGAATGGGCGCACCAGCTGATTCAGGGCAGCCCGTCGGCCGCGCGCACGGTGCTCGACGTCGGCGCGCTGCTGCGACTGCCAGGCGGGGCCAACCCGCACCGGTGGTATTTCCCGCGTGACGTGCGTGCCGTGGTGGGCGCGATCCTCGCCGACTATCAGCGGATCGATCCCGCCGACGCGGACTACTTCGCCGGCCGCGTCCGCACTCTCCTGAGCAGTGGGTTCGCGCGCTATGACCAGCTCCGCTCGCAGATCCGGGCGCGTTTCCGGGGCGTGCCGGTCGGCTACAGCGAGAGCATCTTCCAGGGCCTCGGCGAAGACCTCGGGCTGCGGCTCCTCACCCCCTACAGCTTCGCGAGAGCGATCTCGGAGGGCACCGACGTGACCGCGGCGGACAAGGAAGCCGTCGACGCGCAGGTCAGCGGCCACAGGATCCGCGTGTGGGTTCTGAACAGCCAGAACGTGACGCCCGACGTGCAGCGCGTGGACGAACTCGCGCGCGCCGCCGGCATCCCGGCGGCCACCGTAACCGAGACGCTTTCGCCGGCGAGCGACACGTTCCAGCAGTGGCAGGTCGCGCAGCTCGAAGGCCTCGAGCGGGCCCTCCACGCGGGGACGGGCAGGTGAGGATGGGCGCGGCCGCCGGACGCGCGGGAGCGCCGGGAGACTGGGCCGAGCACGCCGCGGGCGAGCTCGCGCGTGCCGGTTACAGGCGCGGCGGTGCGCGGCGCGCGATCCTCGAGCTGCTCGGCGAGCAGCCGTGCGCCCTGTCCGCCGTGGAGATCGGCGGGGTGCTCTCGGCGCGGGGCCGCGAGGTCTCCCGCGCGAGCGTCTACCGCGTGCTCGAGGAGCTCGAGGAGCTTGGGCTCGTGGCGCGCGTGGAGCTCGGCGGATCCGCCGCCATGTATGAGGCGGTGCGGCACGGGCACGGTCACCACCACCATCTCCTCTGCGATGGCTGCGGGCGACTCGAGCCGTTCACCGACGAGGGTCTCGAGCGCGCGATCAGGCGGCTCAGCGAGCGGGTGGCGCTGGCCGTGCACGAGCACGAGATCGTGATCCGCGGCTCCTGCCCGGACTGCGAGCGAGCCCGCGGCGGGATCAGTCGCCGCTGAGGTTCGGCGGCATCGATTCGCCGGCCGGCGGCGGGTCATCCCTCAGCAGCTGCGGCACCGTGACAGGCTCGAGGCCTTTCGCGCGGAGGTCGTGGATGATGATCGGCAGGGCTTCGATCGTCTGCGTTCGCACGCCCCCCGCGTCGTGCATGAGGATGATCGCCCCCGGGCGGGCGCCTTCGAGTGCCCGCTGGACGATCACGGACACGCCCGGCTGCTGGTAGTCGCCGGTGTCCACCGACCACAGCACCATCAGCAGGTGGTAGACGCGCATGAAATGCAGCGTCGCTTTGTTGAACGAGCCGTAGGGGGGACGGAACAGCGTCGGCCGCGGGCCGCCGAGGATTTCGATCCGCGCGAGCGGTTCAAAGAGCTGTTCGCGCTGTTCGCGGGCGGTCAGGCGGGCGAGGAACGGGTGAGTCTGGGTGTGGTCGCCGATCACGTCGCCGTCGCGGATCTCGCGGACAGTGGACGGGCTGAAGTACTGCAGCATCTTGCCGACCTCGAAGAAGGTCGCTTTCACGTGCGCCTTCTCGAGCGCGCTCAGCACACCGGGCGTGTAGGGACCCGGGCCGTCGTCGAACGTGAGCGCCACCTCGCGGGCTTTCGCGGACCCGTGTTTGACGAACTGGGTGTAGGCGAGCACGGACGCCACCGCACCCGGGCCGGCTGGCAGGATGCTCGGGGTCCCGGTGCCCTTCAGCCTCAGCGAGTGCGTCGTCGATGCGGCCGACGGCGTGGTGCTGTGTGAGCGGGGCATCGCGGCGAGCAGGATCCCGATCAATGCGAGCAGCGCCACGAGCAGGACGCGCCTGCGGCGCCGTATCTGCAGCTCCCGGCTCGGGCCCCGCGCGGCGGGCTGCGGTGGAGCGCCCGGCCGCTTCTCGCGCGCGTCGCGGTGCTCGCCCTCGAAGTCCCAATGCCAGTGCCTGGTCATCGGGAGAGGGTAGTGGGGCTGGCGATGTGTTCTCTCAAGATCATGCGCGTTCGGGCTTCATGGGGTTGGCGCGGTGCCTAGCCGAGCACGCTGACCGGGCCCCTGGCCACCACGGTGACAGGCGTGCCAGCCGGAAGCGCATGCTCGCCGAGGACGCGCGCGAGCAGGATGCCGGCGCCGTCGGAGCCCTCTGGGCGGATCTGCAGCAGCGCGTCGTGCCCGTAGTAGCGGCACTCCTGCACCTCGCCGGGCATCCCGTACGCGGCAGCCTGCCCGGGCATGTGCTCGCGGGCGCTGACCTCGATCTGCTCGGGCCGCACCATCACCAGGCCCGACCCGCTGGCGGCCCCCCCGTCGCGGAGCGCGAGCTCCCCGAGCCGGGTTCGCGCCGTCGAGCCCCGGAACTCGGCGTCGATCACGTTGACGGCGCCGAGGAACCCGGCGAGCTCGCGGTCGGCCGGCAGCTGATAGAGCTCGGCCGGCGGCCCCTGCTGCACGATCAGGCCGTCGCGGAGCACGGCCACGGTGTCCGCGAGCGACAGGGCCTCCTCCTGGTCGTGGGTCACGAGCACCGTCGTCACACCCTGTTCGCGCAGCAGCGCGTGCACCTCGTCGCGGACATGGCTGCGCATCGACGCGTCGAGCGAGGAGAAGGGCTCATCGAGCAGCAGCGCGAGCGGCCTGCGAGCGAGCGCCCTGGCCAGCGCCACCCGCTGCTGCTCGCCCCCGGAGAGCTGGTGGGGCAGTCGCCTGCCGAGCTGGCCGATGCCGACCATCTCTAGGAGGTCCGGGACCGTGCTGCCGGCGCGCTCGCGCCGGGGCAGCCCGAACGCGACGTTCGCCTCGACGCTGAGGTGCGGGAACAGCGCGCCCTCCTGCGGCACGTAGCCGATGCCCCGCTTCTCGGGCGGCACGTAGGTGTGGCCGTCGTCGAGCGTGCGCCCGGCGAGCGAGACGCTTCCCCGCTCGGCGCGCTCGAAGCCGGCGATCACCCGCAGCAGCGTCGTCTTGCCGCACCCGGACAGGCCGAGCACCGCCGTCAGCGATCCCGCCTGCACGTCGAGGTCCACTCCGCGCAGCACCTCACGGGATCCGTAGCTCTTGTGGAGGTCGTTGACGTGAAGGATCATGGGGCTCCGCCCCGGTCGGACAGGACACCGACGCGGCGGCTCAGCATGTAGGCGGGCACGGCGGATATCGCGACCATCAGCGCCGCATACGGGGCCGCCGCGCCGTATGCGAAGTTGCTCGTGTACTCCCAGAACTTAGTGGCAAGCGTGTTGACTCCCGTGGGCCGCAACAGCAGTGTCGCGGTCAGCTCCGTGGCCGATGAGATGAACACGAACGCGAACGCGGCGGCGAGACCGGGCGCGATCAGGGGCAGCGTGATCCGCCGCCACGCGGCGGCCGGGCTGCAGCCCAGCGAGCGCGCGACGTCCTCGAGGTTCGAGGGAGCCTGCGACATCGCGGCCCTCACGCCCACCACCGCTAGCGGCAGGAACAGGATCGCGTACGCGACGATCAGCTCGAGTGAGCTCTGGTACAGCGCGAGCGCATAGCGCACCGAGAACGAGACGAGGCCGAGCGCCACGACCAGGCCCGGGAGCGCCATCGGCAGGTATGCGAGCCGCTCGATCAGGACCGTCAGCCGGTTGCGGTGGCGGATCGACAGCGTCGCGACGGGGACCGCGAGCAGCGTCGCGAGCGCGGCCGCGGCCGCGCTGAACTCGGCGGTGCTGGCGAGCGCTCCGAGAATCGATGAGGACGGGAGCGTCGTCGAGCTGCCGCGGATCATCCAGTAGAGGAGCGCGCCGAGGGGCACCCCGAGCGCCAGCGCACAGAGCAGCGCGAGCGCGGCGATCACCGCGACGCTCCAGCGCCCCAGCTGAACGCGCGGGGCCGCGCGCCGCGCGCCCGGACCGCTGCGCCACAGCCGCCCGCGCCCGTTGAGCGCGAGCTCGCCGATCAGCGCCGCGACGCTCAGCGCGACCAGCACGAGCGCCAGTGAGCACGCCGAGACGGTGTCGAAGCCGAGCTTGAACTCGGTGAAGATGCGGACCGTGAACGTCTGGTACTGGACGATTTCGAACGCCCCGTACTCCGCGAGCAGGCCGAGCGTGACGAGCAGGCACCCGCCGAGCAGCGCAGGCCGGATCTGCCGGAGCGTGACCCTGAAGAACGTGCCCCACGGCCCGACGCCGAGGCTGCGCGCAGCCTCGTGCAGGCTCCCGTCCAAGCCGCGCAGCGACGTCGCAACCGGCAGGTAGACGAGCGGGTAGAGCGACAGCGTCATCACGAGGACCGCGGCGAAGTAGCCGTGCAGCGAGTGGTCGAGGGACACCCAGCCGAAGCCGACGACGAAGTCCGGGATGCCGAGCGGCAGCACGAGCAGGACCGCCCAGAACCGCTTCCCGCGCAGCGTCGTTCGCTCCACGCACCATGCGGCGCCGACGCCCAGGATCGCGCACAGGACGGTGCAGGCGGCGGTGAGCGCCACCGTGTTCCAGAGCAGGACGGCCACCGTGTGGCGGAACAGCAGGCGCTGCACTTCGCTCCAGCCGGACCGCTGCGCCTCGATCACCAGGAAGGCCAGCGGCAGCAGGACCAGGCCGGCGGCGATCAGCCCGCCGGCGACGCTGACCAGCGGCCACCGGCGCCTGCCTGACCAGATCTGGGACCAGCGTCCTGAGCCGTGCTGTGCCGGCGCGTAGCTGCTCATCGGCTGCTCACAGCAGCCCGAGGTTCTGCTCGACCAGCAGCGCCGCGTGTCCGTCCCCGAGCTGCGCGGGCATCAGCGCCGCCGGGTGCAGGCCCGCGAGCGCCGGCAGCACCGCCGCCGCCGCGACCCCGGGCCGGAGCGGGTACTCATAGCTGTGGCTGCGTGCGATCGTCGCCTGGCCTTCCGGGCTGACCATGAACGCCAGCAGCTCCTGTGCCGCCGGCTTGTTTGGGCTCGAGCGCAGGATCGCCGCCCCGGAGATGTTGACCAGGTCGCCCGCGTCACCCGGCGCGTAGTAGCGCAGCGCGGAGTGCATTTCGCCCGCGCCGAGCTCGTCGCGCAGCCGGTACCAGTAGTACTGGTCGATCAGCCCGATCGCGCTCTGGCCGTTGTTCACCTGCGAGACGACCGTCTCGTTGTCGGGGTAGATCGCCGAGTTCGACTGCAGGCCCTTCAGCCAGCGTTCGGCCGCCGGGGCGCCGTCGAGCGCCGTGATCGACGCGATCAGCGGCTGGAAATCGGTCTCGGAGGGCGCGAAGGCGACCTTGCCCCTGTAGCGGGGGGAGGCCAGCTCGAGGATCGAGCCCGGCAGTTCGGCCGGCCTGATCAGGCGGGTGTTGTAGACCATCACGGCCGCGCGGGCGGTGACGCCGACCCATCGCCCGTCCGGGGCGCTGTAGCGGCTCGGGACGGCCGCCAGCGTCGACGGGCGCACCGGTGCCAGCAGCCCCCGCTCGCGCAGGGCTTCGAGCACGGGCGTGTTCTCGGCGTAGAAGACGTCCGCCGGCGAGCTGCTGCCCTCGGCGAGTATCTGGTTACCGAGCGTCGCCTCGTCCGCCGAGCGCACTTCGACCGTGATCCCGGTCTTTCTCTCGAACGCGGACACGAGCATCGCCGTGGTCTGTTCGTGCTGGCCGCTGTAGAGGGTGATCTGCGCGCTTCCGCGCGCCGCCCCACAGCCTGCGCTCACGAGGCCCGCACAGAGCAGCAGCGGGATCAGGGTGGGGAGCGTGGCGCGGCTAATTTTGCAAATCCGATCGCAGGAGTCGGGATGACAATCCGGACGGTAGCACAGGGCTTAGGGTCACCTAACAAGGTGTTCGGCATGGCGCAGCCGCCCCGAATGCGTGAGAATCACCGAATGCACCTCACCGCGAAGGCCGATTACGCAGTGCGGGCGATTGTCGAGCTCGCCGACAGCAGCCAGGACGCGCCCCGGAAGGTGGATGACGTCGCCAAAGCCCAGAACATCCCGGTCTCGTTCCTGGAGAACATCCTGACCCAGCTCCGCTCGACCGGCATGGTGCGCAGCCAGCGCGGACCCGAGGGCGGCTACTGGCTCGCCCGGCCCGCCGAGGAGGTCAACCTCGCGGACATCATCCGCGCGGTCGAGGGGCCGCTCGTCGGCGTCCGCGGGCAGCGGCCGGAGGAGGTCGAATACGTCGGCTCCGCCGAGTCGCTGCAGCAGGTCTGGGTCGCACTTCGCACGAACCTGCGGATGGTCCTGGAGAGCGTCACGGTCGCGGATGTCGCCGCGGGCAGGCTCCCCAAGCAGGTCGTTGCGCTCACGCACGAAGAGGAGGCCTGGCACACGCGCTGACACCGGCGGGGTTGGCTACCCTGCCCGTATTGCTCAGCGGGCCTCACGCTGGGTCGCTCGCGCCCCCGACCGGGCGCCAAACGTCCTAACCCAAGGAGACCCGCAGCGATGCCAGGCACCACCTCAGCACCCCACACGCCCCCGGCCGACGCAACCGAGGCCGCCGGCGGCGCCGAGCCCGACGTGACCTTCTCGCTGGAGCTGAGTCAGGATCAGCGCGATATCCGTGACTGGGTCCATGGATTCGCCGCCGACGTGGTCAGGCCCGCCGCCCATGAGTGGGATGAGCGTGAGCAGACGCCGTGGCCGATCATCCAGGAGGCCGCGAAGATCGGCCTGTATGGGTTTGAGGGGCTGGCGCAGTTCTTCGCCGACCCGACGGGGCTGACGTTCCCGCTGGTGAACGAGGAGCTGTTCTGGGGTGACGCGGGGATCGGGATGTCGATCATGGGCACGGTGCTCGCGGTCGCGGCGATCTTCGGGCAGGGCAGCGGCGAGCAGATCGGCGAGTGGATCCCGCGCTGCTTCGGCACCGAGAGCGACCTGAAGGTCGCGGCGTTCTGCGCCTCGGAGCCGAATGCCGGCTCGGACGTGTCGGGGGTGCGCACCCGGGCTCGCTTCGACGAGGCCGCCGGCGAGTGGGTCATCAATGGCCAGAAGGCTTGGGCCACGAACGGCGGCATCTCAGATGTGCACGTCGTGATCGCGACGGTCGACCCGGAGCTCGGCTCACGCGGACACGCCGCGTTCATCGTCCCGATGAGCGAGGCGAAGGGGATCTCGCAGGGCAGCAAGGTCTCAAAGCATGGGCTGCGCGCATCTCACACAGCTGATGTCTACCTCGATGAATGCCGCGTGCCGGCCGGGTATGTGCTCGGCGGCAAGGAGAAGCTCGATGAGCGGATCGCGCGGGTGCGCGAGGGCAACCGCAGCAAGAGCCAGGCGGCGATGCAGACGTTCGAGGCCTCGCGCCCGACGGTCGCCGCGCAGGCGATCGGGATCGCCCGCGCCGCGTATGAGTACTCGCTGGAGTACGCGAAGGACCGCGAGCAGTTCGGGCGCAGGATCATCGAGAACCAGTCGATCGCGTTCACGCTCGCGCGGATGAAGATGGAGATCGACGCCGCGCGGCTGCTCGTCTGGCGCGCGTCCTGGATGGGCCGCACGGGCGTTCCGTTCCAGAATGCCGAGGGCTCGATGAGCAAGCTCAAGGCCGGCGAGGTCGCGGTCTGGGCCACCGAGCGTGCGATCCAGATACTCGGCGGCAACGGCTACACCCGCGAGTATCCGGTAGAGCGCTGGCACCGCGACGCGAAGATCTACGACATCTTCGAGGGCACCGCGGAGATCCAGCAGCTCGTCATCTCGCGCGCGATCTCCGGCATCCAGATCAGGTAGATCTCCGCAACACCGGCCGCCTGAAGGGCACTACGCTCCCCGGAATCCGTGACGCGCGCCGGCAGCCCATCGGTTCGAGCAGGTGATGTCTTGCCCAGCCGGACTCGGTCGGGCCCCCACGAGGCGCCGATCGGTTAGCTCAGTAGCGCAGCAGGGCGGCGATGCCGCCCGCCTCGCGAAGCGCCGGCGAGTCATCGCCGGACACCGACGTCACGCGGGCGCCGGTGGCCACGGCGGCCTCGACGGAGCGCTCACCGATCATCTCCGCCTGCCCGCCGATCTCCGGATGCACGGACTCGGCGGCGCCTGAGAAGTCGTGCTGCGGGTCGAGCAGGAGGTGCTCGACGCGACCCTCCGCCAGCGCGCCCGAGGTCTCCTCGGGCCCGAGCGCCGCGGCCCCGCCGGCGCGCGAGCGCTCGCAGGCGGAGTCGACGAGCGCGGTGGTGCGAGCGAGCCACGAGCCGTGAAGGAGCGGCTCGAGCGCATCGGCGATCACCGGCGGCTCCTCCCCGACGAGGTTGACGTCGGTCTCCGCGATGACCCTGTCGGCCAGCTCGGCGGGCAGGGTCTGCCGGAATCTCGAGGCGATCTCGCGCTCGCACACGAGCACGACCCGCTCCCAGCCGAGGTCGTGCAGCCTGCGCGCGGTCTGGCGCACGGCGTCCTCGAACATGTGGTGGCGCTGGGCATCGACGCGGGCCTCGAACCGCTCACGGTGGGAGATGGTCTGGCGTCCGCGGCCCGGGCTGCCGCCCGCGGAGCCGCCGAAGGGACGCCAGTCCCCGATCGTCAGCTCGAAGGTCGAGTCGGCCGGCTCGGCAACCTCACCCTGCTCGATCTTCAGCAGCCGTACGATCTCGCTGCTGGCGAGGATCACGCCGGTGGAGGCACCGCGGTCGGCGATGTCGACGAGCGGCGAGACGAACGGGCGGGCGTCACCGACCACCGCGTCGGCGCGGACCGGAAGCTGCAGGCTGTAGCGCTCGGAGCGGCCGCCGTCGATCTCCACGAACATCGCGACGCTGCGTGCCCTCTCGGCTGGCTGCATCTCGACGAGCTCCTCCTCGATCCGGTTGCGCAGGCCACGGAAGCCGAGCCGCGTGTCGCGGTCGCCGTTGGCGTCAAGCCTGTTGCCGAGCGCGCTGAGGCCGTCGCGCAGCGCTACGTGCCAGGCAGGGCTCGCGCTCGTGTTGGCAGGGTCCCGTGGGTCCGTGCGTGCGTAGACGCTGACGACGAGGGGTCCCGGCTCAGCTGTGGCCAGGCTGTGCAGAGCCTCTCGAGTGAACATGCCCGGAGTCTACGCCCGCGGCGCGCTCGCGCGGCTCGGGAGGAGCGCCGTCATGGGCCCATCCCCGGCAGCGAGCTCGCGAGCAGTGCGGCGAGCATCGCAGCGAGTGCGAGCGGAGCGCCCCGGCGCGTGAACGCCGCGAGCGAGGGTCGGGCGTCAACCTGCGTCGCGGCACGCCACCACAGGACCGCCGACAGGGACCCCGTCGCGGCCAGGTTCGGGCCAATGTTCAGGCCGATGAGAAGCGCCCGCGGGTGGGCGACGGGCCTGGCCGAAAGGAGCACCGCGGCGGGCAGGTTGTTGATCAGGATCGACGAGATGGCGCCGAGCGCGGCGGTGCCCCAGCGGCCGCCGTCTCCGAGCAGCCGGGAGGGCCCGCTCCATTCGCGGGCGAGCACGCCGAGCGCCACACTCACGAGAAACAGGCTCACGAGCACGACGGGTCCGACGGCGCGCAGCACCTCTCGCGGGACGAGGCGCCCGCGCGCGATCTCCAGCAAGACCGCCGCCGCACCCACGCCGAGCACCGGGAGTGCCGGGTTTCGCAGTCCCAAGGTGAGCCCCGCGGCGGCGAGCGCGCTGGCCAGGCCCAGCGTGGGTGCACCGGTGCGTGGGGGGCGCCGGTCCGGCGCGGTCCCGCCGCCCAGCGTCGAGCGGAACGCCAGCAGCAGGCCGATCGCGGTGACGAGCGAGGCCGCGAGTGCCGGCGCGAGCATGCCTGCCGCGAAGCGGCCGCCGGAGATCGGGTCGTGTGCGAGCACGAGCAGATTCGTGAGGTTCGAGCCGGGGAGATAGAGCGAGGAGGCGTTCGCCATCACGACCGTCCCGTAGAGGAAGGCCTCCTCACGCACGCCGCGGCCGCGGGCGGCGTGCACCAGAACCGGCGTCAGGAACACCACGGCCGTGTCGAGGTTCAGGAAGGCGGTCACGACCGCCACCAGCAGCAGACAGGACGCAAGCAGAGCCGGCGGGCCGCCCGGGAGCCGCTCGATCATCGCGCCCGCATGCTCGAACAGGCCATCCCGGCTCGCGACGAGCCCGATGAGCAGCAGCCCAGTCACGAGCACGAACGCGGGCCAGGACTGCTGCAGGGAGGCGGTCAGCTGCACTGCGACCCCGATACCCGCGGGATGCTGCGTTATGCGTGGGCCGCCTCCGACGCCGACGCGGACCTTCTGCTCGCCACGAAGCCGTTGATGGTGCTCAGGACGAGGTGCGTGTCGTCCCACATCGGGACGTGGCCACAGCCGAGCAGCACGCGCGGCTGAACCCCCGGGATCTCGCGCCTGTAGCGCGGAGCGTGCAGCGCGGGCGGCAGGATGCGGTCGTGCTCCGGCGTCGCGAGCAGCACGGGGCACTCGATCCGGTCGAGCCCGTGGACCGTCACGCCCTGATCGGAGGCCAGCGCGCTGATCACGTGCTCGGCGATCGAGCAGCGCAGCGATGAGCGCGTGAGGTCGACCGCGTCCGCGGGAGACACGAGCTCGCCGTGCCGCATGATGTCCCGCAGCGCGGCGCGGCGGGCGTTCGGCTGGCGCATGACTGCTCCGATCCGCCTCTCGAGCCGGCGCGTGAGCCTGATCTGGCGGGCGAAGTAGCGGGACAGCCGCTGCGCCTCGCCGTCGCCTGCGTTCCAGCCGCCGCCCGGCGCCAGCGCGACGACCGTGCGGGCACGGCCGCGCTTTGCGAGTTCGAGCGCGAGCGCGCCGCCCATCGAGTTGCCGACGAGGTGCGCAGTGTCGATCCCTAGGCCGTCGAGCTGGGTCTCGAGCAGGTCGGTGGCGCCCGCCAGCGTGAGCGGTGTGCTGTCCGGGAACGGAGGGCCGCCGTCGTGCCCGGAGATGGTCGGGGCGATGACCTCGTAACGGGCGACCAGGTCACCGAGCAGCGGGCGCCAGTGCCGCCAGGTCCCTGTGAACCCGTGCAGCAGGACCATCGGTTCGCCCGTTCCGGCGCGGTAGAGGCCTGGGGAGATCTCGGACATCTGCGATCAGGTCGTGCGGACGATCAGAACGGATGACGTTGCATGGTGGGAGACCTTGTTCGGGACCGACCCGAGCAGGAACCGCTTGGCGCCCGTCATGCCCTTGTTGCCGACGACTATCAGGTCCGCCTCGAGCTCTTCTGAGACGCCGAGGATCGCGTCTGCGGGATCTCCCTCTCGCGCATGCGTGCGCACCTCGACGCCCGCCTCGCGAGCGATCTCGGCGGCCCCGCTGAGGGCGGCTTCGACCTCCTGCGTAGGGGTCACCGCCCACTGCACGTCCTCGGGTGCGTCGCGTCGTTCGGTGCTGAGGCGCTGCTCCCCGACGGGCGTGAAGGCGCTCACGATCTCGAGCCTCGCGCCCACGGATCGGGCTAGGTCAACAGCCTCGCGGACGGCCTGCGTCGCGGTTTCCGAGCCGTCCGTTGCGACCACAATCGAGTTGAACATGATCCCCCTTGAAGGTCTCGCGCCCAGCCTGCTCGGCCGACCGCGAGCGGATCATATCCCGACCCTCTGGTCACGGCCCCGCAATTGGTGGATACTGGAACGGCGATGCCCGACACGCCATCTGCGGTCGGCGACCTGGAGCGCACACTCACCGCGCTCCGACGCGCCGAACAGCGCGACTTCGACGGGGTCATGAGTATCTTCGGCCCGGCCTCTGTCTGGGATCTGACGCGCTGGGGGCTCGGCCACCACGCGGGGCGGCCCGCGATCCGCAGGTTCCTGCAGGACTGGGTCGGAGGGATGGACGAGTACAACGTCGAGATCGAGGAGGTCACCGATTTCGGCGGCGGCATCGTCTTCATCACGGCTGTTCAGCGGGCCAAGCCGACCGGCAGCCGGGCCCGCCTGCTGCTGCGCTACGCGATCGTGTTCACATGGGTCAACGGCCTCGTCGCGAACATCACCGACTACAAGGACATCGAGGAGGGCCGCGCCGCGGCCGCCTCGGCCGCCGGCCACACGGTCGGCGCGTCGGATCTGACGGGCCGCCGCGGTTGAGCTGAGCTCGCGCGGGCGGCTGTAGTGTTGGCCGATCGAGCGTGAGGAACTGACCTTCAGGTCCGGCGACGCGGACTGCGCTGCATGGCTCTACCGCCCTGACGGGAGCGAGCCCGCGCCGTGCGTCGTGATGGCGCACGGCTTCTCGCTCACGCGCCACGATGGTCTCGCCGGCTACGCGGAGCGGCTTGCCGCGGCGGGAGCGGCGGCGCTAGTGTTCGACCACCGTTACCTAGGTGACTCCGGCGGTGAGCCGCGCCAGCGCTTTCGCAAGCGCGAGCAGCTGCAGGACTGGCGCTCGGCGATCGCATTCGCGCGGTCACTGGGCGGCGTGGACCCCGATCGGATCGTCCTGTGGGGGTACTCGTTCAGCGGAGGGCACGTGGTCCAGCTGGCCGCGTCGGACCCCGCGATCGCCGCCACCATCGCGCTCTGCCCGATGCTCGACGGCCTGGCCCGCGTGTTCGCGACGCCGCCGGCGCTCAGCGCCTGGATCACGCCGCGAGCGGCTGCCGACCAGCTCGGCCGCCACAACCTGGTGCCCGTGACCGCCCAGCCCGGAGAGCACGCCGCGATGACGCTCCCCGGAGAGGCCGACGGGTTCGCGTCGGTCATCCCGCAGGGCTCGCCGTGGCGGAACGAGATCTCACCCGGAGTGTTCCTCACCGTCGCCTTCCACAGGCCCCTCGCGCGGGCCTCACGGATCGCAGGGCCCGTCTGGGTGGCGCTCGGAGAGCGCGACATCACGGTTTCAGCTCGCGCGGTGCAGGGCCTCGCCGAACGGGCGCCCAGGGCGGAGCTTCACCGCTACCCCTACGACCATTTCGGCGCGTTCACCGGTGAAGGCCCTGCGATCGTCGCCGCGGACCAGGTCGACTTCCTGCGCAGAAACGCCCTGATCAGGGGCTAGGCGGCTACCAGGCCTGGTCGGTGCCGCAGTGCGGGCACGAGACCGTCGTCGAGACGGCGGCGCTGAACATGTAGCCGCACTGGCAGCTGTAGGCCGCGTTGTCGATCGGGCCGCCGGCCGCGCGTGCGCGCCGGACGTCCGGGTCCGGGGTGCGCGGCAGGCCCTCGGGCGCGCGCCCGGCCGGTCCGCTGCGCCGGCGGCGGGAATGGCGGCTCGCGCCGGTGCTCTTGAGGATGCTCGGTTTGATCATGTACAGGGGATACAACGCCGCAGACGGCTAATGGTTTCGCTCTAGAACCTTCGAACCCTCTTAGACATCGGCCGGGACAGTGTGGAGATCGGCCCGGATGCCCTGTGCGGCGGGCCGGAACAGGGGTCTTTGCGATACTTGCGGACGATGAATCCCGCACGCAAGCGAACGGTCCGCCTCGTGGTGGCCCTCACCGCGGCGGTGGTGCTCGCGAGCGCCCTCGTCTACACGAGCTTCAGCGCCGCCAGCCCCGCGCTCACGCCGACGCAGCTCGTCCGCGAGGCACAGCCCGGCCAGAGCTACGAGGTGACGGGAACGGTTGTCCCGGGGACCGTGCACCGCGTGGGGGCGATTCTGAACTTCGCGGTCGAGGACCGGACGGGCGGCACCAGGGTCCCCGTCGCGTACACCGGGACGGTGCCCGACCCCTTCCGCGAAGGCCGCGAGGTGATCGTGACGGTCGAGAAGCACGGCGGGCAGTTCCTCGGCGAACGCAACTCGCTGATCACGAAGTGCCCGTCGAAGTTCAAGGAAGCGCCGCCCGGCGAGAAGCAGACCAACTGAGTGACGTCGCCCATGTACCCAAGAGGGCCGTCTGAGAGCACCCGCTGATGGCCGGTCTCGGCTTCGCGTGCCTGCTGCTGGCGCTGGCGGTATGTGCCTACGGCATCTGCGCATCGATCTACGGCGTCCGCACCGGGCGCGTCGAGTTCTCCGAGTCCGGCCGGCGGGGCGTCTACGCACTCGCGTGCCTGCTGACCGTCGCGTTCGCGGTCCTCGAGATCGCGTTCCTGCGAAACGACTTCTCGTTCAACACGGTCGCCGACACGTCGAGTCGCACTACGCCGACGCTCTACAGGGCCGCGGCGGTGTGGTCCTCGCAGGAAGGGTCGCTGCTGCTGTGGGCGTGGCTGCTTTCGATGTGGGCGAGCCTCGCGCTGTTCCTCACGCGCAGGCGCATGCGCGACATCGCGGCGTACGCGACAGCGATCCTGCTCGGGTTCGCGGGCTTCTTCGTGTCGCTGATGATCTTCTACGCGAACCCCTTCAAGACGACCAGTCCCGCTCCGGCCGAAGGCGTGGGCCTCGATCCGCTCCTGCGCTTCCCGACAATGATGATCCACCCGCCGATGCTCTATTCGGGGTACACGCTGTGCACGATCCCGCTGGCCTTCGGCATGGGCGCGCTGCTCGCGCGCCGCGTCGACGCCGACTGGATCCGCTCGATCCGCCGCTTTGCGTTCGCGGCATGGCTGGCGCTCGGCGTGGGGATCCTGCTCGGCGCGCGCTGGTCCTACGCCGAGCTCGGCTGGGGCGGCTACTGGGGCTGGGACGCGGTCGAGAACGCATCACTGATGCCGTGGCTGACCGGCACCGCGTTCCTGCACTCGCTGATGATCCAGGAGAAGCGCGGGATGCTGAAGGTCTGGAACATCTCGCTCGTCCTCGCGACCGGCACGCTCGCGATCATGGGCACCTTCCTGGTCCGCAGTGGAGTCCTCAACTCGATCCACGCGTTCGGCGGCGCCACCCTCGGCGTGCCGTTCGTCACGCTGATCGGGGTCCTGATCGGGTCCTCCATCTACCTTGTTGTGTCCCGCCGCGACATGCTGCGCTCAGAGCATCGCCTGGACTCGCTGCTCTCCCGCGAGTCCGTCTTCATCGCCAACAACGTGGTTCTCGTGGGCCTCTGCTTCGTCGTCTTCTGGGGCACCTACTTCCCGCTGATCTCCGCGGCCCTGACCGGGCAGGAAGCGTCCGTCGGCCCGCCCTGGTTTGACCGCTACACCGTTCCGCTCGCGCTGATCCTCGTGCTGCTGAGCGGGATAGGCCCAGTGATCGCGTGGCGCCGCGCGACGCTCGCGAACGCACGCCGTAACTTCATCGTGCCAGTCGGCGCGTCGCTCGCGACGCTCGCGCTGCTGACCGGGCTCGGCCTGGCGCACAAGCCGCTCGCGATCGCGATGTTCTGCTGCGCGGCGTTCGTCTTCGGCAGCGTCGGGCAGGAGTTCTACCGCGGCGTCCGCGCGCGCCGGGCGATGGCCGGCGAAGCGGTCCCGCGGGCGCTCGTCGCGCTCGTGCGCCGCAACCGCCGCCGCTACGGCGGCTACATCGTGCACATCGGGATCGCGGTGCTGTTCGTCGGCGTCGCGGCGTCCTCGTCCTTCCAGCACGCCTCCGAGCTCGGCCTGTCGCCCGGGCAGTCCACCCGGGTCGGCTCCTACACGCTTCGCTACGTGCGCCCGACGGCGACGATCACGCCCCGCAACGACGCGGCGCACACCGGCTCGACGATGAGCCTGGGCGCGGTCATCGACGTGAGCCGCGGCGGCCGTCACGTCGCGACGCTGACCCCCAGTGAGGGCTTCTACGCATCCCAGGACCCGACGCAGGGGTCTGTCGGGAGCCTGATCGGCGGGCAGCCCGTCAGCCACATCGCGAACGACTCGAGCTTCACGCGCGATGTTTGGACCGCGATCGCCCCGGACATGGAAGCACCGGCGCTGGCGAAGATCGTAAAGGCCGGCAACGCGACGCTCGGCCCGGAAGACGCGATCGTCGCGATCGGCTACCTCGCGAGGGCGTACCTCAAGAACCCGCCTCCGGCGCAGTTCCACTTCATCGTCTCGCCGATGGTGATGTGGATCTGGACGGGGGGCCTGATCGTGTTCGGCGGCGGCCTGATCGCCATCTGGCCGGCCCCGAGCACCGTGCGCCGCAGGGTCACGGCGCGCTCACGCGCGCGCCGGGCCCGCGGCATGGCGCGCGCCTAGGCGCTTCCGGCCGACGCCGTGAGCCTCCCGGTGCTCCTGATATCGCTCGCGCTCGTCGCGCTCGTCGTGTTGATCGTGAGCGCGCCGCTGCGCACACGCGCCGCGGCGTCCGGCGAGGAGCCCGGCGGGCGCGCAGCGAATCAGAGGGAACAGCGCGAGGAGCTCGAGGCCGAGCGCGAGGCGAAGTACAGGGAGATCCGCGACGCCGAGCTCGACTTCCGCACCGGCAAGCTCTCTCAGGAGGATTACCGGGCGATCGACGGCGCGCTGCGGACGCAGGCGCTGGAGATACTCAACCGCCTCGACGCGCTCGAACCCGCGGCCTCGCCTGAGCCCGCGGAGTCAGAGCGGCGCGAGCAGTCGGCGCCCGCGCGGCTGGACGGTTGACCGAGGGTTCGGCGGGCGCGCGGGCGCTAGGCCCAGGGGCGCTTCAGCAACAGAATCGCGTTCAGGAAGAACAGGACCGCGAAGAAGATCGTCCAGCGATTCAGGTTGCGCTCGACCATCGATCCGCCGCCGAGCGGGCCTGCGCCGCTGCCCACGCCGAATGCGCCCGAGAGACCCGCGTCCTTGCCCGAATGCATCAGCACCAGCAGTATCAGGACGACCGATATCGCGATCTGGATGACCGAAAGGATCGTTTCCACGCGCTCAGGGTACCGCTTCGGAGCTCCGGCGGGCCTCACATCGCGATGCCCGCGATCCCGCGCGCGCCCGGGGGAGCGGCATCCCGCAGAGCGGCAGGAGTGCGGGGCTGCGCCGCGAAGACGCTGCCTGTGAGCATCGATCGCGCCGCGGGTGACTGCGACCCATCTCCGGCTCCGCAGGTAGTGTCGCGGTAGCCGTCCATGCGGATTTCGCCCTCCACAACGTGCGCGCTTGATTACGAATCCTTTACGGATTCCTGTTTCCCTGCCGATATGACTTCCGGTGGGCGTATCCCGAAGCCGTCGGGTTGCCACGCCAACCACGACATGGGACGACCCGCAATGAACACACATCGAGCATGCCGCACGTAGTCAACGCGCGCAGAAAAGCCCTGCGCGCCGTGCTTTCCGCGCTCGCCGGAGGCGGGCTGACGGCTGCCGGCCTGAGCACCCCCGCGGCCCTCGCGGCGGGCACGTCGACGACCCCGGAAGGCACGACCCCGCCGGCCACGACGACGGAAACGACGAGCACCCCGGCCCCTGAAACGCCCGCTCCGGCGCCCAGCACGGGCTCGACGGGCACCCAGAGCACCCCGTCGCCCCCGCCGACCTCGACTGTCCCGACCGGCACGACACCCGTCCCGGTCCCCGAACCGCCGGCCGTCGTGCTGCAGCGCCGCCAGCGCACGACAACGAGCAGCGCCAACAAGACGGCCACGTCCGGCAAGGGCAAGGGCACCACCAATGCCGCCAAGGCGACCGGCCCGAACAACGTCGCGTCCTCGCCGCAGGCGATCGCCACGGCCGGTGCGCTCGCCGCGATCCTCGCCTCGTCGCAGTCCTCGGCCGAGGCCCTGACCTTCTACCGGATCCCGCTGTTCCTGCTGCCGATCTACAAGGCGGCCGCCGTCCAGTACGGGGTGCCGTGGCAGATCCTGGCCGCGATCAACGAAATCGAGACCAACTACGGCTCCGACCAGTCGGTCTCAAGCGCCGGCGCCGTCGGGTGGATGCAGTTCATGCCGAGCACCTGGCTGCAATACGGCGTGGACGCCCTGGAAGCGGGCTACGCAGACCCCTACAACCCGGTCGACGCGGTCTTCGCAGCCGCGAGGTACCTCCGCGCAGCCGGGGCCCAGACGAACCTGCGCCGCGCGATCCTCGCCTACAACCACTCCGAAGAATACGTCGACTCCGTGATCCTGCGCGCGAAGCTGATCTCGACCTACCCGAAGGTCGTGATCGCGACGCTGACGGGCCTCGTCGACGGGCGCCTGCCGGTCAACGGCGTGAAGGTGTCATGGGTGCTGCCGGAAGCGGAAGCGCTCACCGCGGCAAGCGCGACGGCGGGCGTGACGCCGGCCCCGCTGCCGACTGCGCCGGCGCCGTCCGCGGTCGGGTCGGCCGCGAGCTCTCCCGCCGCGGCCGCGAAGCCGGCGCCCGCAAAGCCGCAGCCGCCGCTGTTTGCCCAGCTCACCGGCGGGACGAATTCGTCGGTGGTGGCAGTCCAGGACGGCCGCGTCGCGCACATCGGCACCTCAAGGGCGCTCGGGCGCTACGTGATCCTCCGCGACGTCTACGGCGACCTGTTCACCTACGCCGGCCTGGGCAGCCTCGCCCACACCTACTCGCCCTCGAAGGCACCCGCCGCACATGTCTCATCGCCGGTCGTGCAGGCCGCGAGCAGCCCCGACCCGTCGCCCTCACAGCCGGCGAGCGCCGGCGTGCAACTCCCGGTCACGCTGAGCGTCAAGACGCCCCGTCCGCAGGTCAAGCTCGGGGCGCACTCGGGGCAGGCCGCCGTTGCGGCCGAAGCGCCCCCCGCGGGCATGGGCCGCACACGCCTGTTCGCCCACCCGGGCAACCCGGACGCCCGCGCGGCCGCAGCGGTGCAGGCGGCACGCACCGCGCGTGTCACGAAGGCCGGTGAGCGGCTGCCGCTGCAGGTCGGTTCGGTCGTCCCCGCAGGCACCGTGCTCGGCAGGGTGAGCGTGTCCCCGGGCGCAACGTCGGGTCAGATCCGCTTCGCGATCAAGCCCGCCGGCGACGCGGCCACGATCGACCCGGGGCCGATCCTCGCCAACTGGGCGCAGCTGCAGAGCGCGCTGCACCCGCTGGGCGCGCATGCCGCCGATCCGCTGCTCGGCGCGACCGCCAGCGACGTGTTCCTGCTCTCAAAGCCGCAGCTGCAGCGCACCGTGCTCTCGGATCCCGGCATCACGCTCGGGGCCTGCGAGCGCAGCGAAGTCGCATCCGGCGCCGCCGACAGCCGCGTGCTCGCGCTGCTCGCGTTCCTCTCCCGCAGCGGCCTGAAGCCGACGGTGCGGGAGCTCGGCTGCTCCGCGGGCCACTCGGCGCTCGCCGGGCAGTCCGCCGGCGACTGGGTCGACATCTCCGAGATCAACGGCAAGCCGGTCGCCGGCCACCAGGGCCCGGGGACGATCAGCGACCTCACGATCCGCACGCTGCTCACGCTCCCGGACACGTTCGTGCCGAGCAGGATCACGAGCCTGATGCGCTACCCGGGCCAGGCCGCGACGCAGGCTCGCTCCGCGTTCTGGAACAAGATTCGCGTCGCATTCGCGCCCGCCGCGCCGGCGGCGACGACGCTGAGCGCGAGCTCGCTGAGCGCCGCCGCACACTCGGCCTCCAGCGGCTCTGCTGCCCCGGCGCCGGTCGTCACGACCAACACGCTGAGCGCTGCACAGTGGAACCAGCTGATGAGCCGCGTGGCCGCGATCACCGTGCCGGTGATCGCGAGCAAGCCGAGCTCGGCAGCGGTGCCGGACCCCAAGAGGCCCTGAGGCCCGCCCGGAGCCCGGGACCGCCGACGTCAGCCCGTCGGGCCGCCCTGGGCTGAAGGGCCGCCGGCTCCGGGTCTTGAGAAGCCCGGGCGGAGCAGCGGCGCGCACTTCGCCTCCGCTTCCCTGAACTTCGGGCTCGCCGTGTTGATCCCCGTCGTAGTGAACACCGGTCCCTTGCCGGTCGTGTTCGGCGTCGGCAGCGGCACGCCGCTTTCGCGCATGCAGGCTCCGAACCTCACGAGCACCGCCGTGAAGGCGGGGCTTCTGAAGCGACCCGCGCCGCCGGGGAACCTCGGCCGCAGCGCGGCGCACCTCTGGAGAGCGGCTTCATACTCAGCGCGCGTCACGCCGGCCGGGAGCTGAAAGGGCGCGCCGGAGCCGGGCTGGCCGGGTTTGTGCTGTCCGAGCATGACTCCCTGTTTCTGCATGCAGTCGCGAAAAGCGCCGAGGCGGCCCGTGTGAGGGCCTGCGGCGGCGCCCGGCGCGCTGGGGGCGGAGCCCGGCGTGCTCGGCGCGGTGCCCGGCGTGCTCGGGGCGGTCGTGCCCGGGGCGGCGATCGTGCCGCTGCTCGGATCGGCGCTCGCGCTCTGCGTCAGCGTCGTCGAGGAACTGCTCGTACCGCATGCCGCGAGCGTCGTGGCGGCGACCGCGAGGGCCAGTGCCGCCAGTGTGATGCTCCAGAGTCGCCTGCGCATGCGTTGCATTCTCCCTCCTGTTTACGTGATCCGGGGCGCGCCTGCGCCGGTGCCGCAGCGCGGCCGCCCACTCCGGCCCCGCCTACGAGCCCGTCCGTCCACTTGTGGGGGTAGCGATCCGGCATTGCTGGGCGTTCTGCGCCGCGGCGCCGCACGCAGGCCGCTCGCTCCGTGGCCGACGCGCGGGCGGCCGCGGAGCAGAGCGGCTCGGTCCTCAGCCCGCCTGGCTGCCTTCGCCGGGAGCGCCGCCGGCCTGCGGCCGCGAGAAGCCGGGCCGCAGGAGCGCTGCACACTTGGACTGCGCGGCTTTGAACTGCGCGCTGGCCGTGTTGATCCCGGTGGTCGAGAACACGGGGCCTTTGCCCGAGGTGTTCGGTGACGGGAGGGCGATGCCGTTTTCACGCATACATGCGGAGAACTTCACCAGGACGGCCTTGAATGCCGGGCTCTGGAAGCGGCCGGCACCGCCTCCTCCGAAATGCGGCCGCAGGCTCGCGCACTTCTGCTGCGCGGCTTCGTACTGCGCCCGGGTCACGCCCGCGGGGAGCTGAGGGCCCGCGCCGGGGCCGCCACCGAGGATCCCGCCGCCGGACCTGCCCTGCTGGCCCGGTTTGCGCTGCGGCAGGGTGATTCCCTCTTTCTGCATGCATTCGCGATACGCGCTGAAGCGGCCCGCGAGGCTGTCGCCGGCGCCCCCTGCCGCGCTGCCAGTGGTTGCGCTGGCGCTCTGCGTGGCGGTCGTCGACGAGCTGCTCGATCCGCATGCGGCGAGTGCGACGGGCGCAAGCGCGAGGGCGAGGATTGCCACCGTCACCCTGCTGATTCTTGACTTCATGTTGTTCACTGTCTCCTTGTAGTCCGGCTTCTTGGTGTGCGCGCCGGGCGCTTGGGCGCGGCGCGGCAGATCGTGTGTTGTGCGATTCGCGGTCAGCCCGCGCCGAACAGCGACTGTGCTCCGGCTGCGGAGCTCGAGCCGCCCGCGGGCCCGGCCGCCGATCCCGAGCCGCCGCCGAACAGGCCGGCCAGGCCCGATGAGCCCGAGCCGACCGTCACCGTTTCGGCGCTGATCGAGCCGCTCGCGCCGGGGGTGCCTCGCACCGTGACCGTTTCCCCTGGGCGCACGGCCGCGACGCTGCTCTTGACCGTCTTGTTCACCGTCGTCGCGGCCGAGGTGCTGACCTTGACGGTGTTGCCTTCGGCGCTGGTCACGTAGATCGTGCTGCCGTCCAGGTAGGCGACCTGCCCGGCCGTGCGGCCCGCGGAGCCTGCGCCGCCGGCGAATCCGCCGCCGGGAGCGCCCGCGCCGCCGGCGGCGGGTGCGCCCGATGTGCCCGTCGGCGATCCGCCGAGCAGGGCTGCGATCCGCGCTGAGCGGCCCGCCGCCGACGTTCCGGAGGATGAGCTCGAGCTCTGGCCCTTCTCGACGAGCACTCCGCCGATGAAGCCGCACACCGTCAGCAGCACGGCCATCAGCGCGAGCGGCAGCGGTGTGAGCAGGCGCCGGCGGGGCCGGCGGGGGAGCTCTTCGCGCTCCTCGACCCATTCGTCGCGGTCGTCGACCGGCTCCTCGACGGCCGTGGCGGGGACGTGGGAGGCCTCCTGCGCGTGCAGGGAGGACGTGCTCTCTATCCGGTCTTCGTCGGTCATCGCAGGCTCCTGTCGGGGTGAGGTCGCATCACTCAAAGCGCAGCGCTTCGATCGGTCGCAGGCGGGCGGCGCGTGCCGCCGGGTAGGTGCCGAAGAAAAGGCCTGAGAACGCGGCCGCCCCGAATGCGAGGGGTATCGAGTACGTCGCGATTTCAGGTTTGACCCCGGCGATTTCGAACTGGCTGCCGATCACGCCGAGCAGGACTCCCGTGAGGCCGCCGATCAGGGACACCAGAACGGCCTCCGTCAGGAACTGGGTGAGGATGTCCCCGCGTCTGGCTCCGATCGCCTTGCGGATCCCGATCTCGCGTGTGCGCTCGGTGACGCTGACGAGCATGATGTTCATCACGCCGATCCCGCCGACCAGCAGCGAGATCGCGGCGACCTCGCCGAGCAGCGTGGTGAAGACGCTGCTCGTGGAGCTCGACGTGGACAGCAGCGAGCCCTGGTTCAGGACGTTGAACCCGGGTTCGGCTGTGTTCTTGATCTTGTGCCGTTCCTCGATGATCGCCCTGACCTCCGCTTCGGCCGCGTTCAGAGAGGATTCGGAGTTCGCCTCGACCGTGATCGAACTGATCGGGCCGTATCCCGTGAGGGTGTCCTGCACGGTCGAGATCGGCGCGATGACGATGTCGTCCTCGTTCGTGGCGCCGTTGGTGCCCTTGGACGCGAGCACGCCGACGACTTCGAAGTTGCTGCCGTTGACCTTGATGTTCTGGCCGATCGCGCTGGAGCCCGCGAAGAGTTCCTGCACGACCGTCTGCCCGATCACCGCGACCGGCCTGTGCCCGCTCACGTCGGCCGGCGTGAACGAGGCGCCTTCCTGGACGTGGTAGCTGTGGGCGCTCAGGTAGGAGGGGGTGGTGCCGACGAACTGGGATGGTTCGTAGCTGGTGCCCCCGTAGACCAGCTTGACGCCGGGGGCGCTCACGACGGGGGAGGCGCTCTTGACGTCCGGAGCCTTGCCGGGTTCGGTGAGTGCCTGCGCGTCCTGCTTGGTCAGCGAGATCGTTCCCGAGCCGGAGAACCGGGCGCCGCCCCGGCCCGCGCCGGACTGCACGAGCAGCACATTTGTGCCGAGGCTCTGGATCGTCGACTTGATCGCGTGTGAGGAGCCGTTGCCGACGGCGATCAGCACAATCACCGAGGCGACGCCGATCGTCATGCCGAGGATCGTCAGGCCCGATCTCAGCTTGTTCGCGGTGATGCCGCTCCAGGCGATCCTGAGTGTCTCCGCGCCGATCATCGGCGGGCCTCGCCGCTGGCGGCGGCCGCGGGGTGCACGGACTTCTGGATTTTCGGCGGTGGCGGCGGCTCGTGCACGCCGGCGCTGCGGCGGTCCTCGACGACGGCGCCGTCGCTGAGCCTGATGACCCGCTTGCACTGCGCCGCGACGTCGGGCTCGTGGGTGATCAGCACGACAGTGCGCCCTTCCGCGTTGAGTCTCGCGAAGATCCCAAGGACCTCTTCGGTCGAGTGCGAGTCGAGGTTGCCGGTGGGCTCGTCGGCGAGGATCAGCGACGGGTTCGTGACGATCGCGCGCGCGACTGCGACTCGCTGCTGCTGCCCGCCGGAGAGCTCTGACGGCTGGTGGCGCAACCGGTGGCCCATGCCGACTGAGCGCAGCGCGCGTTCAGCACGCTCGCGGCGCTCGGCGCCTCGCAGGCCGGCGTAGGCGAGCGGCAGCTCCACGTTCACGAGTGCGCTGGTGCGCGGCACCAGGTTGAAGCTCTGGAACACGAACCCGATCTTGCGGTTGCGCAGGTCGGCGAGATCGTCCTCGTCCATCCGCCCGACGTCGACGCCGTCGATCAGATAGCGGCCCGTGGTCGGTATGTCCAGGCAGCCGAGGATGTTCATCAGGGTGCTCTTGCCGCTGCCGGAGCTGCCCATGATCGCTACGAGGTCGCCCACCTCGATCGTCAGGGACACGTTGCGGAGCGCGCGCACGTGGATCTGGCCGAGGTCGAAGACCTTGCCCACGTCGTGCACGCCAATGACCGGCGGCCGGCGGCCTCTCGCCACGCTCTCTGCGGGTCGCTGAATGAGCGGCTCGGATCTCGGTCGCCTCGCCGACGGGCGCAGCGACGCCATCATCCGCCTCCGCCGCCCCTGAGGAAGGCGCCGCCGCCTCCCCCGCCGCCGAAGCCGCCGAGGCCGCCGAGGCCGCCGCCTGGGCGGGAGCTCGTCGGGGTTCCGGTGCTGGTCGCGCTGACCGACGGCAGGACGATCGTTTCTCCGGCCTTCAGGCCGCTGAGGATGATCGTCGAGCTGTTGCCCGCGAGCCCCGTCGTGACGGCCTGGCGGACCTGCTTACCGCCGCGTATCACTGTGACCGATCCGCGCGAGATGGCGCTTGTCGGCACGTTGACGCCTTCGGCCTGCTTGACGACGACTTCGGCCGTGGCGCTCATCCCGGGTTTCAGGCCCGGGTCGAGCTGGTCGAGCTGGAACGTGACCGGGTAGCTGACGACGCCGCTGTTGCTGCTCGAGAGGATCGCGACTTCCGAGACGCGCGCCGCGAGCTTCTTTCCGCTCAGCGCTTCGACGGTCACCGTGGCGACCTGTCCCGCGCTGACGTTGCCGACTTCCGACTCGCTGAGCGGCACGACGAGCTGCATCGATGTCAGGTCGCTCAGCACGGCGAAGGCGGAGCTCGAGGCGCCCCCGGAGCCGGAGGAGCCGGAGGATCCCGTCGCGCTCGAGCCGGTTTTCCCGCCTGCGCCGGCGGTGGCGCTCGCGGAGCTGCTCGACGAGCTCGTGGTGCTCGCCGCCTTCGTCGTGCCTGTTGCGGACACGTTTTCCCCGACCTGGCCGCTGAGCGACACGATCGTGCCGCTCTCGGGCGCGTAGAGCTTGGTGTTCTGGACGGCCTGTTCGGCGCTCTGCACTGTCAGCGCGTCGCTCTTGACCGTGGCCCGCGCCGAGGCGATATTCGCTTCGCGCGTGGCGGTGCTGATCGTGGTGGTGCTCGAGGAGGAGGATTTCGAGGCGGCGGGCTGGCTGGACGCTGCCGGCGCGGTGGTCGTCGTCGTGGTCCGGGTCTTCGTCGTCTGGGTGCCCTGTTCGCTCGCCGGGGTGCCGGCGGGCGTCGTGGCGGCGGGCGTGGTCTGGGCCTGCGACGGCGGGCGGGCCGGCGCGGTGGTGCTGGTGCTCGTGACACTCGCGACGCTGGCCAGCTGAGATCCGGCGGAGCCCGTCGAGCCCGTCGCTCCGGCTGATCCCGTCGCGGCCGGTGAACCTGAGCCGGAGCTCGAGCCTTCGCCGTTGGTTTCTTCCTGCTTGGCGAGGTTCGCTTCGGCAGCCTGCAGGCTCGCTCGCGACTGCTCGAGCGCGACTTCCGCGCTCTGCGGGTCGAGTTCGGCGATCAGCTTGCCGCGGGGAACCTCCTCGCCGACGGTGACGTAGATGTGGGTGACGGTGCCGCTCGTCTTGAAGCCGAGGTTCAGCTGGCTTGCCGCCTGGAGGTTGCCGCTTCCGGCGACGGTGGACTGCACGACGCCTTCGGCCACCGTCGCCGTCCGTGTCGCGCTCGACTGGCTGCCGGACGCCGGGCCGACCACGAGAACGGCAGCGACGATCGCGCCGAGGCAGAGGGCCCCCAGCGCGTAGACAACCCAGGATGCTCCGCTCCGTTCGGTCATTCGACTGCTGCCGATGGTGTGTGAGCCCCGTAAGAGAGGCCGAAGAAACGCTGCAAGGGGGCATAAATCTTCGGAGATCGGCTCCCGGCCGGCGTTTGTCTCCGCGGCGCACGGATGCCCAACGCGTCTGCCATGATCAGCCCTGATGGACCTCTGCGGCGGGATCGATCTCGGTGGAACCAAGATCCAGGCGGTGATCGTCGACGACGACTAC
>Ga0209698_10000382_pt1 | contig 50237 bp, 48 predicted proteins | sample LitLauG_LLR_2012_FD_187203 | JGI IMG/M metagenome (GOLD analysis project Ga0209698, IMG submission 187203) | Freshwater sediment microbial communities from Pennsylvania, USA - Little Laurel Run_MetaG_LLR_2012 (SPAdes) (version 2) | ecosystem: Environmental > Aquatic > Freshwater > Creek >...
GCTTTAGCTCGGTCTGCTGCATGGCCTTGCCCTCCTACAAAGGATGGGGACAAGGCCATTGTATCCATGATTCGTTATTTACGTGTTGAAGTACTAGGGGCCCGGCGGCTCCCGGTCCGGGCGTGCCGCCGCCAGGCGGCCGGCGGCTGATTGGCGGCCGGCCGCGGCGGGCTGCAGCGTGCCGGCACGCCCCAGCCCGAAGGGCGGCATGTTGACGTAGACGTTCTCGTAGGTGCCGGGGCCGGCGGCGTAGGTCTCGTGCCAGATGCCCACCGAGCCGTCGGTGCCGACGCGCCGGTTGAAGTCCTGCCAGGCCGGCAGGTGCGCGGCGTCGCGCTGCTTCGCGTATTCGAGCAGCTGGTCCATCGAGCGCCAGTACTGCACCAGGATGATGGTGCGCGAGAACCACATCTCGGCGTGCACGAAACCCAGCTCGGGCCGGCGGTACAGCTCGCGCAGCATGCGCGGCATGGCCATGGCGACCGGCAGCCAGCGGTGGACGCGCCACCAGTCGTTGACGCGCATGCCGATCAGGAAAACGACGAATTCGCCATCGCCGGACGCGGTCAGCCGTTCCCTGCGGATCTGTGCCATGGCGTGCCGTCCTGTCGGGCACCCGGCCGGGGCGGCGAGGCCCGCCCGACGGCGGGATTCTATCGGCCGGTTCTTTGCGGCGGCCGGGCGCCGGCGGCGACGGTGAAACTCATGGGACGAAAGCCGTCGGCCTGCAGTTCCAGCACGTCGCCGGCAATGAGCGTCCAGCCGCCATCCTTGCCGACGAGTTGGCTCGAGTTCGGCGCCAGCACGCCGCGCCAGGTGCCTTGTGCCGCCGAGCCGGCGCCGTGCGACGTCACGGCCACGACCAGTTCCGTATTGCCGAAATTGTGCACCTGGGCGACCAGGCCAGGACCGGACGGCGGCTTGTGGGCCCAGACCTTGATCGGCAAATCCGGCTTGGCAAGGTCGCGTACGCGCGCCCGCTCCTGCTCGAGCAGGGCCTGCTGCTGGGCCAGCAAGACGCGCTCCTTGGCGTCCTGCTGGGCCAGCAGCGACTGCTCTTTCTGGCTGAGCTGGTGGACGATCTGGCGCTGCTGGGCATCGGCGTCGGCGACGATCTCCTGCGTCTTCTGGTCCATCTGCCGGGCGAACTGGCGCTGCTGTTCCTGCAGTTCCTGGATGCGCTGGTTGGCCGCGGTGACGCGCAATTCGCCGGCCTGGCGGATCGCCGCGGTCTGTTCGTTGAACTGGTACGAGGCAAGCAGGTAGGCGCAGAGCGCGCCGACCCCGAAGCCGGCGAAGGCCATCAGCCACGATTGGACCGTTGGCCCTCCCGGCTTGCGGGCGCCGGTAGCGGCCGGGGTCGGCGAAGGACGGGAGCGGGGCGCTTCGGCGCGCGGGGTCCTGTTGCTGGCATCCATGGCGCGATCCCGCCGCAAGGTGTCGAGGCCGGTTAAGGTAGCGTCGCCCGCGACCGGCAGGTCAGCCAAGGTGGCGGGGAAAGGACGGCCAATTGTCGGCTTCGACGCGGGATCGCCCGGGTGCTAAGGTTGCGCCCTGCGCGGTCCGGCCCGGCGGCCGGACGCCGATCGACCCGCGCCGCCGCGCACGCGCCCAGGGAGCCCGCGCTGGATCCTCTGCTTCCGAACGATCAGCCCGTAGCTGATTCCGCGGCCAATTCCGCGGCCGATTCCGCGGCCGATTCCGCGGCCGATTCCGCGGCCGATTCCGCGGCCGATTTTCGCGACCTGCCGGCATTGATCGCCGCGCACGCCCGGCAACGCCCGCACGCGCCGCTGGCCCGCCACGACGAGCGCATGGTCGACTACGCCGCGTTCGACGCACTGCTCGACCGGGTCGCTGCGGCGCTGCAGCGCGGCGGGGCGAGGCCGCGCGACACGATCGCGATCTGCGCCGCGTCGAGCATCGAATACCTGGCGCTGTTCGTCGGCGCCCTGCGCGCCGGACTGGCGGTCGCGCCGCTCGCCCCGGGCTCGACGGCGGCGCAGCTGGCGACGATGGCCGCGGACGCCGAGGCCGGCTGGGTCTTCGTCGATGCCGGCGTTGCGCAGATGGGCGTGGGCTGGCCGGCCGCGGCGCAGGTCCTGCGGCTGGACGATGCCGCGCAGCTCGAGGGCTGGCTCGCACCGCCGGGTTCGCCGCCGGCACCCGTGGCGATCGATCCAGACTGGCCCTTCAACCTGATCTACTCGTCCGGCACCACGGATACCCCCAAGGGCATCGTGCAGCCGCACCGCATGCGCTGGGGCCACATCCAGCGCGCCGGCGCTTCGGGCTATGACCCGCAGACCGTCACCCTGGTCGCCACGCCGCTCTACAGCAACACGACGCTCGTCACGGTTTTCCCGACCCTGGCGTATGGCGGCAGCCTGGTGCTGCAGGCCAAGTTCGAGGCGCGCTCGTACCTGGAGCTGGCACAGCGCCACCGTGCGACCCACACCATGCTGGTGCCGGTGCAGTACCAGCGCCTGATGGCGCTCGCCGATTTCGAATGCCATGACCTGTCCTCGTTCCGGTACAAGTTCTGCACCAGCGCGCCCTTCCCGGCCGCGCTCAAGGCCCAGGTGCTGGCGCGCTGGCCCGGCGCGCTGGTCGAGTACTACGGCATGACCGAAGGCGGCGGCACCTGCATCCTGGAGGCGCACCGCTATCCGGACAAGCTGCACACCGTGGGCCAGCCGGCCGAAGGGCATGACATCCGCCTGATCGACGAGCAGGGCCGCGAGATCGCGCGGTCGCCGGGCGGCGCGAGCGCGGCCAGCGGCGAGATCGTCGGCCGCTCGCGCGCGATGATGACCGGTTATCACCGCCAGCCGGCCAAAACCGCCGAGGCGCAGTGGTTCGACGAGCAGGGCCGGATCTACATCCGCACCGGCGACCTGGGCCGCTTCGACGAAGACGGCTTCCTGATCCTGCAGGACCGGCGCAAGGACCTGATCATCAGCGGCGGCTTCAACATCTACCCGAGCGATCTCGAGGCCGTGCTGCGGCGCCACCCGGCGGTGGCCGATGCGGCCGTGGTCGGCGTGCCGTCGGCAGAATGGGGCGAGACGCCGGTCGGCTTCATCGTGCTGCAGGCCGGCGCCGCCGACGAGGTCGAGGCGATACGCCTGTGGGCCAACGCGCAGGTCGGCAAGACGCAACGCCTCGCGGCATTGCGCGCCGTCGCCGAGCTGCCGCGCAGCGCGATCGGCAAGGTGCTCAAGCGCGAACTGCGCGAGCGCTGGCAGCGCGGCGCGGCGTCCTGAACGGCCGCGCCGTGCCAGGCCGCGTCAGCAGGAAGATATTCGCCGGCGCCCATTGGGCAATTCCCCCGGGTGATTCGCGACGGTTCTTGCGCTAAGCTTTTGCCGCGAGGGTCGATTGCCGTACTGGTCGCTTGTCGATTCCATGCGATCCGTCGAGTTGCGCGGCGTGCGGATGCGGTGAGCGTCTCTTGCTTGAGGAGGCCGCACCATGAACGCTTTGCGTATCTTGTCGACGCTGTTCCTTGCCACCCTGCTTGGTCCCGCGGCCCAGGCCCAGCTGCCGGCCAATCCGACGCCGTCGAGGTTCTGCGGCATTTATCGGGGCATCGTGCTCAATGCGACCGATCCCTTGCTTCGGGGTCGGGTACAGGTCCGGGTTCCCGCCGTCGAGCCCAATGCCGAACCGTGGGCACTGCCGTCGGCGCCGATCGGCAGGACCTTCGAGGTTCCGGCGCCAGGGCAAGAGGTCTGGATCGCCTACGAGGCCTGTGATTTCTCCTATCCGGTCTGGATCGGCGCGGTCAATGCCAGTTGCGTGACCACGGCGTCCGGCCGGCAGATCTGCACGCAGGATTGATTCGATCCTTGCCGGGTCGGGTTCCCGAGCGCCGTCGCGAGCGCGGATGCCGCGCAGCGGCGCCCGCAGCGGGATGGGTCTTCCCGGATCAAGCCGCCCGCCGTCAGTCGGCATCGGCCAGCGCATCGTCGCTGCCCGCGGCGGCGCGCTGCAGCCGATCATGGACCGCTTCCCATCGGCTGCCCTGCGGCGGCCGCGCCACCAGCAGGCGCTGTGCCGCGCTGGCATCGAGGCGGCGCAGGTTGTCGTACAGCGACCGGGCATAGGCCTCGGCATCGGCCGGCGCGACCAGCTGCAGGGCCAGGTCGGCAGCCAGGGCTCCCGGCAGGGCATCGGCGGGCGCCAGCACGCCGATGCGCGCCGGCCCCAGCGCCACGACCCGCGCGGGCAGTTGCGCCGCGTCGAGCAGTTCGAGCGGCTTGCCCGGGGCATAGTGGCCACGCACGCGCCCCGGGGTGCGCGGCGAGTCCTCGGACGCGCCGGCACGGCGCACCGGCACGCCCAGCGCGGCATCGATCTGTTCGGCGCGGATCGAGCCCGGACGCAGGATGCGCGCGCGCCCGGTGGCAAAGTCGACGATGGTCGACTCGATGCCCAGCGGGCTGGACCCGCCGTCGAGGATGAGATCGACCCGGCCGGCGGGCTTCTCGCCCAGGTCGGCCCGCACATGGTTTGCGCTTGTCGGGCTGATCGCGCCATAGCGATTGGCGCTGGGCGCGGCCAGGCCGACATGGGGATCGCCGCGCGCGGCACCGTAGCCCCGCAGCAGGGCCTGCGCCCACGGGTGGGCCGGGCAGCGCAGGCCCACCGTATCCTGGCCACCCGTGACCCCATCGGCGGCGCGCGCCGAGCGCGGCAGCACCAGGGTCAGCGGGCCCGGCCAGAACCGGCGCATGAGTTCGAGTGCGGCATCCGGGATGGCCGTCGACCAGGCCCGGGCCGCCGCCGCGTCGGCCACATGCACGATCAGCGGATGGTGCGCCGGGCGGCCCTTGGCGCGAAACACGGCGGCGACCGCCGCGGCCTGGTCGGCATCGGCCGCCAGGCCGTACACGGTCTCGGTCGGCAGCGCGACAAGGCCACCGGCGCGCAACACGCCCACCGCGCGATCGAGCAGTTCGGCCGGTGGCGCCGCGGCCATGACGCTCGCCGGTCCGGGCGGCGGATCCGCCGCGGTGGCGCCGGCGCTCACGACGACCCGGCTTCCAGGCCGAGGATGCGCGCGACCTCGTCGGCGCGCTGTCCCGCCTCGGCGATGGTGGTGCCCAGGACGGTGACATGACCCATCTTGCGCCCGGCGCGCGGCTCGCTCTTGCCGTACAGGTGGAGACAGGCGCCCGGCACGGCGAGGACCTGTTCCCAGGGCGGCTCGCGCGGCGCGCCCTGCGCGTCGAACCAGCACTCGCCCAGCAGGTTGAGCATCACCGCCGGGGACAGCAGGCGCGGCTGGCCCAGCGGCAGGCCGGCCAGCGTGCGCGCCTGCTGATCGAACTGGCTGCAGGCGCAGGCCTCGATGGTGGCGTGGCCGCTGTTGTGCGGCCGCGGCGCGATCTCGTTGACCAGCAGGCTGCCGTCCTCGAGCTCGAACAGCTCGACGCACAGGACGCCGACGTATTCCAGGCCTTCGGCCACGCGCACGGCAATCGCCTGCGCCGCCGCGGCCGCCGTGCCATCGATGCGCGCCGGCAGCCAGGTGCGCGCCAGGATGCCGGCGCGATGCTCGTTCTCGCATACGGGAAACGTCGCGCTGGCGCCGTCGCTGCCGCGCGCGACGATCACCGAGAGCTCGCGGCGCAAGGCCAGGCGCTGTTCGAGGACGCAAGGTACGCCGCCCAGGGCCCGCCAGGCGGCCTCGAGCTGCGCCAGCGTGCCCACGGACAGCTGGCCCTTGCCGTCGTAGCCCAGGCGCACCGTTTTCAGGATGGCCGGGAACAGGTCCGCCGGTGCGGCGGCGATCGCCGCCACATCGGCCATCGCCGCATGCGGGGCGACCTCGACGCCGCAGGAGCGGATGAAGGCCTTCTCGCGCTGCCGGTCCTGGGCGATGGCCACGGCCGCGGCGTGCGGCCGCACGGCACGCGTCCGCGCCAGGCGCTCGAGGCTGCCGGCCGGAACGTTTTCAAATTCGGTGGTCACCGCGGCGCAAAGCTGCGCCAGCTGGTCGAGGGCCAGGGGATCGTCATAGGCCGCGACGAGCTGCCGATCGGCGACCGCGCCGGCCGGTCCCTCGGCTGCCGGGTCGAGCACGCAGACCCGATAGCCCAGCGCTTGCGCGGCATGGGCGAACATGCGGCCAAGCTGGCCGCCGCCGAGCACGCCGAGCCAGGCGCCGGGAGCAAGCGCACGCGCCGCGCCGCGGGTCATCATCGCGCGAACCGGCTACAGCGGTAGGGTCATGTTGCGCGCCCGCTCGCCCTGGGTCGCGCGGTATTGCGCCAGTTTCATGGCCACCACCGGATCGTCCAGCGCCAGGGTCGAGACCGCAAAGAGCGCCGCGTTGGCCGCGCCGGCTTCGCCGATGGCGAAGGTCGCGACCGGGATGCCCTTGGGCATCTGGACGATGGACAGCAGGCTGTCCTCGCCGCGCAGGTAGCGCGAGGGCACCGGCACCCCGAGCACCGGTATCAGGGTCTTCGCGGCGAGCATGCCGGGCAGATGCGCGGCGCCGCCGGCCCCGGCGATGATCAGGCGCAGGCCGCGCTCGCGCGCGCCCTCGGCGTAGGCGAACATGTCGTCGGGCATGCGGTGCGCCGAGATCACCCGGGCCTCGAAGGCGATGCCGAATTCCTGCAGCAGCTCGCAGGCGTGCTTCATCGTGTCCCAGTCGGACTCCGAGCCCATCACCACCCCGACCAGGGCCGCGGCGCGGGTCATGGCCGCACCCGGCCCGCCGCGCCGCCGCGGCGCCCTGCCTGTCGCATCTGCTGCCCCGCACGCATCTGGCTGCTATCCCGTCGTCAGTCGTTGCAACGCCTCGCGGTAGCGCGCCGCGGTCTTCTCTATGATCTCACGCGGCAGCGCCGGGGCCGGCGGCGACTTGTCCCAGGGCTGCTGCTGCAGCCAGTCGCGCAGGAACTGCTTGTCGAAGCTGGGCGGCGAGATGCCGGCACGATACAGGTCGGCCGGCCAGAAGCGCGAGGAGTCGGGCGTCAGCACCTCGTCCATCAGGCGCAGCTCGTCGTTCTCGTCGAGCCCGAACTCGAACTTGGTGTCGGCGATGAGGATGCCGCGGGCCCGCGCCATCGCGGCGGCGCGCTCGTACAGGCGCAGGGCGAAATCGCGCAGCCGCGCGGCGAGCCCGGCGCCAATGCGCTCGGCCACCTGGTCGTAGCGGATGTTCTCGTCGTGCACGCCGAGCGGCGCCTTGTGCGCGGGCGTGAAGATCGGTTCGGGCAGCTGCTGTGCCAGCTGCAGGCCGGCGGGCAGCGCGATGCCGCAGATGCGCCCGTCGCGCTGGTAGTCGGCCCAGCCCGAGCCCGCCAGGTAGCCGCGCACCACGGCTTCGACGGGGATCGGCCGCAGGCGGCGCGCGACCACCGCGCGGCCGCGTACCTGCGGCGCCTCCTGCGGCGCGACGACCTGTTCCGGATCGATGCCGGTCAGGTGGTTGGGTCCGAGCGGCGCCAGGCGATCGAACCAGAAATTGGACATCGCGTTGAGCACCTGGCCCTTGCCGGGTATGGCCTCGTTCATGACCACGTCGAACGCGGAAATGCGGTCGGTCGTGACGATGAGCAGCCGGTCGGCGCCGACCGCGTAGGTGTCGCGCACCTTGCCGCGGTATACCAGCGGCAGGGAGCGCAGGGCGGATTCGAAAACCGCGGGCGGCTCGGCGTCGCTCGACACGTAGGCCCTCAGCCGAAGCGCGACCAGAGGATCGCGATCCAGGTGCCGCCGGTCATGAGCAAGGAGAGCAGCACGGCGGCGCTGCCCAGGTCCTTGGCCTGCTTTGCGAGGGGATTGATCTCGAAGCTCTGCCGGTCGATGGCCGCCTCGATCGCCGAGTTGAGGATCTCGACCACCAGGACGAAGACCACCGAGCCGAGCAGCAGCAGGCGCTCGACCAGCGCCACCGGCAGCACCAGCGCGACCGGAACCATCACCGCGGCCAGCAGGACCTCCTGGCGAAAGGCGTCTTCGCCGGCCCAGGCCGCGGCGAGGCCGTCGGCCGAATAGCGCAGGGCGTTGAGGATGCGGCGCAGGCCGCGCTTGCCCTTGAGCGCACGGCTGTCGCCGGGCGCCGCGGCGCCCGGGACCGGGGTGTCCGGATTCATCGGATCCTTCAGCGGACCTGCTGCGCGAGTTCGCCGGCGCCGTAGCGCTGCGCCATGCGGGCCAGCGGCAAGGCCTGGATCTTGGAGGCCATGCCGGAACAGCCGAATTCGACATAGCGCTGGCGGCAGATCTTGCGGGTCGCCTCGCGCGCCGGCTTGAGGAACTCGCGCGGGTCGAACTTCGAGGGATTCTCGGCCAGGAAGCGGCGCACGGCAGCGGTCATGGCGAGGCGGATGTCGGTATCGATGTTGATCTTGCGCACGCCGTGCTTGATCGCCTCCTGGATCTCCTCGACCGGGACGCCGTAGGTCTCCTTCATCTGGCCGCCGAAGCGCCGGATCTCGTCGAGCAGATCCTGCGGCACGCTGGACGAGCCGTGCATGACCAGGTGGGTGGTCGGGATGCGGGCGTGGATCTGCTTGATCCGGTCGATCGCCAGGATGTCGCCGGTCGGCTTGCGCGAGAACTTGTAGGCGCCGTGCGAAGTGCCGATGGCGATGGCCAGCGCGTCGAGCTGGGTGCGGCGGACGAAGTCGGCGGCCTGGTCGGGGTCGGTGAGCAGCATGTCGCGCGTCATCTTGCCCTCGGCGCCGTGACCGTCCTCCTTGTCGCCCTGCATGGTCTCCAGCGAGCCCAGGCAGCCCAGTTCGCCCTCGACGCTGACCCCGCGGGCGTGCGCCGCGTCGACCACCTGGCGGGTCACCTGCAGGTTGTAGTCGTAATCGGCGACCGACTTGCCGTCCTCCTTGAGCGACCCGTCCATCATCACCGAGGAGAAGCCCAGGCGCATGGCGGACTCGCAGACCGCCGGCGACTGGCCGTGGTCCTGGTGCATGGCCACCGGGATGTGCGGATAGGTCTCGAGCGCCGCCTCGATGAGGTGGCGCAGGAAGAATTCGCCGGTGTACTTGCGGGCCCCTGCCGAGGCCTGCATGATGACCGGCGCGTCGACTTCGGCGGCCGCTTCCATGATGGCCTGGACCTGCTCGAGGTTGTTGACGTTGAACGCGGGCACGCCGTAGGTGTGTTCCGCCGCATGATCGAGCATTTGACGCAGGGATATCAGGGCCATGGTTGTCTCCGTTGAGTGAGGATAGCGTTACGTCCGGCCGGGCGCATCGGGGCCGCGCTCAGGCGGCCGCGGCGCGCTCCTGCAGCACAGCGACCGCGGGCAGGGCCTTGCCCTCGAGGAATTCCAGGAAGGCGCCACCGCCGGTCGAGATGTAGCTGATGCGGTCGGCGATGCCGTACTTGGCGATCGCCGCCAGGGTGTCGCCGCCGCCGGCGATCGAGAAGGCGCCCTTGGCGGTGGCGCTGGCGATGGCCAGGGCCAGGCTGTGCGTGCCCTGGGCGAAGGCGTCGAACTCGAACACGCCGAGCGGACCGTTCCAGATGATGGTGCCGGCCTCCTCGATGATGTGGGCGAGATAGGCCGAGGACTGCGGGCCGACGTCGAGGATGAGTTCGTCGGGCTGCACGTCGTCGGCGCGGCGCAGCGTCGGCGGGGCATCGGCGGCGAAGCGCGACGCCACGACCACGTCGATCGGCAAGGGCAGCGTCGCGCCCTTGCGCTGCAGGGTCTCGAGCACCTTGCGGCATTCGGGCACCAGGTCCGGTTCGGCAAGCGACTTGCCGATCTTCAGGCCCTCGGCCAGCAGGAAGGTGTTGGCGATGCCGCCGCCGACGATCAGGCGGTCGACGCGCTGCGCCAGGTTGTCGAGGATGGTGAGCTTGGTCGACACCTTGGAGCCGGCGACGATGGCGACCAGGGGCCGCCGCGGCCGCTCCAGGGCGCGGCCCAGGGCGTCGAGCTCGGCCGCCAGCAAGGGGCCGGCGCAGGCCACCGGCGCGAAACGCGCCACCCCGTGGGTGGTTGCCTCGGCGCGGTGCGCGGTGCCGAAGGCGTCGTTGACGTAGATGTCGCACAGCGCCGCGATCCGGCGCGCAAGAGCCTCGTCGTCCTTCTTCTCGCCCTTGTTGACCCGGCAGTTCTCCAGCAGCACGACCTCGCCCGGCGCGACCTGCACGCCGTCGACCCAGCCCGCGACCAGCCGCACCGGCCGGCCGAGCAGCTCGCCCAGGCGCAGCGCGATCGGCGCGAGCGTGTCGGCCGGGGCGAGCACGCCCTCGGTCGGCCGCCCCAGGTGCGACGTGACCATGACCGCCGCGCCGGCCTCAAGCGCGGCGCGAATGGCCGGCACCGAGGCGCGGATCCGCGTGTCCTCGGTGATGCGGCCGCGCTCGTCCTGCGGCACGTTGAGGTCGGAGCGGATGAACACCCGCTTGCCGCGCAGCGCGCCCTGGCGGCACAGGGTGTCCAGGGTGAGCACGCCCGTTGGCTGGCTCATGTCAGGCCTGCATCAGCGCGACGGTCGTGTCGAGCATGCGGTTGCTGAAGCCCCACTCGTTGTCGTACCAGCTGCTGACCTTGACGAGGCGACCCGAGACCTTGGTCAGGGTCGCATCGAAGACCGAAGAATGCGCGTTGTGGTTGAAGTCGACCGAGACCAGCGGCTCCTCGTTGTAGGCCAGGATGCCGCGCAGGGCGCCGGCCGCCGCGTCGCGCAGCACGCGGTTGACCTCCTCGACCGAGGTATCGCGCGCCGCGATGAAGCAGAGGTCGACCAGCGAGACGTTGATCGTCGGCACCCGGATGGCGTAGCCATCGAGCCGGCCGTTGAGCTCGGGCAGCACCAGGCCCACGGCCGCCGCGGCGCCGGTCTTGGTGGGGATCATCGACATGGTCGCGGAGCGCGCGCGGCGCAGGTCTTCGTGGTAGACGTCGGTGAGCACCTGGTCGTTGGTATAGGAATGGACCGTGGTCATGAGTCCGTTGACCAGGCCGATCTGCTGGTGCAGCGGCTGGACCAGGGGGGCCAGGCAATTGGTGGTGCACGAGGCGTTGGAGATCACCGCGTGCTCGGGCCGGAGGACCTTGTGGTTGACGCCGTACACGATGGTCGCGTCGACATCCTTGCCGCCCGGGGCGGAGATCACGACCTTCTTCGCGCCGCCCTTGAGGTGGGCGCCGGCCTTCTCCTTGGTGGTGAAGAGCCCGGTGCATTCCATCACGACGTCGACGCCCAGCCGGCCCCAGGGCAGCTGCGCCGGATCGCGGCTGGACAGCACCTGGATGCGGTCGCCGTTGACGACCAGCGCATCGCCCTCGACCGCGACCGTTCCCGGGAAGGGGCCATGGGCGGTATCGAAGCGCGTCAGGTGGGCATTGATCCGGGCATCGCCCAGGTCGTTCACCGCGACGATCTGGATGTCGTGCCGCTTGCCGCCCTCGTAGTGGGCCCGCAGCACATTGCGGCCGATGCGTCCATAGCCGTTGATTGCGACTTTGATGGTCATGACGAAGTTCCCTCGTTGGTGGATCCGTCCGCCCGGCGCCGCCGCCGGCGACCGCGCGCGCCGGGCCGACCCTGTGCCGGGAAAAGAATCTGGAACCGAGCGACCCTGGACGCCAGCTTCGGCCGGCATGGGTCCGTTCCGGCCCAAGCCGGCGCATGGCGGCTCGTCGGTGCGAGCGCAGATTGCCGTTCGGTCGCGGGATTTTATCAGCGGAACTCCTGGTGCCCTCATGTCGCATTGCAATAGTTTGCGAAATTCCCCACAGCGGCCGGGCGTTCGGGCGGAAGCCGCAAGCGGCGCCGGCTCCAGTACGCTGCGGCCGATGACGACGCCGCGCTTTCTCGTCCCGGGCGTAGCGGGTCCGGGCCAGTCCCTCGCCCTGCCGCCGGCGGCCGAGCACCATGCGCGCCGCGTGCTGCGCCTGCGGGCCGGCGATGCCGTCGTCCTGTTCGACGGCGCGGGCAGCGAATTCGAGGCGGTCCTGGTCGAAGACCCGTTGAATGCGTCGCAATTGCAGGCCCGCGTCGTGCGCGGTGCTCCGGTGGACCGCGAAGCCGGCGTGGCGATCACCCTGGTGCAGGCCCTGTGCGCCCAGGACAAGCTCGACTGGATCATCGAGAAATGCGTCGAGCTGGGCGCCGCGCGGCTGATCCTTGCGCCGGCCGAGCGCAGCGTGGTGCGCCTCGCCGGCGAGCGGCGCGAGCGGCGCATCGAGCGCTGGCGCGACCTGGTTGCGGCGGCCTGCAGCCAGTGCGGGCGCAACCGCCTGCCGCCGCTGCAGTTCGCCGACGACCTGGCGGCGGCGCTGCGGGCCGATGGGCCCGGCGCCGAGCGCTGGATCCTCGATCCGCGGGCGGGCCGCGGCCTGGCCCCCGGCGCAGGCCCGGTGACCGTCGCGGTCGGACCGGAAGGCGGCTTCACCGATACCGAGCTCGAGCTGGCCCGCTCCCTGGGCTACACCGATGCCCGCATGGGGTCGCGCATCCTGCGCACCGAAACCGCAGGGCTGGCGGCGATCAGCGCGATCCTCGCCTTGCGCGGCGAGTGGGCCTGAGGCGCACGCCTCAAACCACGACGACGCGCGACGGCGCGGCCGGCGCCGGTTCGCGCCGGTCGGTGAGGAAGGCCAGCACCGCATCGCGGCGCGCGATCGTGTCGCGATAGCCCAGATCGATCAGGGCGCGCGTGAACGGGGCCTCGAACAGCAGGTAGCTGGCGAGCCCGGCGCCGCTCGCGCGGTAGGTCCCGATGCCGTGCAGCAGGGCGCGGATCGGCTTGGGCAGGGCATCGATGTATTCGACCGCGATGCCGTCGATGCGCTGGCTGGGGAAGATGGTCAAGGTCTCGATGGGCCGAACGCCGCAGGCGCGCTGCGCATGGTTCGACATGGTCTCGGCGATCAGGTTCATCTTCTCGAGGCGCTCGACGTCGCTGGCCAGCGCATCGAGGAAGATGGTCGACAGGGCATGGCCGGCGACCTGGGCCAGCGAGGGATAGGTCTCGGCATCGAAGTTGGGCAGCAGGCCCGGGTTGCCCGCCTGGCCGACGCCGATGACCATGATGCGCTCGGCGCCCAGGTGGATCGCCGGGCTGGTCGGCGACAGCTGGCGCATCGAGCCGTCGCCGAAGAACTCGACGCCGCCGGCGCCCTCGAGGGACAGGTCGAGCGGAACCGCCGGAAAGACGAAAGGGATCGCCGACGATGCGAGCAGGTGCGGCACCGACAGCCGGGCGCGCACCGCGACCCGCTGCAGCTTGCTGGGCACGACGTGATCGGCCAGCGAGTGGTAGAAGGTGACATGGCGGCCCGAGCTGTAGCTCGAGGCCGAGACGGCCAGGGCGCGCAGGTGGCCGCGTTCGAGCATGAGGTCCAGGCGCGGGAAGTCGATCACCCGCGCCAGCAGCTCGCGCAAGGGCTCGTTGTCGAGCAAGGAGCGCGGCCGCGCGCGCAGCGAACGGCGCAGGATCCAGCCCAGCGACAGCAGCGAGAGCCAGCGCGCGCCGCTGCGCATCACCCCGAGCAGGTCGGCGCGGTAGACCTGCTCGGCATGGAAGTTCTCCCAGATCGCGACGAGCTGGGCGACCGCATCCTGGAAGTTGTCCGAGCGGCAGGCCAGCGCGGTCGCGTTGATCGCGCCGGCCGAGGTCCCGACCAGGATCGGGAAAGGATTGTGGCCCTGTCCGATGCCCGGGTCGACGCCGCGGCGGGCGTCCCGCAGGATCGCCGCCAGGCCCTTGAGCACGCCGACCTGGTAGCCGGCGCGCGCGCCGCCGCCCATCAGGACCAGCGCCGCCGGCGAGGTGCGCAGGCGCAGGCGGTCGGGGGCGCGCTCGCTCATGCACCGGACGCGCGGTAGCCGTGCATCGCGGCGGCTAGCGCTGCGAGCTGGCGTCGACCACGGCCAGCGCCGCCATGTTCACGATGCGCCGCACGGTCGCCGACGGCGTCAGGATATGGACCGGGCGGGCCGCGCCGAGCAGGATGGGCCCGACCGCGACGTTGTTGCCGGCGATCGTCTTGAGCAGGTTGTAGCTGATGTTGGCCGCGTCGATGCCGGGGCAGACCAGCAGGTTGGCGTCCTGCCGCAGCGTGGACTGGGGCATGATCGCCTGGCGCAGCTTGCTGTCGACGGCGCAGTCGGCGTGCATCTCGCCGTCGACCTCGAGCTGCGGCGCCAGCGCGCGGATCAGCTCGAGGGCATGGCGCATCTTGACCGCCGTCGGCGCATCGCTGGTGCCGAAGTTCGAGTGCGACAGCAGCGCGACGTACGGCGAGATGCCGAGCCGGCGCAATTCCTCGGCCGCGCTGATGGCGATCTCGGCGATCTCCTCGGCGCTCGGATCGACGTTGACGTGGGTGTCGACCAGGGCGATCTGCCGCCCGGGCAGCATGAGGATGTTCATCGCCGCGTAGACCTTGGCGCCCGGCCGCTTGCCGATCACCTGGTCGATGTAGCGCAGGTGGATGCCGTGCGTGCCGAAGGTGCCGCAGATCATCGCGTCGGCATCGCCATGGTGGATCAGCATGGAGCCGATCAGCGTGTGGCGCCGGCGCATCTCGATCTTGGCGTACTGGTCGGTGACGCCGCGGCGCGCCGTCATGCGATGGTAGGACTCGCAATACTGCCGGTAGCGCGGGTCCGATTCCGGATTGACGATGTCCAGTTCCGGACCGGGCCGCATGCGCAGGCCGAATCGTTCGAGGCGGCGGCCGATGACCGCCGGGCGGCCGATCAGGATGGGCCGCGCCACGCCCTCGTCGACGATGACCTGGACGGCGCGCAGCACGCGTTCGTCCTCGCCCTCGGCGAACACCACGCGCGACGCGCGGCCGGCCGAGTTCGCCTTCTTCGCGATGGCGAACAGCGGCTTCATGAACGTGCCAGAGTGGTAGACGAACTGCTGCAGCTGGACCTGGTAGGCCTCGGCGTCGAGCAGCGGCCGGGTCGCCACGCCGCTGGCCATCGCGGCCAGGGCCACGGCCGGAGCGATGCGCAGCATCAGGCGCGGATCGAAGGGCTTCGGGATGATGCACTCCGGGCCGAAGCTGAGGTTGCTCACGCCGTAGGCCAGCGCGACCTCGTCGTTGGTCTCCTCCTGCGCCAGGCGGGCGATCGCGTGCACGGCGGCGATCTCCATCTCGCGCGTGATGGTCGTCGCGCCGACGTCGAGCGCACCGCGGAAGATGAAGGGGAAGCACAGGACATTGTTGACCTGGTTCGGGAAATCGGAGCGGCCGGTGGCGATGATCGCGTCGTCGCGCACCGCCTTGACCTGGTCGGGCAGGATCTCCGGGGTCGGGTTGGCGAGCGCCAGGATGAGCGGCGACTTGGCCATGGTGCGCACCATGTCTCCGGTGCAGACGCCGCCGGCGGACAGGCCCAGGAAGATGTCGGCGCCGGCCATCAGGTCGGCGAGCGTGCGGGCCGTGGTGTCCTGCGCGAAGCGCGCCTTGTCCTCGTCCATGAGGCGCGTACGGCCGGCATAGACCACGCCCTCGATGTCCGATACCCAGATGTTCCGCCGCGGCAGGCCCAGCTCGACCAGCAGCTCGAGGCAGGCCAGCGCCGCGGCCCCCGCGCCGCTGCAGACCAGCTTGATCTGGTCGAGTGCCTTGCCGACCAGGCGCGTGCCGTTGAGGACGGCGGCCCCGACGATGATCGCGGTGCCGTGCTGGTCATCGTGGAACACCGGGATCTTCATGCGCTGGCGCAGCTGGCGCTCGATGCGGAAGCATTCGGGCGCCTTGATGTCCTCGAGGTTGATCGCGCCGAAGGTCGGTTCGAGCGCGGCAATGATCTCGATGAGCTTTTCCGGGTCCTGCTCGTTGATCTCGATGTCGAAGACATCGATGCCGGCGAATTTCTTGAACAGGACCGCCTTGCCCTCCATCACCGGCTTGGCCGCCAGCGGCCCGATCGCGCCCAGGCCGAGCACGGCCGTGCCGTTGGTGATCACGCCGACCAGGTTGGCGCGCGCGGTGTAGCGCGCGGCATGGCTCGGATTCTCGACGATGGCTTCGCAGGCCGCCGCCACGCCCGGCGAGTAGGCCAGGGCGAGATCGCGCTGGTTGACCAGTTGCTTGGTCGGGGCGATCGAGATCTTCCCGGGCTGGGGAAATTCGTGGTACTCGAGCGCGGCGCTGCGCAGCTCGGCATTCGGCGTTGCGGACATGGATGATCGCTATCGACAAAGCTCGATTATCAACCGGCCCGAATGCGCGACGCGAAGTGGCGCTCCCGGCGGGGCAGGCCTTTGTGATTTTTGTTCAGGCAAATCGAAGAATTGTCCTGGACAATCGTTGACATTGCCTACGCCGGCCGCTAAAGTGGTTTCACTGCTCTTCGGGCCTGTCACCAGCCAGAGTCGCGCAGAACCCTACACTCGGTGCCTCTCCTCCCTCCCTCCTCAACCGATTCAGGGTGCGCTTTGGCGACAGGCCTTTTTTTTTCTTCTGGTCCGGCCTGACCCACTGCGGCGCGGCGCCAGCCGCGATCCGCACGGCGTGGCGATCGCCCGCCCTTGCCGCGATGCAATGACTGATTTTAGAAGGCTAGACCGGCACATGGCCGGCCCGCAGCTCGCTGGCGGCTGGCCGCGGCGAACGATCGTCGTCGCGGCGCGTCGCGCTCAGGCCGGGTCGGGCCGGCGCAGTGCGACCTGGCCCGGGCCGCCCGGCAGGGAGTTGGCGTCCCGTTCGGCCGGTTCACCGCCGGGATGAGCATCGGCGCGCAGGGCCTGGGCCAGGGCAGCGCTGATTTCGCCGCCCGCGGCAAGACGCAGGCGCGTCAGTTCCGCAAGCACGCGCGCGGCGTAGCCGCCATCGTCGCTGGCATTGCCGGCGCCGACGTAGAGCTGCAAGCCACGCTCGACGGAACCGCCGCGCCGGATCAGGTCACCGAGGATCTCGGTACCGACCTGGATATTGGCGATCGGATCGAGTGCGCCGCGGTTGGCGTCCTGGTTGAGGAACTTGGCGCTGTGCAGGCCGGGCATGACCTGCATAAGCCCGGTTGCACCGACCGGACTCTGCGCGTAGGGATTGAGGCTGGACTCAACCGCGACGACCGAGAGGATCAGCAAGGGGTCGATCTGCCGCTCCTTGCCCGCGCTCTGGGCCGCGGCGACCACCACCCGAACCGCGCCCTCGGCGACGTGATAGCGCCGCGCCAAATAGGTGGCAACATTGCCGCCCGTCGGGCCCAGGACCACCGGCCGCTCGACCCGCGGCTCGCCCTGGCGGGTCGCCAGCTCGTCGCCAGCCGGATCGGCCGACGAGTCGCCAAAATAGGCCCAGAGATCGCTGCCCGCCTCGCCAACCGTCGCGCGCAAGGCCGGCGAGACGACCAGTGCCGAGATCGCCAGAAGGCTCAGGAAGCCGATGACCTGCAGGGCCGTGCGCGCGGCCACGGCCAGCGAGCGCACGCGCGCCGCGCGAGGCATCTGGGCGCGGTCGCGCGGGCGACCCGGCTCAAGAGCGCTTACGAAATTCAGTCCGATCATTGCATCCCTCATTCGAGCGTACCGGCGGCCCGGTTCAAAGCGAGCCAGTCCAGATTGCGAACTGCAGACCTGCCAGCAAACCGCAAAGACCAATTCCTCGATCGCACTTCGATAGTAAGTTCTCGCTAACCAAGAACGACTTCGTGCGGGCCGTGGCCCGCCCCGGCCACTCCGTGCCCCGGTGCCGGCAAGACACAAGTCCGGACGCGGTCAGCGATACTCGGGACCATTGCCACCGAGTTCCAGGTTCTCTTGACTTCGGTCCCGGTAGTTCGACACCGCGAGTTGGCGGGCCAGGCCGAAATGAAACCTTATGAACGGCCATTGTATGCCATAACGCATTTACGTCAATGGATACATTTTTTTGAAAATAAAGCAATGTTCATGCCATTCATTTCAATCATTTCGACAGCAAGAGACGGTCTTGGAAATTTTATCTTTTATATTTACATATTTAGGTAATCTCGTTGAGATCTTCCCAGGAACTCGCAGGTCTACCTCCTAAAGCCGAAACGGCCCGGAAAGTCTTCGATGAAGTATGTTGATCTGAGAGATTTTCTAAATAAATTGGACGAAATTGGAGAATTTAAAAGAATTAAAGAACAGATATCACCAAATCTTGAGATAACCGAGATCTGCCAGCGCCTGCTCGAACGGGGCGGCCCGGCAGTCCTCTTCGAACGGGTGCAGGGTTCGTCCATTCCGCTGGTCGGCAATCTGTTTGGCACGCAGCGCCGCGTTGCGCTGGCGATGGGGGTCGAGGCGACATCCGAATTGCGCCTGGTCGGCGAACTGCTTGCCAACCTCAAGGAACCGGAACCGCCGGAGGGCCTGCGCGACGCATGGTCCAAGGTCAGCCTGCTCAAGGCGGCCCTGTGGGACATGGCGCCGCGCCGGGTCCGCGGACCGCGGTGCCAGGAAATCGTCTGGGAAGGCGACGACGTCGACCTGGGCCGGCTTCCGGTGCAGACCTGCTGGCCGGAGGACGCCGGCCCGCTGATCACCTGGGGAATCGTGGTCACGCGCGGCCCCAACAAGCGGCGGCAGAACCTTGGCATCTACCGGCAGCAGGTGCTGGGGCGCAACAAGGTCATCATGCGCTGGCTCGGCCATCGCGGCGGAGCACTGGATTTCCGCGACCATCGGCTGGTCCATGGCGAGCAGCCCTTTCCCATCGCGGTCGCCCTGGGCGCCGACCCGGCGACCCTGCTGGGAGCGGTGACACCGGTGCCAGACCAGCTTTCGGAATATCAGTTCGCCGGGCTGCTGCGCGGTGCGCGGACGGAGATCGCGCCCTGCCTGGGCAGCGAACTCGACGTGCCGGCTGCCGCGGAGATCATTCTCGAAGGGCATATCCGGCCCGACCTGGCCAACTCGGCGGGCGCGCTGAGTCCGGCCAATCGGGGTTTCGAGACCGCAATCGAAGGACCGTTCGGCGATCACACCGGTTACTACAACGAGACCGAGCGCTTCCCCGTCATGACGATCGAGCGCATCACGATGCGCCGCGAGCCGATCTACCTGTCGACGCACACCGGACGGCCACCCGACGAACCGGCCGTGCTGGGCGCGGCCCTCAACCACGTTTTCGTGCCCATCCTGCAGCGGGCCTTTCCGGAGATCGCCGATTTCTACCTGCCGCCCGAGGGCTGCAGCTATCGCATGGCGGTGGTGTCGATGCGCAAGCAGTACCCCGGCCATGCCCGACGCGTGATGTTCGGCGTCTGGAGCTTCCTGCGCCAGTTCATGTATACCAAGTTCGTCGTGGTCGTCGACGCCGACATCGATGTGCGCAGCTGGAACGACGTGATCTGGGCGATCACCACCCGGGTCGACCCGCTGCGCGACACCGTCCTGGTCGACAATACGCCGATCGACTACCTCGATTTCGCCAGCCCGGTCTCCGGACTGGGCAGCAAGATGGGGATCGACGCGACCGACAAGCTGCCCGGCGAGACCAGCCGGGCCTGGGGCCGCAGGATCTCGATGCGGGCCGAGGTGCGGCAGCACGTCGACGAACTCTGGGGCCGACTCGGCCTGTAGCCGGCGGCTGCAGGGCCGCACGCCGGCCAAGCGACAAGAGCTTCCGGGAGCCGGGCATGGAAAGAAAACCGATACGCCGCGGCGGCATCCGCGCCGCCGGCTACGACCGCGATCGACGCGAGCTGGAAATCGAGTTCGATTCCGGCGTCGTGGTACGCCACAGCGGCGTCGGCGAGGAGATCGCGCGCCGCTTCCTGCAGAGCGCGGCGCCCGCGAGCTACTACCGGGACAACATCGAAGAGGAATTCCCCGCCCGGCGCGCCTGAGCACACCGCGCGGCGGCGCGGCGAACCGCGCCCCGGGGCATCAGGGCGCCGCCAGGCCGCTGAGGGCCAGGCGGAAGGTGATCTCGACCTCGTCGGCGACCAGCGAGGTGTCGCTCCATTCGCCGTCGCCGATCGCGAAGGACAGGCGCTTGACGCCCAGCGAACCGCTGGCCACGGTGAGCGGGCCGCTGCGCTCGAGGCGCACCGGCACCACGACGTCCACCCCGCGACCCTTGATGGTCAGGCGACCGGCCACCTCGTACTGCCCCGGCTTCACCGCCTGGACCGAGCGCGAGGCGAACTCGGCGCGCGGGAAATGCGCGGCGTCGAACCAGCCGGGCTTGACCACCTCGCGCATCGCATCGGAGGTCGGCAGCACGACGCTGCCCAGGTCGACGCCGATGACGAAACGGCCCCGCTCGGGGTGGGCGGCATCGAATTCGACCTGCGCGTCGAAGCGGCTGAAGTTGCCGGCAACCGGCACCCCCATCTGGTGCGTCACGAAGCCGATCTGGCTTTGCGCCGCGACGAGCTGCGCCGACGGTACGGCCGCCAGCGCGCCGCCGACCGGCAGCGCCGCGCCCAGGGTGCACACGCCCAGCAGTACGCGCCGTCGCAATCCATCCATCACAGCTGGTCTCCCGCTGCCCCATGCCCGGGGTGGCTTCGATGCAGAGCAGTATAAGTGGTGACTGCGGCGGCGGCGGCGCGCAGCCCCCGCAACATGGGCGCGCCCGACCGCCTTCGGCCCAGCGGTCGTCCGGCGGCGGGCGCAAGGCCCGGCCCGGGCACCAGGACTAGGGGATCTGGGCCTCGTACTCGTAGCGCTCGATCGCCTCGGCGCGCTGGGCCAGGAAGGCGGCATCGCGGTGGTGATCGAAGAATTTGGGCGCCGGCAGCATGGCCGCCATGCGCGCCGACTGCGCCGGATCGAGCGCCGCGGCCGGGACGCCGAAGTAATGGCGCGATCCGGCCTCGGCGCCATAGATGCCGTCGCCCCATTCGACCACGTTCAGGTAGACCTCTAGGATGCGACGCTTGTCCCACGCGGCTTCGATCATGAAGGCGATGACCACCTCCTGCAGCTTGCGCAGGTAGCTGCGGCGCGGCGACAGGAAGAGGTTCTTGGCCAGCTGCTGCGAGATGGTCGAACCGCCGCGCGCCGCGTGGCCGTGGCGCTGGTTTTCGACATAGGCCTTCTTGATCGCCTCCCAGTCGACGCCGTCGTGGACCAGGAAGCGCGCATCCTCAGACGTGATCACGGCGCGCTTGAGGTTGGGCGACAGGTGCGCGTAGTCGACCCAGACCTGCTGCAGGACGCGCGGCGCGCGCGGCGGCTGGCCGGCGTGCGGCGGCGGCGCGGCGCGCTCCAGACGCTCCAGATCGCGGCGCATGAACGCGGTGCTGGCCGGGTTGTGCCACTTCCACGCCAGGATCCAGCCCAGGTACCAGAGCTGAACCAGCAGCAGGACGGCGATCGCGGCCAGGGCGGCGCGGCCGGCCCAAAACCGCGCCGCGCCGGACCCGCGCATCAGTGCGGCGCCGCCCCGCTGTCGAGCTGGCGGCGCAGCTCGCGGTAGACCGGCGCGGTCTGCGGCCGCACGCCGCGCCACAGGAGGAAGGACTCGGCGGCCTGCTCGATGAGCATGCCCAGGCCGTCGCTGAGGCGGCGCGCGCCGCCCTTCTTGGCCAGGGCGAGGAAGGGCGTCGCGGCGGCCGCGTAGACGAGGTCATAGGCCAGGACGCAGTCGCCGAAGGTGTCCGGGTCGATGGCCGGCGCGTCGTGGTTGAGGCTGCTCGAGGTGCCGTTGACGATCAGGTCGAAATGTTCGGCCGGCACCTCGTCGTAGCGGATCGCCTCGACACCGAATTCGTCGGCCAGTTCCTGGGCCCGGCCATGGGTGCGATTGGCCACCGCGATCCACTTGGGCCGCTCCTCGAGCAGCGAGGCGACGAGGCCGCGCACGCCGCCGCCGGCGCCGAGCACCAGGATCGCCGCGCCGGCGATGCGGAACTCGAGGCGTTCGCGGATATCGCGCACGAAGCCGATGCCGTCGGTGTTGTCGCCCAGGATGTCGTCGCCGTCGAACTTCAGGGTGTTCACCGCGCCGGCAAGCCGGGCCCGCGCGCTCAGCGTGTCGGCGAGCTTGCCCGCGTCCAGCTTGAAGGGCACGGTGACGTTCAGGCCCAGATAGCCGTTGTCGCGCAGGCCGAGCGCGAAGTCCTCGAAGCCGTCGAGCGGCGCCTCGAGCTTCTCGTAGCTGATCTTCTGCCCCGTGGCCTGCGCGAACAGCTGGTGGATCTCCGGCGAGCGGCTGTGCGCCACCGGATGGCCGACGACGGCGTAGCGATCCGTGGTCTTCATTTTTCGGTCGTGTCGACGCGCAGGCCGCCGCCGTCGGCGCGTGCGCCGACGAGGTCGTTGCTGAACACCATGCTGCGGGTAATCGCCATCTGATCGATATCGCGCATGTCGGGGGGAAACGGTGCGTAGGGCGCGGAAAGCTTAACAATACGCTGCGCCGCCGAATCCAGCACGGGCGAACCGGAGGAACGCTCGACGATAGACTGCACCAGGGCCCCATTGCGATCGATGACAACCGTCATCACGACCGTGCCGTAGATCTTGCCGCGCGCGGCCTCGGGGTAGTGGTCGTTGCCGATCTTCTCGACGTGCGCGCGCCAGTCCTCGAAGTAGCGGGCGAAGCGGTTCTCCGAGGTGCTCGGCATGAAATGGTGGACACGTGGCCGTTTCTGGTAATCGGAGATCTCCTTGGCGATCTCGGCCTGCATCCGCGCCAGCGGCCGCTGCGACTCGCGTGTCGCTTCCTGGGCGGAAGCGGCCGCCGCACGCTGATCGGTATTGACCAGCGACTTGTTCTTCTGGTAAGTGGCAAGCAGCTTCTTCTGTTCCTGCTCGAGGCGCTCGACCGCGCGCCGTGCCGCTTCCAGGGCGTCGCCGTCGATCACCAGGGCGCTGCTGGGCAATGGCGAGGTGCGCCGGCCCTGCTCGTGCGGGCCGCCGCCGTCGAGATTGACCTGGGCCTGGGCCTGCGGCGCGACCGGCCGCTTCTCGCTGCGCGCGTTGACGAGGATCACCTCCAGGGGCGGCGCCGCGGTGATCCGGTCCAGCAGTTCCGGATCGACGAAGCGGATCGTCAGGATGACCAGGTGCAGCCCGACCGATACCGCAAGCGCCGTCATGAGTACGCGGTTGCCGAACACCGAGCCGGACATCTGGACCAAACGACACTCCCTTGAAACCGGCACGCCTGCGCGGCACCGGATGCAACGTTCCCGCCGCACCGGCGCGCTCGCCCCCTACGCCGCCGCCGCGCCGAGGGCGGGTACGCGCGATTGTAGTCACGGCCTGCGCCAGGAAGGTCCGCCGGGCTATTCGACCGGATCGTCCAGGCCGGCGTCGGCGCCCGTGGCCTCGGCCGGCCGGGTCGGGGCGTCGGCGGCCGGCGCGCTCGGCGGCGCGACATCGGGCGCGAAGACCTGGAGGATGCGCGCGTCGGCGGTCAGCTCGACCAGGTCGATCGCGCCGATTTCGAGCTGCAGCCGCTGGCCGCGCAACAGATCGGCCGCGCCGGCGATCCGCAATGTCATGGGCAGCTCGCACAGGCGCAGGATGTCGCCGCGCGCCACGACCGCGTCGGCCCGCAGCCGACCCTCCTGCTGCAGCCAGCGCAGGCTCCAGTAGCGTTCCATCGTCTCCTGGAATTCGGCGTACGACGCGTAGGCCGCATCGAAGCCCGACAGCACCGCATACAGGTCGGCGTCGCCGCGCCGGTGCGGCGGCGGCGCGCCGGCGGCCAGGGCGATCAGCTGGCGCTGGTTGAGCAGGTCGACATAGCGGCGCAGTGGCGAGGTGCACCAGGCGTAGTGCGACACGCCGAGTCCTTCGTGCGGTGCCGGCGACGTGGCCATGCGGACGCGGCCCTGGGCCTGCGAGCGGTAGATGCCGGCCACGCCGGCTTCGTCGAGCCACGCGCCCCAGTGGCGATTGGCGCAGATCATCATCTCGGCGACGATACGATCGAGCGGCGCGTCGCGCCGGCGCACCGCGCGCCGCACGCGGGCGTCGGGGCCGGCGCCCTCGACCAGCAGCGTGACCTCCTCGCGCCCCGGCAGTTCAGGCCGGCCGCGGACGCGCTCGCGCCCGGCACGCAGGACATTGGCAAAGCGCCAGAGCACCGCCAGTTCGGCGCCGAAAGGCAGCTCGAGCGTGCCAGCTTCGAGGCCGGCCTCGTCGACCTCGCCTTCGATCCGGTCGTGGCGCAGGTTGGCCGCGACCTCGACCTGTTCCAGGCGGGTGGTCGCGGCACGTACCGCCAGGGTCTGCGCGTCGAGCTCGAAGTACAGCGACAGCGCCGGCACGGTACGCCCCTCGGCCAGCGAGTAGGCCTGGACCCAGGCCGGCGGCAGCATCGTGTACTTGAGCCCCGGCGCGTACACCGTCGACATGCGAGCGCGCGCGCCCGCGTCGAGGGCATCGCCGGCGCCGATCGCCAGCGCCGGCGCCGCGATGTGGATGCCGATCACCAGCAGGTCGGCGCTGCGGCGCACCGAGAAGGCGTCATCGATCTCTGTGGTGGTGCTGTCGTCGATCGAGAAGACGCGCGCCGCGGCGAGCGGCAGCTCGCCGCCCGGGGTCGCCGGCGGCACCGGCAGATCGGCGGCGAATGCGGTGCCGCGCGGAAACGCCCGTGCCAGGAAGGACGCGAGGTGCCAGTCGTACGGCGAGGCGACGGCACCACGCGCGATCAGCAGGCGCAGCGGCGTGGTCTGCAGCTCGTGGGCCGCCTGTTCGACGGCCTTGTATTCGATCCCGCCGCGGTCGGGGCGGATGAGCAGCTCGGCACCGAGTGCCGCGATGGCCGGCGGCAGCGTGCCGGCGACCAGCTCGGCGACCATGCGCGCGCGCTGCTCCTCCTGCTGGCGCCGCCGCTCGACCGCGGCCAGGGCCAAGCGCAGCACCTCCGGCGTCGCCGGGCGGAAGCGGCCGCGCCCCTTGCGCTGGAAATAGACCGGTGCCGACTGCAGGCGCAGCAGGATCGCGGCGGCCTCGACCGCCGTCGGCGCGCGGCCGAAATAGTCCTGCGCGAGCTCCTCGAAGCCGAATTCCTGCTGCGGCGCGCACTGCCAGAGGAAGTCGGTCTCCATGCCTTCGGCACCGGCACGCGCCTCGGCAAGCAGTTCCTCGGCGCGCGGCTGCTCGAAGCGCAGCAGCACGGCCGCCGCCTTGACCTTGAGCCGCTTGCCGCTGGTCGAGTCGACCTGCAGCGAGGTATCGGTCGCGGCGCGCACCGTGCCGGCCTTGAGATCGCCGTCTTCCTCGAACAGTACGTAGGGATGCACCGGGAGTTCCTTGCCGGCCGCGCGTCCGCCAGGGGCGTGCGGGACGGCGTTCAGGCGGGCGGCGGCCCGAGGCAAAAGCGCAGGACGTGCGGCAGATGGAGTGCGAAATCGCTCAGGGCGTGGTCCGAACCCTCGACGAGGCGGGTCGGGCACCCGGCATAGCGCGCAAGCATCTCGCGCACGTCGAGCAGCTCGTCGCCGGTTGCGGCCACGAGGAAATAACGCGCCGGCCGGGTGATCGGGCCGGTCTCGAGCGCGCGCAGCTCGTCGAGGTATTCGGCGTGGATCTGCACCGGCTGTCCGGTTCCGTGATCGATCCGGGTGCCGACCTGGGCGCGCAGGTGCTCGTACGGCCGCACCGCGGGGTTGAGCAGCGCGGCGCGGCAGCCGAGGCGCTCGGCGATCCAGGTCGCGTAATAGCCGCCGAGGGAGCTGCCGACCAGGGCCAGGCGCTGCGGATCTTCGAGTTGCGCCGCGGCCAGCGCGACCTCCGCGGCGGCGCGCGGCGCGACCGGCAGCTGCGGGCAGACGAAGTCGTCCGCCTGCCCCGCGGCGGCCAATGCGGCCTGCAACTGGCGCGCCTTGGCCGAGCCCGGCGACGACAGGAAGCCATGCAGATAGAGGATCAAGGCCGCTGCGTCCCTGGCGCATCGGGCGCGGCTGCCGCGGCCAGCGCCGCGAGGATGCGGGCGTGAACCCCGCCGAAGCCGCCATTGCTCATCGCCAGAACGTGATCGCCCGGGCGCGCGCTGCCCACCACGGCGTCGACCAGGCTGTCCAGATCGGACCAGACGCGGGCCCGCGCGCCCAGCGGCGCGAGAGCGGCCGCCGGATCCCAGCCCAGGGCGTGCTTGCCTTCCCTGGGGGCGTAGCAGTGGACTTCGTCGGCATCGGCCAGGCTTGCGGCGAGGCGCTCCTGCATGACACCCAGCCGCATCGTGTTGGAGCGCGGCTCGAGCAGGGCCAGGATGCGCGCCGTGCCGACCCGGCGGCGCAAGCCGGCCAGGGTCGCGGCGACGGCCGTCGGATGATGCGCGAAATCGTCGTAGACCGTCACGCCGCGCACCGCGCCGCGGTGCTCGAGCCGCCGCCGGACCCCGCCGAAGCGCTCGAGCGCGGCCAGCGACTGCGCCGGCGCGACGCCCACATGCGCCGCCGCGGCGACCGCGGCCAAGGCATTGCTGCGGTTGTGGTTTCCAGCCAGGCCCAGGGCCAGCGTGCCGAGCGATTCGGCGCGCCGCATGATCCGGCAGCGCTCGCTGCCATCGCCGGCGTCGCGCCAATGCCAGTCGTCCTCGACATCGAAGCGCTCGAGCTCGCTCCAGAGGCCGCGCGCCAGCACGCGCTCGAGGGCCGCGTCCGGGCCATGCGAGATGATGCGTCCATTGCCGGGTACGCAACGCAGCAGGTGATGAAACTGGGTCTCGATGGCTGCCAGATCGGGGAAGATGTCGGCGTGGTCGAACTCGAGATTGTTCAGGACCAGCGTCGTCGGGAAGTAGTGGACGAACTTGCTGCGCTTGTCGAACAGCGCGCTGTCGTATTCGTCGGCCTCGATGACGAAGCAGCGGCCGGCGCCGCGGCGCGCGGAGATGCCGAAATCGAGCGGCACCCCGCCGATGAGAAAACCGGGATCAAGGCCGGCGTGCTGCAGGATCCAGGCCAGCATCGAGGCGGTGGTGGTCTTGCCGTGGGTGCCGGCGACCGCCAGGACATGGCGGCCGCGCAGCACGTGTTCGCCGATCCATGCCGGGCCCGAAACGAAGCGCGCGCCGCCGGCAAGCAGCGCCTCGAACAGCGGGTTGCCGCGCGACACCACATTGCCGATGACGAAGAGATCGGGACGCAGCTCGAGCTGGGCGGCGTCGTAGCCCTCGATCAGCTCGATTCCGCTGGCGCGCAACTGCTCGCTCATCGGCGGGTAGACCGCGGCATCGCAACCGGTGACGCGATGTCCGGCCTCCTGGGCGAGCCGCGCGATGCCGCCCATGAACGTGCCGCAGATGCCGAGTATGTGCAGATGCACGACGAAGAACCCCCCTGCCCCACCGAAGGGCCGGATTCTACGGGGCGCCCGGAACGACGGCGCCTGCCGTTCTGGGTAGACTGGCACCCGATCCCACCCACAAGGCGGGTCGGTGGGCGCCGCAGGGCGCCCGGGACGCCGCGATCGTCGACGTGACACGCACGGAACAACGCACGCGCCTGCAGGAGCGCATCGCCGAGCTGGCGGCACGCCACATGGCGGAGGACGGCGAAGACGCCGAGCGCGCCAAGCACAAGGCCGCCGCGGCGCTGCTGGGCGCCGCCGCGCGGGCTCACGATGCCCTGCCGGACAACGAGCAGCTGCGCGATGCCCTGCGCCTGCACCTGCGCAGCTTCGGCGGTCCGGCGCACCGGGCCTGGCTGCGCGGCCAGCGTCGGCTCGCGCTCGAATGGATGGAACGGCTGCAGCGCTTCGAACCGCGGCTGGTCGGGGCGATCCTAGACGCCAGTGCGACGCCGCGGGCCGAAGTCGAACTGGAGCTGTATGCCGACAGCGCGAAGGACGTCGAGATGGTGCTGATCGACCTGGGTATCCGCTACCGCGTCGACCAGCCCGATCGCGCGCCGCGCCACGTGCAGCAGCGGATCGGCTTTTTTGCCCGCCCGAGCGATGGCGAGCCGCAGCGCAGCGATGCCGGCACCCCGGTGCTGCTCACGATCCATGACCTGGTCGCGTTGCGCCGCGGCTCGAGCGCGCGCGGCGCCGGCCGCGGCGGCGATCCGGAACGCCACCCGGTCGAGCAGGCCGGACGCGCCGATGCGGCGATGCTGCGTCGACTGCTCGACGACACCACGCTCGACGGACCGCAAGCCGGGGCGAGCGATGACTGACCGCCGGGGCCCTGGCCTGGCGGCCGCCGCGCGCCGTGCCGCGCTGGGCCTGGCGGCAATGCTCGGGCTGGTCCTCGGTTGCGCCGCCGCGAGCGGCGACGCCATAGCGGCCAAGCCAACATCGGCGGAGGGCGCGGTCGAAGGACCCTACGACCTGGCCTTTCCGGACGCGGACGGCACGAACCAGCCCTTCGCGCAGTGGAAGGGCAAGGTGCTGGTGGTCAATTTCTGGGCGACTTGGTGCGCACCCTGTGTTGCGGAAATGCCGGAACTCGAAAAAATGCAACGCGAATTCGGCCGGCGCGGCGTGGTCATCGTCGGACTGGGCACGGAAAACGCGGCACAGGTGCGCAAGTTCCGCGATCACCAGCACCTGTCCCTGAAGCTCCTTTCAGGCGGCTTCGATGCGATGTCAATTGCGCGCAATTGGGGCGATCATCAGGGTGTTTTACCTTATACTGCCGTCTTCTCCGCGGACGGCAAATTCCTGCACAGCCAGGTCGGGCCGATCGTAGCGGCGCGCTTGCGTGGCTGGCTGAATGCCGCACTGGTCGGACCGCCGGCCCATCGTTAGCCGCCGCGAACCTCCGGCATATTCAACCCGGCGCGTCGGTGCGACGCAAAGGCGCTGGACAATCCTTTGTATTCTGTTGACAATGCCGCTCTTCGTCGGTTTATAGGACCGTTCCGCAAGCAATCTGTGTAATCGGGTTGCCGGTGGAAGGACCCAGGAAAGTGCCCGCCGGTGGCCAAATCGATCCTCGTCATAAATGGTCCGAACCTGAACCTGCTCGGTCGGCGCGAACCAGGCACTTACGGCACGAACACCCTGCCCGAAATCGAACAGGAACTCGCCGCGGAAGCGGCGCGTCTCGGCGTCGCCTTGCGCTGCATGCAAAGCAACCATGAAGGCGTGCTGATCGATCGGATCCACCAGGCGCCTGCCGACGGAATCGATTTTCTGATCGTCAATGCCGGCGGGCTGACACACACCAGCGTCGCGCTGCGCGATGCGCTTGCCGGTGTGGCCTTGCCGTTCGTCGAGGTTCATATCTCCAATGTCCTGGCTCGCGAGCCGTTCCGGCACGAATCCCTGCTTGCCGCCGTGGCAATCGGATCGATCGTCGGCCTGGGCACGACCGGCTACCGGCTGGCACTGGAATACGCGGCGGCCCACGACAACGCGCGACACGTCTAATAAATAAGTACGAAAAAAGCAGGAAGCAGCAGCCAGACGCCGGACGGACTGCCACGGAACCGGCGCTGCGGCTCGGAGGGTGCGGCCGGATCGCTACACAGGAGGGGGAAAGAATGGATCTGCGAAAACTCAAGACCCTGATCGATCTCGTCGCCGAATCGGGCATCGCCGAGATCGAGGTCACCGAAGGCGAGGACAAGGTACGCATCGTCAAGCATGCGCCGGCGGCGGCACCGGCGGCGGCGCCCTTCATCCAGTATGCGCCCACGCCCGCACCGGCCGCACCGGCCGCCGTCGCCGCGCCCGCCGCGGCGCCGCCGGCCGCCGAGCCGCCCGCCGGGCAGCTGGTCAAGTCGCCGATGGTCGGCACCTTCTACCGATCGCCCGGTCCGGACGCCAAGCCTTTCGTCGACGTCGGCCAGGCGGTCAAGGCGGGCGATACGCTCTGCATCATCGAAGCAATGAAGCTGCTCAATGAAATCGAATCGGAATTCACCGGTACGGTCCGCGAGATCCTCGTGCAGAACGGCCAGGCGGTCGAATACGGCCAGCCGCTTTTCGTCATCGCCTGATCGAACGGCACGCGCCCCCGCCACGCACCGCATACCGGCTACCCACCCATGTTCGGAAAGATCCTCATTGCCAACCGGGGCGAAATCGCCCTGCGCATCCAGCGCGCATGCCGCGAGGTCGGCATCCGCACGGTCGTCGTTCATTCGGAAGTCGATGCCGAAGCCAAGTACGTGAAGCTGGCCGATGAATCGGTGTGCATCGGTCCGGCGCCGTCCAAGGACAGCTACCTCAACATCCCGGCGATCATCAGCGCGGCCGAGGTGACCGACGCCGAGGCGATCCATCCCGGCTACGGCTTCCTGTCCGAGAATGCCGATTTCGCCGAGCGCGTCGAGCGCAGCGGCTTCGTCTTCATCGGTCCGCGGCCCGAGTCGATCCGGCTGATGGGCGACAAGGTCTCGGCCAAGCGGGCGATGGTCGAGGCCGGAGTACCGACCGTCCCGGGTTCCGAAGGCGCGCTCGGCGACGATCCGCGGGAGATCGTCCGCACGGCACGCGCGGTCGGCTATCCGGTGATCATCAAGGCGTCCGGCGGCGGCGGCGGGCGCGGCATGCGCGTGGTCCATACCGAGGCGGCCCTGCTGAGCGCCGTCACCATGACGCGCCAGGAGGCCCAGACCGCCTTCGGCAATCCCATGGTGTACATGGAGAAATTCCTCGAGAATCCGCGCCACATCGAGATCCAGGTGCTGGCCGACCAGCACCGCAATGCCGTCTGGCTCGGCGAGCGCGACTGCTCGATGCAGCGGCGCCACCAGAAGATCCTCGAGGAGGCACCGGCACCCGGCATCCCGCGCAAGGCGATCGAGCGCATCGGCGACCGCTGCGCCGACGCCTGCCGGCGCATCGATTATCGGGGCGCCGGCACGTTCGAATTCCTGTACGAGAACGGCGAGTTCTTCTTCATCGAGATGAACACGCGGGTCCAGGTCGAACATCCGGTCACCGAGATGGTGACCGGCATCGACATCGTGCAGTACCAGATCCGCATTGCCGCCGGCGAGCGGCTGGCGCTGCGCCAGCGCGACATCGTGCCGCGCGGCCACGCGATCGAATGCCGGATCAATGCCGAGGATCCGCATAAATTCACGCCCAGCCCCGGGCGCATCACGGCCTGGCACGCGCCGGGCGGACCGGGCGTCCGGGTCGATTCGCACGCCTACGCCGGCTACTTCGTGCCGCCGAACTACGATTCGATGATCGGCAAGCTGATCTGCTATGGCGAGAACCGCGAACAGGCCATCGCGCGCATGCGCATCGCGCTCTCGGAGACCGTCGTCGAGGGCATCAGCACCAACATCCCCTTGCACCGTGAACTGATGATGGACGAGAAGTTCGTGCAGGGCGGCACCAGCATCCATTACCTGGAGAAGCGCCTCGCGGAAAGACGGGCGAACCAGGGTTGAAGCGCGGCTCGGCCCGGACCGCGCGCCGCCACCGCCCCGTCCGCCGACCCGCGGCCGCCGCTCGACCCGCAGCGTAGCCATGGCGCTGATCGAACTGCAACTGCACCTGCCGGGCGACGATCTCGAGAGCTGGACCGACGCTTTTCTCGGTGCGGGCGCGCTGTCGGCCGGGGTCGAGGACCTCGACGGGGATACGCCGGACGAGGTACCGGTCTACGGCGAGCCGGGTCTGGTTCCGGTCCAACCTGCCTGGCGCAACAACCGGGTCAGCGTGCTGCTCGAAGACTGGGTCGACCCGGCCGCTTGGCTCGGCGAGGTGGCGGCGACGCTCGGGCGCGAGATGCCCGCGATCCATGCCAGGACGCGTCTGGACGATCGCGACTGGGTGCGCCAGACCCAGGCCCAGTTCGGTCCGATCCGGATCGGCCGCCTGGCGATCGTGCCGACCTGGCACGAGCCGCCAGCCGATGCGCCGGACTGCGTCGTGCGCATTGATCCCGGCGTCGCCTTCGGTACCGGCACCCATCCGACGACGCGTCTTTGCCTGGCGTGGATCTCGGAACACCTGCGCCGCGGCGCCAGCGTGCTCGACTACGGATGCGGCTCGGGCATCCTCTCGATCTGCGCCGCGCGCTTGGGCGCGGTCGGCGTGATCGGCGTCGACGTCGACGGCCAGGCGGTCGCGGCCGCGCGCGACAATGCCCAGCGCAACGGCGCGGACGCCCAGTACACTACGCCGGAATCCCTCGCGCTCGACCACGCGCGGACCTTCGACCTGGTGGTGGCCAACATTCTTGCCAACCCGATCGTTCTGCTCGCACCGACCCTGGCAAGGCGCGTTGGAGACAGCGGCGATCTGCTGCTGTCCGGCATCCTGGCGCGCCAGGCGGCGGCGGTGATCGACGCCTACCGGCGGGTCGACCCGCGGCTCGAGCTGCGCGTCCTTGGCGAGGACGAGGGCTGGGTCGCGCTGGCCGGGACCAAAAGCGCCTGATCATGGCGCTGGCCACCCGCTGCCCGCATTGCAGTGCGCTGTTTCGCGTCGCGGCGGAACAATTGCGCTCGCACAACGGCATGGTCCGTTGCGGTTCCTGCCGCAAGGTGTTCAATGCGATCGGCCGGCTCGATTACATCGAATCGGGGGCCCTGAGTACCGAAGCGCCAGCAGGCCGTGGCGGGCCGCTGGCGGAGGCGCCCGCGAGCGCGCCGACAGCGGCCCCGCAGCGAACCGCTGCCGGTGTCGCCGCCAAGGCGATCACCTCTGGCATTCCGGCTGGCACCACGACCGCGGCTGGCGCGGCGACTGGCGCCGGCGCTGCGAACTCCTCGGGCGCCGCGATCTCCTCCGGCGCTGCGAACTCTTCCGGTGCCGCGAACTCTTCCGGTGCCGCGCCCTCCGCCGGCGCCCTGATCCCCGCAGGGGCCTCGATCTCCGCCGGAGCCGCGATTCCCGCCGGGTCTGCGATTCCTGCCGGGTCTGCGGTTCCAGTCGGGACTCCGATCCCCTTTGCCGCGGCGCCGCCTGCCGGTGCTCCGATCGCCGCCGCCGGTACGGCCATGCTCACCTCGGCGGGCAATGCGATCGCGACGCCGGTGCCCGTGGGTACCCCTGCGGCGATGCCCGTTGCACGGGCCGAGCAAAGCATCGGCGCGCAAGCGGCCCGGGCGCGACGCGCTGTCGCGCCCGGCGCGGAAACCGCAGTCCGACCCGAGGCGCCGGCGCCGGCCGATCCGCCGCGCGCCCGCCGCAGCAGGGCACCCGCGCCGCCGCCTGCTGCGGGTGGCGGCGGACCGCCCACCCTGCTCGACGCCGACGTGCCGGCATTCCTGCTGCGCGCGCCGCCCCTGCCGCTCGATCCGCCGCCGCCCCCTGGCGCGGAACTGCCCGCCCAGATGGTGCTGGCCAGCGGTCCGTCGACGCTAGCAAGCGGCGACCCGCACCCGGCACCGTCGCTTGACGTCGCAGCGGACAGTGCGGAGCACGGTGCGCCGACACCGGAATCGGAAGTGCCGGACGCGGCGCCGACCTTCCTGCGCGAGCCGACACCCGGGCGCGAGCGCGCGGTGCGCCGGGCGTTGGGCGGCGCCAGCGTGCTGCTGGCATTTTTGCTGCTGGCCCAGTTGAGCCTGCTGTTTCGCGCCGGTTTGCTGGCCCGCGTGCCGGAGTCGCGCCCGCTGATTGCCGCGCTGTGTGCACCGCTGTCGTGCAACGCGCAGTGGCCGATGCGCCCGGAATACCTGACCATCCTGAGCAGCGAAATGCATCCGGTGGCCGGAACCGCGGCGCTCGAGTTGATCGCGGTGGTGCGCAGCCGTGCCGAGATCCCGATCGCCCTCCCCGCCATCGAGGTGAGCCTGAGCGACACGCTCGGCCGCACGGTCGGCCGCAAGGTCTTCCTGCCCGACGCCTACCTGGCCAATGGACCGCCCGAGTCGCGCCCGGAGAACATCGCCGCCGGGGCCGACCTGTCGCTGCGGCTGCTGTTCGAGTTCGCGGGCGCCAATGTCGCCGGCTTCGAGACCTATCTCTTCTATCCCTGAAACCGACTGCCCTGAACAGGCCCCCGAAAATGAAGACGCTGATCTGCGGATCGATCGCCTACGACTCGATCATGGTGTTCCAAGGTCGATTCAAGGAGCACATCCTCCCCGACCAGGTGCATATCCTCAATGTCTCCTTTCTCGTGCCGACGCTGCGCAAGGAGTTCGGCGGGATCGCCGGGAACATCGCCTACAACCTGAAGCTGCTCGGCGGCACGCCGCTGCCCATGGGCACGCTGGGCGACGACGGCCTGCCCTACCTGGAGCGCTTCGATGCGCTCGCGATCGACCGGCGCGCGGTCCTGCTGGTTCCCGGAACCCACACGGCGCAGGCCTTCATCACGACCGACCTCGACGACAACCAGATCAGCGCCTTCCACCCGGGCGCGATGGAACATTCGAGCGCCAACCGGATCCCGCAGGACGCCGACATCGGGCTGGCCCTGGTGGGACCGGAAGGTCGCGATGGCATGCTGGCCCATGCCCGGGCGTTGAGCGAGCGCGGCATTCCCTTCCTGTTCGACCCGGGCCAGGCGATGCCGCTGTTCAGCGGCGAGGAACTGCTTTGGTTCGTCGAACGGGCGCGTTACGTCGCGATGAACGATTACGAGGCCAGGCTGTTTGCCGCGCGAACCGGGCGCGACCTCGATGCCCTGTGCCACGGCATCGAGGCGCTGGTGATCACCCACGGCGCGCAGGGTTCGGAAATCCGCACCGGCGGGCGTACGGTGACGATCCCGCCGGCACCGGCGGCGACCATCGTCGACCCGACCGGATGCGGCGACGCCTTTCGTGGCGGGCTGCTCTATGGCATTGCCCAGGGTCTGGACTGGGAAACGGCCGGCCGCCTGGCCTCGCTGATGGGCGCGGTGAAGATCGAGCACAACGGCGGCCAGAAACACACGCCGACCCGCGACCAGGTCGAAACCCGGTTCGCCGAGGCCTTCGGCTACCGTCCCTGGTGAGACCGTCCGGGTCGCGGCGCGATCGCCGCGGCCCGCCGGCGGTTCCTCAGAGGCGGTTCAGGTCGTCGAGGATCGTCAGCCCAATGAGGACCAGGATCAGCAGGGCCCAAGGCGAGAGATCGAAGCCGCCGATCGGCGGTATGAATCGACGCAGCGGAGCCAGCAGCGGGCGCGTCAGCAGGGCGAAGGTGGGCGCGAGCGGGGCGTGGGGGTTGACCAGGCTGAGCAAGGAGTCGACCACCACCAGAAGAAAGATCAGGTACAGCACCCAGCGGATCATGTGCAGCAGGACGCTGGGCAGGAACAGGTACCAGTTGGCGACCCCGCTGTACACGACGAAGTCGAGCAGGAAGACGAAGGCCATCGCCACCAGCAATGCGCCGAACAGTGCCGCCCCGTCGAGCCGGCCGCGCAGCGGCAGGACGCGGCGCAGCGGCGCAACCAGCCAGTCGGTCAGGGCGATCGAGAAGATCGCCAGGGGATTGTTGCGCGACAAGCGCATCCAGGCCAGGTAGACGCGCATCGTCAGCGCCATGCCGAGCAGGCCGGCCACGGCGCCGAGGACCGTTTGAAAGATTTCGCGCAGCAAGTCGTCTGTTCCTTCGTCTGGACGCGGCGGCCGGGTGGCGGTCCGCTGGGCGGTGGCAGGCGATTGTAGCCGCGGGCCGCTTGCCGGGCGGCGCGGGGCACATCCATCCGCACGAGACCCGGCTGCGCTGGGCCCGCATCCATCCGCACGAGCCCCGGCTGCGCTGGGCCCGCAGCGGCCCCAGGGGGCGCGGTCGGCCCTGCGGGCCGACTGCATTGCGCTGCTCGCGGCGGGGGCGCACGGCCCAACTCGCTGCGCGGCCTGCGGCCGCTACGCTCAGACAGTGGCCGTGAGTCAGAAAACGGGGCGCGCGGCGCGCGCCGCCCCCGCCGCTGCGCTGCTCATCGCGCCCCATGGGACCGCTGCGGGCCCAGCGCAGCCGGGTCTCGTGACAACCGGCGTGGCGTGGCAGGCAAAACCGAGTCGTCAATGTGAATGCGTGGTTCTGCCGTGGGAAAATTCACGGGATCGTTTGGTCTGGAGGGTGCTCGTGGATTGTGGTGGGTGCTCGTGGATGTTGGCGGCGAGCGGCCGCCACCACCTCCAGGCCGGGCCATCCAGGGCAATGCCGCTCGATGCGTCCACGAGGTTTGCCCTTGGGTTTCCCTTCCCGCAGGCCAAGCCGGTTGCCACGAACCCCGGCTGCCCTGGGGCCGCTGCGGACCCAGGGCAGCCGGGGTTCGTGCGGACGCTCGCGGCACGCAATACCGGCGCCCGATCGGGGCAGACCAAGCGCTGAATGGACGCGCCGACGCGCAAGTCGATCGGCGAAAGGCGAAAAAAAGAGGCGCCCGAAATCGGGCGCCTCATGAGTCGTGAAAGTACTTTTTACGGCCGCGCGCCGGTCGGGAACGGCCAGGCCGTCGTCGGATTCAGCGCGGTGCGCGCACCCGCCGCAGGGGCGGGAGCCGGGGCCGGGGCCGCGGCAGGCGCCGGAGCGGCCGGCTTGGCCATCATCTTCTTCGGTGCAGCTTTTTTCTTGGCGGCCGCAGGCTTCGCGGCTGCCTTCTTAGCTACTTTTTTTTTACCGGTTTTCTTGGCGGCCTTCTTCTTGCCGGCCTTCTTGGCAGCCTTCTTGGCGGACTTCTTCGCCGACTTCTTGGCAGCCTTCTTTGCCGACTTCTTCGCAGTCTTCTTCGCCGCCTTCTTTACGGTCTTCTTGGCGGCCTTCTTGGCAGACTTCTTGGCGGCCTTCTTGGCCGGCGCCTTCTTGGCGGCCTTCTTCACGGACTTCTTCGCGGATTTCTTGGTTGCCATGTGGATCTCCTGGATCACGTCGATGAACTACGGATGGTTGAAAAAGAAACCCGGCGAGCCGAACGGCAGACCGGGCTATTCATCGGCGCATGCGGAGGCACGGTCGCCGCGGCATGCCCAGAAATGCGTTTTGATTGGCGCATATCCGAGCGAAGCGCGGAACGGACAGGGCACTGGCCGTTGACGCTGATGAATTCGGCACATTGCGCGGACCGGCGGGACGGGCGGCTCGGGACGCGCGGGGTAGCCGTCGGCGTGGCGCCGGCGGCAGACAAGGGGCGGTACGTCTTCGGGGAAGCGGCCGACGCGCGCGGACGGGCGTCGGGTTCGAGGCGCGGAACAGGACCGCGGGACCCGGGAGTCTCGAAGGTGGCGGTTCCGCGTCGGCGGGCGGCTGGTGGTCGCTGGTGACTATCAGTGTTCAATTCAGTGATCGATCGCGAGACCGAACTACCAAAAATTCACGGCGCATTTTTACTACCAATCGAGATCGACTGCAAGAACAATTTGCGAATTTTCAAACGAAATGCGAATTCGATGCGTCGAATTGACGGCGCAATTCACGTGCATTTCGAAAATTCGGACCGCGATGCGCGTCGCGCGGCGGCGCATCGGGCGCATCGGGCGTGCCGCGATCGGGCCTGGCGCGGGTGCGCGCGTGGTGGTCCCGATCGGACCGTTTCCTACAATATATGGTACGGCAATAGCGATTGCCAACCACATATTGTGGCATCGGATCCCGACCGGGCGGCTCGCCTAGCGCCCGTCGACGCCGGCGCGGCGCCAGTCGAACAGCGGCCCGGGATCGGTCTTGCGGCCCGGCGCGATGTCGCTGTGGCCGCACACCGCGCGGATCGGGTAGGCCGAGCGCAGCGCCGACTGCAATGCGACCAGCGTCCGGTACTGGGCCCCGGCATAGGGCTCGAACTCGGCGCCGATCAGTTCGACGCCGATCGAGAAGTCGTTGCAGGCCGCGCGGCCATCCCAGGACGAGGTCCCGGCGTGCCAGGCGCGCCGGGCGCAGGAGACGAACTGGACGAGGCGGCCGTCGCGGTCGATCAGGAAATGGGCCGAGACGCGCAGTCCGCGCAGGCGGTCGTAGTAGGGATGCTCGTCGTGATCGAGCCGGTTCTCGAACAGCCGTTTCACCGGCGTCGCGCCGAAGCGCCCGGGCGGCAGGCTGATGCAGTGGATCACCAGGAGCTCGACCCGGCTGCCGGGCGGGCGCTCGTCGCTGTTGGGCGACGGCCGGCGCGGCGCGCCTTCGAGCCAGCCGGCCGGATCGATCGCGCCCGGGACCGCCGGGTCCGTGGCGTCCGGAATCACGGCCGCCGGGGCGCCCCGCAAGGATCCGCGGGCGGGGTCGTCATTTGAGGCCCAGGCGCTGCATCCGGTAGCGCATCTGCCGGAACGACAGCCCGAGGCGCTGCGCCGCGGCCGTCCGGTTGTGGCCGGTGCGGGCCAGCGCGGCGCGGATCGCGGCCTCCTCCTTCTCGTCAAGGTAGGCCTCGAGGTTGTCCGGCACGCCGTCGACCATGAGGTAGCGCGGCGGCGCCGGCGCCGTCGCAGGCAGCGGCGCGTCGCCGGCCGGGGCCTCGCTGGCCGCCGCCTCGGTCTCGCCGAACACGCGCGATGTCTCCAGCACGAGGTCTTCGGCGCCGATCGCGCCGCCGCCGGTCAGGACGACCGAGCGTTCGAGGATGTTCTCCAGTTCGCGCACGTTTCCGGGAAAGGGCCAGCGCCGCAGTGCCGCCTCGGCCTCCGGCGTCAGCCAGGCGGCGGGTTCGCCGGCCCGTTCGCCGATGCGCTCGAGCAGGGCCCGCGCGATCATGGCGATGTCCTCGGCCCGTTCGCGCAGGCTGGGCACGCGCAGCTCGATGACGTTGAGACGGTAGTACAGGTCCTGGCGGAAGCGCCCGGCCTCGACCATGCGGGCCAGGTCCTGGTGCGTGGCGCTGAGAATGCGCACGTCGACCGATTCCTCGCTGCTCGAGCCAACCTTGTGGATGCGCCGTTCCTGGATCGCCCGCAGCAGCTTGACCTGCATCGCCAGGGGCAGCTCGGCCACTTCGTCGAGCAGCAGGGTGCCGCCATGGGCCGCCTGGAAGAAGCCGTCGCGGTCGCGCTCGGCCCCGGTGAACGCACCGCGGCGATAGCCGAAGAACTCGGCCTCCATGAGCGACTCCGGGATGGCGCCGCAGTTGACCGCGATGAAGGGCCGCGCGCGCCGCGCCGACATGGCATGGATGGCGCGCGCCACCAGTTCCTTGCCGCTGCCCGATTCGCCCAGGATCGCCACCGGCGCCATGCTCTGGCCGAGGCGGCCGATCAGCGCGCGCAGGCGGGCCATCTCGGCCGACTGGCCGACCAGGCGCGCCGTGCCGTCGTCCGCACCCGGCGCGCCGCCGGCTCCGGACGGCGCGCCGCCGGACTCGCCGACCGCGGAACGCACCAGCATGCGCAGCTGGTCGAGGTCGACCGGCTTGGCCAGGTAGTCGAAGGCGCCGGCCTTGAGCGCCGCCACCGCGTTGTCCGCGCTGCCGAACGCCGTGATCACGGCGATCTTCGGTTCCCCGCGGGCGCCCAGCTCGCGCACCAGCTCCAGTCCGGAACCGTCGGGCAGGCGCATGTCGGTCAGGCACAGGCGATAGCCGCGGCTCTGCAGCCGTTCGCGGGCCTGCGCAAGGCTTTCCGCGGTGTCGACCTCGAGCCCCATGCGCGCGATGGCCAGACCGAGCAGCTCGCGCAGGTCGGCTTCGTCGTCGACCACCAGGACCGCCGGCAGATGCGGCCGCGTGGTCGGGTCGGGCTTGTCCGGCGCTTCGTTCATCGGTCCGCGGTCGGCCTGCGCCGATCCCTCCGTTTCAGGATGGCCCCGTCATGGCAGCACCGGCATGGTATCGAGAAACGGCGCTCCCGGATCGTCGCTGCCGTCGAGCCGCGCAAAGCGCAGGACGAAGCCGCGCCGGTCGGCCAGCCCGGGCCGGCGCAGAAGGTCGTAGGCCAGCTGGGCATGGTTGGCGATGCAAAACTCGCGCGCCAGGTACAGGCCCAGCCCGGTGCCGCGGGCATGGGTGGTGAAGAACGGTTCGAAGATCGCGACGCGGTCGGCCGCCGCGACGCCGGGCCCGTCGTCGAGGATCCAGAGCAGCACCCGGCCGTCGTTGCGGCCGGCCGGCTCGAGCAGCAGCTCGATGCTGCCGGGTCCGCCGCTGCAGTAGCGCAAGGCATTGTCGACCAGGTTGAACAGGACCTGGCGCAGGTGGCTCTGCTCGAACTTGACCACGTCGGGCAGCACCGCGCCGCTCAGGACGATGGTGCCCTCGGCCAGCCCGCGGTCGCGCTGGAATTCGCCGATCCAGGTCCGAACGAACTCCTGCAGGGCGAACTCGTCGCTCAGCGGCGCGTCGCGGCGGGCCACGCGCAGCACGTCCTCGACCAGGCGGTTGAGACGCCCGGTGTTCTCGCGGACGATGCCGGCCAGGCGCTGCTGCAGGGCATCGCGCGCGTCCTCGGCCAGCAGCTGGCCGGCATTGCTGATCGCCGCCAGGGGATTGCGGATCTCGTGGGCGATCGACGCGGTCAGGCGCCCCATCGCCGCCAGCTTGAGCTGCTGGGCCCGCTCCTCGATCGCGTTCTGGTCTTCCAGGAAGACGATGAATTCGCCCGACTGCGCCGAGCGCGGCCGGGCGAAGCGGGCGCGCAGGGCGCGCGCCGAGGCGTAGCCCGCGGTGCCCGGTGCGGCCACCGCGCCGTCCTGCGCGGCGACCGGGTAGCTGCGGTCCGACCAGCCGATCTCCTCGGCATGGTCCTGGCGCCAGCGCAGGAACTGCTCGCCGAGCGCGCGCAGCGCCGGCAGGTCGACCAGGCGCTGGCCGGTGAGCTGGGCCTGGCTGCCCAGGCCCAGCAGCAGGCGCGCGGCCTGGTTGTTGGCGCGTACCGTGGTCTGGGCGTCGACGACGATCACGCCCTGCTCCATCTGCGAGATGACGAGACGGTTGATCTCCAGCTGGTTGCGCAGGTCCAGGCCGCGCGCGTGGGCCAGCTGCTCCTGGCGGTTGAGACGCACGGCGAGCATGCGCAGCAGCCCGGTCAGGCCGAACAGCGCCGCGCCATACAGGCCGGCCTGGAACAGTTGCGAGTCGCCGCGGTCCTCGCCCAGGCCGCGCAGCACGGCCTCGCTCAGCAGGATCAGCACGGCGATCGACGCGGTGAAGAATGCCGCGCTGGTCGGCAGCATGAGCGAAGCGCCGGCGATCGGCACGAGGTAGAACACGACGAATTCGCCGAGATTGCCGCCGCTGAGGATCGTCAGGAGCGTGCCCATGAACAGGTCGACGGCCAGCTGCCCGATCAGCTGCACCAGGAAGCGATGGCGGTAGTAGACCGAGGCCAGCGCCATGGCGACGGCAAGCAGGAAATACACGGCGAGCCCGGGCAGCAGGCGGGTCGAGCCGCCGCCGACCCGCGCGCTGACCTGCTCGGCGAAGATCATCGCCGAGACCAGCACGAACGCCGTGACGACCACCCGTGCCAGCGCCAGGGCGTTGAGCGTGCCCCAGGCCGGTTCCAGGCGCTGCCAGCTGGGCGGCGGGCGGGCGGTCATGTTGCGCGCGCCGGTGCCGGGCGTGCCGGCGGCCGCCTCAGGTGGCCCCGGCGTCGGCATCGCGCGCGTGCTGCGCGCCGCAGGCCCAGCGCACGGCGGCCGGGTCGGCCGCGCCGACCCGCCGCGCCTCGGACTGGGGCAGGTTCAGGCCGCAGACGCAGCAGCGCACCATGTTTTCCGCCACGGCCGGCGCGCCCACGCCCGGGCGCCGGCCGGCCGAACCGAGCTTGCGCAGCGCGGCGACCAGCAGGGTGCCGATGACCAGCCAGAACAGCAGGCGGATCATGCCGGCGCGCGCCCGAGGATGACCTCGAGCACGAAACGGGCCCCGATGTAGGCCAGCACCAGCATCAGGAATCCCACCAGGACCCAGCGCTGCGCGACCCGGCCGCGCCAGCCGAAGGCGAAGCGTCCGACCAGCAGGCCGGCGAATACCAGCCAGGACAGCAGGGCAAACAGGGTCATGTGATTGAAGGGCAGCGCGCGGCCGTAGCGCTCCTCGGAGAACAGCATGCCGCTGGCCACCGTCGCGGTGAGCAGCACGAAGCCGAGGCCGATCTGGTGGAACAGCAGGCGCTCGAGCGCAAGCAGCGGCGGCATCCGCGCGAAGATCGGCCCAATCGCGCCCGAGGTATCGCGCAGCGGCTGGTGGAGGTAACGGTCCATCGAGGCCATCAGCAGGGTATGCAGCGCGGCGATCATGAGCAGGCCATAGGCCAGCACCGAGGTGCCCAGATGCACCCGCAGGGCCATCGAATCGTCGAGGGTGGCGCCGTGGTAGACCAGCGGCCCGAGCAGGGCCAGCGCGGCCAGCGGGCCGACGATCAGGTACAGCGCGTCGAGCGGCACGAAGAACCCTTCGACCCAAAGGATGGCGCCGGCCAGCAGGAAGGTCGCCGACAGCATGTGCGCGAAACCGAGCCGGAACCCGCCCGAGCCGTAGACGTCCTGCGCCAGCAGCCCGGCGTGGACCAGCACGGCCACGGCGAGCAGGACGCTGCTCCAGCCGGGGCGCGCCGGCACCGTGCCGCGCCGCAACGCCCTCCAGGACTGGAGGGCCACGGCCAGATAGGCCGCCGCCACGGCGAAATGGACCGCCACGTAGAATGCGCCGGATTGCATAGCGCATCTATATACCACGCGTCCCACGGGAAAAAAAATGCTGGACCAGCTCACCGACCGCTTCGCCCGCATCGTCAAGCAGGTGCGCGGCCAGGCTCGCCTGACCGAGGACAACACCCAGGAAATGCTGCGCGAGGTGCGCCTCGCCCTGCTCGAGGCCGACGTCGCCCTGCCGGTCGTGCGCGACTTCGTGGCGCGGGTGCGCGAGGAGGCGCTGGGCCAGGAGGTGATCGGCAGCCTGACGCCCGGCCAGGCGCTGGTCGGCGTGGTCCATCGGCAGCTGGCCCGCCTGATGGGCGCCGACCTGCCGGCCAAGGAGCGCGAGCTCAACCTGGCGACGCAGCCGCCGGCGGTGATCCTGCTGGCCGGCTTGCAGGGGGCCGGCAAGACCACGACGACCGGCAAGCTCGGACGCTGGCTGACCGCGGAGCGGCGCAAGAAGGTGCTGGCGGTCTCGACCGACATCTACCGGCCGGCGGCGATCGCCCAGCTCGAGTCGGTCTGCCAGCAGGCCGGCATCGAATTCTTTCCGACGCCGGCGCAGGCCAGCCCGGTGGCGATCGCCGAGGCGGCCATCGCCCATGCGCGGCGCCACCTCCTCGAGGTGGTGCTGATCGACACCGCCGGCCGGACCACGATCGACGAAGCGATGATGGACGAGATCGCCGCGCTGCATGCCGCAACGCGGCCGATCGAGACGCTGTTCGTGGTCGACGCGATGCTCGGCCAGGACGCGGTGAACACGGCCAACGCGTTCGGGGCCCGGCTGCCGCTCACCGGCGTCATCGTGACCAAGCTCGACGGCGACGCGCGCGGCGGCGTCGCGCTGTCGGTCACCCAGGTGACCGGCAAGCCGATCAAGTTCGCCGGCACCGGCGAGAAGCTGCAGGGCCTGGAGCCGTTCGACGCCGAGCGCATGGCCGGCCGCATCCTGGGCATGGGCGACATCGTCGCCCTGGTCGAGGACGTCAAGAACGCGGTCGACGTCGGCGCGGCGCAGAAGCTGGCGCAACGCATGCAGTCCGGGGCGCGCTTCGACCTGAACGATTTCCGCGACCAGATCGTGCAGATGCGCCGCATGGGCGGCCTGGGCGGGCTCATGGACAAGCTGCCGGCGCAGCTGACGCAGGCCGCCGGCAAGGTCGATCCGCGCGACGCCGACCGCCAGGTGCGACGCATGGAAGGGATCCTCAACTCGATGACCCCGCTCGAGCGGGCCAAGCCGGATCTGATCAAGGCGACCCGCAAGCGGCGCATCGCCGGCGGCGCCGGGGTGCCGGTGCAGGACGTGAACCGCATGCTGGCGCAGTTCGAACAGATGGCCGGCCTGATGAAGCAGATGCGCAAGGGCGGCATGGCGAAGATGATGCGCGCGCTGGGCGGCCTGCCGGGCATGGGCGGCGCGAGCGGCGGCCCGGCCGGGGGCCTGCGCCGGCGCTGAGCCGGCCGCGCTCAGCGCGGACGGCGCGGATAGTCCCAGCTGCCCTTCCAGGCCGCCAGCACCGCCTCCGGGTAGGCGGCCAGTCCCAGGCTGCCGTTGTAGCGGCCCAGGGCGCGGAACAGGTCGCCCTGCTCGGCGTCCAGGTAGTGGCGCAGGATGACGCAGCCGTAGCGCAGGTTGGTGCGCATCTCGAACAGGCGGCGCACGTTGCCATCGCCGATCAGCCGGGTCCAGAAGGGCATCACCTGCATCAGGCCGCGCGCGTCGGCCGGCGAGATCGCGTACTTGTGGAAGTTGCTCTCGACCTGGATCAGGCCCAGCACCATCTGCCGGTCGAGGCCGGCGCGCGTCGCTTCGTAGTCGAGGCACTGCAGCAGGTCGAGCCGGCTGCGCCGCTCCGGCAAGCGCGGCGCCAGGCGCTCGGCCATGTCGGCCAGCCAGCGCTCGAATTCCTGGCGCTCGGTCGGTACCGGAAAGCGGCGGATCGGCGGTGCCGAGTCGGCGATCTGCGAGGCCAGCGCGCCGCGCACCGCGGCGGCCAGTTCCTCGTACTGCTGCGCCCCGGCACGCGCGACCCGCGGCAGCGACGCACCGCAAGCGGCCACCCAGACGCCGCGCGGCAGCAGGGCCAGGCCGGCAAGGCGCAGGCGCTCGCGCTCGACGCGGTGCGGGCGCGGCGCGCTCAAGGCGCGAGACGCTCCCGCAGGAAGGCCAGGGCACCGTCGGCCGCGACGTTCTGCACGGCCAGGGTGGCCCGCGGCGCGTATTCGAACTGCCCGGCCTTGAGGCCGCGCTCGCCGATCGTCACGCGGTGCGGAATGCCGATGAGTTCGGCGTCGGCGAACATGGCGCCCGGCCGCTCGCCACGGTCGTCGAGCAGCACGTCGACGCCGGCCGCGAGCAGCGCCTCGTACAGGCCATCGGCCGCCGCGCGCACCGCCTCGGACTGGCGATAGTTGACCGGGCACAGCACGACGGCGAACGGCGCGATCGGCGCCGGCCAGATGATGCCGCGCTCGTCGTGGTTCTGCTCGATCGCCGCGCCGAGCAGCCGCGTGATGCCGATACCGTAGCAGCCCATCTCGACCAGCCGCGCCCGGCCGTCCTCGTCCAGGTAGGTCGCGTTCAGGCTCTGCGAGTAGCGCGTGCCCAGATAGAAGACGTGGCCCACCTCGATGCCGCGCTGGATCGCCAGCACGCCCTTGCCGTCGGGCGACGGATCGCCGGGGACGACGTTGCGCAGGTCGGCAACCTGTTCCGGTTCGGGCAGGTCGCGGCCCCAGTTGACGCCGGTGCAGTGGAAACCCTCGGCATTGGCGCCGACGATGAAATCGCTCATGCGCGCCACCGTGCGGTCGGCGATGACGCGCACGCGCGCCGCGCCGGCGGCGGCACCAAACAGCGGCCCGAGGTAGCCCGGCGGCGAACCGAAGGCGGCAACGATCTCGTCCTCGGTGGCGAGCCGCCAGCCGTCGCCGAAGCCGGGCAGCTTGCCGGCCTTGATCTCGTTGAGCTCGTGGTCGCCGCGCAGCAACAGCAGGGCCAGCACGACCGGCGCAGCGGCCGGCGCAGCGGCCGGCGTGGCCGCCGGAGCGGCGGGCCGCGCGGCGCCGGGCCCGGCCGCCCCGCCCAGGGCGACGACCAGGGAACGGACCGTGCGCTGCAGCGGCACGCCGAGCCGTTCGGCCACCGCCGCGCAGCGCGTGCACTGCGGCGTCGCCACGCGCCGCAGCGCCTCGAGCGGCGCGGCGCGCGGCCCGCCCAGCGGCAGGGCCTCGGCCAGCTCGAGGTTGGCGGCATAGTCGCCGTCCGGGCTGTAGACGATGGTGTCCTCGCCGCTGTCGGCGATGACCTGGAATTCGTGCGACAGCGTGCCGCCGATCGCGCCCGTATCGGCGGCGACCGCGCGAAAACGCAGCCCCATGCGGGTGAAGATGCGCTCGTAGGCCTCGTACATCCGGCGATAGCTCAGGCGCGCCGCGGCCTCGTCGCGATCGAAGGAATAGGCGTCCTTCATGGTGAACTCGCGGCCGCGCATCACGCCGAAGCGCGGCCGCCGCTCGTCGCGGAACTTGGTCTGGATGTGGTACAGGTTGAGCGGCAGCTGGCGGTAGCTGCGCACCTCCTGGCGGGCGATGTCGGTGACCACCTCCTCGGAGGTCGGCTGCAGGACGAAATCGCGCTGGTGGCGGTCCTTCAGGCGCAGGAGCTCCGGGCCGTACTTCTCCCAGCGACCCGATTCGACCCACAGTTCGGCCGGCTGCACCACGGGCATGAGCAGCTCCAGGGCGCCGGCGCGGTTCATCTCCTCGCGCACGATGCCCTCGATCCGCCGGATGCTGCGCAAGCCGAGCGGCAGGTAGCTGTAGATGCCGGCGGCCAGCTTGCGGATCATGCCGGCGCGCAGCATGAGCTTCTGGCTGGCGATCTCGGCGTCGGCCGGAGCCTCCTTCTGGGTGCCGAGCAGGAATTGCGAGGCTCGCATGGCCGCTTTCTTCGGGTTTGGGCCCGCGCCGGCGGGCCATATAATGAACCGCAAATGATATCGCTTCAGGTGATGGCATGCTGGACAAGGACGGGTACCGCCCGAACGTCGGCATCATCCTGCTCAACGACCGCGGCGAGGTGTTCTGGGGCAAGCGCGTAAGGCAGCATTCGTGGCAGTTTCCCCAGGGGGGCATCAAGTTCGGCGAGTCCCCCGAGCAGGCGATGTATCGCGAGCTCTACGAGGAGGTCGGCCTCCTCTCGGAACATGTGCGGATCCTGGCCCGCACGCGCGACTGGCTGCGCTACGAGGTGCCCGAACAGTGGATCCGGCGCGAGCTGCGCGGCAATTACCGCGGGCAGAAGCAGATCTGGTACCTGCTGCGCCTGGTCGGACGCGATTGCGATGTCTGCCTGCGGCGCAGCGAAAAACCCGAATTCGACGCTTGGCGCTGGCACGACTACTGGGTGCCGATGGACGCGGTCATCGAGTTCAAGCGCGAAGTCTATGAGCGCGCCCTGCACGAGCTGGCGCGCTTCGTCGTCCCGGCCGGCCAGGTCGCTCGGGCGGCGCGCGCGCCGGGGCGCCGGCGTCCGCCGGGCACCGTTCCGGCGCTGCCGCAGGCCGACGGCGAACCGCCGTCCTAGCCCCGTCCTCGCCCCGCGCCAGCCCCGTGCCAGCCCCGCTCTAGCCCATCAGGACCAGGTTGTCGCGGTGGATCAGCTCGGGTTCCTCCATGAACCCGAGCACCTGGGCGATCTCCGTGCTGGCCCGCCGGGCGATCAGGCGGGCCTCGGAGCTCGAATAGTTGACCAGCCCGCGGGCCAGTTCGCGGCCCTGCTCGTCGACACAGGCGACGACATCGCCGCGCTCGAAGTTGCCCTGCACCTCGACCACGCCGATCGGCAGCAGGCTCTTGCCCTGGCTGCACAAGGCCGCGGCGGCGCCGCCATCGATCCGTACCCGGCCGCGGGTCTGCAACTGGTCGGCCAGCCACTGCTTGCGCGCCGCCCGCTTGGGCAGCGCGGCGGTGAGCAGGGTGCCGATCCGCGCACCGCCCGCCAGACGCACCAGCACGTCGGGTTCGCGTCCGGAGGCGATCACCGTGGCCGCGCCGCTGCGCGCGGCGCGCTTGGCAGCGAGCACCTTGCTCAGCATGCCGCCGCGCCCGATGGCCGAGCCGGCGCCGCCGGCGCAGCGCTCGAGGCGGGCATCGCCGGCTTCGCCTTCCTCGATCAGGCGCGCGCCGGGGACGCGGCGCGGATCGGCGTCGAACAAGCCGGCCTGGTCGGTCAGGATGACCAGCAGGTCGGCCTCGACGAGGTTGGTCACGAGGGCGCCCAGGGTGTCGTTGTCGCCGAACTTGATCTCGTCGGTGACCACGGTGTCGTTCTCGTTGATCACCGGCACGACGCCCAGCTCGAGCAAGGTGAGCAGCGTCGCGCGGGCGTTCAGGTAGCGCGCCCGGTCGGCCAGGTCGGCGTGGGTGAGCAGCACCTGGGCGGTGCGCACGCCGAGCGCGCCGAAGCCCGATTCGTAGGCCTGCGCCAGCCCCATCTGGCCGACCGCGGCGGCGGCCTGCAGCTCGTGCACCTGCTGCGGGCGGCGCGTCCAGCCCAGGCGCTGCATGCCCTCGGCGATCGCGCCGCTCGAGACCAGCAGCACCTGGCGGCCGTCGGCCCGCAGGGCGGCGACCTGGGCGGCCCAGCGCGCGATGGCGCCCAGGTCGAGGCCGCGGCCCTCGTCGGTCACGAGGCTGCTGCCGACCTTGACCACGATGCTGCGCGCGTCGACCGCGACCCGGTTCACGGCACGGCCTCGCCGGCTGCGGCCAAGGCTGCGCCATGCTCCTCGGGCAGCGGATCGCGCGGCGCATGCTGTTCCAGGAAGACCTGGACGGCCCACATGAGGTCGCGGCAGCCGGCGCCCGTGTAGGCCGAGATCGCATACATCGGGGCCTTGGTGCGCAGGCGCCGGCGCAGGCGGGCCACGAGCGCGGCCTGCTCCTCTTGCGGCACGAGATCCATCTTGTTCAGCACGTACCAGCGCGGCCGGCGCCGCAGCACCGGGTCATACTTGCCCAGCTCGGCGGCGATGGCACGGGCCTGCGCCACCGGATCGACGGCTTCGTCGAGCGGCGCCACATCGATCACGTGCAGCAGCAGGCGCGTGCGGCTGACGTGCTTCAGGAAGCGGTGCCCCAGCCCGGCGCCCTCCGCCGCACCCTCGATCAGGCCGGGCAGGTCGGCGACGACGAAGGCCTTGCCTTCTTCCTGGCGCACCACGCCCAGGTGCGGGAACATCGTCGTGAACGGATAGTCGGCGACCTTGGGCCGCGCGTTGGATACGGCGGCGAGCAGGGTCGACTTGCCGGCATTGGGCGCCCCGAGCAGGCCGACGTCGGCCAGCACCTTGAGCTCGAGGCGCAGGCGGCGGGCCTGCCCGGGCTGGCCGGGAGTGCACTGGCGCGGCGCGCGATTGGTGCTCGACTTGAAATGCAGGTTGCCCAGCCCGCCGCCGCCGCCCGCCGCGAGCAGGGCGCGCTGGCCGTGGCGCGCGAGATCGGCGACGATCTCGCCCGATTCGTCGTCGTGCACCACGGTCCCGACCGGCATGGCCAGCACGATGTCGGCGCCGCCGGCGCCGAAGCAATCGGCGCCGCGGCCATGCTCGCCGTTGCCCGCGGCATGGCGCCGCTGATAGCGGTACTCGATGAGCGTGTTCAGGTTGCGGTCGGCCAGGCCCCAGACACTGCCGCCGCGGCCGCCATCGCCGCCGTCCGGTCCGCCCTTCGGGATGTACTTCTCGCGCCGGAACGAGGCGCAGCCGTTGCCGCCCCGGCCTCCGGAGACTTCGATGCGTGCTTCGTCGACGAAATTCATGGGTTCCTGGCTCGCGGCGCGCTGCCGGGCGGCCTATCGTAACCGCAGGCTCGGCCGGTCATGGACCAACCGAGCGGGGGCCGGGCAGGAGACGGCGGCGCGTACGCCGCCCGTGGCACGGGGCCAGACCCGCGCCGGCCGCCAGCGGCGGCCCGGGGGCGGCGCCGACCCGGACGAGGGCAGGAGCCCCGGCCGGCCTAGCCGTTGGCGGCGGGCTGAGCGCCGACCGGCTGCGCGCTGATCGGCAGCACGCTGACCGTGCGGCGCTTGCGCGCGCCGCCGACCGAAAAGCGCACCGTGCCGTTGACCAGGGCGAACAAGGTGAAATCGCGTCCGGTGCCGACATTTTCCCCGGCATGGAACTGCGTGCCGCGCTGGCGCACGATGATGCTGCCGGCGTGGATGGCTTCGCCGCCGTAGGCCTTGACCCCGAGCCGCTTGGCCTGCGAGTCGCGACCGTTGCGGGATGATCCGCCTGCCTTCTTATGCGCCATGACTGCCTCTCAAACTCGTTGCTGCAACGTGCCGCGACCGCGCCGCTCAGGCGATCGAATCGATGCGCAGCTCGGTGAAATTCTGCCGGTGCCCGGCGTGCTTCATGAAATGCTTGCGCCGGCGCATCTTGAAGATCTTGACCTTGTCGTGCCGGCCATGCGCAAGCACCGTGGCGACGACCGCGGCGCCCTCCAGCAGCGGCGCGCCGAAACGCACCTGGTCGCCCTCACCGACGGCGAGGACCTCGGCGAGCGTCACCTGCTGACCGACTTCGCCGGGCAGCGACTCGACCTTGACGCGGTCGCCGGCGTTTACCCGGTACTGCTTGCCACCTGTCTTGATCACCGCGAACATCGCCATCCCCAATCGTGCGCCGACCCGGCGCGGTCTACGGTCTTGCCCCGACACGGCGGCTGGCCCTGCCCGGCGAACCGGGGTTCACCCCGGACTCGGCCGGCGTCAAACCGCAAGAAACGCCCATCCGCCACCCCGCCACAACGCCACCACGGGCCGTGGAAAGCCTTGGATTATCGCAGTTTCCGGGGCCGCTCGTCAACGAGTCGTCCGGGCGCGATCGGGGCCGGCGGCGTCGGCGGCAGACCCTCCTATAATTGATTCCTGGAAGGTCCCCGCCCACGCCGTGCAAACC